>Ga0126369_10004692_pt1 | contig 10047 bp, 8 predicted proteins | sample PanSoiMetaPlot_1_FD_109646 | JGI IMG/M metagenome (GOLD analysis project Ga0126369, IMG submission 109646) | Tropical forest soil microbial communities from Panama - MetaG Plot_1 | ecosystem: Environmental > Terrestrial > Soil > Tropical forest > Bulk soil | place: Panama | collected 2016-02-17
CAGCCGCTTCTCGGCCTTTTCGGTGAACTCCGCGTCGCCGACGCCAAGCCATTCGTCCATGAGGACGATGTCGGCCTGCACGTTGGTTGAAATCGCGAACATCAGCTGCATCACCATTCCGGCGGAGTAGGTCCGCATCGGCATGTAAATGAAGTCACCAAGCTCGGCGAACTCGCAAACTTCATCGACCATCTTCGCGATCTCTCGCTTGCGCAGTCCGAGGATTGTTCCGCGCAGGAAGATGTTTTCGTACCCGGTCGCATCGGCATCCATTCCGAGGGTGATGCTCAGCATCGACGCGACGCGCCCGCGAACGCTGATCGACCCCGAAACCGGTTCGTAGACGCCGGCCAGAACCCGCAGCAGAGTGGTCTTTCCGGATCCATTGTGTCCGACGAGCCCGACCCGGTCACCCTCGTTCAAGTCAAAGCTCACATGATCGAGCGCCCGAACCACGACGCGGTCACCCGCGTCTGCCGCGATCGAACCACCTGTCGCCGCTCGAAGCACGGTGCTCTTGAGGGAGCGGCTCTTGCCGCCGTATATTGGAAAATCCACCACCAGATCGCGTGCGCTGACGAGCATCGTCAAACCCAGTAGGCGACTCGCGCGCGGTACCGACCGAGAAACGCAACCGCCATTGCACACCCCACAAGAGTCATCACTCCGACAGCCGGCCAGGACAGCGGGTTGACCGGCGCCCCGAGTAGCGGCGCGCGCATGATCTCCAGGAAGTGATAGAACGGGTTCAGGTTCACCGTCCACAAGTGACGACCGAGCATCCCGGGTTGCCAGAGCACCGGCGTCAGAAAGAACGCCGCCTGAACGATGTTCGCCACGATCAACGGGATATCCCGAAATCGAGCGCAGATGACGGCCATTACCGTTCCGAAGAGGAAAGCGTTCACTGCGAACGCGAGCACGGCCGCCGGAAACAGTAGCACGGTTGCCGAGATGGGCGGTCGGAGGAACATCATGACCGCGACGACCACGAGCAGGTTGTGGAAAAGGATGATCAAATTCTTCCACACGACCCGCAGCACGTGGACCGACAACGGGAGCTTGACCTGCTTGATGAACCCTTCCGCCGCAACAAACGCCACGCACGAGTCGCCGATCGCTTGGGCCAGGAGCTGCCAGAACACGAAACCGACCGCCAAGAAGGCAAAGTAGGAGGTGATGTCCTGGTTGAACAGCTTGCCGTAAAGGGGTCCCATCACGGCGATCATCACGCCGGTGCTGATCGTGAGCCACAATGGACCGAGCACCGAGCGCCGGTAGCGTTGCCGGACATCCTGCCAGCCCAGCATCGGCCAGATGTGGATGCTGCGCAAACCATCGACGAGATCGATGATCGCGAGCCAGAACTTTGACGGGGGATTCATCGAAGAGGGTGGGGATTCTATCCGCGACACCGTGATTCCGTTGCGGCGCCCGTGAGCAGCTCACGAGCCTCTTCCCTGCACCGCGCATGAAGTTCTCGATTCTGCTCCCCACCCGCGACCGCCTGGACCTTCTCCGGCTCGCAGTGCAGAGCGTCCTCGAGCAGGACTACCGCGAGTGGGAGATTGTCGTTGCGGACAACGCCTCTGCCACGGACGTGGCGGGATACGTGGCTGGACTGCGCGACTCCCGGGTCAAGTATGTCCGCTCGGACGTGTCGCTCCCGGTGACGGACAACTGGAACCGCTCCCTTGAGCACAGCAGCGGCGACTACGTCGTGATGCTCGGCGATGACGACTGCTTGATGAGGGGTTGTCTCAGGACCGTCCGCGCGCTCCTGGACGAATTCGGTGGGCCAGAGCTTCTCTACACCGAAGCCGTTCAATACGCGTACCCGGGGGTGATCCCCGGCAGGGCGTCGCCTTTCATACAGTTCGGCTACTGCGAATTCATGCGCGGCGCGAGCCGACCGTTCCTCCTGGAGCGAGGCGAGGCGCTGCGAATGGTGCGCAAGTCCTTGCGATTCGAGATCGGGTTCGGCTACAACATGCAGCATTCCTTCGTCTCGCGCGCGCTGGTCGACAAGCTTCGACCGAAGGGCTCGTTCTTCCAGTCCCCCTATCCGGACTACTACGCGACCAACGCCGCGTTTCTTGCGGCGGAGCGGGTTCTCGTCTCGCCGTGGCCGCTCGTCGCGATCGGCATCAGCCCGAAGTCGTTCGGCTGGTACTATTTCAACCAGCGCGAAAACGAGGGCGTGGAGTTCCTCAAGAACGTCGCCGATCCAGATCTCGCAGCGCGGGTGAAGCCGGTCAGCCTTCCGGGATCGAACATGAACAACTCTTGGCTGCTGGCGATGGAGGCGTTACGGCGTAATTTCGGCGGCGACATGCCGATCGCGATCTCGTATTGGAGGTACCGCTTCATGCAGTTCCGGGTGCTCTTGCGCAGTTCGGCTTCGTTGCGCGGCTTTCTGCAAAGCGTGTGGCGCTATGGCAACGCCCCGGAGATTGCGTTCTGGTCCCTGTTTGCCATGCTCGTGTACGTGCTAAGCCTAGCAAGCAAGCGCGGCTGGCCGAGAATCCCGGAGAGGGTTCTCAACTGGATTCACATCTCGCACCCGAGCTTCGACTACCGCATCCGCGAGGTTCCGTACCAGGACATCCTCGCGCTGCAGCGCCGCGAGGATCCCATCGCGCTCGCGGAGCACTGCCGGCCAGCCGCGAGCTAAGGCTCCTTCTGCTCCGGGCTTCCCGCTTCCCTGGCTTGACGCCCTGATGCCGACCGGTGAGCGGCATCTCGTTTCCATTTGCATCCCGATGTTCGAGGCGGGACGGTTCATCCTCGACGCCATCGCGAGCGCGCGCGCCCAGACCTATCCGGACGTCGAGATCGTCATCGTCGACAACCATTCGCGCGACGGCTCGTACGAGCTCGCCGAGGAAGCGGCGCGCGCCGATTCCCGCATCCGCCTTCATCGCAACGCCCAGAACTTGGGCATGCAGCGGAATTTCGGGCGGTGCCTCGACCTCGCGCGCGGCGAATACGTCAAGTTTCTCTGCGCCGACGACGTGCTCGAGCGCGAGTGCGTTGCCCGACTTGCCGACGTGCTGGACGCGCAGCCCTCGGTCGCCCTCGTCGTCTCCGCGCGGCGGTTCGTCGACGAGGCGTTCCACGAGCGCGAAGTCCGCGGTTACTCGGACCAGAGTTTGAGCGTATCGGGGGAAACGGCGATTCGGCGCGCGTATGTTTTGGGGAACGTGATCGGCGAGCCGACCGCTGCGCTTTTCCGGCGTACCGCGCTCGTCGGGGGCATCTCGGACTACTATGTGCAGCTACTCGACCTCGATATGTGGTTTCACGTCCTTGAGCACGGTGGCCTGGCTTTCGTCGCCGACCCTCTGTGCAAGATCCGAATGCATCCTCGACAGTTCACCCATGGGAACACCCGTTCGACGCGCATATTGGATGAACGCGTTCGGCTGTTCCGCGAGTACTCGGGCCGTGCGCCCCTGCGGCTGAACTTGTTCGAGCGCCTGATCTGGGACTTGCGGTTGCTTCGGTGGTGGCGGCTCACTAAGTTCGAGAGCGAGCTCGCCACGGTCCGCTCGGCGCTTTACCTCCCATGGCCCGGCGCGGCGCTCGCCGCCGCGCGAGCGCTCGCGCGGCGCTGAGCGGCGAATCTGGACGTTCCCAATATGTCAACAGTTGAAACGACCGAGACGCCACCCTCGCTGGCGCGGGCCAAAGGTGAGCGGGCCGAACGCGCGGGAGGCAAGAAGATCGAGGCGATCCAGGCTTTGCGCGGGGTGGCTGCGCTTGCCGTGGTCGCGATTCATGCGACGGCCATCGAGCGGAAGTATTCTGGAGGGGACCTGCTGCTGCCCGAGTGGTTTCGCTTCGGCGCATCGGGTGTCGACCTCTTCTTCGTCATCAGCGGCTTCGTGATGGTGACCGTTACCCGCGGGCGCTTCGGCCGGATCAACGAAGTGCTGCGCTTCCTCTGGGGCCGCGTCACACGGATCTATCCGACCTATTGGTTCTACTTTTTCATCACGCTCGCGGTGCTTCTGTGGCAACCGAGCTGGGTCAACACGTCCCTCCCTCAACAAGCGAGCCTGTGGGCCTCGTTTCTGCTGCTGCCGACCAACACGTTGCCGCTCGTGATGGTCGCGTGGTCGCTCATCAACGAGCTGTGGTTCTATTTCGTGTTCGCCATCTTGCTGTTCTTTCCGGAGAAGGCGCTGCTGCCGTCCCTGTGCGTGTGGGCGGCTGCGATCCTGGTGGTCACCCTGTTCGTAGATACGAGCGCCTTCACGCCGACGGCGCTGATCATCGTCAATCCGTTCACTTTGGAGTTCATCATCGGCAGTCTAGTCGCACTCATCGTGCGCGCCGAATACGCGCGCAAACTGCCCGCCGGACTATGTTGGGGAATGCTGATCGTCGTCGCCGTCAGCTTGATCCTAGCCCATGCGGCCGGCGCGCTGGAAGGTAGCGCCCTGAAGCGCGCCTTAGCGATGGGCGGTTTGTACGGCGCGCTCCTAGCTTCCTGTGTCGTCCTGGAAGCGAGACGGTCGCTGCGGATACCGACTTTCATGCGGCTCAATGGAGACATGTCTTACACGGTCTACCTGTCTCATGTCCTCGTTCTGTCGGTGATCGGCAAGATCTGGTTTGCCATCGGGCCGGTGAGCGGTCTCTGGGACAATGCGGTCGCGTGCGCCGTCATGTTCGCAGCGGTCGTCGTCTACGGAGGGATCGCCTACCGGCTCATCGAGAGGCCGATGGTGGACCTCTCCCATCGGCTTCGAGCGCGCCTGATCAGATGAGTCGGCGGTCGACTGCTTCCGGTTGTACTACCAGGAACTCGCGGTCTCATTCCCCAAGCGGACTTAGATAGCTACGCCGTAGCTCCGCCGTCGGTACGTCGCTTGCAACCTTCTCCAGCACAGTCGTAAAGCTATGATCGCCACGATCGGGAGACTGGGGATTGGTCGGATAAAACTGACGCAATCGGAAGGGCAGGAATCCATCGCCTGCCACCTGTGCCATTGCCAGCAAGAAGCGCGGCGGGGTGAACACCCAAGCATGCACATCAAGGTATTCACCTTCTTTTGCCTGGTGCACTAGCGGCAGGTGTTGATCGGTCATGATTTTGGGTTTGATCGCCCCACGGCCAGAGACGATGTCTTCGGGGAAGACCGAGTCCGGCGTCAGCGAATGCATATTCACGAAACTGGCAAGCGAAAGATAATCGTAGACGGATCGGATATTCGGGGCAGTGATGTTTTCGAGATAGGCGGCCACCATGTCTGCGGCCTGCGTTTCTTCCCGAAGAAAGTCGAAAGTCATCCGCCGATCCGGCAACGATATCGCGAGCAGTCCCCCGGTGCGCAATACCGCTGCGCTTTCCTGCAGCCACTGTATTAGATTGGGGATATGTTCGAATACTTGCGAGGCAACGAGATAGTCGAGGGGCGCATCAGCGATAAGCGTCTCTTTGAGACTGCCATTGACCAAGGGTCGGTCGATTTCAACTATGCCCTGAATGGTCGGATATTTCTTCCGCAATCCGTCCGTATCAAGATGATCAACATAAAGAACGTTGCACTTGCGCTTTGACGTTACGGGAAGGTTCAGTGGGCCGATCTCCGCGCCCTTCCCGCTGGATAGTTTCAGCTTTCCTAGCAGCTTCTCTTCGTAGGAAATGCCCTTGTCTTCCTCTGGCCATGCTCGCGCCACCGGGATGCCCGCGCCTGGGGCGACATGGCCCTTGATCTCAAAATGAGCTTGTCGGTACCGCAATACGGGTGCCAACCCATCGACGTACTCGCGATACTGCGACAGCATCGCTTGCAATTGCGGGAGTGGGATTTCGTCATGCGACAGGCTGTAGCGGCGAAACCTGCGCATGCTTTCTAGCTTTTTCATTAGCACGGACGATGCCGACAGTAACCTTGTCAGAAATCTGCGCGCCGTCCGCATTTCGTTTCCCGGTTCTCCAAAGTAGCTACCAAACAGTCGCGATTCTCGCGATCCCTACGCTACCGCGAAAGCAGATAGCGCGTCACGCTCGCGAGGTGCCAGCGCAGATGGCGAAGGCTGCTGCGGCTCTCGCGGCGCGCGAGATGGGTGACGCGCGCACCGGGAATCAGCCGGACGTCGAACCCCGACTTGCGAAGCCGGCGACAGAGGTCTACGTCCTCGTAGTAGAGGAAGTAGCGCTCGTCGAAGCCGTCCATCGCGGCGAAGACCTCGCGACGGAACGCGAGGAACATCCCCGCCACCCAGTCGGGAGAGAAGGGCTCGGCGACGGTCGGGTAGTCGAGCCGCGGAGCGAGGCCGAGCAGCTTCGCCGCCAAGGTCCGCAACGACGGGAAGCGCCGCGCGCTGTCTTCCGGCTCGCCCGCGGCGTCGACGACGAGGGGCGCCGCGACCCCCACGCGCGGGTCCGTGAGCTCCGCAGCGAGCGCACCGAACGGATCCGCGAACAGCCGGATGTCCGGGTTCAGCACGCAGAAGATCGCCCCGGTCGCGCGGTGGAACGCCGCGTTGTGGTTGGCGCCGAACCCTTTGCGCACGGGATTCCGGGTAATGTCGACCGCGAGCCCGGGCGGGACCGCGGGCGGCTCCTCGGCGACGTTCAAGGTCACGATCACGTCCAGGCCGGACCGGCCTAGCCGCGCGAGATCGGCGAGAAGACTCTGGACGAGGTCGCGCTGCGCGTGGCTGACCACCGATACCGTGATCGTCGCGGCCATCGCGCCGGACGCATCGCGCGACCCGGCCGCCGCCCGGCGCGGGGCCTCAGCCCCGCTTGTAGAGATCCTCGAAGCGGACAATGTCGTCCTCCCCGAGGTAGGTGCCAGACTGCACCTCGATGAGGTGGAGCGGCACCTTGCCCGAGTTCTCGAGGCGGTGCTTCTCGCCGATCGGGATGTACGTCGACTGGTTCTCGGCGACGAGATACACCTCCGCGCCGCGCGTCACCCGTGCGGTGCCCGACACGACGACCCAGTGCTCGGCGCGGTGGTGGTGCATCTGCAGGCTGAGCGCCGCGCCCGGCTTGACCATGATCCGCTTGACCTGGAACCTATCGCCCCCGTCGATGCTCTCGTAGTAGCCCCACGGGCGGTAGACGCGGCGGTGCGAGACGTGCTCGGTCCGCTTCGATGAGTCGAGGTGAGTGACGACGTCCTTGACCTTCTGGGCGTGGGCACCATTCGTCACCAGCACCGCATCGGCGGTTTCGACCACGATCGCATCTCTTAGCCCGATCACTGAAACGAGCCGGCTCTCGGCGCGGATGTAGCAGTTCTCCGAATCCTGCACGTGGGCGTCGCCGCGGATGAGGTTGCCGCGTTGGTCCTTTGCGCCGACCTCCCAAAGCGTGGTCCACGAGCCCACGTCGCTCCAGCCGATGTCGACCGGGATCACGGCCGCGGCAGTCGTCCTCTCCATCACCGCATAGTCGATTGAGTCGGAGGGGCACGCGCTGAAGCTGGCTGCGTCGAGCCGCACGAAGTCGAGATCCCGCACGCTTTTCGACCACGCGGCCTCGCACGCCTTGAGCATTTCGGGCGCATGGCGCCCGAGCTCTTCGAGGTAGTGATTCGCGGCGAGCGCGAACATCCCGCTGTTCCAATAGAAGCCCCCGCTCGCGACGAAACCCTTCGCCGTAGCCGCGTCGGGCTTCTCGACGAAGCGCGCTACACGAAACGCGCCCGCGCGCCCGGCCAGCGGATCGCCGCGCGCGATGTACCCGTAACCGGTCGCGGGACGATCCGGAGCGATCCCGAACGTCACGAGCGCCCCCTCGCGTGCCAGGTCAGCGGCCGATGCGACCGCGGCCGCAAACGTCTCGACGTCGCGGATGAGATGGTCTGCCGGCAGCACGATCATCACCGCGTCGCGATCCCGCTCCGCGAGCAAGAGCGCGGCGACCGCGACGGCCGGCGCGGTATTGCGGCCGACGGGCTCGAGGAGTTGCGCGAGCGGTTTGATGCCGATCTCGCGGAGCTGCTCGGCGACGAGGAAGCGATGTTCGTTGTTGCTGACGACAGTGGGCTCGCGCGCGCCGGGCATGCCCGCGAGCCTGAGAACGGTGTCCTGAAGCATCGTCCGCTCGGAGACGAGCGGCAGGAACTGCTTCGGCAGGAGCTGCCGGGACATCGGCCAGAGCCGGCTGCCGCTGCCGCCAGCGAGAATCACGGGATACAACGCTTGACTCATCATTCATCCTCGACCGACGGCCGAAGTTTGCCACAAGGTGGTCGCGAAACCGGTCGTGGAGCGGCTGCCCCTACAATAGCGCCCGCCCCGGCCCGCCCCCCGACGAACGCCGCTCTTTCTTCGTGAGTCATCGCAACAACTTCGACCTGCTGCGGTTCACGTTCGCCGCGATGGTGTTCCTTTTCCATACCCACGTGCTCTCGGGTCAAGCCGCGCTCGCGCCGTTGTCGACCTATCTCTCCGCGGACCTGGCGGTGAAGGCGTTTTTCGTCGTCAGCGGCTTCCTCGTGTTGATGAGCTACGACCGATCCGCGAGCGTCGGCGAGTACGCGGGCAAGCGGGTGCGACGAATCTATCCAGCGTACGCGACCGTCGTCATCGCCTGCGCCGTGCTAGGTGTTCTGATCTCCGACGTTCCTCACGCCGAGTACTTTCGCGGGATCGGCCGCTACCTCGCCGCGAACCTGGCCTTCTTGAACTTCATCGCGCCAACGCTCCCCGGCGTATTCACCGGCAACCCCTGGACCGAGGTGAACGGTCTGCTCTGGACGCTGAAGGTCGAGGTGATGTTCTATGCCTTGGTGCCGCTCATCGCCTGGGCTGCCGCGCGCTTCGGCCGCGCGGCGACGCTGGTGGCGCTCTACGCGCTCTCGGTGTGCTACCTCGTCATCATGACGCGCGCGGTGGAGTCGACGGGCAACCTGCTTCTCTTGCAGCTCTCGCGGCAGCTCCCCGGTCAGCTCGCGTATTTCGTTGCCGGCATCGCGGGCTACTACTTTGTCGATTTTTTCGATCGGCGCTGGCCGCTCTTTCTCGCCGCCGCGGTGACGGCGTACGCCGCCATCCGGCTCGGCATTCCTCGTGACCTCCAGTTCGCGCTCGAGCCGGCGGCGCTCGCCGTGCTGGTGGTCTATGCGGCAGTCGGGTTTCGCTACCTCGGCAACTTCGGCCGCTGGGGCGATTTCTCCTACGGGATCTACATCATCCACTTCCCGGTCGTGCAGACGCTCGTCACGTTGGGCGTATTCGCGCGCGACCCGTGGCTAGGCTTCGCCGTGGCGACCTTCGCCGTGCTCATGCTCGCCGCGCTGTGCTGGCACTTCGTCGAGAAGCCGTTCCTGCGCAGGAGCTCGCACTATGTCCTCGCGGAGGCCGGCCGCACGTGACCCGGCGCATCGTGGTGACCGGTGCGACCGGTTTCATCGGCGGGACCCTCATCCGCCGCCTGCTCGCCGACGGCCGAGCGGTCCGAGCGGCCCTCCGGCGAACCATCCCCGGCCTCCCGGTCGACGCGGAGCTCGTCGCGATCAGCACCATCGGGCCGGAGACGAACTGGATGCGCGCGGTCGAGGGCGCGGACGCGATCGTGCACCTCGCCGCTCGGGTGCACATGACCGGCGAGAGCACGCCGGACGCGCTGCCATTGTTTCGCGCCGTGAACGCCGCCGGCTCGGCGACCCTTGCCCGCGCGGCGCGCGCGGCCGGCGTGCGCCGGCTCGTGCTTCTCAGCACGACCACCGTGTACGGCGACCGCAGCCTCGGCCGACCGTTCGACGAGGCGAGCCTGCCGGCGCCGGTGACGCCCTACGCACGGTCGAAGCTGGAAGCGGAGCAGCTCGTCGCAGAAGCGCTGCGGGGATCGTCCACGGAATTCGTAGTGCTGCGCCCGCCGCTCGTGTACGGCGCCGGTGCGAAGGGCAACTTCGAGCGCCTCGTGAGGCTCGTGCGGCGTGGCATCCCGCTGCCGCTGGCATCGGTACACAACCGCCGCAGCCTGGTGTACGTCGGCAACCTGGTCGACGCCATCGTCCGCTCCCTCGACCATCCCGCTGCCGCGGGGCGCACTTACGTGGTGAGCGACGGCGAGGA
>Ga0126369_10004693_pt1 | contig 10046 bp, 13 predicted proteins | sample PanSoiMetaPlot_1_FD_109646 | JGI IMG/M metagenome (GOLD analysis project Ga0126369, IMG submission 109646) | Tropical forest soil microbial communities from Panama - MetaG Plot_1 | ecosystem: Environmental > Terrestrial > Soil > Tropical forest > Bulk soil | place: Panama | collected 2016-02-17
ATCCAGCTTCGCCACCAGCAGGGTGGCCTTGCGCTTCTTGGCCAGCGCCATCGCGGCGGCCAGTTGCGGCCGGTCGCTGCGCTTGCCGCTTTCGACCTCGACGAATTCCGCGATCTGCTCGCCGTGGTGGCTCAAAAGATAGCGGCGCACGGCCTCGCGCTGCGCCTCGACGCCTAGCCCATTCTCACCCTGATTAGGGGTCGAAACCCGTAGATAGCTGACATAGCGTTTGCTTACCATGATACCTCTAAACATGCTTACGACCGTCTGCATGTTCAGATATAGGCATGGCAATGTAGAAAGCTATTCTATCGAGCAAATTTGGCCGGCCGCGCAGACGGTTACAGGCCCCCGTCAAAAGGGCCAAACTGACCCAAAACTAAGGCCTAGAAGCGCTTTTGCCTGTCCGGGTTCCGGCCAGGGGCGGTAAACGCGCCAGAGGCCAGCTAATGCGGCCCTAATGCGTGGAGGGCGGATCGTCCTGATCCGTGGTGGGCAGATCGTCCTGATGCCTCTCGCCACGGATGCGCTCGATCGCGGCGCGGAGGCGCTCAGTCGAAGTTGGCTTATTTTCCGGTTCGTGCTGGACCACCGCGACCGCATGGCCGATCGGCGCGTTCAGGCCGAGCAAGGTCGCGCGGCGCTCGGCAACCTTGACCAGGAGCACCCCAGCCGCGACGTCCCGGTCCACGATGGCCTTGTCGCGAAAGGTGACCTCCAGCTCATCCAGCTGCAGCAACTGCATGGCCAGCGCACGCTTCAGGTACTTGTCGCGGTCGACCTCAATCGGATGCCGATCTAAGACCTCGTGCACCTCTTCGACCGTGCAGCCGTGATCATCCGCAATGCGCCGCTCGGGCTTGTGGACGATCAAGTCGCGGTGCTGCTGCTGATCCATGGCGCAAACCTACCACTTTCCTTTCGCTTTGCGAACGCGCATGCGGCGGTCGAGATCATGCACCACGCTGCTAAGATGACCGATCAGCTTCGCTTCCTCGACATAAATCGCCGCAACAAGCTTCTCGTGATACGCACGGCTGCGGCCTTGCCTACGCGCCGGCAGTGGAGCGAACGGTCGCACATCGCAACCGCCGAGCTTGCGCCTTAACCCCTCCACGCGGCCCACGCCTGGCATCTGCCGCCGCAGGTGTCGAACTGCATGCTGAAGACGGTGGCATCGCCTGCAAGCGATCGTCTCCCGTAAGTACACGTGCCGGCAACGTCGACCGCATGCCGGACACTCGAACCATGGCCGCCCAACGCCCGGCATCGGCTCGTCCCACGTCACCGGAACTCGGGTTTCATCAATCCAAATATCGGGCGTCCGTCTGGCGAGCAGGTAGGTTTTTTTACCCCACTGGAGCCGCGTCATTGCATTTTCTGTCAGCCCGCCGCATTGCAGAAGCATCCAGACATCGAGGCGCGGGTTGGCTTCGACGATCAAGTCGTGGGGCACGCGGGGGTGGTGATGGTCGTCGCACAGACCGAAACAGCCAACCATGAGTGTGAAACAAAAGCACGCCAGGGCTGACGGTCAAGGGCAACGCCGGGCCTACCGAACCGCAAACACAACCTGCGTGACCCGCTCGAACTCGATCTCGATGCGCTCAGGCGGTACCCGTTCGGCCAGCCTGGCCCGCAGCCAGGCATCATGCACGGCGGAATCGACCTTACCGGTGGCGCCGTATTCGGCATCGGAACGGTCCCGGTAGGCCCGGGCGAGGTCCCGGAGCTGCCATTGGCTTAAGCCCGGCGCGCTGCTCTTGGCGGGGGTAGGCACCGCCTGGGGTGCGCCGTGCTCGTCGAGCGGATCCGGCCCCTGGTGCGGCACGTTGACTACCGGGCCGGTGTAGGGGAGGTCGGATGACCTCTCTGCGGGCCACACATACGCCTTTCCCCCGTTTTCCTCTCCATAGACCGGACATCCGGACAGAGGCTCGTCGCTATTGGGGTTTCTCGCATTTTCAAACCGGACAGCCGAGGCCAAGCTGTCCGGTTGCGAAATCTCAGAAGTGCCCATTTCATCGACTTCTGTCCGGCTGTCTGGTCTATCCGCACCTTTTCCCGGCAAATAGCGCTCGAAGGCGTCGTCAAACTGCGCGCGGACGTAACCGCTAAGTCTCTTATTCTCGGGCCCGACTTTCCCCGGCGTGATCGCGAGCGGCTTGAGCATCCGGGCCAGCCCGTTCTGCGTGAGCGGCTTGCGCTCCCTGCCCATCTCCGCCCAAGGGTGACCTTCGAGAGCAACCAGGGCCTTGACCAGCTTGGCCGACGAGATGATGACCTGCGTCGCCCCGAACATGTCGGGCATCTCCGTGCCCTCCTCGGCGAAGGCGTTACGGATATCCCACAACAGCAATTCGATCCGCGCGACATTGTCGCCGCCTTCCTCGTCGTGGCCGTGGCTTGCCACCGCGACCTTGCGCGCTCGCTCCGGCCATTCCCCGCCGGCCTCATCGGCGATCGCCAGCAGCACCTGCCAATTATCGGCCTCGCGGTCGATGATGCTTGGTATCTCAGGATCACGCTCGGCGATGCGCTCTTCGTGGTCGGCAATCCAGCGGACGATGCGCCGCCGTAGCTCGTGCAGATGCTGCATGCGCCCGATGCGCAGCCGCGCAATTGTATCGCTCGGTCGCCGCCGCTTTAACTCGGCCACAACGCTGCGATCAGCCAGCGTGTCGGCGAGGCCGCCGATGCCGGCGAGTGCCACCGCGGCATAGACATCAAACTTGCGCGGTTGATGATCCTCGCCGACGGTGCGGGTGACGGTGCCGTCATACTTGTGCCCGTGGTTGAGCATGCCCCTTAGCTCTTCATCCTCGCCGACAAAGGTGTCGCTCTCGTCGATCAGCAGGGTCGGGTGATACATTTCGATCACGCGAAACAGCGCCGCCTTGGTGATGCTGCCAGTGCTCCACGCGCGGAACACCAACTCGGCGAGGACTTCGAGTAGCGTTGTTTTTCCGCAGCGTCGCACTGGCGAGCGAATGGAAAGCTTTGGTGAGATTTTGAAGCGTTTGATCAAATAGGTATGGATCGCCCACAAGGCGCAGATATCGCGCGCATAATCCGACATGACGATGTGGTTGCGGATGGTGGTGGCGATGTCACCAAGTAACTTCGCGCCATCGACCGGCGCGGGCCACGGCTCCACTTCGGGGAACGTGATCGCGTGCCCCTGCTTGCCGTCGTCTTTGTCGAGACCGAGCCTCGTGCGTTCGCCTATAACCAAGCGATCGAGGATCGAGGCGCGCATGCCCAATTTCTCGGCCGCGTCCTTGCGTTGCCGCTCGTACTCGACCGCCGATAGCCGGGCCAGCCGCTCGATCTCGGCGTCGGGATCGCCGGAGCGCTCCTGCTGCGCCTTCTCGACCTGGCGGCGAGCGTGCTGCTCCGGGTTCGGCTGATCGAGGCAGTGCGCCGAGATCCCATTGGCCGGATCGATGAGGACCGCGACAATCTCGTCCGTGCTCTTGCCCTGCTCGAGCAGCCGATTGATGACGAACCAAACCGCACGCGAGCGATCGCCGCCGAAATGCCCGCCTTCGCCGTTCTTGATGAGGTCGTCGAGGTCGCGCTTCTTCTTGCGCTGTCCCTTACCGCGCTGCTTACTGCCCTTACCTTTCGCCTTATCAAGCTCGGCAACGACCTGGTCGAGCAACTTATCATTGTCGGCAAGCTCGGCTGTGGCCTCGGGAAGCGCGTCGCCGGTGACGGTGATGAAGCGCGCACAGTTACGATAGCTTTCAACGACCATCCCGTTGCCATTGGGGACTGGCTGCTGGCGATGGATCTTCGCGCCGCCACCCTTACCAATAATGTGCAGACCCTCACCGCTCGGTGTGACCTCGACATAGGATTTCGCACGCTTGACGAGGTCACGTGCCGCCGGCTCGATTTCGCCGGTCGTAGAGTTGCGGCAATCGTCCAAATCGAATGCAGTTAGACCAGAGCCGAGTATGGAGAAGACGATGCCGTCGCTTTGTCCGGCTTCATAAGCTCGCAACGCAGGGGCGAATTCGCTCCAAGTCGCGGGGTCCGAAGAGTCAGCAAGCTTCCTCGGATAATGCGCCTGATACGGCACCTTGGTCGGCTTGCCATTCTTGCCGGTTCTCTGGCGCCATACAGCCCAAACCTTCCTCTCCGCGTAAGGTGCAAGTGCAGGCGGTAGAGCACGAAACGTTTTCATGGCCGTCCACCCAGTCGTGCAAAGATGCTCCGCAGCCATTCTGCTTGCTTGGGGATTGGCTCCTTCCGCACCGTCCAGCCGGCCATATCATCGACGAACTCTCGCTCCTTACCGCTGTGCAGATGCGCGCTGCGCTTCTGGCAGAAGCACGCCATCTCGTGCCACGACTTGCTGCCGTTGACGTGACGGAATCCATCCGCGTCATGAGGCACCTTCGCCTCGGCCGTAGCCACGCCATCGGCGCGGCCGGCCTCATAGCCAGCGTCGTAAAGCTTTTTCATCTCGGCTTCGGAGAGCTTGCCGCCATCAGTCTGCTCGACGAGCCCGGCAAGCGCGTGAATATCAGCGCCGGCGGCCTTCAGCGTGCGAACTGCTGCACGCGCAGCAGCGACGACTTCTCCGTCCCGATCGCTCGCCAGCAGGCGAACAAGGCTTGCTAGCTTGCTGCGAACCGAGACGGAGAATTCGGTCACGATGCGGACTCCCACGAGATCCGGTCGATGACGGTCGGCCCGCTATGGCCGCGGTCCCACACGAACCACGCAAAGGCCATGCCCGAGTTGGCCTTGCGGCCCTCCCACCCGGCGCGGTGCATCATGGGGAGGCGCTTGCGAAAACAATGGATCCGCGCCAGCCCGCATTCCTCAAGAATGTGGCTCCGCCGCTCGCTCTCGTAGAAGGCCAACCGCATCAACATGACAACAAGCGGGCAGATTTCGATGGCGTGCGCGGCGAATTGCTCGGCCAGCTTGTACGGCGGGTTGGTGACGATGCCCTCGCATCCTCGCGGCAGCTTCTCCATGAGGAAATCGCGGCGTGAGAAGAAATCAGGGCGGCCGTAGTCAATTAGGTCCGAGCCGATGACCTCGTGCCCGCGTGCGCGCAGCACATCAACGATGTTGCCGTGCCCACACGCTGGCTCCCACAGGCGATGCGGCAGATGCTCGCAACGCAGCAACGCCCCAACCGCAACCCGCGGCGTCTCATAGAGGTCGTCGCCGCGCTCGGCGAGCGGATGGCGCTGAACTTGGCAGGAATGATCCAACATGACGCATACAAACAGAAAGGCATCGACGGGAAAGTGGTGGGGGCGAGAGAGCCGCGATTGCGCGGCCGCTCTCGCTCTCGCCCCCTCATTCAAAAGGAATTTCGTCGTCGAGATCGTCGCGCCGCGACGGCAACCTAGGCGCCGCTTTTGTCCCGCCATTTTCGCCGGACGGTTCAAGCTTCGAGATGGGGTGGAGGACAACCGTTTCTTTTTCTTCCGGCGTTTGGCCGCGATTGTCGGTGTAGTGCCCGAGCGACAGTTCGACCACTTGTTGCAACCAATTCTCGCTTTTTGTCGTGTAGGCGCGGCCCATGATGCGGCTATTCGGGGGACTGAGCATCAACGAGTCGCCGCTTTCGAAATGCAATACTGGGCAGTCATATCGTTCGTTGATGCTGACATCGACGATCGTCTCCTGGCGGGGACCATCGCGCACGTCGTCGGGCCGCACGGGACCGGCGCTGTATTTCCTCATATCCATGGATTCCTCCTGTCACGAATGAAGCGGCGCGCTGCGGTTTCCCCTCACGGCCCGGCGCCGAGCGGACCGCGAGGGAGAACCATCATGTGCGTTTGCCCTTGGGTTCGCATTTGCGCGCGAGACTCTTAATCTTCTCCCGCAGCTCCTGCATCTGATCTTCGAATTGCCTCCGGTCTTGCTTACTGTCGTCGAGCGCGCGCTCTAACTCAGCGATTTTTTGGTTAGTCTGCTCGCGCGCCACGGCGAGTGCGGCAGCGAGCAACTGTTTGGGGTCTGCGGCGTTCGTGCGCGATAGCAGCATCCGAATTGTTTGACTGTCGCCGAGTGGGAGAGCGGGCAGGTCAGCGACGTGGCCGCGGAGCTCATCGAGCGTCATCGTCGTCTCCCTTTGGCCGGAGCAGGTCCGTGAGGTAGCTCGTCGCCGCGTCGAGTGCGGTGCGCGCGTAATCGATGTTGTGCGTTATGACGAGGTCGGCGCTGTCGAGGTCGTCGTCGTCAAACATGTCGAGCGTGTCGCGGAGCGCCTCGGCGGCGTTATTGAGCCGAGCAAGGATGTCGCGCCCGCGGTCGGCGTAGGTGTCATCGGTCATTGGTCGCCTCCGCGATCACGCCGCGCATTGGCGCGCGGCGCTTTTTTTCGCCGCATCGTGCCGCTGGCTAGACGGCCGCGCGCTTGATCAAGCCCACGACCGCGTCGTCTTCGGGATCGACTGCCTTTGCGAATGACAAGATCTGCTCGCGTGTGATGCGACGGAAGCTGACCCGCCCACCATTGTCCGTGACCATTTGATGCGGAAGTCCATATCGTCGCCGATGAGGACGGAACATTCTGCATAAGCACTGTGTCCGCCATCGTTGATTTCGAATCCAAGCCTGGTCAGCGCGGCGAGCATCTCCCGGTCCAATTTCCTAGCGATCATGATTGGTGTCTCCTCTTCGTTCGCTGCGTTTCATGGGGTGTTTTCTCTCAAAAGAAAAAGGCGCCGCGCATTCGCGCGCGGCGCTATCGCTGTTACTCGGCCGCTGCCTGCTCGGCAGCGATGACCGGCGAGATCATCGAATCCCACACAACGTCGACACCGACGGTGCGCGCGGTCTCGATACGCTCGGCCGGCGAGGAGCGCGATGTGCTCGGCGAGGGTCTCGGTGGTTCTCGGAGTGGAACGCTTAGGCTTGCCGTTGCGGCGCACCCGGGTGACCTCGACGACCGGAACAGCGACCAACATCGCCGCCTGCTTTGCCGTGGGCGAGACGGAGATCTCTAGCGCGCCGTCGGCCAGGGCGGCAGCCAGCTCGGCGCGTTGCTTTCGGTTGAGGCGAGCGCGGGCAAGCCGGCTCACGCGGCGAACGGGACGTTCTGAGGTGCTTGTGGAATTGCGAATTTCAGGATATGGGAACATCGCGAAAAGCTCCTCTCATTTGACGATGGTGGGCGAGCCTTTCAGGAACACAGCGGGGTGCGGGCGGCTCAAATCCTCGCGCCGCGTTTTCTTTTCGCTCAGAGCTCGGTCTGAACCTCGGTATCGGTCTGCGCCTCGGGACGTGCGCGGGGCGGTTGCCCGAACAGTTTGAAGTACTGTTCCTGCCCGCGCGGCGGGATCAGTCTGAGGCCGTTGCAGTTCACGGAATGAATCAAGCCGGATCCCACGAGGCCGCGCATGATCGGCTCGGTCGTGCCGGCCTCGATCGCAAATTCACGAATGGTGGGAGCGGGCCGGCGCGGGCTCCGACGCTTGCGACGCATTTTTGGTGCACTCATTGGAGTGGCTCCCTAAATACTGAACAGCGATAGAATGTCTTACGCTAATTTAATCGTCAATAGCGCTAGACGCGCTTGCGTCGCCTTTTTCGCTCTGCTACGAAGCTGGCGGAAGCAGAGCGAAGCAGGGCGTGACAATGCGAAAGCTGATTTTTGCGGGGCGCTGCTGGCCGGCCGCAGTTGCACAACCCGAACCGAGCCCGCAGGCGATAGTGCCCGCTGACGGCACGCCGCTGCCGCCCCGCAATTTCGTGAAGATCGTTACCACCGGCGACGGCCGCGCATGGACGCCGGAACCAACAGATGCCTCCTGGCGCGACCTGGCCGATCTCGACCTCACCAACCCAGAAGCGTGCCAGGCCTTCGCCCGCCGTATCGGCGATCCCTCCGGCAAGCTCAGCGGTGGGCGCCCGGCTGGCTATGTCCAAGAATTGCATCGATACGTCGGCTGGCGGAGCGGTGGCGCACCGCCCCGTACCCAATTGCATCCGGCCGTTCCCGGGACAGTCGTCACTACCCAATGGTGGGCGCTGGCCACGGCCCTGCAGCAGGCGGCCCAAGCTTGGGCGGCGCCTGGCGCGGACGGCGTCAGCCATCCGACCAAGGACAAGGCCCGCCTCGCCGAGGCGCGCGACTTTCTCGATCAGCCAGCGGCGCGGGCCGCCCTCGACGAACTGCGGGCGACGCGGGATCCGGGCGGTCTCATCGCCGACACCACGACACGGCTCGACACCTTCCTAGTCGCGCGGGCCGCGATCGCGCTCGAACGCGCCCCACCCCCACCCATGACCCGCTGCCTCGTTTGCAATTCATGGTTTGAGATCCGTCGCCCCAAGCGCGCGCCACGCTTCTGCTCGGCATCCTGCCGCTCCATCCATCACCAGCAACAGAAGGAAACGCTCTCTCATGGCATCGGTACGCAAGAACATCACGCGCAAAGGGACGATGCGCTGGCAAGCCGTGTGGAACGAGCCCGGTCCGGGCGGCAGCACGCGCCAGCGCACAAAAAACTTCGCCCGGCAAAGCGAGGCGCGCGAGCACGCCAACCGCATGGCGCAGGAGATCGAAGGCCGCGGCGTCGGTGATCCGCAGCGGCACACGGTCGAGCGCTACCTGCACCGGTGGCTTGCCACGCTCGCGGCGCGGGGCGAACTTTCGCCGGCAACCCTGTCTGGCTATCGCCGCAATCTCGCATACGCCATCCGGCATATCGGGCACATTCCACTTGAGAAGCTGTCGCCGGCTGACCTCGATGGCCTCTACGCGCTCCTGCTGCAGCGTGGCGGCGTCTCCCGCAAGGGCAAGCGGGGCGAAGCGAAAGCCCCGCGCCCGCTCAACCCGCGCAGTGTGCTGCATGTCCACCGGGCCCTGCACACGGCCTTTGAGCAGGCGCGCAGGTGGCGGTTGCTCCGCGAGAATCCGTCGCGCGACGCGACCGCTCCCTCGGTCCGCAAGAGCCCGGTACGCGCCTTCACCGAGAGCGAGGTCGGCCAGCTGCTGGCCGCTGCCGCCGACAATCCCGAGACCCATTGCATCCTCGTGACACTACTGATCACCGGCGTCCGAAGAAGCGAGTTGCTTGGCCTCAGCTGGGACGCAATCGACCTCGACCGCGGAATCATCACCATCAAGCGCGTCGTGATCGAGGTCGACCGCCTCCCGGTATTGCGCGAGGTTCCCAAGTCCGAAGGCTCGGAGCGCGCCATCAAAATTCCACCGCTGTTGGTCGAGTTGCTGCAGGCGCAGAGGACGCGCGGCCTCGAAGCCGCATTGAAGTGGGGAAAGGGCTACCGACGAGATCCGATGTTCGTATTCGCGCAGGTGAACGGTGAGCCGCTCGACCCGATGAGCGTCACCTACCGGCTACGGCTGCTCATGCGGCACGCCAAGGTCAGTGGCCGCGCGCCGACGCATGGGTGGCGACACACCTGCGCCACCGCGCTGATCGATGCCGGCGTCGATACGGCGACCGTGCAGGCACGGCTTGGGCACTCGACGCCGGCGATCACGCTCAGCACCTACGTGCATCGGACCGAGAGGCGCGACACCGCGGCCGGCGAACAGCTTGCCGCGCTGGTCGAGCGGCAGAGCGGGAAGAATTGAGAGAACAAACGAGACGAACAGACGAGGAGAGCAAACCGCGTCTTGCAATCAGCGTGCAATCATGGGAGCGCGAAAAAAGCCGAAATAGAGGAAACCTGGTTGCTTGACGCGAAAGCAGGCCAAAGCGGAATAACGCAATGCTACAAAGCACTTGGAATGATTGCGAAGCAGAAGAACAAAGCGCGAAGCAGGGCGGACTGGCATTTACAAAACCGCTGCTCTACCACTGAGCTAACCCGGCAAATCAATGACTTAGCACGTGAACATAGCACGGATTGGCACCGGAGCATTTTAATCTGCGCGTGGTGTTAAGCGATTGACGGCGCATTTAGCCGCGCGTGATTTCATGACCCATACCCTGTGACGTACCTCACAAAGCCCGCCGGCGCTTGGGATTAAAGATAGGGTTGCTTTGATTTCACAGCAGCCCTCGTAACGATCAAGCCGAAGGAGCTCTGCGATG
>Ga0126369_10004694_pt1 | contig 10044 bp, 9 predicted proteins | sample PanSoiMetaPlot_1_FD_109646 | JGI IMG/M metagenome (GOLD analysis project Ga0126369, IMG submission 109646) | Tropical forest soil microbial communities from Panama - MetaG Plot_1 | ecosystem: Environmental > Terrestrial > Soil > Tropical forest > Bulk soil | place: Panama | collected 2016-02-17
ATTGCTCTCGGTCCAGAGACTGAGCGTCACCTTCGACACCGATCGCGGTCCGGCGACCGTGGTGCGCGACCTCAGCTTCAATGTGGCGGCGGGTGAGACCGTCGCGTTGGTCGGCGAGTCGGGCTCCGGCAAATCGGTCACCGCAAACTCCATTCTGCGCCTCGTCCCGGAGCCGCCCGGCAAGATCGCCGGCGCCATACGTTTCGACGGCATCGACCTCCTCGCGCTCGATGACCGCGCCATGCGCAACATCCGGGGCAACCGCATCAGCATGATCTTCCAGGAGCCGATGACGAGCCTCAACCCGGTGCTCACGGTGGGGCGGCAGATCAGCGAGACGCTGCGGCTGCATCAGGGTCTCGGTCGCCAGGCGGCAGAGGCCCGGGCGGTCGAAATGCTGAGCGTCGTCGGCATCGCCGAACCGGGACGGCGCGCACGCGAATATCCGCATCAGCTGTCCGGCGGCATGCGACAGCGGGTGATGATCGCCGCCGCGCTCGCCTGTAACCCGAAGCTCCTTATCGCGGACGAGCCCACCACCGCGCTCGACGTCACCATCCAGGCGCAGATTCTCGACCTCATGACCGACCTCAAGAAGCGGGTCGGCGCCGCCATCATTCTCATCACCCACGATCTAGGCGTGGTGGCGGAGATCGCCGAGCGGGTTGTGGTGATGTATGCCGGTCGCAAGTTGGAGGAAGCGCGTGTCGCCGAGCTGTTCCGCGAGCCGCGCCACCCCTACACGCAAGGCCTCATTGGCGCGTTGCCAAAACTTGGCTCGTCGCTCGCCGGGACGGAAACGAAACTTGCGGAAATACCGGGTGTCGTTCCGAGCCTGAAGCAGCGTATCGCTGGCTGTGTGTTCGCGACTCGCTGCTCCTTGGTCCGCGATCTCTGCCGGCACGTCGCACCCGCGCTCGAAACCAAGGCACCGGGTCACGTCGCGGCTTGCCATTTCACGTCCAAAACCACGGTTGCCGCATGAGCGTGCCGCTCCTTCAGGTCAACGACCTCAAGAAGCACTTCCCGTTGCGTGGCGGCCTCGCTGCCCTCATGCGCGGGCACAAGCGATGGGTGTACGCGGTCGATGGCGTGTCCTTTCACATCGACAAGGCCGAAACGCTGGCGCTGGTTGGCGAATCCGGATGCGGCAAATCAACCGTCGGCCGCGCCGTCTTGCGGCTGTTTGATATCACCTCCGGCCAGGTCGTACTCAACGGCCAGCGCATCGACGACATGCCGGCCGATCGCCTGCGGCCGCTGCGGCGGCGCATACAGGTGGTGTTCCAGGACCCGTTCGCGAGTCTCAATCCGCGCATGCGGGTGCGCGATCTGCTTGCCGAGCCGATCCGCAATTTCGGCCTTGCCGAATCGTCCGGTGAACTGGACACCCGGATCGATTCAGTTCTGGACAAGGTCAGGCTGCCGAACGACGCCGGCAAACGCTGGCCGCACGAGTTTTCCGGGGGCCAGCGCCAGCGCATCGCCATTGCGCGGGCACTCGCGGCCGATCCTGATCTCATCGTCTGCGACGAAGCGGTGTCCGCGCTCGATGTGTCCGTTAAGGCGCAGATCGTCAATCTGCTCAGCGACCTGCAGCGCGAACTCGGCTTGGCGTTGCTGTTCATCAGCCACGACCTTGCCGTTGTCGAGCACATCACCCATCGGGTGGCCGTCATGTATCTCGGCAAGATCGTGGAGCTCGGACCCAAGCGGCAGATTTTCGCCGCCCCTAAACATCCCTATACCGAAGCGCTGCTTTCGGCCGTGCCGGCGCCCCGTCCAGGCGAGCGGCGAAGCCGCATCATTCTCAAAGGGGACGTACCGAGCCCGATTAATCCGCCCAAGGGATGTCGTTTTCACTCTCGCTGCCGCTACGCCTTTGACCGCTGTCGCACGGAAGAGCCTGAACTGCGGCCCACGCAGGATGTGCACTTCGCAGCGTGTCATCTGCATGACCTGCCGGCCGAGCACAATCCTTTGGCTGCCCTTGGGACAGAAGGCGCCTATACTTGAGCGAGGCACCAGTAACAGGGGTAAAACTCGCAGCAGCCAATTCGTCATCGCCGGGCGTGTCCCTGCCCGAGCTATCGGGATGGCCCCGGATCAAGTCCGGGGGCGACAAGCCCGGCCATGACCAAACAGGAACTGCTGTGAGTTCCTCGTTACAGGCGCCAAGGGGGGTTGGAAATGCCGAGCGTCATCCAGAATTTTGACCCGACTAACGCGTTCAACATTCTGCGGATCATTTGCGGCGCATTCTTCATCCCGCACATTTATGCCAAGTTCTTCGTTCCGGAGGCGCTCGGCTTCTTCGTCGCTGCCAAGTTCAAGCCGCCCGCAGTCTGGATGTACGCTGCCTGCGTCATCGAGACGGTGCTCGCGATTGGCCTGATCTTCGGTCTCTATACGACCTATGTCGGCTGGATCGCGGCCTTTCATCTTTGCGTCGCGGCTGTCGCCGTCTACCGAGTGACCGGAGGCAGGTGGCTTTGGAATATCGGCGGAGCGGAATATTGTGTGTTCTGGGCGATTGCGTGCGCCGTCGTCGCGATGCACGGATAGCCCTCACCGCCGGGCGAATGCCGGCTGGCGACAATCTTGGGGTGACAGCATGATCAACGCGGCCATCGTCGGCTTGGGTTGGTGGGGAAAGACGCTCGTTGAGTCCGCCCATGGAAGCGACGAAATCCGCTTTGTCAGCGGCGCGACGCGAACGGTATCGCCTGAAGTCACAGCTTTCGCGGACGCCCATGGGATAAAGCTCAAGGAGGACCTCCGCGCACTTCTGCCTGATCCGAAGATCGATGCCGTGGTGCTCGCGACGCCGCATTCCGTGCACGCGGAGCAGGTGATCGCAGCGGCAGGCGCCGGCAAACATGTGTTCTGCGAAAAGCCGTTTGCGCTGACCAGGAAGGACGCTGAGGCTGCGGTCGCAGCTATGCGCAAGGCCGGCACCGTGCTCGGGCTCGGCTACAATCGCCGCTTTCACCCGGAAATGACGAGCTTGCGGGAGCGCATCCGTTCGGGCGGGCTCGGCACCATCATGCATGTCGAGGCGACGATGACGTTTGCCAACGCGTTGCTGCTCAAGCCGACGCAATGGCGTGCGCACCGCGACGAGACACCATGCGGTGGCTTGACGCCCATGGGCGTTCACGCCGTCGACGCCATGATCGATCTGTGCGGCATGATCGACCATGTCTATTGCCAGAGCTTTCGGCGCGCCGTCGAAATCGACGCCGACGACACGACATCGATCCTGTTCCGCATGAAGGACGGCATGTCGGGCTACCTTGGCACGCTTACCGCGACGGGACCCGGATTCAGTTTCCAGGTTTTCGGGTCGAAGGGATGGGTGCGGCTCGAAGGCATGACTCACGTGGCCGGTGCGTCGTCGGAGGAACGTCGCACGCGACTGTTCGGGGCGTGCAAATTTCAGCCCACCAAGGGTGAACTGGAAGTCTGGCAAGCTGCGACCGAGGACGTCAGTCGCGCGGCGCTGGATGCCTTCGCACGGGCAGCAAGTGGCGGGCCGGCGTATCCAATACCGCTCGACCAGATGATTCACGGTGCTGCTGTTACAGAAGCGATCGTGCGCTCGGCCGCATCGGGGAAGGTCGAAATGGTGGCCTGAGAGTTAGGCAAAGTCTCATGGCGCCCGAATCGAGACGCCGCTGCTGACGATGAGTAAGGAGCAAATCGCTCGACTAGCGCCGGCCGGCGTGATGTTTCTCGATCCGTTTCCCGCGTAGCGGCGTTCCGAACGGTGCCAGTAACGTCGGCGCGTAACCGCAGCCCACCCTCAATGCGCCGGCATCGCAGGTGCCGCGGTCGCACGGGCGGGCGGCATCTCCATGGCGGCGACGCGGTTTTTGACCGCCTTCTGGACCTTCTCGAACGCGCGCACCTCGATCTGGCGCACCCGTTCACGCGATACGCCGAATTCCGCTGCGAGATCCTCGAGCGTCACCGGTTCGTCGGCGAGCCGGCGTGCCTCGAAGATGCGCCGTTCGCGATCGTTGAGCACTTTGAGCGCATCGGAAAGCGCGGCGCGCCGATTGTCCAGTTCCTCGGTCGCGGCGAGGGCGGCTTCCTGGCTGTCATGTTCGTCCAACAGCCAATCCTGCCACTCACCCGAATCCCCGTCCTCGCGAATCGGAGCGTTGAGCGAGGCGTCGCCGCCAAGCCGGCGATTCATGTCGATCACGTCTTGTTCGGTGACACCAAGGCGCTTGGCGATCAGCTTGACCTGATCGGGGTGCATGTCGCCTTCGTCCAGCGCGGAGATTCGGCTCTTGGCCTTGCGCAGATTGAAGAAGAGTTTTTTCTGATTGGCGGTGGTGCCCATTTTAACGAGCGACCACGATCGCAGAATATATTCCTGGATGGCGGCCTTGATCCACCACATTGCATAGGTGGCGAGGCGAAAGCCTTTTTCAGGCTCGAAGCGCTTGACCGCCTGCATCAGGCCGACATTGCCTTCAGAGATTACCTCGGAAATCGGCAGGCCATAGCCGCGATAGCCCATTGCGATCTTAGCGACCAGGCGCAAGTGGCTGGTAACGAGCTTGTGCGCGGCAACGCGGTCGCCGTGCTCGCGCCAGCGCTTGGCAAGCATATATTCTTGCTGCGGCTCCAGCATCGGGAACCGCCGGATTTCGTCCAGATATCGGGACAAGCCCGATTCGGCCGTGATAAGAGGTAAGGTAACGGATTGGGCCATGACAGCGCCCTCCTCATGTTGTGCCCCCGGGATCGGCAGGCAGAGGCTCCAGACCGCTCCATCGAGCCGGGTGGAGCCGGGAACTTTGATCGCTCGGACATTTGTTGCGACCGCGAACGATCATGCCAGATGACCATACACATCATAATTAGGCGAAAACAGCGCCCTGGCGTCACTTCGCTGTGACGGAGAAGTGACCAGCCGCATATAGGGTAACGTGCAAGCCGGCAACTGGTTGCAAACAATGAGATATTTTTCTAGCCCGCGATCCAACTGCTGCGCACAGATCAGCTCTGCGGCGAATTATCCATCGCCCAGCCTCTTACGCAGCTCTGCCAAATCCGGCGGCAGTGCGGAGCGAAATACCATTTCCTCCCCGCTCGTCGGATGTTTCATCGCCAGTAGATAAGCATGAAGGGCCTGTCCTGAAAGGCCCCCCAGTGCCTCCTGGGCCGCATCGAACAACAGGGCCGATTTGGTTTTAAAACCCGGGCCATAGGTATCGTCACCTAGCAGCGGGTGGCCCATGGCGGCGAGATGGACGCGGATCTGGTGAGTGCGTCCGGTCTTGAGTCGACAATCGAGCAGGCTCGCTATCCCAGCACCATCCCGCTTTGCGCCTGTCAGGCCGGCACCATGCCGCCCGGAGGTTGTCGGATAGCTTTCCAGCACCTCCCATAACGTTACGGCGTCGCGACCGCTGGCGCGAATCGCCATCCGCTCGCGGGCCTGCGGGTGGCGGTTGATCGGCTTGTCGATCACCCCCTTGGGCCGGTCCGGCACCCCCCACACGAAGGCGAGGTAACCGCGCTGCAACGGCCCGGTGCGGCCATGGTCGGCGAACTGGGCCGCCAGCGCCCGATGGGCGCGGTCGTTCTTGGCCACCACCATCAGTCCCGTGGTGTCCTTGTCGAGCCGATGGACGATTCCGGGGCGGCGCACCCCGCCGATGCCGGAGAGGGTTGCGCCGCAATGCGCCACCAGGGCGTTGACCAGAGTGCCGGTCCAATTGCCGGCCGCGGGGTGGACTACGAGGCCGCGCGGCTTATCGATGATGACAATGTCATCGTCCTCGTAGACGATCGTAAGCGGGATGTTTTCTGGTCCCGGCTCGGCGGGCGCCGCCGCCGGCACGGCGACAGCGATCTCATCGCCGACATTGACGCGGTGGCTCGGATCGAGGATCGTGCGGCCGCTGATCGCGACGCGCCCGGCAACGATGAGCGCCTTCAGGCGCGAGCGCGACAGATCCCTCATAAGGACGGCAAGTGCGCGATCGAGCCGCTGGCCGGCCTCAGCCGCCGCGATCGTCGCGGTCTGCACGATTGGCGCCTCCACCTCGACTTCCGTCATGAGCAACCCTGACCACGGCGACGATGAACCGCTCAGTCCGGCGCAGGCGCAGATCGTCGCGCGGGTGCGCCGGCTGATGCTGATCTCCGGGATCACCACCATGTTGGGCATCGCGGTCGTCGTCACGGTCATCGGCTATCGCGTTTTCCGCACCGAGGGAAGGTCGGGCACCCCGGTAGAGGCCACGACGCTGCTGCCCAAGGGCGCCCGCGTGGTTTCGACCTCAGTCGCCGACGACCGCATCGTCGTTATGGTAGATATAGGCGGTACGCTCGAAGTCCGCACCTTCGATGCCAAAACCCTGAGCCCGGCGGGCCGACTGCGGTTCGTGGTCGAGCCATAGGAAGCTTCGACGGCAGTGACAGCACACGGTGGCTGTGGACTGTGCGGCGATTATGATGGCTGCCGATGCCGCCGGTGGGCGCGGCTTGCGCAACGCGATGATCCGGGCTATTTCGAACGCACTGCTCCCTTCGTCTAGCGGTCTAGGACGCGGCCCTCTCAAGGCTGAAACACGGGTTCGATTCCCGTAGGGAGCGCCAAAAGGCGAATTTCTAAGATAATCATGTCCTTGTTTGGAGCTACGTGACCGACGAAGGCCCCCGCTTGGGGCACCTATGTCCAACAGATGTCCAATAACCATGGCTGCACAATCAGGGATAATGGCGCACTTGGCGTGGCTGGCAGCAGGTCGTATCCTGCGGCCCCCGCCCCTCGATTCGACACGACGCAGGAGACGCCATGGCGCGACTGCCGCAGACTGGCAGAGCGGTTGCCTGCCTATACGAGCGGTCGCCAGAGATCGATGACTTGGTCGAGCGCGGGCTGGTCGATCCCCGCGAGTGCGTGACCACCCTGGTTGACGTCATCGCGGATCTTGGCCTCGCCCCGCTATCACCGGATGACGAACAGAAGGTGCGGCAAGCCCTGGAGGCGATCATCGGCTGTGGCTTGCAACGATTGGAAGCGTCGCCGAAGCACAATCCCGGCGCCAAGCTCCAGGCCCGCGACCTGCAAAAGACGCTGAAAAGGGTCGCAAAGGGGCTTACAAAGATGGCCCAGGGCCGGGTGATAGATTCGGCACAGATGGCCGAGATTGACAAGACCATGCGGGGTCGAGAGACCGGATTTCACCACGTACACGACATAGCCGCCGCCAACGAGATCGTCGCGGCCTTAGCCGGTATTGTGGGCGACCGTGATGAGGCCGACGCCATGATGTCCGACTTCTTCCGTCACCCAAGCCAAATTGCGAAGGCCTGCCTAACCGCTGTCGATCGACTCGGCCATATCAAGGGCAAGGAGGGCCGGCCGGCTACCGATTGGCTTAGTGAGTTCGTGGCAGTCTTGAGGTTCATCGCGGCGGCGAACAACATCAAGCCGGCCATCTCGGTCAATCCGCGCACAGGAAAAGCGCAGGGGCGATTTCTCGCCTTGGCCGCTGCCGTGGAGCAACTCCTGCCCTATGCGATGCGTGCACCGCTTGATGGGGATGAAACCCATGAAGCCTTAGCCCAGAGGTTGAAACGGGCGCTGTAAGGGTGGCCCGAGAAGAAAATTCAAAACCGAAAGGTTTTGTCCTTACCTCAAGCTGTTTTTTTGTTTGTACAGAACTGTCCCCACGAACACCGGGGCACGAGTTGCAACGCCCCGCAATATCGGAGGACAGATGTCTCAGACCCCGATCAATCTCACCGTTCCGCACGCCTGCGACCGCTGGGAGACGAGCAGATCTTACCTCTACCGGCTCGCGGGAGAGGGCAAGATCATCTTTCGCAAGAATGGACGAAGAACGCTGGTCGATGTCGAGAGCGGCGATAAATATTTTTCAACGTTGCCCACGGCCAAAATCAAAGCGCCGCTGATGGAGGCTGCGGAGTGACGAACGCCTCCCCGGCATGGGAGGCGCTCTCGGTACATGTTGGGACCTTGGAATTTCCAGGAAGCCTCACCTGAGCAGGCACTCGGCAGGTTTAATGGATTTTTGAAGTCCGTCATCCTGCGCCTTAGTGAAGCGATGGACCTCGGCGAGTTCAATCGCTTCAAGTTCTATGAAGCGATGAAAACATCCACTGCATCCCCGCCCGAGACGCTCCGTATCGATGAAAAATTCAAACAAGAGTACTACGTCGTCAACGTCATTGGAATTATCATCACATCAAACCACAAAGAGGACGGCATCTACCTGCCGGCCGACGACCGTCGCCACTACGTGGCCTGGACCGATCTAAAGCGAGAAGACTTTGAGGACAGCTACTGGGACAGACTTCACGGCTGGTACGACAGCGGCGGCATCAGCCACGTCGCGGCATACCTGGCTACGCTCGACATCTCGAGCTTCGAGCCCAAGAAGCCGCCACCGAAGACGCCGGCATTCTGGGACATCGTCGACGCCAACCGCTCCCCAGAAAACGCAGAACTTGCCGACGTGCTCGATGACCTCGGCAGGCCGGACGTGGTCACGATCGGAAGCATCGTCGGCAAAGCGTCCCCTGGCTTTCAAGAGTGGCTGAAGGATCTCAAGAACCGTCGCGGCATTTCCCGCCGCATGGACAAGTGCGGCTACGTGCGCGTTCGCAATGAGGAGGCCGACGACGGCCTCTGGAGGATCAGTAATGTCCGACAGACGGTGTACGCCAAGGCGGAGCTGTCACCCAGGGAGAGAATTGAGGCCGTGAATGAGTTGATGGGAAAGCGATGATCCAATCCAGAACCACGCCAGCGCCGTGGATACGAACCTACAGCGAGGCATCAACAGGCAATTTTGCCCCACCATGGTACCAGTCCCGTCGGTGGTGTCAGTGATGTCAGTGATCCCCCATTTTAATAGGTTTGCCTCCCGCTGTCCCAACTTATACACCAACACCCTCCTGACGCCGCAAAGCGCGTACGCGAGAGAGGAAAATACCCCCACAATAGAGAACCACTGATACCACTGACTTCACTGACGAGACCGCCCCAACGTCGCGCCCAGCAGGACATGCGCTATGACCTAGGCTGCCCCCTTCGGTGAATGGGAAACTCAAAATGAAGCTTCCACCCTTGTCAGCACCTCATTGCGAAGCTTCTTACATCCCACCCCATCAAGGATGAACGTCGCTAAAATGGGGGTTGCCGAATCACCAGCTTGATCACCAAAAGAGGAGAGAGAAGGAGAGAGCAGGCAAACCATGACAAACGATATCGACCGCAGCTATCACGACTCCGAACACGCTCCGCCTCGACCTCATATCCTCCCGGCACTTCCCGCACCGCTCTCTCCAAGAGAGGTATACGTTGGCGACAAATCGATGCCGCTCTTAATCGATCGCCTTACACACAGTGTATTTTTGCGGATTGCTAGCAATGCAGAACTTGGTGCCGCCCTCCGTCTTTGGGTTCAAGCCTGGAGTGAACGACCTTCAGGGTCCGTCCCCAATGATCACCGGTGGCTGGCCGACGTGACCAAGCTTGGCGATCGTTGGCCATCCCATGCTGAAGTCGTGCTCCATGGCTTCGTGGCGTGCAACGACGGCCGTCTGTATCACCCGGTGATTTGTAAAATCGCAAAGAAGCGGTTCGAGCAACTCAAGGGTCGCCAACGGGGCGCCGCATTATCGCGTCGCCGCCAGGAAGCCAAACGCATCGAGAAGCGAAGAAAAAACGCGGGGCGGCTTGCTGTATCGTTGGCGACCGCGGCCGCAGATGATACGCCTCCATTTTAGGAAAATATCGAGGGGGTCATCAGTCATGACTGAACTTGTCAAATACGATGCCGCTTGTCGGGCGCTTGCTGACGCGCGGTCTGTGGACGAGGTCAAGGACGTTCGCGACATCGCCATCGCGATGAAGCTGTGTGCCAAGCAAGCGAAACGCCGATGGCGGTCGCGCGGGGTCGAGCCCATTCACTTCGGCATTCTCGTCGAGCTCGAGATTGCAGTTGTAGCCGAGTTCCGAGTCGCCGCTCGCGCGTTCCTCCGAAGTGG
>Ga0126369_10004697_pt1 | contig 10042 bp, 2 predicted proteins | sample PanSoiMetaPlot_1_FD_109646 | JGI IMG/M metagenome (GOLD analysis project Ga0126369, IMG submission 109646) | Tropical forest soil microbial communities from Panama - MetaG Plot_1 | ecosystem: Environmental > Terrestrial > Soil > Tropical forest > Bulk soil | place: Panama | collected 2016-02-17
CAAGACCGCTCGCTCCGGAGAACGTCAGCGCCGGAACGCTTTGCGTGTAGATCGCGGCGGCAGTCAGCGCACCGGCGCCGGGCCAGATCGCCGACACCGGATAGGTCTGCGCCGCCGGCGGACGCAGATCAGCGAGAACAAGCGGCGCCGCGCCAAAGATCGCGGCGACATTGGTGTGGATTTGCAGCGCCGAGGCCGTCAGCGCGCTAGTGCCGCCGAGAGCCGCTGCGGTCTGGCGCAGCACCTGCGCCGCCGCCGTGAATGCACTGATGCCGCCGAAACCGCCCGCCGATTGCGCGGGCACGATAGCGGTGACGCTGATCGTAGCGGCGCCGGCGAATGTCGCAGCCGCGGGCGAATAAGCCGGCGCGTCGGCAAAAAGCCCGCCGCCGCCATTAAACAGCACGCCGGCCGAGCGCAGCACCGGCAGATCGGCAGTCAGACTGCCGGCACCGCCGTAAAGCGTTGCTGCCGCGAATGATTGCGCCGGAGCGGCAACCAACCCGCCAGCACCGGCAAGCTGCGCTTGCCCCGGCGAATAGGCCGGCGCATCGGCAGCTGCGCTGCCACTACCGGCGAAACTAACGACGGCGGTTTCGGTTAGCGCCGCAGTAACGGCAAGGCCGGATGCGCCGGCGAATAAAGCGGCGCCTTGCCAAAGCGTGGCGGCTTGGCGCGCCGCGTCGCCATTAAGTGTAGAGGTCGGCGCCAGCAGCGCATTGAGCGCGAGGCTTTGACTAGTTGCGACATTAGCGATCGCGCCGGTCGCAACGAATAAAGCCGCCGCCTGGAAATTCGCAACCGCAGTGCCGTTGAGACTTGCGATCCCGCCGAAAAGATTGACGGTCGGGAACAGACCGGACGCGGTGGCGGTGAAGCTGGCGGCGCCGGGAAATGCGGTGACCGCCGCGAGTGACTGGCGGGTTGACGCAGCGAGCACCCCGCCAGGAAGCAATTGCGCCAAGCCGGCTTGGCGATCGATCGCCGCGCCCTTAAGGACCGTAGCGCCGGCAAAAACCGCCCCGGTCTGCCGCAGCGTCGAGAACGTGACGTTGACGCGAAGATTGGCCGCGCCGCCGAACACCGCGCCGTCGAATTTCGGCGCCACAGCCGCAGCACGAACCGCAGCCACTGCATTAAGCCGCGTGGCCGCTAGTGCGAGCTGGTCGACGTCGTTGCCCAACGTCGCAGCGGCAGTGAAACTTGCCGCCGCGCTCCATGCGGTCGGCAGTGCGCCGCGCGTGGTGACCGTAACGCCGGCGCGAGTGGTGACGCCGACGCCGGCGCGGGTGACGATCGGCACCGCCGCAGCCGGTGGCCGGGTAATCACGCCGGTCGTATCGCGCAGCGTTACGCCAACGCCCGCACGGGTGACGACCGGATCACCCGCCATGTCAGACTCCTAGCTTTTTACGCCATGCGTCAGTCGCGGCTTTGACCGGGGAATCGTCGGGCGTGACCTGACCCGCAACGCGATCGGTCGGAAACAGCGACCAGCCGAAGCGATCCGAGATCGTAACCCGGCCGCGAACGTATTTCGGTGCGATGTCGGTGGCGCCGACGAGCTGTCCGGCCCCGTTGAGCGCCGCGATAACAGGCTGCGCCTCGACGTCCTTGGCGCGCGCAGCCGCGCGTACTGCAAGGGCGGCGCCAATGAGCTGCCATAGACCGGCAAATGCACTGACCACGCCAGCGCCGGCCAGGACTGTCACGCCGCCGAATATCGTCGCCGTCGAGGCCGCCAGCGAGGCAGCGGCGGTCAGGGATGCGGCAAGGCCTTGGCTGACTGTCACACCGCCGGTCAGAATAGACGCACCAGCGAGCCCCGCTGCCAGCGGGAAGGTGGTCGAGGCCGTAGCGGCGAGCGCTCCAGCTGCGGCAAATGTCGCGCTGCCCTGATAGGGCGCGGTGAACGTACTGGCGATACCGCCAGCGCCACCGAACGCGGCAGACATGAAGGCGATCTGCGAGCCGGTCGCGGTGATCGATCCGGCGCCGGGAATAAGGATCTGCGCCGCCTGCAACTGGATCGTTGCGACGGCGAAGCTCGGAACGACCGGGAACTTAACGACGATCTCGTCGGGCACGCCGAGGATGGTGCCCTGGACGTTGAGCATCGCCCAGCCGCCGAACGCTGCGGCGGCTTGGTGCGTCTGATAGGTCGTGCCGACCGCAAAAGCGCCGTTGGCCGGCGCAAGCGTGCCGACCGCCATCGTCTGCGCGGTCGCAGCAATAAGCGTTGCGCCGGCGAATTGCGGTGGCGTCGTATCGAAGCCGAGAACGCCAGGAAACGCCAGGAGCTGGGCGGTGGCCGAGAATGGCGCCGGCGCTGCCACCATGGCCGGCTCGATGGCCGTCGCGGCAAGGCTGCTGACGGGCGCGAATGCGCCGACGATCTGTTCGCGCGCGGCAACACTGACAGCGAGCGCGGCAGCGCCGTCGAATTCGGCCGCGATCGGCCGAACCACAGCGCCGATGCTGGCGACGAGCGCAGCAGTGCCGGCTAGTAGCGCCGCGCCGGCCAATTGCTTGGGCGGCGTGAACTGCGTGGCGTTGATCGCAAACGCACCGGCGGGGTGCAACGGTGCGGTGGCGATGCCGAGATTGAGGTTGACCGTCGCCAGTAGCGCGCCAGCACTGACGAAGATCGGCAGCGAGATCTGGTTCGGTTGAACCGGATTGCCGGAAAACGTGCCGACGCCAACAAAGGCGGCCGCGCCCGACCAGACGGTCGGGGCCGGCTTGACGGCATCGCCCGTTAATGCGCCCGCGCCGTTGAATGCCGCGGCGCCCGACCATGCCGTCGGCGGCGGCGGCAAGCGGACTGTGACCTGGGTGCCGTCGCGCAGCGTGACGCCGACCGACGCGCGCGTCACCACATAGAACGCGGTGACCGGAACCGTAATGTTGACAGCGAGGCTGCCGGCGCCTGCGAAACTTGCTGCACCGGACCAGCGCGTCGGAACGCTGGCGCTGAAAGCCGCACTGGCCGAACCGGCAAGCGCCGCCGCGCCTTGCCACACAATGGCGGTGCGCCGCGCGGCATCGACAACGAGCGCACCGGCGCCAGCAAAAACGGCAGCGCCTTGCCAAACCGTTGGACCGGCGCTGCGGGTAGTGACGACAGTGCCATCACGCAGCGTGACGGTAACGCCGGCGCGATTGACGACATTGTTGGCGATATCGGGACCGCCGCGCAGCGTGACCGCGGTCCCATCGCGCAGCGTGACCTGCACGCCGGCGCGGGTAACGACATTGCCGACCGGCGCGCCGGGAGGCGGTCCGGCAGCGCCGCCTGTTGCATTAGCGTTTAGTCGGCCGCTGCCATTAAAGACAGCGGCGCCCGACCATGTCGCGCGGCCGGTCGCGGTCGCCTTGACTTGGGTAGTACCGGCAAACGACGCTGCGGCCTGCCAGATCGTCGGTCCGCCAGGCGCCGCAACGCCGTACACCGCGATCACGGGCGCGACGGTGAGCGTCGGCGGGCGCAGCCGCAGCGTAGAGGTCATTCAAGCGCCTGTGATTTTATTCGACGAACCGCAACGCGGCGAACACGATGGCCTGATTGACATTCGCTGTGGACTGCGAGTCGGCCGCGAACATGCTGCGCAGGCTCGCCGGCTTGGTGATGTCAGCGGTCGCATCGTAAAGCGGCACGCCGCGCTTGATGTAATCGCCGAAAGTCACCGTCATGGTATGGGCGGCCTGATTGGCGACCACATTAAAGGCGCGCATGCCGTCGCTGTAATTGGCCCAACGATAGTTGCCCGGATCGGTAAACGCCGTGACGATCGGCGTGAAATCGTTGAGGTAAAGGCAGCTATTCCAGCCGCCGTAGTAACCGCCATTCAAGCCGCGCAGGATGATCTTGCCGTTGATGTCGATGATGTCGAGCCACAAGGCCCGCCAAAAATTACCGTTGGTTTGCTTCGAGCCGGGCGGCGTCTTGGTGCCATCCCATTCGGCAAAACTTTGCGCTGGCCACACGACGGTCGAAACCAGCGACCAGTCCGTGGTCTTTGATCGCGGGATCGTCCTTGCGATGAACCCTTGACCATTGGTCACCGGTATCAGCATTGACATGCCAATGTCCGGCGAACGCTTGTTGTCTGACACCATGTTGGTGCAGACCTTGCAATATTGCGTGGTGTTATCGAACCGGTTGGTGCCGGAATCGGTCAGCGGCGAGCGCGTCCATCCCGCGGTATTGTTGGCAAGCCCTTGCGTGGCAAACGGCAGCCCGGCGAGCATGTCGTAGGGATCGGCGCTCGGCGCTACATAGCTCGCCGCGTTCCAGCTCACCGGCGTGTCGACGATGGCGATGTTGCTGCGACCGGAAACCGAGAACCGATGGAAACCGCCGTGATACCATTCGTCGGTGCTGTAGAGATAATAAACGCCGTTGACCAGAACGCAGCCGTGCCCGATGCAATTGCCGCTCGCTCCGGGATATCCCTTAAAGGAAGTGAACGCGCTTTTTTCCGTGCCGCCCATCACCGGATCGTTTTGCGCTTGACCCGACAGAAAAACCAGTTGTTGACCGAGCGCAGCGAAGATCGGCTCTAGACAGCCAAACCGGGCGAGCGGCAGACCGGATTGGTGCCACATCGTCCACAAATTGGTTTGTCCGGCGCCCCATTGCTCGCCGCGAAAATGCGTAAAGAAATAATTGTCGCCCGGCACATAGGCTAGCGGACCGCCGGGATTGCCGTTGCCCTGGCCGGCGCAGAAATACGGTAGCGGCGGCCAGAACCAGAATTGCTCGTCGATATACTTGCCGGCGGCGACATCGTTCGTCGTCGGTCCGGTCTTGAACTTGATCGCGCCGGTTGCCTTGTCGACGCCGCCAACATGAAAACAATCCCAGTCGCCATTCATGTTGTAGGTCGGAATCAGACCGCCCGCTAAACCCTCGCATGGCTGATAGTCGGATTCCAACCCTGGAAAATCGGCGGTCGGCACCGTCGTCGACAAATAAACGTCCCAGCCGCTGGTGTCCGCCAGAGTATATTTCCAGGTTGGATTGTTGGAAGCGTCAAAACCCGTCAGTGGATTAACGTAGATGGCTTTAGCGCCGGCACTGTTGTTGGCAAAATTGTAAGTGTAGATGTTGAAACTGGGGTCCTTCCACCAGCCAGTCGCCGAGCCGGCAATGCCGGTATCGCGCGGTCCGGTTACCGGGTCTAGCTCGAAAATGTTGAGAACATGGCCATAGGTGCGGCCGTTGCTCAACGTGGTCCAGTTTTTAAACAACTGATAATGATTAGGATCGCTGGTCACATTGCCGTCGATCAGCATCTGGCCCCAATTGCGCTTAAGCACCCACGAGCCGTTGATCGGCGATAACGGCAAGCTGTAATTGACCGCGAATTCGAGCCAGCGCCACATCACCCGTGTCGAATCGGCGCGATTGATGTAGCCGGTATAAGACGACGGCAAATACGAGATGCGATCGAGCAATGCGCGCGCGTTGCCCGAAGAGAAATGCAGGATGCGGCAATTGCCGCTGTCGCCGACCCAGAACGAATTGTCGGCGGCAAACGCGGCCCAGCCCTGCGGTCCCCAGCCGCCCATGCTGGCATTGGCAAAGAACATGAAGCGGCTATCGGAGACGGTCGGACCGTTGGCATAACCGCCCGCATCACCGAACGCGCCGGAACTGGCCCAAGCAGATTTGACCGAACCGTCCGAAGTGTTGAACGCCTTGATCTGATGGGAAGTGCCGTCGATCAGCAAGACCGTCGCGCCGTCGAACGAGATCGACAGCGACAACACATTGGCCAAACTGATCGTGGTCGACGTCGGCGTGATATTGCCGGATGAATCGACCGTGCATTTGGTGAGGACTGCGTTGTTATAGACCCACAGATCGCCGGTCGCTCTGTTGCAAACCAGCCAAGTCGGATTGACGAACCCGGTATAAGTTGTGACCAGCGCGCCGGTCGTCTTGTTGTGAACTTGAATATAGCCGTTGCCCGACGACGGCGTGCGCGCAATGAACAGATAAGAACCGGCTTTCTGCACCGCGACGCCGGCGACCCAATCGGCGCCGTTGACCGCGAGCTTGTTGTAGGTATTGCCGATAATGGCAGACGAATAAGCCAGCTCGGCACCGGTCGCGCAGACGGTGCCAAGCACGATATTGGTCAGCGCGCCCTGGCCGGTGGCGAATACCGAGCACCAGACATTGACGTCGTCAGTGCAGCAATACAGCCGCACCGCGCCGCCGCCGAGATCACTTACATGCTGACAATCGTTCTCGGCGAACTTTAAGACCGTATTCCATTTCTCGGTGGAATCGGCCACCTCAAAAAAAAAACGATCGGTGGTGAAGCAGCAGCCGGTCGGCGTCGACGATGGATTCCAATAGCGCGTGTCCCAAACGTGTTCGGGCGTTGAATTGCCGATCACGCCATCCCAGGCGAGCACCAATTGGTGGCTGATCACCTTGACCGTGTAGGAACCGGTTGCCGCGACCGTGCCGTCGTCTTTCAATCCGTCCCAAGCGGTCGACGGCGTCAGCGCGCGCGGATCATTGTTCTGCGCGCACCAGAGCGTGCGAATAAGCGCACCGGTCGAATCGAACACGCCGGCGCTCGACACCACCGGGTCATTCGTGGTGGTAGCGAGCTGGCTTTCGTCGATCTGAAAGCCCTGCTGCACGCCCCAGGTCTGACCAATCGCCAGCGTGACCGGCGTTGCCAATGTACCGGTCGCCAGCAAGCTCGACGTCGTCGAATCCACTGCGGCCCAATAGGTCGCCGTGCCATTCGCAATGACCACGCCGTCGTTGAAGCCCAAACTGGCACCAACGTCATAGCCCTGCGAACCAACGCCGCGACCGTCGTCGAGCGGATCGCGCTGCCACGACGTTATATTCATAAAGGCGATATTAGGACCGCCGAAATTCTTGACGCCAAGCGCATAGGTTGCGGTCGCCAGCGCGTAAGTCGTCGGCTGCACCGTGCACAGATAAATGCGATCGGCCGCGCGCAGCGCATTGAGCCCGCTGTCGAACACCGCCGAGCCGAGCGCCAGCGTCGTCATGTTATGGCAATGCCTCGATCTTGTAATAATCGAGCGTCAGCGCCTGGCCGGCGTCCTGCACGAAGCCGATCACCGCCCAGGTCTGGCCGGCCGGCACCGTGGTGCCGCTATACGACAGCGTGCTGCCGCCATTGAACGTCACCGAAATCGCACCGGCATTGACGGTCAATACCAGCGTCATCGGCACATTGGCGGCGGTCAAGCCGGCGCCGCCCGACGCCATCGTATTGCCGGCATCGACCAGCCGGCCGCCGCCGCCGAAATTGGGATCGAAATCGAGCTGGATGGTGGCCCCGCCAGCGGTCGGATTGGGCGCGCGGGCGATCAGATAAAGTCGCGCGCCCGAAGTCAGATTAGCCCAGATAAACGTCGCGGTGATGCGGATCTTGTCGTCGCGGCGGGCATTGATAGCCAGCCATGTGATGCCGGCCGAATCGGGCTCGGGCTTGACCCGATTGCCGATGATCGGCGTCGCCGGCCAAGTCTGCCGGGTCATGGCAAAACTGTCGATCCAGTTGTTGCCGAGCCAATTGGTGTCGGGCTTATGCCAGCCGTAGAGCGCGGTGCCGTCACTGTCGGTGAAATTGTCCTCGAACAGGATCACCGGCGCACTGATCGAAGTGGTGAAACTGACTTCCTGGCCGAGCGTGATGCAGTCGGTGTCGGACATCCACGCCACCGCGCGCAGATAATAGGTCGTGCCGGGAAGAAGCCCGGTCAGCGCCGCCGTGACGGCAATTGCGCTCGATCCCGAACCGACCAGCGCCGATGCCGTCTTGTAGTGATAAAGCCCGCTGGCAAGACCGTACTGGAACAAACAATAGGCCGCCGCCGAGCCCGACGGATTGACCGACGCATTGGCTGTTGCCGTCGTCGCCGCAACGCTGGTGACCGCATTGGTCGTCACCACCGCCGGCGTGATCTGGCCGATAAACGGATAGGTCGAACCCGCGGCACCGATCACCATGCCGAAGCTCGGATCGAGCGCGCCGGTATCCTGCTTGACCCGCTGAATCACACCCTCGCAACGGTCATTGGTGTAATTGAGCGTGCCGTGAGCGTTGATGTGCGTGCCGATCAGATAATCGCCGCTGGGATCGAGCGCGATACCGTAAGCCTGTTCGGCGTTCGACGTGTCGTTGCCAATCGACGTCTGATGCCAAACTCCGCCGGTGCCCCAAGTGGTATCGAGCGTGCCATTGGCGTTGTAACGAACGATGAAGACCGAGCCGGCCCACCACGAATGCCCGTCGTAATTCCAACCGGTGACGACGATGCGGCCCTGTGCGTCGATCATCGCGCAGCTGCCGCCGTAAGGATTATCCTGGATGTCCGGGCCGGCCCATTTGCCGGTCCAGCCGCCGTTCGATCCGAATGAAGTATCCAGCGAGCCGTCGGTGTTCAATCGCGCCACAAAGGTCGCGGTATGCCCGGCGCCGTCATTGTAATTGCCGGCAACGATGATCTTGCCGTCGGTTTGCAGCATCAGCGCGCTGGCGCCGCCGCCCGAGATCGGCGAAATCGGCGCGTAACCGAAATTAAAACTGCCCGGTACAGTGCAAACGCCGGGATTGCTGGCCATCGTGAACGTAAAGCTTGTCGTGCTGGTGACCGTTACGATCCAGTCGCCGTTGTAAGCCGCCGGTGTAGCGCCGGAAATACGAACCGCCTGCGGGATATTGGTGACATCGAGCGGAGTCGCGGCGGCAAGCGTCGCGGTGACAGTGCCGCCGCTCCACGTCATGGCACTGATCGCGTAATTAGCGCCAAAGCCCGGCGCCGAAGCTAGCGGTCCCCAGCGCGTGCCGTCGGCATAAGTGAAGCCGTTCGGATCGCAGCGCACGCGCGTCACATAAGGCACCGGGCCTTGGGTGCCGGCGCACAGCGCGTTAGTGCCACCGCTGTCAAGAATGACGTGGAAATAACCGCTGTTCGCAATGCGCGCCAGTGCGGCACCGTTATTGGAGAACGCCTGACCGAGCGGGGTGACCGCAATCAAAAGTGTACTCACGACACCGGCGGACGACGAGCCGCCAGCCAGATAGATCATGCCATCAGAGGCGCGTCGCGCCTGACAGAAAATCTCAAAATAGCCGTTGATCGCGTATCGGTCGCCATAGCCGTAGAAACTGCCATAGCCCAGATCCATGGTGCCGTCGGTATTCCAACGACTGATGCCGGTGTAATTGTTGGCCGGCAGCATCATGAATATGCAGGTGAGAATCTTACCGTCGGGCTGATGTATTGGATAAGCCGACGCGCCGGTCGTGCCGTCCGGCGTCGTGACGAAATTGCCGGGATTGGTGGCCGCACCCGGATTGCTCGCCAGTTGATAGGTGAACGTCGTGGTGCCGTTGACGGTAGCGATGAACGCGCCGTTATAAGCCGCCGGCACCGCGCCGCCGATATTGGCGGAAAACGATGCGCCCATCGGGAAGCCATGCGCCGCCGTCATGGTCGCGGTGACGACACCGCCCGACCATGACAACGAGGCTAACGGGGTATTGGTGAGCGTGTAATCGTCGGCATTGGCGGCGCCGAAGGCGCCGAATGTGGTATCACGCCGGCCATCGCTCAAATAGCGGAACAGAAACAGCCGAAACCGCGAATTGATGTAAGTCGCATTATGACCGACATCGAGGATCAAGCGATCGATATTGAAGTCGGCGGCGCCGTAGATATAGCCGCCGTGCGGCGTGCCAATCGGGTAGACGACGATCGCATCTCCCCACGAGCAATTGGCGAACAGGTTCACCGCGTAACCGGTGCGCGCCACTACGCCCATGGCGACAATTATCGGATTGGCCGACCAGCCGACACCGATCGAGATCGCAAATGACGCGTCGAACGCCGCGGTTGCCAATAAGCGCGTCGTCGCTGAATCGACGGCGGCCCAATCGGTCGCGGTGCCGCTGACGCTGGCGGTGCCGCCGGCAATCGCCGCGCAAGTGATCTGACTCGAGCCGACGGAATCGACCGGCGAGCCAAACACCGC
>Ga0126369_10004699_pt1 | contig 10041 bp, 9 predicted proteins | sample PanSoiMetaPlot_1_FD_109646 | JGI IMG/M metagenome (GOLD analysis project Ga0126369, IMG submission 109646) | Tropical forest soil microbial communities from Panama - MetaG Plot_1 | ecosystem: Environmental > Terrestrial > Soil > Tropical forest > Bulk soil | place: Panama | collected 2016-02-17
CGCCAAGGATGGCGCGGCCCGCTACGCACCGTTGATCCAGCTTCCCTGGCGGCCGGGAACGTGCCGGTCGCGACAATAGATCAACCGGTCGCCGTCCGCGATCAGCGGGAAGCCGTCGTCGCCAAGGTGGGCAAAGATTTCTTCTCGGTACAACTTGGCAGTACCCCCGCCAAGTTGTTGTTTGACGATATGGCCTGGGCCAAGAGGCGGCTGACCGGGGCCGATACGGCGAAGGACGTCGTGGTCAATCCCAATCTGAAACAGATCCTCAAGCCAGGGGACGTCATCGAAGTCCGGGTGAAAAAGATTGAGAAGGAACACATCTACGTCCAACTGGAGCAGACTCCCCTTGTCGAAGGAGGTCTGATCGCGGTGGATCCCGGCAAGGGTGCGATTCGCGCCATGGTGGGCGGCTATGACTTCAATCGCAGTGAATACAACCGTGCGGTTCAGGCCCACCGTCAACCGGGGTCCGCATTCAAGCCGATCATCTATGCTACCGCTGTCAATCAGGGTATGAGTCCCGCGTCCGTCGTCCTCGATGCGCCAGTAGTCTATGAGCAGATTGAGGAGGAGAAGACCTGGAAGCCGGAGAATTACGGAAAAAAGTTCCATGGCATGGTGACATTGCGCGAAGCCCTGGCGCATTCTCATAACCTGGCGACGGTGCGGTTGCTCGACAAGGTTGGAGTCAAGAACGTGATCGATTTTGCACGGCAGGTGGGGATTACAAGTCCATTGGCTCCCGATCTCTCACTGGGGCTGGGTTCTTCGTCTGTCGGTCTGCTGGAACTCACCTCAGCATACAGCGCGCTCTTAAATCAGGGAACGAGGGCTGAACCCTATGCAATTGTCTCTGTTACGGACAATTCAGCTCAGGTGCTGGAAAAAGAAGAAGTCAAAACACAGGAGGTTGTCTCAAAGGAGACCGCGTATTTGATCACAAATATGATGGAAGACGTCGTGCAGAAGGGGACAGGTCAAGCGGCGAAATCGCTTGGTCGTCCTATCGCAGGAAAGACCGGCACCACGAACGAATTCATCAATGCCTGGTTCATCGGCGGCACGCCCAATCTGGTGACCGGCGTCTATGTGGGATTCGACGATCGCCGTTCGCTGGGCGAGACGGAGTCGGGAGCGCATGCGGCCTTGCCGATTTGGATCGACTTCATGCGACAGGCACTCAAGCCGTTGCCGGTGATTCCGTTTACCATTCCCGAAGGGATCACCTTTGTTAAAGTCGATCCTTCGACCGGTCTCCTGAATTCGGAGCAGGAAGACCAACCAGGGAATGTGGAAATCTTCGCAAGAGGCAGCGAACCGACCCAGGCGGCCCAGCGTCGGCTGGATCCCATCGACTTCTATAAGATCGATCAGCCGGAATAATTCAAAGAAAAATCGAGAGGGGTTAAGACTGCGAGTCCTGATACTCTTCGTGCCAGGCCATTTGGATGGTCTCAAGGATTTTTTCGTTTGACTTCTTCGGGTCGTCTTTGAAATCCGGCAACGCCACGATCCACGCGTGCATGTCCGTAAAGCGTACGGTCAATGGATCGGTCTCGGGATGCTCCTCGACCAGTCGGATTGCAATATCTTCAGAGTCTTGCCACTTCAGATCCATGCGGCTCCCTTCACCGAACTTCGGAGACCTTCTTCCCCTGTAGGCTCCGCTTGAGTGAATCATTCAGCATGGCAACCGACAGAGGCTTAGCCGCCTGCTCGAGGTCAGTCATACGGGCGCGAATCGTCTTCGGATCGTTGCCGTCCCTCGCGGTGACCAACAAGGATAGTGCTCTTCGAATCGCCTCAACTTCTGCTTGTGCGATCAGGTGGGCGCCCTCTCCAAGGGATTTGTCCGTGGTCGTGATCAAGGCGCCGGCATCGAGTCGGGCCTCGATCAGCTTGCGGGCGTTGACATCATCGGCCGCAAACTTAAACGAATCTTCAATCATCCGTTCGACTTCCTGATCCGATAATCCATACGACGGCCTGACTTCGATGGACTGACTCTGTCCAGTGCGCATATCACTGGCCTTCACGTTCAGGATGCCGTTCGCATCAATTAAGAAAGTCACTTCGATGCGCGGTACACCGGCCGGCAAGGGCGCAACTTTGAGGCGGAAGCGCGCGAGGCTACGATTGTCTTTCACCAGCTCACGCTCTCCCTGAAGAATATGAATGTCAACTCCTGTCTGACCGTCGACATACGTCGTGAACATCTCTTTCGCGCTGGCCGGAATCGTTGTATTGCGTCTGATCAGACTACTCATGACACCACCCATGGTTTCAATTCCGAGGGAAAGCGGTGTCACATCCAGGAGAAGCATGTCGGTAGTACCGCCGCTGAGAATGTCAGCCTGCACGGCTGCCCCAAGCGCCACCACCTCATCAGGATTCAGCTCACAGTGCGGCTGTTTGCCGAACAGTTCCTGAACGAGTTGGCGCACGAGCGGCATGCGGGTCGAACCGCCAACAAGGACTACCTCGTCAATCCCAGCTGGGGTCAGCCCCGCGTCTTTCAAGGCCTGTCGGCAGGGCGCCAATGTCCGTTCGATGATGTCCACCGTAAGCGATTCAAGCTGGTCCCGGGTCAGGTGTCTCGTAAATCGACCTTTCCCCTGTGGGAGCTCGATCGCAAGCGTCGTTTCTCTGTCATCAGACAGGGCAATCTTTGCCCGTTCTGCTTCAAGACGCATGGTCTGCATGTGGTCCGGATAGGCACCCAGATCGATCTGGTGTGCCTGTCGGATTTCGTCAATGAAGCGATCCGCAATCCGGCGATCCAGGTCATCACCACCCAGATGCGTATCGCCATTGGTGGCCAGGACTTCGAAGATGCCGTTCTTGAGCTTGAGGATGGAAATATCGAACGTACCGCCACCCAAGTCATAAACAGCGATCGTGCCCTGCGTTTTTTCTTGAAGCCCATAGGCGAGAGAGGCGGCTGTCGGTTCATTGATGATGCGCAGCACGTCGAGGCCGGCGATCATGCCTGCGTCTTTTGTCGCCTGCCGCTGACTATCGTTGAAATAGGCCGGAACGGTAATGACGGCCTTGGTAATACTCTCACCAAGGGAGGCTTCGGCTCGTTGCTTGAGTTCCTTCAGAATCATCGCCGAGATCTGCGGCGGTGAATAGGTTTTTTCGCCGAGCTTCATACGGATGACGCCGCCTTGTTCGGTGAGCGAGTAGGGAAAATAGGCTAGCTCGTTTTGTACGTCGGCAAGGCCTTTCCCCATGAAGCGCTTCACCGAGTAGACCGTCCGTTCAGGATTGCGGGTCAGGTGTTCCTTGGCGGGATCTCCCACGATCAGACCATTGTCAGTCATGGCGACGACGGATGGCACCATCGTCCGGCCGGTACGACCTGGTATCACGGTCGGCTTCCCGTCCTTCATGTAGGCCACCAAAGAATTCGTCGTGCCTAGATCGATTCCGACAATCCTTGACATGGTGTTATCCGATGGTTGCAACGAGGTCGTTGACGATGTTGTTGACATAGGTCCGATTGGACAGGATTTCCCGCATCTGCTTGAGCAGGCGATCTCGCTCGGTTCGAGCTTGACTGGTGGCTTCGCCGCGATCCTGAAGCGTATCCCAATCCGTGAAGAGATTGTGGAGCTGAGTCTCCATCGCGCCTTGCCGTTGCTCTAAGGTCTGCTGCTCTTGTAGCAGTTTGTCCCGGAGCTGCTTCCCCGTTTGCGACGAAGGGTCGGAGGATCGATACTCTTCGAGTGTCTCCTGGAGCTCGAGAATCTCTTCAAAGAGATCGGCCGGAGGGGACGTGCGGATTTCCTTCACGGCTCCTGCTTCCAAGTCGAGTAAATACTCGGCTCGGCGAATGGGATCTCGAAGCGTGCGGTAGGCGGTATTGAGCGTCGCCGCATTCCCCAGACTAATAGACCGTTCGGTCTCGCTCTTGTTCTGATAAAAGTCAGGATGGAAGGCGCGGCTGAGTTCGTAGAATTTCTCCTCCAACTTGTCGGAATCAATCGTCAGCCGGCGTGGGAAGCCAAGGCAGGTAAAGTAATCCGTCTCCTTTGAGACCGGCTGTACCTTCACACAGCGCTCGCAGAAGTACTCTCCAGCCACTTCAGATTGGCAGTGCCAGCACATGCTTCGGGCCATCTGCAGTTCACGAGGATTGGTGCTATGGCTGTGGTGATGATGGTCCATTGCGCTCTACCACCTCTGACAAAACAGGCATGGCTGCTTGCCATGCCTGCATGATTTCTCTCCGAGGCTATTGCGAATTATGCCGAGAACGACTCTCCACAACCGCAGGTCTTATTCGCGTTCGGATTCACAAACTTGAAATTCCCGCCCATCAAGTCCTTGTGATAATCGAGCTGGGTCCCTTGGAGATAGATCGCGCTCTTCGCATCAACGATCACTTTGATGCCGTCGAACTCATACACCTGATCGTATTGGCCGATTTTCTCATCAAAATTGATCGTATAGCTTAACCCGGAACAGCCGCCACCCTTCACGCCGAGGCGGAGTCCGCCCTCCGTAATGCCCTGAACGTTGATGAGGCGCTTCACTTCATTGATTGCGGCCTCTGTCAGCGTGATCACCGGAGTCTGGGTGTCTGTGTTCGTAGAATCCATGGAGCGCTCCCTTCCGTTACTTCGGTTCGGCCTTCTTCTGATAGTCGGCCAATGCAGCTTTGATAGCGTCTTCGGCCAGGACCGAACAGTGGATCTTCACCGGTGGCAGGTTCAGCTCCTGCACGATGTCAGTATTCTTGATCTTCTGAGCCTCTTCGATCGTTTTCCCCTTGAGCCATTCGGTAGCCAGACTTGAGCTGGCAATCGCCGATCCACAGCCGAAGGTTTTGAACTTGGCATCGACGATGGTGTCATTCTGCACCTTGATCTGGAGTTTCATGACGTCGCCGCACTCTGGCGCACCGACCATGCCTGTGCCGACGCCTTCCTCATCCTTTTTGAAACTCCCCATGTTGCGCGGGTTATTGAAATGATCGACAACTTTGTCGCTGTACGCCATAGTGCCCTCCGAAATTTGAATTTGAGATCGTAAATTCTTCCTTATTCTCTAGTGTGCGGCCCACTGAACGGACTTCAAATCGACACCTTCTTTTGCCATTTCGTAGAGCGGAGACATTTCCCGGAGCTTGGTCACGATTTCAATAACCTTCTTAATGGTGTAGTCAATCTCGTCCTCCGTGTTGAACCGGCCCAGGCCAAATCGGATGGAGGAGTGGGCCAATTCGGTGCCAACGCCCAAGGCTCGAAGAACATATGAAGGCTCCAGCGTAGCCGATGTACAGGCTGACCCTGACGATAGAGCGATTTCTTTCATGCCCATCAACAGCGATTCTCCTTCGACGTAGGCAAAGGAAATATTCAGGTTCCCGGGCAAGCGGTTGGTCGGATGTCCGTTCAGATAACACTCGTCCAATGCCGCCATGATGCCTGATTGGAGTCGATCGCGCATCTTGGTGAGGCGTGCCGATTCTGTCGCCATCTCCTGATCGCAGAGTTCGCAAGCCTTGCCAAACCCGACGATCAGAGGAACAGGGAGCGTGCCAGAACGCATACCGCGCTCGTGTCCTCCACCATCCATTTGCGCCGCGATTCGGACACGCGGACCCTTCTTTCTCACATAGAGCGCACCAATACCCTTCGGACCGTAGATCTTATGGGCCGAAAACGACATCAAATCGATACCCATCGCCTGAACATCGACGGGAATCTTGCCGACACCCTGGGTCGCATCACAATGGAAGAGAATGCCCTTCTCCTTGGCAAGTTTGCCGATTTCCTGAACGGGATTGATGGTTCCGATTTCGTTATTCGCAAGCATGATCGAAATCAGAATGGTCTTATCCGTAAGGGCGTTGCGCACATCCTCGGGATTCACCATCCCCTGTTTATCCACCGGCAGATATGTGACTGTCGCCAACCCCTTGGCCTCAAGGGACTTGGCGGTGTCGAGCACCGCCCGATGTTCCGTCGAGGAGGTGACGATATGGTTACCTTTCTCCTTGTACATCTCCAGGACGCCTTTGAGGGCGAGGTTATCCGACTCCGTGGCACCGCTGGTGAACACGATTTCCTTCGCATCGGCCTTGATGAGCTTGGCGATCCGCTTGCGGGCGTTTTCGACCGCTTCCTCCGCCTCCCAACCGAAGCTGTGGTTACGACTGGCTGCATTCCCGAATTTTTCGACAAAGTAGGGAAGCATGACCTCCAGGACACGGGGGTCCATCGGCGTAGTGGAATGGTTATCCAGAAAAATCGGAAGCTTCATCGTTCGACTCCTTGTGCTGTCGGCGACTGAATCGTGATCAGCGGTGTGCCACCCATCATGTCTTGCAGGGTCATGTTATTGAGTAGCTGGTGGATGCTGTCCTGTACCTTCAACAATGGTGTGCGGATATTGCAATGTTCCCGTTGCATACAGAATTCACCGTCTTTTTCATGCGAACAATCGGTTATACCAAGCGGGCCTTCAATGCTCTCTAGAATCTGAGCAATAGTGATCTGCTTGGCACTACGAGCCAGCAGATAGCCGCCCTTGGGCCCATTGTGGCTGTCGATCATGCCGTGTTTGGCCAGGGTTTGAAGGACCTTGGCGAGCAGTTCCAAGGGGATGTTGTATTCCTCCGCGATCTCCTTCGTGTTTACGACTCGGCCCGGAGTCACGTCACCGAACTGCACAGAGGCAATGTGCTGGAGGGCCATCAGGGCGTAATCCGCTTTTTTCGAAATCCTTAACATAGCCATTGCCGAGTGAATAGATCGGGGATTATAATAGTCTCCGATCAATTTGGTCGGATTAAAAGATAGCACGTATACTTTCGCCCTGTCAACAGGACGGATCGAAACGGGCTGAGCCCCTCAGAAAGGATGAGGCAGATGGGAGGAACGAACCCCTATATTGAAAAGGCCGACGTCGAGCTTCCGCAGAAATCCTATACAGTCACATATATCTCGCCCAGCGGGAGCACCACCAAAGTACAGGTGGATCCAGCGAAAATCCCTTATGGTCCCACGGGTTTGCCTGGCAGCCTACTAGACATTGCAATGGGCAATGGGGTGGATTTGGAACATGTCTGCGGCGGAGTCTGTGCCTGCTCGACATGCCATGTGATTGTCAAACAGGGTCTGGAAACCTGCAACGAGGGGACGGACGATGAGTTTGATCAACTGGATGAGGCTCCGATGACCACCCTGCAATCACGCCTGGGGTGCCAATGTGTACCGAACGGCACGAAGGACATTGTGGTCGAAATTCCCGCGGTCAACAAGAATCTAGTCAAAGAGGGACATTCATAGACACACAAAGGACTATGATTAGTCGCCGATCATCGACCAGTGACGTTCTTAGTCATACGTCTCGGTCTTTACCTCCTTCCGATCGTACCCTGCCTCAACGAAATAGGCACGGAGGGGTCGCACAAAGGCTTTCGTACCGCAGATCATCGGAATGACCTTCCCTGCGCCCTCGATGAGCGGCCGCAACATCGAGAGCGTCAAATCGACACCCTGTTGTTCTCCACCAGCTGCCACAAGCGGCAGATAACGAAACCCTCGATGGGTGACGGCCAGTGTCAGGAGTTCTTGGTGAAATAACAGCTCTTCTTCCGATGGAGCGACGGCAATCAATAGAACTGGTTCTCTATACTGCTGTGCATAAAGCTGCTTAAGCATGCAGCGGATGGGAACCAAACCCGTGTATCGGGCGATTAACAATACGTCACGATCGGTCTGCGTGGGGAGTAAAAAATTGCCATAGGGGCCGGAGAGCATCACTTCTTCACCAGGCTTGATCTGCCAGAGGTAACTTGAGCCCAAGCCGCCCATCACCTGGTCGAGGACCAGGGTGAGTTCGCCTGAATTGGTGCGAGGGGCCGCCATGGAATACGCGCGATTAAGCGGTGGCTTGGGGCCGACCGGAAGCTTGAGGGAGACCCACTGGCCCGGCTCAAACGAAATCGGTTGCTCTGTGGGTAGCAACACCAGTTGACGAACCTGTGGGGTCAGGCTGATGGTGGAGAGGACTCGAGCGAGTTGAATGTATTCTGCCATATCGGTTCCTAGATTCAGTCTTATCAGAAGGTTCGGTTGGATGAAAGGGTGTGGAATTCTGTACAAGACTTTTCGACGCGTGTTATAGATACCGACCTTCTCATTACGGTCTGCGAGAACCATCATGACTCAGGTCCGTGTCCGCTTTGCTCCCAGTCCAACCGGCTTCCTCCACATTGGTGGCGTGCGGACCGCTCTATTCAACTGGCTCTACGCCAGGCAACAGAATGGAATATCTATCCTTCGCATCGAGGATACGGACCAGACCCGTTCAACCGACGAATCGATCCAGGCCATCCTTGCAGGGATGAAATGGGTTGGTCTGGATTGGGACGAGGGGCCTTATCGCCAGACAGAACGCATGGATCTGTATCGCAGCCATGCTATGAAATTGTTCGATCAGGGTCAGGCCTATTGGTGTGTCTGCACAGCTGAGGAGTTGGAAGCCAGGAGAAAGGAAGCAGAGGCAAAAGGTCTTTCGCCTCGTTACGATGGCCGGTGCCGCAACCTTGGGATTGTCAATCCATCTGGTGACGCTGCACTGCGATTCAAGGCGCCTCAGGAAGGCCACACCGTCGTGGATGATTTGATCAAGGGTAAGATCGTGTTCGAGAACAATGTGTTGGACGACTTGATCATTCTACGGTCCAACGGTTATCCCACCTATAATTTTTCTGTCGTCGTGGACGATGCGCTCATGCACATCACGCATGTCGTACGTGGAGACGATCACCTCACCAATACGCCGCGACAGGTCCCGATCTTTCAAGCACTCGGATATCCGGTGCCCCGCTTCGGGCATCTGCCGATGATACTTGGGTCGGATAAGGCACGGCTCTCCAAGCGACATGGCGCCACCTCTATCATGGCCTACAAGGATATGGGCTATCTCCCCGATGCGCTGGTGAATTACCTCGTTCGACTCGGCTGGTCACATGGTGATCAAGAAGTATTCACCAGACCGGAACTGATAGAAAAGTTCTCCTGGAAGAATGTGCAGACTTCACCGGCCGTGTTTAACCCGGAGAAGCTGCTCTGGATGAACGCTGAATACATCAAGATGAGCCAGCCGAGACACGTTGCCGAAGCCCTGGTGCCCTTACTACAGCAAGCGGGGTTGAAAGATGAGGTTGCCACAGTCTCAGATGACTGGCTCGCACAACTGGTCGTTTTGGTCAAAGAGCGGGCAAAGACACTCGTGGAAATGGTGGATTGGGTGAGGCCATACTTTGGACAGGCTGTTGCGTTGGACGAGGACGCAGCCAAGAAATTTCTGACACCTGCAATCGCGCCTGTGCTTCAGAAGCTCGCCTCGCGCTTCGAAACTCTTTCTGCCTTCTCCAAACAGACATGGGAACACAGCTTCAAGGCCCTTGTTGAGGAGGAGGGTATGAAGATGGGTCAGCTTGCCCAGCCGGTTCGCGTGGCCCTCACTGGACGCACCGCTAGTCCTGGGCTCTTCGAGGTAATGGAAGTTCTGGGTCGCGAGCGGACCTTGTTCCGCCTCCGTAAGGGCATTGAACGAGCCCAAACCTCTTAGCGCGCCCGAGGCCGGTTGCAATCCAGGGCGCGAGTCACACGTCTTTTGATACATTGAAAATATTATGCGGGGAGAACGGATTGTTTGGGTTTTTCGCGGCCGTTATCTTGACGGATTGAGCGGTCCTGTATTACGTTGAACGCCGGTTGGGGGATCGTCTAGCGGTAGGACGTCAGTCTCTGGATCTGACTACCTAGGTTCGATTCCTAGTCCCCCAGCCAATATCTTCTGGCCGTAATCCGCACGCACGTCTTGGTTCATACCGCGCTGGGGGATCGTCTAGCGGTAGGACGCCAGCCTTTGGAGCTGGCTACCTAGGTTCGATTCCTAGTCCCCCAGCCACCATACTTTCCCTTGTTTGATCTGAGGGTTGCGCGGCTCCCCACTCTGGGATAGATTTCACCCCCACTGCGCCGGTTGCGGTTTTGGTTACGGTTCAGCTCC
>Ga0126369_10004700_pt1 | contig 10041 bp, 10 predicted proteins | sample PanSoiMetaPlot_1_FD_109646 | JGI IMG/M metagenome (GOLD analysis project Ga0126369, IMG submission 109646) | Tropical forest soil microbial communities from Panama - MetaG Plot_1 | ecosystem: Environmental > Terrestrial > Soil > Tropical forest > Bulk soil | place: Panama | collected 2016-02-17
CACCCGCTCCCGCACCTCGTCGGCGCTGCCGAAGCAGGCGGTGCCGTAGATCTGCTCGTAGCGCAGGTCGCGGACGTTGGCCTCGACCCTCCGGTAGAAGTCGTAGCCCGGCGGCGCCGACTCCTCACGGGGCAGCAGGCGTCCGAGCAGCTCGTAGTAGCCCATAGCGGGCTCGCGGGGCCGTTCGCGCCCCTCCTCGTGGCTGCGACCGACGTAGGTCTGCAGCATCACCGGCGAGTCGAATGTCGCGAGGTCGTGGCCGCCCGTCGCCAGCGCGGAGCGGTAAGCGTCGAGGTTCTGCCGGACCAGGTCGAGCGGGGTGAAATTGGGGGCGGTGAGGATGCGCCTGCCCTCGCCGCCCAGCCGCGTGTACGTCGGCGGGCTGACCGCGGCGATCCAGATCGGCGGCGGCTGCTGGACCGGACGTGGGACCAGGCGGACGCCGTCCAGCCGCACGTGCTGCCCGTGGAACGTGACCTCGGGCTCGCCCCAGAGGAGCTCGATCGCCCGCAGCGCCTCGTCGAACCGGTCCTGCGAGTCCTCCATCGGCACACCGAAGCCCGCGAACTCCGCCGGCTGGTAGCCGCGGCCCACGCCGACGTCGAGGCGGCCGGCGCTGAGGTTGTCGACCACCGCCACGTTCTCCGCCACCCGGACGGGGTGGTGGAGCGGAAGCACGATCACGGCCGTCCCGATGCGCACTCGCCGCGTACGCTCCGCCAGCGCGGCGGCGAAGACCGTCGGGTCGCCGACGAGGGCGTAGTCGCTGAAGTGGTGCTCGACCAGCCACACGGAGTCGAATCCGAGCTCCTCGGCGAGAGCGGCCTGCTCCAGGTTCTCGCGGAAGACCGCCGCCGGCGTGCGGCCGTGGCCGCCGGCGTTGAAGGCGACCATGCCGAACTTCACGGCCACTAACGGTACTGCGCGCGTCAGCGCGCGGGCTCTGCGACCTGGGCGGCCTTCCTGATGAGGTCGACGACCTCGTCCGGGTGGGAGACCATCGCGACATGGCTCGACGGAACCTCGACCGTGGTCGCCCCCATACGCCTGGCGAACTGACGCTCGGCCTGGGGCGGGATGGCCTCGTCGTTCGCGGCCACGAGGTACCACGTCGGCAGGGACTTCCAGGCTGGGACACCCATCACGTCCTGGAAGGATGAGCCAGGTATGGGCTGCTGGACGGCGCACATGACCCTCGCCTTCGTCCGCTCGACGTCGGCCGCGAAGTGGTTCACGAAGTCGTCCTCCGGGATCCAGCCGAAGCCCTTGCCGTCGGTGAAGAGGTGCGCGGTGGCCGGGGTCGGAGGTCCCTGCGACAGCAGGGCCCCGAGCGACTCGCCCTGGTCGAGCCCGAACGCGGCGATGTACACCAGCCCCACGACGTTCGGTGCGTCGCTGCCCAGAGCGGTGACGATCTGACCGCCGTAGGAGTGACCGACGACGATCGTCGGGCCCTGCTGGAAGTCCAGCACCTGGCGCAGGCGGGCGACGTCGTCCGCCAGCGAGGTCAGGGGAAACTGGGGCGCGATCACGTGGTAGCCGTCGGCCTGGAGCCGTTCGATGACGGCGCTCCAGCTGGATCCATCGGCAAGCGCTCCGTGGACCAGGACGATGTTGCGTCGATTCTCCATTTCGGTCCTCCTCCGGCGAGGCACTGTTCGAACGTCAGTGCTCGGTCCCACGATCCGCCGCGGAGGCGGTCGGGGCTCGTGGTCACGGGGCTGGATCTAGACCGAACCTTCGGGCATGCCCGACGACGCGAGCGGGGCCTGCCTTCCCGCGCGGCGCCACATCCAGATCAGCGGCACCAGACCGATGACGGTTACCACCACGTAGCCGATGATGCCGCTGATCGAGTCGAAGGCTGCGTGGAGCAGCGACACCAGCACATAGGCGCCGAGCACGGTCCAGGAGAGGCGCAGATGGCCGCGGTGAGCGGCCGTCGCGAAGATGGCGCCGCCCAGGATCGCCGTCCACATCCCGTGACCGAACGGCGCCAGCACGCCCCGGACCAGTTCGGTGGTCAGCAGCGACGTGAACGACAGGCTGATCTGGTGGCCGTGGACGACGAAGAGGGCCACGAACGCGTAGCCGCTGCTCTCGAGCGCCGCGAACCCGAAGCCGACCGCCGCTCCCAGCACCATGCCGTCGCGGACCATGAAGCGGTGGATGCCCCAGGCGACGAACACGATCAGCACGCCCTTGACGAACTCCTCGATGAAGCCGACCGCCAGGTTGCTCTGGAAGCCCGCCTGGAGCAGCGCCGCCTCGAGCAGCGACGCGCCCAGCACGCCGATCACGCCCGCGATGATGAAGGCGGCAAGGATCCGACGCGGCCCGAGCGCCGGGCTGGGATCGTGATCCAGGTACCAGACGACTGCCGTCACCGGGACCAGGAAGCTGCCCACGAGAATGACCGTCGGCAGCAGGATCGGGTCCCCGGTGAGGAACACCACCGCGGCCGTCGCGACCCACAGCCCGAACCCGATCAGGAAGACCGCCCACCAGGGCGGCGCCCATCGCGAGGTCGCGACGTCGGGACGACTCGTCACGGCGGAGGCGGCGGCGCCGTGAATGCCACCGAGGCCTCGCTCGTGTTCACGAGGAACGTCAGCGTCTCCTGGAAATACAGCTCGATGGTCGTCGCGTCATGCGCCAGGTAGCCGATGGACAGGTCCTGGCCGATCCGCAGCTCGAAGTCGCCCCCGCGCGTCGACAGCAGGAAGGCACCGTCGATGGCGGGCGCCCACATGATGTCGCCGTCCAGGACCCGGGCGATGTGATCGTGAATCGGATAACCGTACTCCGTGGTCTCGCTCACGAGCGTGTAGGCGTCGGCGCTGAGCGCCAGTGTGTACGGTCCGGCAACCCCGGCCAGCCGCAGCGCCGACACCGCCCGGCTGATCGCGGTCGGGTAGTCGCGGGGCACCGCGGGCAGCGTCAGCGGCGGGTTCGAGGAGCTCGCCCGGATGCCCGCGATCCGAGCCGCCGCGTACCCCTCGAACACCGCCCGGTCCTCGACGAACGCGATCTGCCGGGCGGCGTCCTTCACCGGCTGCCAGTTCGTGTCTCTCGCCCCGCGCTCCACGTCGTCGACCTGCTGCCGGTCCACGGTGAACGGCACGCGCAGCTCGACGAGCGGCTGCGACCGCCGCAGGTGGGCGACGACGCCCTCGGCGGGGGCGTCGACCGCGTCGAGGTGGCCCGCATCGACCGCGGCCAGCTCGAGACCACCCGGGTCGGGAACGTCGACGACCCGCCGTCCGGCCACGTGGCGCTCGAACGTCCGCCGCGCTTCCGCCTCCATGTCGGACCAGGCGGCGGCCGAGATGGGGGCCAGCTCGCGGTGCAGGTTGTTCATTCGGTGGGGCTCCTCTTCATGCTGCCGATGCCCAGCGAGCCTTCCGCCCCCTGACGGACGCCGGCCGTCGCAGTGGCCTCGACGACCACGCCGGCGCCCGGCGGATCGGGGAGATCGTCGAGGAAGTCCACGGTCGGCACGAAGAAGAGCGTCCCGGTCACGGCGGTGGAAAAGTCCAGGATCCGGTCGTGCGTGGCCGGCGGGCTCCCCAGGAACATGCGCTGCAGCATCCGCTCCGTGACCGACGGGGTGCGGGCGTACCCGATGTAGTACGTGCCGAATTCGCCCTGACCGGGGCTGCCGAAGGGCATGTTGTCGCGGAGGATCTGCCGCTGGGTGCCGTCGGGGTCGACGATCGTGTTCACCGCGACGTGCGAGTCGAGCGGCTTGACCGCGTCGTCCAGTTCGATGTCCGACAGCTTCATACGGCCGATGACCTGCTCCTGGGCCTCGACCGGCAGGGCGTTCCACGCCCGCAGGTCGTGGACGTACTTCTGCACGATCACGTAGGTGCCGCCGGCGAACCCGGGGTCCTCGTCTCCGATCAGGACGGCAGCGCGGGCGGCCGTGTCGACGGGATTCTCGGTGCCGTCGACGAAGCCGAGCAGGTCGCGCATGTCGAAGTACTTGAAACCCTGCACCTCGTCGCGGACCGTGACGGCATCGCGCAGGCGATCCATGATCTCGGAGGCGAGCGCGAAGCACAGGTCCGGCCGCTCGGCCCGGATGTGGAACAGCAGGTCTCCCGGGGTGGAGACCGCGCGGTGCCTGGCTCCGACCAGTTCCCGGAACGGATGCAGCTCGGCCGGCCGTGGTCCGGCGAACAGGCGGTTCCACGCGTGCGACCCCACGCCGGTCACGCAGCTCAGCCTGCCGTCGGGGTCGCGGAACCCGACGGCCCGCTGCAGCGCCGACAGGTCCGACAGCAGGTCCCGGGCGACCGCTTCGCCGCCGGCATCGATCGTCACCACCAGGAAGATCGCGGACCTCGTGAGCGGGCTCAGGACCGCCTGCGGCACCACGAGGGTCAGACTATGCCCGGTTCGTCTGCCTGCGGCAAGCGGCCTGGCCGGAAGGTTGAACAGTTCCTGTCCAGCGGAACTGCCTGGCCCTGATCGGATCTCATCCGAGCCTCCTGGTCATCGTCGCCGCCGCCTGCGGGCGGGCCGATGAGAACTGGCTAGACTGTGCGCGACACGTCCAGAGGTACCCTGCCGGAGGATAGCGGCCATGCCGTATCTCGGGTCCGCGAAAGGCTGGAAGGGGCTGACCTGGCACAGCCAGCACGAGATCCCCGACGACCTGTCCGAAGCGGCGTATCGACAGCTCGTCGCCTCTCTCCTGGACCAGGCGCGCGGCGTCGAGAAGGGCTTCAAGGACCTGGTGACGACGGCCCTGTTCGCCACCATCGGCGGGCTGGCCGGCGTCACGTCGCTCATACTCGGGGCGCTCCTCGTCGCCAGTCCCTTCGACTTGATCCTGAACGTCGCCCTCGTGGCGCTCGGCCTCGCGCTGCCGCTGCTGGCGTCAGCGTTCTGGTGCACCCGGATCTGGTCGAGCACCCCGCAGTCGCGTCCCGGCGTGACGATCGTCCCGTACGAGCGAGGCGCCGAGCTGTACCGGCCAGGCGACCCGTACCGCGCTCCCCGGGCGTCCGCCCCGGTCGGTACGAAGGCGGTCCGGGTCCAGTCGGACTTCGGCGTGTCGAGTCTGTGGCCGGCGCTGGTGGCGTCGAGCGTGACGTTCCTCGGGATCACCACCGCGCTCTGGCACTCCTTCTGGGGGGCGGGAGTCGCGTTCCTGGTGGCCGTCGCCGTCGGCTTCGGCTTCATCTTTCGGTCCGCCGCGACGTTCTTCGAGCAGAGCGTGCAGTTCGATCCCGGCTCAGAGGGACAGAACGCGCCGTTCTGGCCGGGGTCGCCGGACGACATCGTCATCGAGGACGGCGGCGACACGCTGAGGTGGGCGAGATAGGCCCTCGTCCGCAGGCGCGGCTCAGTCGACCTGCGCGCCGCAGGTGATGTTGAGCGCCGTCGCCGTCATGGTCCTCGCCCAGTCCGATGCCGCGAACACGGCCGCGTTTCCGACGTCCTCGAGCGTCGCCGCGCGTCCGAGCATCGTTCGCCCCGCGATCTGCTCTGCGATCGACTCCATTCCCTCGAAGCCCGCCGGGATCGACTCGGGGACCCCGGCGGTCTGCAGGGTCAGCACGCGGATGCCGAGCGGACCGAGTTCGCTCGCGAGGTTGCGTCTGAGGGATTCGACGGCACCGAAAGCGACCTGCAGCCCGCCGATGTTGTAGCCGCGCGGCGGGTCGCCGTGGCCGCCGAACATGAGGATCACGCCCGATCTCTGCCGGATCATGTGGCGCGCCGCCGCCCGGGCGGTGATGAACATCGTGCTCACGGTCGTGACGACCGGCTGCATGAAGTCGAACAGCCGCATCTCGACGAGCGGGATTCCCTGCACGTCCCCCTGCGAGACCAGGTTGAAGGAGATGTCGATGCTCCCGGCCCTGGCCGCGACCCCGTTGGCGTGCTCGTCCACGGCCCGCTCGTCGAGCGCGTCGACCTGCGCCGTCTCCGCCGCTCCGCCCGACGCTCGGATCCGGCTGGCCACCGCGTCGAGGCTGGACAGCGTGCGGCCGGCGAGAAAGACCCTCGCGCCATCGCGAGCGAAGGCGCGGGCCACCGCGCCGCCGATCGCACCGCCTCCCCCGTAGATGATCGCGTTCTTGCGCTCGAGCAGCATCCGTCCAGGGTAGGGAGTCGGGGGTCGGGCGGGCGTGCCCGGCTCCCCGCGCCGGTTTCGCGGCTTACGCTTGCGAGCGATGGACCTGAGACCGACGCCCGAGCAGGTCTCCCTCCGCCAGGAGATCCAGGCCTGGCTGGCCGCCAACCTCGAGCCCCGCGCGGAGGGCCGGGACTGGCAGCGGCGCCTGGCGGCCGGCGGCTGGGGCGCCCCGGCCTGGCCGGCCGAGCACGGCGGGCGCGGGTTCGGCCCGACGGAGATGGCGATCTTCGGCGAGGAGCTGGGACGGTCCGGCGCGCCGCGGGCCATGGCGCAGATCGGGATCGGCTGGGCCGGCCCTGCGATCATCGCCCACGGCACCGACGAGCAGCGGCGGCGCTTCCTGCCCTCGATCCTGAGCGGCGAGCAGATCTGGTGCCAGCTCTTCAGCGAGCCCAACGCCGGCTCGGACCTGGCCGGCCTCAGCACCCGGGCCGAGCTGCGTGGAGATCGATGGATCGTCGACGGCCAGAAGATCTGGACCTCGTACGCCCGTGAGGCCGACTACGGGATCCTCCTCGCACGGACCGATCCGGCGAGCCGGCGGCAGTCCGGGATCACCTTCTTCGCCTTCCCGATGCGTCAGCCCGGCGTCGATATCCGGCCGATCAGGCAGATGGACGGCAGGGCGACGTTCAACGAGGTGTTCCTCACAGGCGCCGAGATTCCGGACGGCCACGTGATCGGACAGGTCGGCGACGGCTGGCGGGTCGCGATCACCACCCTCACGAACGAGCGCACGAGCCTCTCGACCGGCGCAGGAACGCTGTGGGGCTCGGGGCCCTCACTGGAGGACCTCCTGAGCCTCGCCCGCGGCGTCCATCCCGATCGGCTCCAGCGGCAGCGGCTGGCCGCACTCAAGATCGAGGCCGAAGCGATCCGGCTGACCACCTGGCGGATGCTCTCGACCAATCCCCTGGCCGCCTCGATGTCGAAGCTGGCCGCCGACCAGTGGGGTCAGCGCGTCAACGAGCTGGCGATCGAGCTGCTCGGCATGGGCGGGCTGGTCGAGAACCCGTGGACCGAGGCCTTCCTCTTCAGCCCGGCGCTCACCATCGGCGGCGGCACCACCGAGGTCCAGAAGAACATCCTGGCGCAGCGCGCCCTCGGCCTCCCCCGCGACCGCTGACCGAGAGGGTCAGGTTGCACCCAGCAAGCCATCAGTGTCACGGTGTGAAAGTCGGGCAGGACAACAGTCAACTCCCGTCTTCGCACTTTCAGGAACGTGCTTGTTCAGATCGAAGATCTGAAGCGGAATCCGAGAGGCACCCGAGATGCAGGACCAGGACAACGGTGGAAGGGGCGAGCGGCCGATCGCCCTCCTGATCGAGACGGACGAGGCCTATCGCGCCGTCATCACCGCCAGCCTGCAGCTGGCCGGGTGCCGTGTGGACCCGGCGTCGACCGCCGACGCCGCGCTCTCGGTGCTCGAGACGCGCAGCTACGACCTCGTGGTGTGGGGCGTCTCGAGCGGCGACTCGGGCCGCCGCTGCGAGGTCATCTCCGAGGTGCGCCTGCTGACGGAGGTGCCGCTGGTCCTCGTCGACGGCAGCCCGGACGTGGCCCAGATCGACCTCGAGTCCGGGGCCGATCAGTGGCTGCCGAAGCCGTTCGTGCCTGGCGCGCTGATCGGCGCGGTCCGGGCCGCGCTTCGCAAGGCGGCGTCGCCGGTCGTGGGAGTCGCCAGCCGGATGGAGATGCGCGGCATGGTGCTGGACGGCAAGACGCGGCGGGTGTCGTGCCGCGGCCGCGTGGCGGCCTTCACCCGGCAGGAGTGGGACCTGCTCTCCATCCTCGTGAACTATCCCAACCGCTACCTGGGTGCCCGTGAGATCCTGCGCCTCGGCTGGCGCGCGGGCGACCACGAAGCGGAGCAGCTCCGCACGTACGTGCGCCGGCTCAGGCAGAAGCTGGAGCCGCTGGAGGCGCCCTGCCAGCTGCTGAGCGAGCACGGCCTGGGCTACTGCCTGGCCTTCACTTAACGCCTTGGCAACGCGCCCTCGCGACTACTACCATGTGCTCGGCGTCCCGCGCACGGCAAGCGACAAGGAGATCAAGGCCGCGTTCCGCAAGCTGGCGCGGCAGCACCACCCGGACGTCAACCCAGACGACGCGGAGGCGGCCGAGCGCTTCAAGGAGATCAACGAGGCGCGGGAGGTGCTGGGCGATCCGGAGAAGCGTCGCAGGTACGACCAGCTGGGCCCGGACTGGCGCCGCGAGGATGCCCGTCAGCAGGCCCGCGGCCCTGACGCCTCACCCTTCGGCCAGGGCGTCCGCGTCGAGTACCAGGGTGTCGACCCCGAGGACATGGAGGACCTGTTCGGGTCGGGCAGTCCCTTCTCGGACTTCTACAACGAGGTCTTCGGAGGGGCTGGACGAGCGGGCCGCCGCGGCGGCTTCGGCGTCGGACCCGTGGCCGGTGAGGACGTCGAGGCGGAGACCACGATCACGCTCGACGAGGCGTATCGAGGCACGGCGCGCACGCTCGAGATACAGACCGGCGACGGCACCCGACGGGTCGAGGTCCGCATCCCGGCCGGTGTCCGCGACGGGGCCCGGGTGCGCGCGAGCGGCCAGGGCACACCGGGAAGGGACGGCGGCCAGTCCGGCGACCTGTATCTCCGCGTCCGGGTCCGGCCGCATCCGACGTTCCAGCGTGAGGGCGACGACCTCTCCATGCGGGCGCAGGTCCCGCTCGACGTCGCGCTGCTGGGCGGCGAGGTGCTGGTGCCCACGCTCAGAGGTGCGGCGGTGTCGCTGCGCGTGCCGCCGGGCACGCAGAACGGCAGGCGGCTCCGGCTGCGCGGGCTCGGCATGCCCAGGGCGAGCGGAAGTGGGAACGGCGACCTCTACGCGGAGGTCGACGTCCGCCTTCCGGACCCGGTGCCGGCCGAGGCGCGTGAGCTGGCCGAGCGGCTGCGGGAGGCGAGGGTCGGTCATGCCACCTGACGACGCGCTGCTTCGCGGCCTGGCGCGCACTTCGGGCCTGCGCGCGGACGAGGTCCGCCGCCTCGTGCAGCTGGAGGTCGTGACCGTGAGCGGCGTGACCGTGCAGCCCGCGCTGCTCCGCAGGCTGCGGAAGATCCGGCGACTGCGCCGCGACCTCGGCCTCTCCCTCGACGCGGCGATCATCGTGGTCAGGCTGCTGGACCGCATCGAGGCGCTGGAGGCCGCTCGGGCCCGGCCCCGGCCCCTGCGGGTGCGCATCCTGGACGAGCCGCCCGACTAGCTGTGCGGATCGAGCCCCTTTTACGCGCATCGTCACGGGCTTTTACTGATAGCTACCTGATCGAGTCTCATACGCTGGTGCTATCCGTTAACCGCTTGCAACCGGGGAAGTCGACATGCCCAGAGCTGTTGGGATCGACCTAGGCACCACCAACTCCGTCATCGCCGTCATCGAAGGCGGCGAACCGTCGGTCATCGCGAACTCCGAAGGCTCTCGAACGACGCCGTCGGTCGTGGCGTTCAACCGGTCCGGCGAACGGCTGGTGGGCCAGCTCGCCCGCCGGCAGGCGGCCGTGAACCCCGAGAACACCATCTCCTCGATCAAGCGCTTCATGGGCCGGCGCTACTCCGAGGTCGAGTCCGAGCGGAAGATCGTCCCCTACAAGGTCAAGCCGGGCAAGGACGACCGGGTCGTCGTCGAGGTGCCGGCCGCCGGCCGGGACTTCACGCCCGAGGAGATCTCCGCGGTGATCCTCCAGAAGCTGAAGACGGACGCCGAGGCCTACCTGGGGGAGAAGGTGACGGACGCGGTCATCACCGTGCCCGCCTACTTCAACGACTCGCAGCGGCAGGCGACCAAGAACGCCGGCCAGATCGCGGGCCTGAACGTGCTCCGGATCATCAACGAGCCCACCGCCGCCTCCCTGGCCTACGGCCTGGAG
>Ga0126369_10004701_pt1 | contig 10040 bp, 9 predicted proteins | sample PanSoiMetaPlot_1_FD_109646 | JGI IMG/M metagenome (GOLD analysis project Ga0126369, IMG submission 109646) | Tropical forest soil microbial communities from Panama - MetaG Plot_1 | ecosystem: Environmental > Terrestrial > Soil > Tropical forest > Bulk soil | place: Panama | collected 2016-02-17
CCTTGCACTTCTGCCCGCGAATTTCTACATATAGGGCAGTCCCGACAGTCGAATAGGCTGGCGGCACGTAGGCGAGCGCAATGTTCTTGCCCAGCGTCGGCGAAGGCGAACCGCTAGTCACAACGCCGATGCGCTCGCCCGCTTCGTTCGAGCAGCAGTACTCGTCGCGGGCAATTCCGCGGTCGATCATTTCGATTCCCACCAGCATGCGCGTCAAAGCGGCAGCTTTTGCGCGTTCCAGCGCCGCGCGGCCAATGAAGTCGCCTTTCTCCATTTTGCAGTAGCGCTCGAGTCCGCCTTCCCACACATTAATCTTGTCGCTGATTTCGTGCCCATAGAGCGCCATCTTCGATTCCAGCCGCAGCGTGTTGCGTGCGCCGAGGCCGCAGGGAACGACCCCGAAAGCGCGCCCCGCTTCCATTACCTGATTCCAGACGCGTTCGCTTGTCGCCACGTCGGACGGCACGTAAATCTCAAAGCCGTCCTCGCCCGTATAGCCGGTGCGCGCGATCAGAATATTTTTCAATCCGCACACCGTGCCATGCGTAAACCAATAATTCTTGATCGCGCCTAAATCCGCGTTCGTCAGTTTCTGTACCACCTCGGCAGCGCGCGGCCCCTGTATCGCCAATTGCGTGTACGCATCGCTCAAATCTTCCACCACGCAATCGAATCCCTTGGTGTTCTCGCGCACCCAGTTGATGTCCTTTTCCCGCGTGCCCGCGTTAATCACCAGCAGGTAATCATCTTCCCCCAGTCGGTGCACGATCACATCGTCCACAAACGTGCCTTCGGGATAGAGCATCGCCGAATACTGTGCTTGTCCGATGCTGAGCTTCGACGCGTCATTCATCGTGATGTGCTGAACCGCCGCCAGCGCTCCGCCGGGCCCCTTACCGCTGCGAATGCGAATATCTCCCATGTGGCTGACGTCAAAAACCCCCACGCTTCCGCGCACGGCTTTGTGCTCTGCAATCAAGCCGCCGCTCGACGGGTACTCGACCGGCATATCCCAGCCGCCAAAATTCACCATTTTCGCGCCGAGGCGGCGGTGCAATGCGTTCAGCGGCGTTTTGCGAAGCTCGCTCACGGGAGAAGTTGTGGAGGAATCCATCCCTATTGCTCGGGCAGAGACCGATACTAACATGCGCCTCCCAAGCGGTCAAAGAAGGCCAGCGGCTCACGATTCAAGGAACGCATTCACTATTCCGAGCTTTGCGCCACGTTCGTCTTGCCGCGCGCGCCTCCCCTCAGGTACAGTTTTCTTAGAGGGCGCCTATGGACGGTCCAACTGTTTGTGTGCAGTGCGACATGCCGGAATCCCGCTGCACTTGCGAGAAGTACTGCACCATTTGCAAGGGGCAGACCAACATCTGTCTTTGTGCCGACGGCCTCTATTACTGTCCGGATTGCCGGGAAGCCTGCGACGTTGCACTCGCGACGAGCCGTGGCCACTGAACCGAAAAATCTGCACATGTCGATTGACGCCGATGCCCGGCTGGCGGCGGCGGCGGGAGGGGTAGCCCGTTTTCTGGCGGATGCTGCCGGTCTGGAGTGCGAGGCGGTCGCCCGGCTGCAATCTGCGGTGATCGAGGCGTGCCTGGAAACCTTCGAGCATTTGGCCGGGAAGCATCCTCATTTGGAGATTGATTTTGCGCGCTTCTCCGATCGGCTCGAGGTTTCTCTCTCCCACGAAGACGCCGGCCCCGCGGTGGGTATGCACACCATCACCAGCTTCGCCTCGAAACAGGCAGACCATACCGAAGATTCCGGGGCGTTAGCTGGCGTGGACCGCGTGCAGTACGAAACTCACGGCAAAGAAATCGTGACCCGCCTCACTAAGTACCTCGGCCAAGTCGCCCCCAGCCTCTAAAGCGGGCTCAGAAATAAAACGGCCGGACGATAATTCTGTCCGGCCCGTCCACTCTTTCAAGGATTCCTGCCGCTTCACATCTTCAGCGCAAATGTATTTTTTCGAATCAGCGAGGTCATCTGGTCGTCGCTGAGCGACATGCGCAGCGTCACGCGGTCCCCGGCCGGCACGATCTTCGCCTGGTCCAGTAAATCCGCCAGTTCTGGATTTTCTTTTTGCGCCTGATAACGCTTGTAGAGAAATCCCGCCTGAAGCAGTTGGCCCAGGGTGTTCGCATCTTCCGTGGACCCGCAAACCGCCTGGAACTTTCCGTCAATCCCGCTGCTCGCTTCCACGTTGATAATCAGGTTTTGCATTCGCGCAACCAGCTTCGCGGCCTCGGGAAACTGCTCGACTTCCGGCGCAAGCTGCTGCATGGCCAGCCGCGTGTACGCAGGATTCAACACCGCCCAAACCACGCCGTTGCCGTTGGCCTCATTGATCAGCGGGAAGAGCTGGTCGTTCGTCAGCAGCCCTTCCTCAGCGCCAAACCGTACTTCCACCATTTTCTCCAGAACCTCACGGTGTCCAAATGCCGCGGTATTCGAATCGATGAACAGGAAAAACAAGTCGTTCGCCCCGGAGCCGCTGCCAAAAGAGTACAGCGTGTAACTCCGCGCTTTGAACGTCGGCAGCTTCTGCTGCTTGAAATAGGCCTCCGTTGAACTCGGGTTGTAATTCCCCAGCGCGACGCCCACGACCTCTTCGCCCGTGGGCACCGCCGATGAGCCCGCGCCCTCGGTCTTCGAATTCAGCCCCTCGGCCACGAGTCCCCAAGCCAGTTCTTCCACCTGCGAATTCGGGTCCACGCCCGCGGACGCGAGGAATTTCTCGAATTGCTTGAACTTGTCCGGAATCATCTGTTCTTGCAACTGAGGAAACCATTTCTGCGACCGCGCTTTTTTCAAATCCGCATACGCAAACTCGCCGATATTCTTGGGGAACAGCGCGATCACGTCCGTGCCAAGGCGGCCTGCGCGCGCGGGTTTCGGTGCCGCAAGCAAGGCCGCGGTCACAATGGCAGCGGCTCCGGCCTTGCCGATCGCCGTGATGACTTTCATGAAATGCTCCTTTCGGAAGGGCCGGGGGAATCTCTATTTTACGCGCCCTCTATTTTCTAGCGCCCCTTTATTCTAGGCGCTTGTGGCGCGGGGCGCATCGCCCAATCGTTTGCGCAGCTCCGCGGCCTTCGCTTGCATGGAGGCTACGTACGCCGCATCGTTTAGTCCATCGAGGTTGGTCTCGACATTGGCAAGCGCGCCGCGCGCTCCCGCATCAGCCATCATTCGTGCTACATGCAAGTCTGAACGCATGGATGCGGCGACGATACCTTCCAGTTGTCCCAGGCGTTCGTAAAGGGCAACCGTCCGCTCGGCCACTTGCAGAGGAACTTCGGCCGCGCCTTTGGTTGCCTTTTGAATTGCGGCTTCACGCCGGGCGGTTTCTTCCGCGTTTCCTTGCGGCAATTTGAAGGCCGCCATCACTGCGTCATATGACTCCGCATCCCGGTCAATCGCTTCGGCCAGCTCGTCCGCGGTTTTTCGCATTTCATCCAGCGCCGCTGACAGTTGGTCCACATAGGCTGTCTGCGATTTCTTTTTCCGCGAAAGCCCTGCGACCATTTGCCCAAGTGATGCGGCCAACGCCGCCGCAAACGCCGCAGCGCTTCCTCCGCCGGGAGTAGCACTCGGCGCGGCCACCGCGTCCAAAAACGGCCGCGCCAGTCCCTCGAGCTTTCCGTCTTTCGCCGCCGTCAGGGGCTCGCCGCTCAGTGCATCGGCCAGCCTATTTTCCAGAACTTGCGCGGGCGAAAAATTCTCCAGTTGCAGAAAAAAGTCAGCCGTCATTTCCAGCGCTTTCTTGGGCACCAGGCCGACAATTTCGCTTCCGACCGGAATCGCGCCATAACGTTCTGCTTCGCGTTTCACCATTTCATACACGCGATACATCGGGGTCTGCTCAAAATCCGTAAGGTTGATGGAAACCTGCGCCAGGTTCCGCGCCTTCAATTCCACGCCCATGGACTTCACGTAACGCAGCCCGCCCGAAGAAAATCGTATGGCTTTGGCAATTTTGTTGGCGATGCCCACGTCCGAGGTGTTCAGATTCACGTTGTACGCGATCAAAAACTTCCGCGCTCCCACCACCGTGACACCGGCCGTGGGATGAACCTTCGGCTCCCCCACATCAGGCTGCCGGTCGAGATTCTTCTTCAACTCTTCTCGCAGGCCTTCGAATTGCCCGCGCCTCACGTTTTCCAGGTTCGCGCGGTCAGGCCGCGTCGCCGCCGCTTCGTAAAAGAAAACCGGAATGCGATAGCGGTTCCAGATCTCATTGCCGACGCGCCGCGCCAGCGCCACGCAGTCTTCGATGGTGACGCCATCAATGGGGATGAACGGCACCACGTCCGTCGCGCCCACGCGCGGATGCGCGCCCGTGTGCTTGGTGAGGTCGATCAACTCCATGGCCTTACCCACCCCAAGCAGCGCGGCTTCAGTCACGGCATCCGGCTCGCCCGCCAGGGTAATCACCGACCGGTTGTGATCCGCGTCCATCTCGCGGTCCAGCACGTACACACCCGGCACGCTGCTCATGGCCGCAACGATGGCATCCACTTTCGCCGGATCCCGCCCTTCGGAAAAATTTGGCACGCACTCAATGAGTCGTTTCATCGTTTTGGCTTTTTCGGGTCCCGCTTCTTGTCTTTTTGATTCCTTTCATTCGGGTTGAACCAATTGTTCGGCAGCTTGGGCTTGCGGTCCGGCAGCGTGGGCCGCTCGTAGACGAAGGCGCGTTTCTTGTCGTTGGAGTTTATCTGTGAAGTTTGTGTGGCCGTTTCGCTGGGCGGCTGAATTGCTTGCGGCTGTGGTGCCGCCGCCACCGCCGGCTGCTCCTTTGGCAATTTGGGCCAGGCAGGGCGAGCCCCTGGCTTCACTGGCCATTTCAACCCAATCATCGGCTTCATGCCGGCTGGAAGCGCCACTGGCCCTTTCGGCGCTTCGACTCGCTCCTGCGGTTGCGGTGCGGGGGTCTTCCCATTCTCGGCCTTCGATTTCTCCACAAAATAGTCCTTCAATTGATGACCGCACCAGAGGATCGCCGTAACCCAGGCCCCGATCACCACAGCATTGTAGGCGCTGAAGCCCCCTGCTTTCCCCACAATAGTCACCGCGAAAAAAACGACCGCCAACAGAGCATAGAGATATTCTTCGAAGAAGTTTTTCGTCTTCGTCGGCCCGATTTTCGGAAGTTTCAGTCTCCGGACGGGCTTGCCTGTATAGCTAGTTCCTGAACTCATTTGCGGCATGGATCACGCGACCGCGCTTGATCGCCATCCAGCAGCGGTTCACTCCAAAATAATAAGGAATTTCGCGGTAGTCGGCCACTTCGAATACCGCGATGTCCGCTTGTTTGCCAACCTCCAGCGAGCCAACTTGTTTCTCGCGCCGCAACGCGTAAGCCGCATTAATCGTAGCGGCTGCGATCGCCTCCGCCGGCGTCATGCGCAGTTGCGTGCACGCCAGCGACAAAATCATCGGCATGCTCAGGGTTGGACTCGTCCCGGGGTTGTAGTCCGTAGCCAGCGCGACAATCGCGCCCGAATCAATTAGTTCGCGCGCGGGTGCGTACTTCTGCAATCCCAGATGAAAGTCGCATCCTGGCAGCAACGTTGCCACCGTTTCTGATTTTCCCAACGCGCGGATATCGCTTTTGTTCACGTACTCGAGATGATCCGCGCTCGCCGCGCGCAACAAAATCGCCAGCCGTGTTGCGCCGCTCCGGGAAAGCTGCTCGGCATGCATTCGCGGAGCTAGTCCCCATTGGCGCCCGGCTTGCAGCACGCGCTTGGACTCTTCCACCGTGAATGCGCCGCGGTCGCAAAACACGTCGCAAAACTCGCCCAGCCTGCGCTCGGCGATTTCCGGCAGGAGATTTTCTTCCAGAAGCTGAATGTACTTTTTTGCTCCGCCGCCCTTCTTACGAAACTCCTCGGGCACCACGTGGGCGCCCAAAAACGTGGACGCAATCTCCAGCGGCTGCTCGGCCGCCAGTTCCTTGTGCAGCTTTAGAATCTTCAATTCACTCGCAATATCCAACCCGTAGCCGCTCTTCGCTTCTATCGTCGTCGTGCCATGCGCCGCAAACTCTTGCAGCGCCGCCAGTGCTCGTTTTTTCAATTCGTCCGCGGTTGCCGCGCGCAGCTTCTTCACCGAATTGAGAATTCCGCCGCCTTTGCGCGCCATCTCCTCATAGCTCGCGCCTTGAATCTTCAGCTCGTATTCTTCGGCACGGCTCGCCGCATGGACCAGGTGCGTGTGCGAATCCACAAATCCTGGCAGCACCACCCGCCCACCCAAATCCAGCTTCTCCGCTGCGCGCACTTCTGGCAGCGCCTCGATCCGCTTGCGCGTCCCCACCGCCGATATCACACCGTCACATGCCACCAGCGCTCCATCTTCGATCAGGTCCCACCGCGAAAGGGCATCGCCGCGCCGCGGACCGCGCTCGCTCGAACCGAGTGTGAGTAGTTGACCGATGTTGGTCAGGAGCAGCGCCCGGCTCACTCCATGACCTCGGTGAAGATGAAGTCGTGCGCCCAGTCCTGTTTGTAGCCGGCCTGGCGCAGCACGGTGCGGAACAGCTCGCGTGCCTTCTCGCCGGTGGCAAAGAGTTCGTCGAGTGTCGCGAAAAGAAAGTCGTGGTAGACAATCTTCGCGCGGGGCCTGCCAATCACGACTTCGGCATACAACAGCTCGACGGCAAAGATGTGGCGCAACATTTGGCGCACCATTTGGCGCACGTTGGCGACATCGTTCTGCCATTGCACGCCGAGCGCCTGAGGCTGTGCCGCAAAGAACGCGCGCCAGCGCTTCGTCTCTTCCTGGTTGTGACCCAGAAGCTGATCGAGTCCGACGGTTGCAGTTGAGGGCGTGATTGCCGCGGCGCTCATGCTTTCTCCATCGGCACTTCGATCCCCTTCATCCGCGCGAACTGCCTGGCTTCGTCGTAGCCCGCATCGACGTGCCGCGCGACGCCCATTCCCGGATCGTTCGTCAACACGCGCTCAATGCGCTTCGCCATTTCCTTCGTGCCGTCAGCCACGGTCACTTGCCCCGCGTGCTGCGAATAGCCAATTCCTACGCCGCCGCCATTGTGAATGGACACCCATGACGCGCCGCTGGCCGTATTAATCAGCGCATTTAGCAGCGGCCAGTCCGCAACCGCGTCCGAGCCATCGCGCATCGCTTCCGTCTCGCGGTAGGGCGATGCCACCGACCCGCAATCCAAGTGGTCGCGCCCCATAACCACCGGAGCCTTAATCTCTCCCTTCGCGACCAAGTCATTCAGCGCCAGTCCAAACTTGTCGCGCTCGCCATACCCCAGCCAGCAAATCCGCGACGGCAGCCCCTGGAACTTCACGCGCTTCTTCGCCAGCTTGATCCAGCGATTCAAATGCTCGTCATGCGGAAACATGTCGAGCACTAACTGGTCCGTTCGCGCAATGTCGGAAACCTCGCCCGAAAGAGCCGCCCACCGGAACGGCCCTTTTCCTTCGCAAAACAGTGGCCGGATGTACGCCGGGACGAATCCCGGAAAGTCGTAGGCGTTCTTCACGCCCTGCTGAAACGCGAAGGTGCGAATGTTGTTTCCGTAGTCAAACGTCACCGCACCCAGCTCCTGCAAATCCAGCATGCCCTGCACGTGCGTGGCAATCGCCGCCATCGCGCGCTTCTGGTATTCTTCCGGGTTTTTCCCGCGCAGTTCCAGCGCAGCGTCCAGCGTCATCCCGTTCGGTACGTAGCCGCCCAGCGGATCGTGCGCGCTGGTCTGGTCGGTCAGCAGATCCGGCACCACGCCACGCTTTGCCAGTTCTGGAATCACGTCAGCGCAATTGCCCAGTAACCCTACCGAAGTCGCTTCGCCCTTGCGCACCGCGTTCTTCAGTATCCGTAGCGCCTCGTCCAGTGACCTCACCAGTACGTCGCAATAACCCGTCTTCAGACGCTTCTTGATGCGTTCCGGATCAACGTCAATCCCCAAAAACGATGCGCCATTCATGGTCGCCGCGAGCGGCTGCGCTCCACCCATGCCGCCCATACCGCCGCTCACGACCAGCTTGCCCTTCAAGTCGCCGGCAAAATGTTTCTTCGCTGCCGCCGCAAATGTTTCGTACGTCCCCTGCAAAATTCCCTGCGTCCCGATGTAAATCCAGCTTCCCGCGGTCATCTGCCCGTACATCATCAAGCCCGCGCGGTCCAGTTCGTGAAACTTGTCCCAGTTGCTCCAGTGTCCCACCAGGTTGGAGTTACACAGCAGCACCCGCGGTGCGTAGTCATGCGTTCTGAAAACTGCCACTGGCTTTCCCGATTGCACCAGCAGGGTCTCGTCCGCTTCCAGCGCCTTTAGCGAACGCACAATCGCATGAAAGCATTCCCAATTCCGCGCCGCCTTTCCCGTTCCGCCGTAAACCACTAGCTCTTCGGGCTTCTCCGCCACCTCCGGATCCAAATTGTTCATCAGCATGCGTAGCGCCGCTTCCTGCTGCCAGCCTTTGCACGAAATCTGCGTCCCGCGCGGCGCCCGATAGGGTCCCTTTGGCAGTCCCCCTTCCACCGCCGCTTCCGGCGCATTCCGTGACAGTGTCGAACTCATGAATTTTCTTCTCCGCCGCCCATACTAACGCACAGCCTCACGATTTGCACCCGAACCTCCGCGTCACCCCCCTCAACATTTACTGCACCGCTGTTTCCTTTTAGCTTCCATGCGCGCTTCGCGGCCTGCTTCGCTCGTTCTACTTGCAGTAAAATTGGATTGCCGTGAAGCGCCGCGTGCCCAAACCGAAACACAAGTCCGCCGCGAAGCCGGTGGAGAACTACCGAGAGCCTCTCAAGCCAGACACCGAACCGCCCCTTGAGGTCCCGATCCAAAGCGAAACGCAAGACGCTGCAACTTTCGCCGAAGAGCAAACCGGCCTTGAGATCTTCGAAATCTCCGGTGAGCTGCAACAGGAAATCGAAAACTTCACCAACGCTTTCCACGTGCAACGTCACCCGGGGACGCCCCCCGCGTCTGTCAAAGGGTGCACTTCCATGACGCCGCCTCCTGCTGCCGCCGACCGCCGCGTGAATCCTCGCTATGCGTTCAACGCCACCGCCGAAGTCGCCGCCGCCGACTCCTCCGCCAAGACCAAAACGCGCGTGCGCGACCTGAGCCAGCAGGGCTGCTACCTCGACACGGAAACTCCGCTCTCTCTGGGAACCCCGGCCAACGTGCGCATGACGAAGGCCGGCAAATCGCTCGAGGTTCAGGGGCGCGTCGTTTACGTCCAGCCGGGCCGTGGCATGGGCCTGATGTTTACCGCCGTGAAGCCGGAGCACGGCGGCACGCTCGACACCTGGATCAACGAATCCCGCGAAACCTCCTGGCTTGCCAACAACCGCCGCCGCAGCCAGCGCGTGTTAATGAAAGTTCCAGTGCGGGTCGGGTTGCATGCCGGCAACGCGGCTGTTACCGAGGAAGAGACGTATACGCTGGCGGTCAGTGCTCACGGCGCGCTCGTTGCCGTTTCCACACCGATGTACCGCGGCCAGCGGCTTACACTGATGAATCCGCAGACCAGAGACTCGCTCGAGTGCGTCGTCGCGCACATTGACAAGTTTCCCGACGAGCAGGTCAAGATTGGCGTCGAGTTCTTGCTCCCCAACCCCACCTTCTGGCATGTTGCTTTTCCGCCCAAAGACTGGTCCCCCCGCCACCCTCACGCCAAGCACGGCCCCAAGGAAACCTCGTAGCGCGCACACTGTAGCTCAGCCATTCAGGCTTGAGGACTTTAAAGCGCCCCCGTCTTACGCTTAGCTTTTTGCCTGGCTCTCGGCCTCACGTAGTGAAACCGCACCAAATAGATCTTCTCGCCCCGGCCGTGCTTCGCCACCTTGAGCAGGTCCAGGACGCCCAGAAATCCCGACTCACGCGCCAGCTCCGGAGTAATGTCCGGAAACCCAATCGGTTCGATCGAATCCACCTCGATCTGACCGTCCTCCATCGGATACCGTCCGCCCACGCGCACGCGCGGGCTCATCCAAAACCGCACGCTGCACCTGATTTCTCCCCGCCGAACCCCTTCACG
>Ga0126369_10004704_pt1 | contig 10038 bp, 4 predicted proteins | sample PanSoiMetaPlot_1_FD_109646 | JGI IMG/M metagenome (GOLD analysis project Ga0126369, IMG submission 109646) | Tropical forest soil microbial communities from Panama - MetaG Plot_1 | ecosystem: Environmental > Terrestrial > Soil > Tropical forest > Bulk soil | place: Panama | collected 2016-02-17
GAAGACGCGTAAGGCACGCTCCCAATTCTCAGGTTCCTGCGTCAGCACACGTCCGCAAAAGTCCGCAAATACCGCCCCCTCCGCGTACCACAGATTGCAAAGCCGCGTCGGAATCACATTGCCCTCGCGGGCGGCCTCGCCAGCCAGAAGTCGAGGGTCAATGCCGGAATTAAGGATTGCGCTGGTTTTCCCGGTTCCTTCGCCTCCAACCACAACGTAGAGCGGGAGGTTTGAGATACTCGGCACCTCGCCTTGCTGATTGACTGGCAGGGTCGCGGCAAGCCGCCGATTGGCTTCGGCAACCAGTCCACCGAGTTCCATGCTGAAACTGTCCTCGGCGACAACAACACGCGCCACGACGGGCGTGGTTACCTTCGGGGCTGCTGGCCGAGGAGTTCTTGGGCGCGATAGCAGACGCGCTACCATGGCAACCACAGCCCACACTCCAAGAGCGAGCGCCGTCATTGCCACACAAGCGAGAAAGACACTTTCATTCGGGTAGGCAAACGTAACGACGACCGCGACTACCGCTTCGAAGAAGAAGAAGAGGAGCATCAACCCGAAAATTTTGCTCAGGCTCATAGCCGCTACCTATCGACTCAATCTCTCGTGAATCGCCTGCTGAACATCCGACGACTTCGAACTCAGATGCAGCGAGAAACCCATAAAACACAGCACTGCCAGAACGAACGCTGCCAGCGCAAACAGCTTTACTTGCACGTTGAGCGGATCGGCCAGCGATGCAATTGCAACCGGTTCGTCGGGCAAGGCGCCATCCGGAGAAAATTCAGGATTGCGTCCAAAGACCCGCTCAATGCGATCTCGCAGATTTGTCATCAGGAGCTGCAGTTCTGCTTTGGACCCGCCGGCGAACTTGCCTTCGTATCCGAGCAGCAGACAGAGGTAATAGACTTCGAGCACTTCTGCCAGGCTCGCTGAATCGCGGTTGGCCCGCAGTGTCTCCAGCCGCTTGAAGAACACTTCTCCTGCGGAACGTTGGCCGAACAGATCTTCACCAAGACTCTTTTGTGCCCATTCGGACGCGCAGGGATCCGACGTCAGGACTGACTCATCCAGGAATGCGACGACGGCGAAATTCGCTTCCTGCACATCCTCCGCGCTATAGCCCTTGCGAGCAGCGGCTGAAGCGATTTCTCGCAACGCCTGTTTCATTCGGGAGCGGAAGTTCTCCGGATCCTGAACCTGCTGACGTCCGCTTTGTACTCGAACGGTTGCGGTCAAGATTCCTTCGTAAAGCAATGCCAGCCGGTCCAACTTCGGAGCAGGCTTTTCCGCTAACTCTTGTGCACGCGGTTCGATCGGTCGAACGGTGGCTGCGCTCATTGGTCACTCCTCACGACGAAATTTGAATCGGTCTTAAGTCTGAGCCTGCCGGTGGAGAAGTCTTGTCCTGGAGCGTTAAAGTCATCGAGCACACTTCCCTTGTCATTCGTGATGCGAATTCTTCCGCTATCTACGCGAATGTGCACGGAAAGTGCATTTGCTTGGTTTATAGCCTGAGCCTCGACTTTGGGCTCGGCTTGGTTTGACGTCGCCGTGCCCACCACGAGCTTGCGTGTGAGCTTCTTGCTGTCGAGCGAGTATTGCACTCGCGCACTGCGCGCTGAATTCTCGACCAGCCATTCGACTTTCTTATCCCAGAACAAAGTCTTGCCGGGGCGCCAGAAAACCAGGGCCACGTTCAGGAATCCCGGCCTGAGGTCGACGAATTTTCCGGGCACGGCGCTTTTAAGCCACTCTCCGTCATGCGTGATCTGAGTCGAATCTTGGAGCTCATAGTCGATTACGGGCTCAAACTTGAGAGGAAATTGGATATCTTGCTTCGCTTGAAGCTTGATCGTCTCTCGCGACGGTTTGTATCCCGGGGCTTCCCAATCGATTTCGTACTCGCCCGGTGGTAGCTGAATTCGCTTCCCTGGACTCGCATCGAAAGTTTGGGACTCGCCGACGCGGTGGCAGTTCACTTTCAGATCCTTTACGACGATCTGCGACGTCACGGTCAAGGCTGCCAGAGAAGTGAGCAACGTTGGCTTCGACATCAGGTAGTCCGCCAGCGGCTTACCGGGCTGCGCGGCTACGATTTCAAAGTCCCTGGCCAGCATCTCATAACCGGGTTTGGCGAATGTTGCGGTGTGCCTTCCAACTCCGAGAGAAGTAGCACTGTGGAAGTTCCCGCTGGAATCCAGTTCTCCCGCTCTCGCTCCATCGATCGTTACTACCGCCCCCGGCGTGCCACCGCTAATTACCAGTGCAGAGAGGGCCGCCAGATGGGGTGGAAAATTCATTTCTCTTTCCAGTTGCCCGCGCTGCATCGTGATCTTTGCGTACAACGTGTCGTATCCCTCTGCTGCCAACGCGAACGTATATGTACGACCCGGAGACCGAGTTACCACCCACCCTCGCTTGCCACGAGTCACTTTGAGACCGTCGACTGTAAGTGTTGCGGTATCGACGTTCGACGTAACTAACACTTGCCCGATTGCATTCAGGGACTGCACAGCCAACGCCGGCGCGTTGGAGTTCGCAATCTCTACAGTGTCTCCGCCTTTACCGTTGGGAAAGAAAAGCGTTCGGTTCTGGTCGCTCAACTCCAAAGGCGTTCCGGACTGTTTTGCTGAAATCTTCTGATCGCCAAAGCGAATGTTGTCGAGCTGACTTCCTCCGTACACCGTCGCTTTGTTTCCCAAACTTGTGATCGCGAAGAAATCGTCGGTGGTTTGCAGCTTTGTCACTTGCGGCTGGGTACCGGGCTGGGTCTGAATTTCAACATTGCAGATCGCCTTGCCCTGCGCCGTAACAGCCAACGTATGAAGCTTGCCGTCAGCGGGCAATTGAAACTCATCCAGCGCGCCATCGATGAAATCACTAAGCTGTTGGCCGTCAAGAGAGACAGTGCCCCCATCTGCGGATGTATGAACTGAAAGTCGTAGTGCTTCGGGTTCAAGAGCGACCTTCCCGTCGCTACCTTGCTGAACTTGTATCTGCCCGCTGTTTTTGTAGCCTAGGTGGCTGACCGAGATCGTACTCCCAACGGTCACGTTACCGTCTGTGATTGTCTTCCCCTCACTTGTAATGGTGCTGTCAGCCGGATCAGGGCTAATGTGGACCACCGTCGGGTTCGGTGGTCGGTACGGATCAACGTGTTTCGGACGGACGGCCAAATATATGCCCGCTGCGACCAGGACGGATGCACTGCTCAGCACCAGCAGACCCGTGGACGACCACTTGCCCGACGGACGGAAGAATACCTCCGCCTTGGTCACGCCCTTCTTTGCAATATCCGTCGCTTGACGAAGTAGAACGCCGACTTGACTCTCCTTGCGCGGAAGCTTCGTCGGAGGATCGAATACTTTCGTCTTGTCGCCATTCTTGCCAACCAGCTTTGGCCCCTTCTTCTCCGCGCGGCGCGCGATATTTCCACCATTCCTTCCCACCGCGACCGCGCCACGCCCATCGGTGCCCGTCATTGCTGTTTTCAAGCTCAAAAGTTCGCTTAGGTTTTCGACCTTGGCCACACGCTTTACCGTCATTTCTATGTCGGCGACGGTCTCACCGATCTCGCTGTCGTCTGCGTATTTCTCGCGGATGGCATAGGACTTCTCTAGCACCGCAGCCAGTTGCTCGCGATTTGCATTCTGTTCTGCCAGGCGCCGGTTCTCACCCAAAACAGCGCGATCGCGGCCCCGCTCCTCTTTGCGGCGGAATTCGTTTACATCTTTCGCCACATCAGCTTCGAATTTTTCCAATCGCGGATCGTTTGGATACTCAGCTCGTGCAGCTCGAATCTTCTCGGCTGCCTCATGCAGCTTGCCGTCGGCGATCAGTCCGCGACATTCGGTGAGGCACTGGCCCACGAAGCTCTGTCGCTTGCGCTCCATGATGGTCGACCGCAAGGCCCTCACCGCAGGATGACTCGCGTCTAGGTCACTTGCCTCCTGATAGAGAGGTTCGGCCTCGCGCCAGTTCTCTTCGGCGAATGCCCTCGCTTGCTCGGTCAGGGCCTTGACGACCGCATCTCGTAGCCCAGGACCCCGCGGATCCAAGTCCAGGCTCCGACGCAACAGCTCCGTGGATCGAACCAGATCCCTTTCCGCCAACGCTTGTTGTCCCTGTTCAAATAGACGGCGCGATTCCTTTGCACGCTCCAGAGCTTGTTCCGCAAGAGTTCTCAACCCGGAAAGCTCAGTGTCGCCAGGGAATTCGAGCAGCGCCGCGTCAGCACACTCGATTGCCTTGGCAAATGCGCGATTCTCCATGAGCGCATCTACTTCATCGATTAGGCGTGAATGCTCTTCTTCTTGCGTCTGCTGGTCACGTTTCTTTCTGCATTGCTCCAATTCAAACGCAATGCCGGAATGTTGCGGATGAATATTGCGCAAGATATCCCATTGGCTGATCGCTTCGGCGTATTGGCGGCGCTCTTCGTACTGCCGCGCCTTGGCCACGATTGAATTCACCAGGTCGCGGCGCTCTCGGATCAGCTTGACTTGCTGCCCGAACTGGGTCTCGTTGGGATACCGCTCTGCAGCTTCCTTGGCGATGTTCACGCGCCGCTCGAGATCAGGCTCAGCCTCCAGGCGCTTCGTGACCTCGGCGATGTACGACGACAGTTCCTGACGCTCAGCATCTTCAATGTGAATCTTCAGAGCTTGAAATGTTCCGTCGTTCGGATATTTCGTGAGGAGTTGACGGCAAATCGTCATCGCAGCGGAAAAGTTCTTCTCGCTGAATTGTCGTTGCGCCTCTTCGAAAGAGCTGTGAATCGTGTCGCGTTCGGAGCGAACCTCGTTATAAAAACTCTGGTAGACCGCATCTCTTTCAGGAATGGCGGCGTTGGGATTCGCCCTCGCTACCGAGAACAGGCGTTCCAGTTTGCTTAGGGCCGAAACGATTTCGCCGTTCTGGTATGCCCGCATTGCGGAGCTGTAGAGCTGCTCTTTTTGATCGCGAATTCTCTTGGCGTCCGCCTCGGTAGTCTCAATCTTCTCGAGTAAGTCCAGGGCACGGGAATCGGCCGCCCGAATTGCCAATACTTCCTGTGCCGCATTCCGCGCGGCGCCGAAATCGCGATTGCCGAGGTGTGTCTGCGCAAGTTCCAGCCACTTGGCGATCTGAGTTTCGTTGCGCTGCTTTTCCATCGCCGCGCGCATCGCCAGTGCATCGGGATTCTCTGCATCCAGTTCCAGCACCTCGCGGACTTTGTCGAGTGCCAGCGGAATCTCGTCCTGCTCCATGCGCGCTCGCGCGCTCTCCAGCAACTGCCGAATCTTCTTTTGTTTCACCGTGACATCGATCTGCATGCGAAGTACGGTGATGCGTGGATCGAGATGCCCTTCTGACTCGAGTTCGCTGAGGATTTCGGAAGCGAACCCCTCATCTCCGTTCTTGTAGGCCACCCTCGCGCGTTCGATGCGCGGCTCAATCTTGGAAGAGTCGAAGACTGGCTCATTGCGAGCGGCTTTCTGAAGCGCCTCTGCGAGTTCACGCGCGCTGGCAAACCGGTGGATTGGCTTTTTCGCGAGGCACTTATGCACTACCTTGCTGATGTTTTGATTAATGCTCGGGTAGAGTTCTGACACCGGAGGCGGAATGTACTTAATAACAGCCTCCATTGTTTCTTCGGCTGTCTTGCGGGCAAAGGGCCTGCGGCCCGTGAGCGCCTCGTAGAGTATTACGCCCATCGAGAACAAATCCGACGCTGGGGTAATCTCCTTTAGTTGAGCCTGCTCCGGCGACATGTACTGAAAAGTGCCCTTTTGACCTGTGATTGATTTCGTTCCGGCCAGATGGACGACTCCAAAGTCGATGATCTTCGCGCTGTCGTCGTCCATAACAAAAATGTTGCTGGGCTTCAAATCGCGGTGCACAAGGCCGCGCTGGTGGGCGGCTTGCAGTCCGCGGCACACATGGGTTGTGATCTCGACGATGCGCTCCAAGGTCAGACGCGCACTGGCATTGGCAATCAGGTCCGCCAAGGTTGAGCCACGCAGCAGCGGCATGACAAAGAACGGCTTCTTCTGCCGATTCTCATCGATCACATCGACATCCCTGACTTCCACGATGTTCGGATGTGAAATCTCGGCGAGGGCTCGCCATTCTTTTGTGAAAAGGTCGACCGCGCTAGGGTCAGAGATATCCTTCATCAACTTGATGGCGACGGCACTGCCAGTCTTGACATCGAGTGCACGCCAAACGACACCCATGCCGCCTTCGCCGAGTTGTTCCTGAAGTTCGTACCGCCCTGCGATCCGGGAAACGCCCATGGACCAATGCCCCACCGCAGCCGCGCGACTGCGGCTCTTCGACTCTATGTATATGTAGTGAAAAACTGCGGTGATCCGTTACAAACTACCCCACGTTCGGTTCGGTCCCGACGGGTCACTGCTGCTCAAGGCTGCCCATTCAAAAGAGGGAAGGAGGGCAGGTAGCCCGAGTGGGGATAATATACACCCAAAAGATAGCGAACGCGAACCGAAACGATTAATACGTGCTCGCGATCCAGTCGGAGAGCAAAACTATTGAAATAACAGTACATCGAACAGACGTGGGTGTGATTCAGAAGTTAAAGTACCGGTCCGCGTCGAGTATCAAGTTGAAAATTGTCTAAGTAGATGTATACTTAGTGCCCTCTTTTTTCTGCCTGTTTCTGTTGCCTGGAGGGAGAGATCATGGCAGTTGCGAACGGCAATGTAGCGAATCTGACTTACGACGCGGCGTCGGAAGTCCTTTCTGGAACCATCGGACGCGACTCATTCCGGATGACCGCCTACTCGGGAGGAAGCAGGGGCCACCGAGCCGGAGTGAAGCCGGTGTTGGCAGCCAAGTATCTCCACAACGAAGCGGATACTCTTTCTAGCCGGTTGGCTACAACCTCGGAAGTTAAAGATGCACAAGGAAGATATAAGAGGCGCGGAGGAACCCTGCCTCCCGGGCACTATGCGTGTCAGTACCTCCCCCATCACCATACGTTTGGGGAGTGCATTCGTCTTTTTAGAAGAGCCGATGCAATAGCAATACACACACCTTTCTACCCTCACCCCATTCCCCACGGGAGGGGAAATGACTTCTTCATTCATGGCTCTGGGCCCAAGGGTAGCGACGGATGCATCGTTCCCGCAATTGAGGCTGAGAGATTTCGTTTGAACAGGGCGGTCAAGCAATTCCCAGGCAAAGTTGTAATCGAAGTCAAAAATGTTTCCTATCAGCTTCCCCCCGAACTCGAGCATCAGATTGCTTAAGAAACTTCGGTAGCGGTGTGTTCCTGGCTCGGCGAAGGCTCCGCTATAAAATTCATTCTTTATGAAGTCGCGTATTTCGGAAACGGCATCTGTCCCGCCGCTGAAAGTGATTATCTCGAAGGGAAGCAAAAGTGAGAATCTCACAGCTTATGATGCTCCCTTCCGAATCGGTCGCTCCGACTCCTGCGAAGTCACAATCAACCACGACTTTGTAAGCCGCGTCCACGCTGAAGTTGTCTTTGAGAAGGGCACGTGGCACATCCGCGATCTCAACAGCAGCAACGGACTCTATCTCGATGGCAGACGCGTCGAACACACCGCAATCACTCGGCCAATCACAGTCCGCCTTGGCATCGAGGGCCCAGAAATCTTCTTTGAGCCGGCACCCGAGTCAAACTTGAGGAGATCAGTTGCAGAATCTGACGCTCCTCTGGGCCCCGCGCACATATCTTCACGGGATCCTGGCAGCGGCACAGTGCTCCGCAAGTACGTCGACCACTACTTCAATGACGCCGCAAGCAACTCTCCCGCAGGCGAGCACACCATGTGCGTGCGCCGCGCCTTCGCGGCGGTGCAGAAGAAACAAAAGCGCAACTACGGACTGATCATCACCCTTGTGCTGTTGGTAGCCATCGGTGCGGGCAGCTATGCGTTTTACGAATATCGTCAACTGCAAAAACAACGTGCTGTGGCCGAGGATCTCTTCTATACCATGAAGTCGCTTGACCTCGACATTGCGAATCTCGAGAAAGCGGTCGCCGCCTCGGGCAGCCCGCAACAAGTGCAGATGGTCCAACAGGATTCACGCCGCCGCCGCGAAATGCAACGCGCCTACGATCAGTATCTCGCGACGCTCCATGTCTATGACCGCAAGATGACTGAACAGCAACGAATCATGTTGCGTGTCGCTCGCATCTTCGGTGAATGCGAACTGGATATGCCGCCGGATTTCGAAGCCGAAGTGAATAAATACATTGGCTACTGGCAACACTCAGACCGGCTCGCCAACGCGATCAGGATCGCTCAGCAGAATGGGTACGTGGGCAAGATTTCCAAAGAACTCCTCGCACAAGGCCTGCCACCGCAGTTTTTTTATCTCGCACTGCAAGAGAGCAACTTCGATCCCTATATCAGCGGTCCCATGACACGAAAAGGAATCGCGAAAGGGATGTGGCAGTTTGTACCGGAAACCGCGATGAAGTACGGCTTAAGGATTGGTCCATTGTCCGACCTACGCCGTCCCGACCCGAGCGACGAGCGTGATCAGTTCGAGAAGGCCACTAAGGCCGCGGCCCGATATATAAAGGACCTCTACGCTACCGACGCCCAAGCTTCCGGAATCTTAGTCATGGCATGCTACAACTGGGGCGAGACCCAAGTGTTGCCTCTGGTGCGAAGTATGCCTGCGAATCCGAGGGAGCGCAATTTCTGGCGTCTCCTCGCCCATCACCGGGACCAAATCCCCAAAGAAACTTACGACTACGTTTTCTACATATTCTCCGCAGCGGTCATCGGAGAAAATCCTCGCTTGTTTGGCTTCGATTTTGACAATCCGCTGGCTGATCTATGACGCAATGGACCCTGCTTAGCACAATCTCCTCACAGTGAGAGGACGATTCGGGGAGGTCTAAACATCCGACCGCTCATCCAAAGATCAGGCGTGAAATAAAAAAGGCCTCTCCCCGGGTTTACCGGGGAGAGGGCCGTCCTAGTCGGCAAGTGGTTTAATCGTCGTCGTCAGTGGTGGTAGGCGCCGGGTTGTTGAACTCGCTCGGCGGGCGAACTGTCTTCTCTCCGGGATATGGCCGTACAAACCCGGTGGACATGTACCAATTCAGGTGGTTCACTGTGTCCGGGTCTTCCGAGTCGGGCTTGTTCAATTTGCCGGCGAAGATCTCCGCCTTCTTCTTGAGCCAAGCTGCCCGCAGAGCCTTGATCTTCGCGTTCCCCGGGTTGCCTGCGCCAGGTGTAACGCCTTGGTTCAGCGGCACCTGGTTCGGCACATGCGTCCACGGCTGGAAGTTCGTCTCTGGCGGGTTGTTGGTGAAATCCGTCCTCATCGGCGATGCCACGAGGTCGAACTGATTCATGGGCGGCAGAGCGAGGATTTGCTCGATCGTCCGAGTCATGTTTATCTGCGTGTAGTAGGTGTGATCGGTTGGTCCACCTTGCACGGCATATGGGCTGACGATATAGCCTGGGCTGCGGTGACCATCGATGTGGTCGACGCCGTCCTGCGCGTCGTCTTCCTCGAGGAAGATCGCCGAAGAGGACCACACGTTGCTGTGGCTGATGTCGTCGATAATGCGCCCAACGGCCAAGTCGTTATCGGCCTGTTCAGCGTCCGGGGTCGGCGGGCCGCCGGTGTGGTCGTCCATGATCCACAGGATGCTCAACGCAGGTACAGTACCAGCTGCGACGTCATTGTTGAAATCCTGCTGCCATAGATCGACGCGGAACTGATCAGGAATGTTCAGATCGAATTGCGGGAAGTTCTTGATCAGGTGCAGATATACGGCCGGGACAGAGGACTCTGCCTGGACCGTGTTCTGGAAGTACAGCGTCGTCTCGCCCTTGGTTCCAGGAGGTCCGCAGTCAGGCCCACCCTCGAAGCACTGCGAGTCGGCGTAAAAGTCGCTCCAGCTCGGCTCCTGAGTCGACCCGTTGGGTTGAAGGAAGGTATCGTTCTCGACGTATTCGCCGTAGATCTTTACTCCCAGACCGGCGGCCGCTGCTTCTGAGAACAGGAACCCTTTCTTCGTATATGCGAGAGCATCGC
>Ga0126369_10004705_pt1 | contig 10038 bp, 15 predicted proteins | sample PanSoiMetaPlot_1_FD_109646 | JGI IMG/M metagenome (GOLD analysis project Ga0126369, IMG submission 109646) | Tropical forest soil microbial communities from Panama - MetaG Plot_1 | ecosystem: Environmental > Terrestrial > Soil > Tropical forest > Bulk soil | place: Panama | collected 2016-02-17
GGTGCTGACCCTCGCTCTTGGCATTGGCGCCAACACCGCCATCTCCACCATTCTCGATTCCGTATTGCTCTGCAATCTCCCCGTTCCGCATCCGGAGGAACTCTCCATCCTCACCGACCCAAACGCTCACGGCGTCACCATTGGCGGATATAGCACCGAGCGCTCCACACTAGCTTATTCCGAATTCCAGTATCTCCGCGATCATAATGATGTGTTCTCTCACAGTTCGCTGCCGATAGCGAGCTCGCCGAAATCCACGATGCGAGATGCCATCTACCCCGGCAGCGACAGGCCGAGCCCTTCGCCCGATGGCCAGCTTAACCAGTTATTTTGGTTGAAGGCTTTCGCTTCGTGTCGCGCCCACTGCGAAGAGTGCGGATGTGCGAAAACGAGCGCAAGCGAAGATTACGGATATCGACGCAAAGATTAGAAGCCTTCAGTCCATGAAAAAGGCATTGCGTGAACTGACGCAGACCTGCTCAGGTTGCGGTCCGGTTCGAGACTGTCCGATCCTTGAGAGCCTTGACGCGGAGGACAAATGAGCCGCGTGTGGAAACAAGGACTACTCTCGCTTCCCGGCATAGGCCTGTCGGCACTCCCCAAGCTCGCCTGCCCCGTTTGCTGGCCTGCGTATGCAGGCTTGCTGAGTTCGCTTGGCCTTGGTTTTCTCCTATCAACTGCGTACCTATTACCGCTCACCGCCGTGTTCCTGACCCTTGCGCTGGCGGCTCTCGCTTTCAGAGCGAAAAGCCGCCGCGGATCCGGTCCGTTTCTAATTGGATTGATTGCGGCAATAGGCATTTTGCTCAGTAAGTTTGTCTGGGAATCCAATGTCACGATCTACGGCAGCGTGGGGATGCTGGTTGTAGCCTCCGTGTGGAATGCCTGGCCGCGCGGCGAACGATTAGCCCAACCACCGGTTCTGGGGTTGAAGAAAGTTTAAGAGCGTTTGAGGAGGAGAAGACATGGCAACGAGAAAGAAGGTCGAAATCTTCAGTGCTGGTTGCTCGACTTGCAAGGAGACGATTGAGCTCGTCAAGCGGCTAGCAGGTAGTTCGCACGGGGTAGTCATCCACGACATGCAGAAGGCCGAAGTTGCTTCCAAGGCGAAGCAGCACGGCGTCCGCAGCGTACCAGCCGTTGTGATTGACGGCAAACTCGCCGGCTGCTGTGCAGGTCGAGGACCGGACGAGCACGTCTTGCGTTCCGCGCTCGCTTGAGACTTGATTCAAATTATTCAAACCGCTCGTACGTTGAACCGCTCCACTGATTTTACGGTTCCCCTACGCGACCCGGCCGTTAAGCGTTAACCTGGGAGACGGCAACTCAACGTAGAATACCCAACGGACCAGTCTGCTATAATAAATACTTCGGAGTGGAGGTTCTCAAATTCGGGAAGTAGCTCAATGAGGGTGTCTCGTTCCCAACCCGTTGCAGAGCAGAAACAAGAGGACCGCACCTGGCGCGAGCGGTTTGTTCAGAACGCTGTGGCCAACGTCCGTCTCGAAGGACTGGAACCGAGTCCCAGAGCGATACGAATTTGGCAAAGGTATATTGAGGGTGAAATCTCGGTTGAACAGGCGGGGGAACTAATTCGAGCTCTCCCGACAGCCTTTTAGTTTCCTCGATGAGTTTCGACCCGTACGTTTATCCGGGCACAACCCTCCTTAAAAACATCCCTGGGATTCGCGACCAGGAAACGCTGGACCGCTTCGAAGCCGACAGAGTAGGGCAACGATCCTTAGAACTTATAGAAAATCCGCTCTCTGGTCTCTTCGATGTCGCCCACTTACAACGAATTCATCGTTATCTCTTCCAAGACGTCTATGAGTGGGCGGGACACTTTCGAACCGTAGACATCGCAAAGGGCAATTCATACTTTGCACATGTGCCATACATTCTGTCCACGCTGGAAGCTTTGTTTGAGCAACTGTCCGAGGAGCACCACCTTCGTGGCGCAAGTCAAGAAGCGTTCGCGCGCCGAGGAGCAGAGATTCTCGGCACCTTGAACGCTGTACACCCATTTCGAGAAGGCAACGGAAGGACGCAGCGAGAATTCGTCCGAGAGCTCGCGCACAAAAACGGCTATTGGGTCGACTGGAGCAAAGTATCACGCGATGAGCTTTACAAAGCTAGCGACGTGAGTTTCATGCGCGGTGAGAACGCCCTTTTCGAGGAGTTGCTTAAGAAGGCGACGGAGCCGATCGGCTGATTGCAAACCACTCGAAGTAGCTGTGCGTCAAAGTCCGGTCTGTGCTTCGCTTCTTTCACCATGTGTGCTAGGATAAATCTCGCATGAGCGCATTGATTTTTACAGGCAGTTTATGGGCAGTTCGTCCAGGAAGAAGTGCTACCACAGGCAAACCAGGCGATCAGTGCGCTGTATGCGAATCTTGCAAACGTCTTGTTTGCAATGATTTAGGCTAAGTTGTTGATTTCTCAAGTGGGGACGTAGTTCAGTTGGTTAGAACGCTGCCCTGTCACGGCAGAGGCCGCGGGTTCGAGTCCCGTCGTCCCCGCCATTCATTCCAAAGCACTTAGGATTGATTGGTTCCCACAACTCAACCCACAACTATTGCACCGTTGTCGTCATCCCCACCGCGCTAAGAAATTCGCCTTGCGCGGCGCGTGTTTCATCGATGTCTTCCTGTATGTACAAGTCGAGTGTCGTCTGAGTCTTTGAGTGACGCAGGATTCCCTGCACGATCTTGGGCTCCACTTTTGGCTCGTCAATGCAGTGGCCGTTCACGCGGTTTTCTGGTCTTTAGCAGTGCGATAAGTGACGTGCGCATCTCTCGTACCGCCAAGAACACACATACCATTGTGGAAAGCGGCGGCCCAATCTAACGTTCAATATTGAAGCACGGGCAGGAGGCTACGCGTGCCCCCAACCAAGTGGCAGAAGCGTTCGCACGTTGTTACCGAAGGCAACGCAAGCTCTTCGCCCGAAGCATCTACTGGGTTGCGGCTAAGTGACCGCGTCAGCCTCCGCATGCCCCTGGAAGCCTCGTGGACGACTTCGACAAGCGCGATCGTTAAACACATTGCCGAAACACTGTTTGTAAGCCGCAATGGCGGCGTCCTGCGTCTTGACGCAAAACTTCTCCCTGGCCAGGAACTGCAACTGCGTCGCTCTCAGGATGGTGACCAGTGGAAGAGCATTTGCGCCCGCGTCGTCGCGGAAATAGACCAGGAACCGCCGCACAGTTTCATTTACGCCATCCACTTTCTTGATTCCGAATGCGATTTTTGGGACATCGATTTTCCGCCTCCTGATAGAAGCGAAGAGGCAATTGCCCGCCTACTGATGGAATGCAGTTTCTGCCGTCAACGCGAAGTCGTTCACATGAACGAAGCGCAAGTAAAATCCTTTGAAATCCGCAAGTGCGTCGCGCACCTCTGCAAGCAGTGCGGCTACCCGACCATTTGGATTGATTCGCTCTCCGAAGCGCGCAGCACAGACGATCCCGCAGAGAACCCAGCGGCCGAAGAACGCGGGGCTAATCGCCGCAGGCACAGCCGCCTCAAAGCCCGCCTCCTGGCGTGCCTTCGCAGCCGCGCCTTCCAGGAAGAAATCTGTGTTTGTGAAGATTTGTCGAAAGGCGGTCTGAGCTTCCGCAGCCGCAACCACTATCCTGAAGGCACGCGCCTGGAAGTCGCCGTCCCCTTTACTCCAGGCACTGGCGCCATTTTTGTTCCTATCCGCATCATTTTCTCCCAGGACATCCCGGCCGCCGGCCTCTATCGCCACGGCGCGGCCTACATCAAGCCACTGTTCGGCACGTGATCCTCTTTAGCATAGCGATACATGATGTGTGAAAACTGATTACCAAGAAGAACAGAGATACCATCGTAACGACTTGGATCCGGAGGCAGCGTCGAGGCGGACGGGATCGTGCGCAACGTCAGGCCTGCAGAAGGTAGGGGTGTTGAGTTCACCAGATTGACCGCGACGGGCCGAATTCTTCTCGAACGACTGCTCAAACGCTTGTTGGGCTAACAAGGCTAGCCGGCTAACATTCTCCGGCTTTTCAACCTGGCAGCTTACGCCAAATCGTCGGATCCATCCCTATGAAGCCGCCTCCAACTCGAATTCCAGGAGTAACATTCGAGCGTCGGTGCCAATCCGTCCGCAAACTTGGTTTCGGAATTTCCGACGGTTCATTCGAAGGAACAATACGGGACACAATAAGAATTTCCCTTTATGTGTTTTCAATACCTCGCGTTCCTTCATGCTCTCTGTAAGTGCTTGATTTTCCATGTCAAGACCTGTCACGGCAGAGGCCGCGGATTCGAGTCCCGTCGTCCCCGTCATTCATTCCAAGAGAATTAGGCGCATTTCATTGAAACCATCGAAGGCGCGAAAAGGGCACGTTTTCATACGCTTTTTCGTGTCCCTTCTTCACGGTCGAGAGCGAATTTGATGAGGAAGTCGGAGCCGAGTGAATTGCTTTGCGGCACCTTGGGTGACGAAGCGACTCTCACGACATGAACAACCAGCTTCACCCTATTCGATCAGTTTGTGCTCGCGCAAAACCGCATCGACTTCCGCGTTGCCGGTGGGTAAATTACAGCCTTCCATCGGTGCGCCAGCGGCGATCAATAGTCGAGCGACTTCGGCGTGATCTCCATTCGGTTCTCCGCAGTTTTGCGTTCCATGATGCAGCCAGCCAGAAGGCGGCGCGTTGAAGGACTGGTCTCTGATATTGAGAGACGCGTGATGATCGATCAGTAGTTTGGCCAGGTCGGCGTATCCCTTCCAGCAAGCCCAGTGCAAAGCGGTGCCGCCGTGTTCTCCTCGCGCATCGATGGGCAGTCCGGCTGCCAGCAGCGCACGAACAGCCGCTGTGTTGTGAACCGACGCCAGGTGCGGAATGAGGTGCTTATATTCCTGCAGAGCCTCAAGGCCGGGCGGAGCCACAATCTCATTTTGACCGGCGTTGCTGCACGAATTGACAAACTCATCTAGCGCCGTCAAATCCGTGTTCGCTCCGCGCAACTTCAACAATTCGGCAACGTCTTTTCGTCCAGCCACAATCGCAAGAGCGTACGCGGTACGCCCATCTTTTCTCTTCGCGTTTATGTCTGCTCTGTGGTCGAGCAGGGTGGAATTGATTCCTACGCTTCGTCCGCGCCAAACCGCCCAATGAAGCGCGGTTTCGCCGCGTTCGTTGGTTTCGTTGGGATCTGCACCGGCGTCCAAAAGAAGTTGCAGTCCTTCTGTGTCCTCGCGATCCAGCATGTGCTTGAGCGCATTTGTGCCATTGGGTTTTGCACGGTGGCGGAGTAGTAGCTTCATGCAAGTGAGGTCAGGATGCTCAGTGGCGTGGTAAAGAGATTCGTTGTCGTTTGGATTGGCTCCAGCTTCCAAGAGTACACGGCCGAGACCGACGTTGTTGTTGAGTCCCGTGGCGGCGTAGAGGCACGACAGCGGATTGTTAGGCAAATTCTCGGGAAGAAAATAGGTATTGGGATCGGCGCCGTGGCGCAGCAAGACTCGTGCGGTCTCAACCAGGTCCGGGGCGCGGCTCGACCCGCTGTTCGCGTAGCGAGAGAAACATGTGTAGATGAGCGGCTCGCAGTCTTGTGGACCGCTCTTGGCGTTGGTCAGCGAAGGCGTCTCAGCGAGCGCCCGATCTACCGATTCGTGGTTGCCCAATACGAGGGCCACGTAAAATCCGGCGCCGGCGATCTTGGGGTGCGCGGAGAGCGTTTGCTCCGCACGTTCAAAATCAGATGTGGCAGCGTCGATGAAGGCCGCAACCAGTTCCTGAAAATTCAAGTTTGATTCGACAATAAACGCCCTGAACCGCGGCCAACTAGGGAATCCTTGTTCACGGGCGACGGTAAGTTGTGAATCGTGCAAAGCAAGGTCTTGGGTGAGTTTGGGAGAATAAACGCGCAGGCGATGCAGAGCCTTTGCGTCGCCTGCTTTGGCGGATTTCAGCAGGGCTTTTGCTTGTTTGCGGTAGTATTCGAGATTCAGGCGGACAACTTCGGGATTGGTTGGCACATGGCCTCCTTTCAAATTGCCCGGTGTCCGCATCACGGGCTGAAAGAAGGTCCAACGAATCCCTCGGTTACAGGAGGTGGGAAAATCCCTTTCCGCGGACCGGGAGCGCCCTTACGCGCGGAAGGTATTATACATCGGAAATTACTCGCCGATTCGGCGCTGCTTTACAAGAAGCCTTCGAGAATGGGAATGGGATTGCTGGACGCGCGATACACACCGCGATACACAATAGTGTTGCCCATGGTGTACTTCCAATGATTTACTTACAGTGCCGTCCGTGCGCGCCATTCAAAACAGACCCCACCATTGGTCATTGATGCGAATGCTGTACTGTGCTTTCGGTTCGCCTCTTAGGCGCTCTAGTCTGTTTCCTGGCGGCGTCGCGAGCGTCCGCACGTCCTGCGCCGCATGTAGCATGTCCAGCTTCCTTAGGTCTTGATTAGTCTCGCTAATCGGTAAGTCCTTTTGCCCATTCCGATCTGCTGGTTTCCCAGGACTCGACTGGCGAAGTCGTCGCCAACTTTCCCATTGCCGCGGCCTACTCTCAACGAATCAATGCGCAAAGTCCTGGATCGCTTGCCGTGCGAGCGCCAGAATGCCAACAAGCAGCAGCAACCCGCCGAGCACTTGTAGGATTCGCGTTATACGGAGCGCCTTCGGCAGCACATACTTTGCTGGGTGCAAAAGCACGTCCCGTGAGCGCGTCTGGAGGCTGTATGGTGGCTGATCGGGTCGCCAGCTGAGGCGTGCAACGACAAAGCTTGCAGTCAGCAGAATAACACCACCTAGCATCCCCGTCAGAAAAACCACGTCGTTCAAGTTGTCTGCCGTTCTGAGCATGATCACAGTAGCGGAATCTCGTGGTCCTTCCTATCGAGTTGCGACAAATTATAGAACGCTCGTGCGGGATTGTGGAGCCAGAGTACCAACATGGAAGATAAGCTTGTTAGGGACGTAGCCGCCCGGCGGCAGACGTGCAATATCTCGGCCGCTACACCCATCGCGTGGCCATCTCCAACCATCGCATGGTCTCTTTCCAAAATGGTCGGGTTACCTTTCGCTGGCCCGATTCGGCCTGGCACCATCAGCAGAAGCTCCGGGCCCTGCGGTCGATGAGTTCTTGAAGCGCTTCTTGCTGCACATCCTTCCGCAAGGCTTCGGCGCATCCGGGATTATGGCTTTCTGGCCAGCCGTCGGCGCGCCACGACTCTGCCGCGTTACTTTCAGTTGCTGGGCGCAGCACCCAAACCAACGACCTCTTCCTCAGCAGATTCCCGTCCCCTGTATCCCTGCCCCAAGTGCTGTGCACCGATGAAGGTCATCGAACCGCTCGCGGCTGCCGACCTGCAACTTCGTCCCCCCAAAGATCGGCGCTGCGGCATGAAACCATCCTCTCCAACGCCAACTCACCGCGTACTCTGGCGCGCTCCGTACTCCTTTGTCTTGCTGCCATACATATCTCTTGCGCTCACTCCTGTGACTCCTGTGACTCCTCGCTTCGTCATTATTCTTCTCCGCCATCCTCATTCACACTCATGCCGGTGGCTGTTGCGCTGCGCAGAGCAACCTCGGCGCATCTGCGCGCCGCTCCTTGCCACAATTGAATTTCCATAAGGCCCGCGTCTGCCGCAAATCCGGGCGGCCACGTTCAAACGGCTTTATCAAACGCGCCCGGAGAGCTCTGTCCCCGCTTGCACTTCCGCCAAAAGGCGCGTCCGATAAAGCGCGCGTTAATCAGAGTCGAAAAGATCACTGCGCCACTGCCTGAGGACTGGGCAACTCGACCTGATAGCCCAGATTTCGGAGTTGCCGAATCATTCTCCACGTGCGCTGACACTTGGATCGTTCGGTGACTGCGGGGCCTCGTTCCTCGTAACAGGTTCTGGGAAAATGGAAGAAATCACGGAAAGAGCAGAAAAAACTCTTGACCGGGATGGGCCTGCTCATGGAAGGAGTTCTCCAAGGGCTTGGAGAAATCGGGTGGCTGCAGCCCTCTTTTTGGGGTTTCCTCGGAAGGAAAAGTTGAGCGAGCTACAGCCACCTCTGAGGTTTATGCAGCGCGACGCTAAGTGAGGGTAAGCCGGGACGCAACTGTCAAAACTGACAGTGCTAGCGTCTAGACTCGACTCTTCTTGACCTGGAGCACGGCACAAAAGGGCCGCTAACCCGCTACGCGAGGTCATGCACCGCATGGGTTTGTAAAAGGCTTTGCAGCAAGGCTTTCGGGAGTTGTTGTCGTTCGGTCATAAACTCGCACCGCCTGCGGTTGTGTTACGGCGAACTCAAGCCCCACCTCGTGCTCCTGTTTTGAGCCTAGTTTGCCGGCCCATATTACGCGGCACGGCACCCAATTGGACGGATCATCGTGCGGGACCACCTCAACGACTTGCCCTCGTCGCAGGTGAAAGCCCAAATGTAATCTGAACCCGTTTTGTGAACTATCAACTATGAGACAGGGGAACCTTCCTGGGTGTTCCGAGAAATGGAAGACCAGACTGGCCCGCTTTTTCGCGGCACTGCGTTTTGAACGACGGTGCTCGGGAGCAAGGGACATTGCCGGGCCACCCCAGTTCATGAGGAATGATACCGTTCTACAAACTAACTTCCCGCCGCACCTGTTAAAACTGACAGGTCTGTCAAAATTGACAGGTGATAGCTAAGCGAGGGACTGTACTGTTTGTTCCGTCGCCTAATCCTGGGGGCGGACGCAACTCTTCCTTTTGCTCCTGGCTGGGAAGCGAGGGGATGGGGCCGCCTCCATAGTAGAAGCCTGAAGGGCCAAGGGGTCATGTATGAGCACGGCAGAAAACGTCACGTTCATGGTTATCCGTGGGGCTATTGCCCTGGCAATCGTGGGCTTGGGATTCTACTGCGTTGCACAGGGCATTCACTTTTTCGCGGTACCGGTCGATGGCGAGCAGATTAGCCCCGGGGCTCTCATTTTTGCGGTGGGCCTTGCCCTTTGCTATGCAGGGCAACGGACAGCTCCGAGGCGCATTGAAACAACGAGAGAAACGCCTGAAACGCCTTTCTGGCCGCCAACGCCCCCTGAAACCCCCACGTTGCCAGAGGTAGAGGGAATAGGGATGAGCGTTGCAGAAGGCTACAGCATGGAGATCCGTCGCACCGACTGAGGCATAGACAACGCGCGAGCCGCCAGCCACTTACCTTGCCCTAGAGCAACGACTTCGAGTTAGTTGCTGCGCAAGAATTATTTTTAGAAGTCGCAACGCCCTTGGCGGCCCTCCGATGCGTATGGGCATGGGGACCTTACGCAGAAGGGGCCGCCAGCATTCCTATCCAATTCAGGCTCACCCGTACGCCTCAATCTGTCTTAGAGGGCGGGCAGGCTTCCATCTCCTCAAGGCTTTGTTGTGCCTTATGAATGGCGTCTCTTATCGCTGCGGCTCGCGGGCGCGGTTTCAATTCCGGGTCACCGAACTTGCGGGCCGCGAGGATTGTCGCTGCAAAAAGTATTGCGTATTTCCGCTGGAAGGTTCCTCATCGGCGTTTAATTGGTTTTCCGTCAGGCCCCTTGGAGTCGTGGTCAGGGAGACTTGATAAGCGAATCGGACGTCGTTTCTCGATTATCGATTGTATGACGGCTTTGGATTCGGGTGGTGCTTATTGCGATTTTGAGGACCTGAGCGGCAGAACGCGATTTGATGGCAAGGCAACTTGAAAGGCGAGCTTGCATTTCAGCGTGGTCTTCAGCTTGGGAATGTGTCTGCCGTGAATCGCAACTTCCATTTGCCCTGGGCCTGTCTGAATCTGCCGCACGGCGGTTAGCCGATCCCGGAATCTCACTCCACTCGCTTGGCGTGTTGGTCGGCTCCGCCTTGGTGAAGAATCAGCTCTGTAGCATGGCCCTGTGTATCCGTTACAAAGGTGATCTGGGCGTCGACGATCTTGGCGATGAAATCATGGTCGCCTTCGGGGAATATTTCGACCTGTCCCTTCCCGGTTGCTTGGGTCATGAAATGATCGCCCTCCCGCGTGACCTTCAAGATCACCTTCGGCGCCAA
>Ga0126369_10004707_pt1 | contig 10037 bp, 6 predicted proteins | sample PanSoiMetaPlot_1_FD_109646 | JGI IMG/M metagenome (GOLD analysis project Ga0126369, IMG submission 109646) | Tropical forest soil microbial communities from Panama - MetaG Plot_1 | ecosystem: Environmental > Terrestrial > Soil > Tropical forest > Bulk soil | place: Panama | collected 2016-02-17
ATCGGCGTGGCGTCACCGATCCAATGAGTGCGGCCTTGATACGGGTTTCTGGCAACGCCGACCCGGTTTCGCCCGAGGCGTGCCGGCGCACCCTTCCGGTGTTCGACGGGCGCATGCGTTTCGATTTGCAGTTGAGCTTCAAACGCATCGACAAAGTTCAAGCTCAGAGGGGTTACCAGGGGCTGGTCGTGGTGTGCGGGGTTCAGTTTATCCCGCTGGCCGGTCATGTGCCCGAACGACCGGCCATCAGGTACCTGATGGCCCAGCAGGACATGGAAATATGGTTGGCGCCCATCGCTGGAACCCGGATCGTTGTACCATATCGGATCGCGCTTCAGACTCCATTAGGCCAGGGGGTTCTCGAAGCCACACAATTCATCACGGCCGCCATCCCTCGCACGATACCGACCACTGCCGCAGCGCATTGAGTCGCGGCATGGCCGTGCAGAAATTCATCGTCTCGTCGCTGATTGGGCTTGACAAAATGGAATCGAAATCTGCACGGGTGGTTGCTTGCCGCCTGCGATTTAAGTCCTGTCGGAGCACGGAATTGCACCTTCTTGTGGAGGATCTAGTGGGTTCAATATATCACCTCACTACATATGGATGAGAACAAATCTCAATGGGAGTCGAGTCAGCGATTCGGCCGCGGTTTGTTCCGTCTTGGTTCGCAGATGTTAAGGGCTTGACCAACACCCCTTGGCTTCCGTCACATTGTGATACAGATACCTCGTTTGACGCGCCGGCCGGTCCGTGCGCCGGCGGAGGTTTCGATGCCGATCTCGTTTAGTTCCCCTGGGGAACGCGACTTGCGTGCCCGAGGTCACGGTGTCACGGCGGTGCTGGGGCCCACCAATACCGGTAAGACGCATCTCGCAATCGAGCGGATGCTGGCGCATTCTTCGGGGCTGATCGGGCTGCCGCTGCGGCTTTTGGCGCGTGAGGTCTACAACAAGGTCGCAGATCGCGTCGGCACAGATGCCGCGGCGCTGATCACCGGCGAAGAGAAGATCAAGCCCGCAAATCCTCGCTTCTGGGTATCGACCGTCGAGGCGATGCCGCGCGATCTGGACGTGGCTTTCGTGGCGGTTGATGAGGTCCAACTCGGAGCGGACCTTGATCGCGGCCATGTTTTCACTGATCGCATGCTCAATTGCCGAGGCCGCGAGGAGACGCTCGTGCTGGGCGCCGCCACGGTCCGCCCAATGGTGGAAAAGCTGTTACCGGGAGCCAATCTCCTCAGCCGCCCACGTCTGTCGCAACTCTCTTATGCGGGCGAAAAGAAGATCACGCGTCAACCGCGTCGCACTGCCATCGTGGCGTTCTCCGCCGACGAGGTGTATGCCATTGCGGAATTGATCAGACGGCAGCGCGGCGGCGCCGCTGTCGTACTCGGCGCACTGTCACCGCGCACCCGCAACGCCCAGGTCGAACTCTACCAGTCGGGCGACGTCGATTATCTCGTCGCTACCGACGCGATCGGCATGGGGCTCAATCTCGACGTCAACCACGTGGCATTTGCATCGGACCGCAAGTTCGACGGCTACCAATTTCGTCGTCTCAATCCGGCTGAATTCGCACAGATTGCCGGTCGCGCCGGTCGCGCTACCCGCGATGGCACCTTCGGTACCACCGGGCGCTGTGCTCCGTTCGACGCCGAGCTTGTGCATGCACTCGAAAGCCACAGTTTCGAGCCGATCAAGGTGCTGCAGTGGCGCAATTCGGAGCTCGATTTTTCCACGCTCGGTGCGCTTGCTGCGTCGCTTGCGACGCTGCCGGCGCATCCGGGCCTGACCCGCGCGCCGGTGGCCGAGGATATTCTGGTGTTCGAGCACGCTGCCCGCAACGAAGAGGTGCGCGCGCTCGCCAACAGCCGAGCCGCGATCGCGCGGTTATGGGACGTGTGTCAAATTCCCGACTATCGGAAAATATCTCCTGCCGCGCATGCCGAACTGGTGGTCACCCTCTATGGTTTTCTACTCCGAGAGGGTAGGATTTCGGACGATTGGTTTGCTCGCCAGATTGCGCAGGCAGATCACATCGACGGCGACATCGATACGCTTTCGACGCGCATCGCGCATATCCGGACTTGGACGTTTGCTGCTAACCGGCCGGATTGGCTTGGCGATCCTGACCACTGGCAGGGCGTCACGCGCGCGGTCGAAGACAGGCTTTCCGATGCGCTGCACGAGCGATTGGCGGAACGCTTTGTCGATCGGCGCACTAGCGTGTTGATGCGGCGGTTGCGAGAGAACGCAATGTTGGAAACGGAAATCACCAAGACCGGCGAAGTCGTCGTCGAAGGCCACACGATCGGCCGACTCGACGGCTTCCGCTTTGCCCCTGATCCGACGTCGGGTGGAACGGACGCCAAGGCACTGTCCGCGGCGGCGCAAAAGGCACTATCTGGCGAAATCGATGCTCGCGCCAATAAGCTCGCTCACGCACCCGACTCGCAGTTTGTGCTGACGTCAGATGCGACGATCCGTTGGATTGGCGAGCCGGTCGCCAAGATTGTGGCGGGCGATGCCGTGCTGCGTCCGAGGGTGCGTATCCTGGCTGACGAACAGTTGACCGGAGCCGCTCTTGAAGCTGCGCAGATCCGTCTCGATTTGTGGACGCGCACGCATATCGAGCGGTTGCTCGCGCCTCTGTTCGTGTTGGGCGCGGCCGAGGATATTACCGGGCTTGCCCGCGGCATTGCTTACCAGCTCGTTGAGGTGCTCGGCGTTCTTGAGCGCAGCAAGGTCGCCGACGATCTCAAGAACCTCGACCAGGCTTTGCGGGCTATCCTGCGCAAGCATGGTGTGCGGTTCGGTGCCTATCACGTCTACGTCCCTCTGCTGCTCAAGCCAGCGCCGCGCGCGTTGGCGGCGCAGCTTTGGGCGCTCAAGCACGGCGGCCACGACGTCAAGGGACTCGATGAGGTGCAGCGGCTCGCATCGAGCGGTCGCACTTCATTTCCTGTCGACAAGGAGGTACCGCGTTCGCTCTACCGCAGCATCGGATATCGCGTATGCGGCGAGCGAGCTGTGAGGGTCGATATTCTCGAGCGTCTTGCCGACTTGATCCGCCCGGCGCTGAGCTGGCGGCCGGGGTCGCCCGCTCCCCAACCTGCCGGTGCATTCGAGGGCATCGGATTCATCGTCACTCAGGCAATGACCTCGCTCACGGGTTCTTCGGGAGAGGATTTTGCCTCGATCTTGCGTTCACTCGGCTATCGAATGGAGAAACGGCCAAAGCCCATCAAAGTGGAGGCTGAGGCGGCAACGCCGTCCGCGCCTGAGGCGGCTGCGCTCACGAGCGAGCCGGTGTTGGATGCGGCCGCCGATTCTCCTGCGGAGGGGATAGCCGAAACGTCGTCTGATAACGATGGGACCGCCCACGATCTGATCTCTCATGATCTGACGCCGGCTGCATCCGATTGCGCCGTGGACGCAGCCGCAATCGCGGAGGTTCAAGGTGTATCGGAGGCGGCCGTGCCAGCGGTCACTGACGTTGCCGTCGGGACTGCGGTCGCAGCCGAAGTGCGCGCATTCGATGCCGCGGTTGTGGCAGCAGGCGAAGCCGTCGTCGATTCGGCGCCTTCCCAAGCGCCCAGCACGGCGCTCGAGCCGGAGCTTGTCGATGTGTGGCGCTCGGGGGGCCGCAGCGAAGAACGGCGCGGGCAACGGCGCCCGCCCCGACGGCAGCGCGTACCCCAAACTCAGAGTGCGGCGCCGGCGCAAGATTCAATGACGGAGCACGCCTCTCCTGGGGAGGACCGCGCGGCACCCATCGAAACGGGCGCGGTGATCGAAAAACCTGCCGCACAGCATCGCCGTCGGCGCGAGCGAGACGATAGCGGCGAGCGGCGCCGAAGGGAGCATCGTCTGGAACGCCAGGGGGACCGTCCGGAGCGCCCACGCGTCGAGCGCCTGCATTCTGCAAAAAACCGCATTGAGCCCAAGGACCACCGCGATTACGCCCCGCGTCGTGAGCGCGAGAAGCAGCCCGACCCCGACTCGCCGTTTGCCAAGCTTGCGGCTCTCAAGGCGCAACTCGAGGCGAACGCCAAAGAGCGCCGCTGAGGCGGGCCGTCCCATGTCGGCTGACCGGCAACGGATCGACCGATGGCTGTGGAATGCCCGGATCGTGCGCACCCGCAGTGCCGCCGCAGCGCTGGCCATTGCGGGCCGTGTGCGAGTCAACGGCGTCCGGGTTGTTGCGCCTGGTCGCGACGTCAAGTGCGGGGACGTGGTTACGGTCGTGCTTGATGGCGGCGTTCGAGTTCTCAAGGTATCCGGGATGACATTGCGACGCAGCAATGCCGCGGCTGCGGTGCGGCTCTACGAAGAGCTCGGCGGGTCTCAAGAAGATGCGTCAGCATCGCGGGAGAGCTAAAAAATCAGCTTAAAGGCGACTGATGGCATTTTCATCGCGTCCATCTTACATGACGGAGGGCGTCAAGGGTTGCACGCGCTGCCCGCCTGGGCTAGCACCCGCTGAGCAAAGCCACACATCGGGCCGGAGCTGCTTATGACCTACGTGGTTGTCGAAAATTGCATCAGGTGCAAATACATGGATTGCGTGGAGGTTTGTCCCGTCGACTGTTTCTACGAAGGCGCGAACATGCTTGTCATTCATCCTGACGAATGCATCGATTGCGGCGTCTGCGAGCCCGAATGCCCAGCGGAAGCCATCAAGCCCGACACTGAGCCTGGGCTGGAGAAATGGCTTGAACTCAACGCTGAGTATTCAAAGTCTTGGCCCAATATCACGGTGAAGCGGGAAGGACCCGCCGATGGCAAGGAGTGGGACGGCGTCAAGGGCAAGCTGAAGGAATTCGATCCGCAGCCGGGTACCGGCGACTAATACTGCAACGCCAACTTCGTAATGGGGGGCAAAACTCGCGGCAGTTCCTGTTTGTCATGGTCAAGTTTGTCCTCACCTGTCCCATCAGTTCAGTCATAGAAGTCTCCGGACCGATGTCGCAGGGACGAACCAGAAATTGAACGGTTTTCTCCCTCTATTACCTATAGTTATATAAGTCATTGAAACGTAATAGCTTTTGTGAACGTCGCCATTTTGAAGAATCAACGATGTCGCCGAGCAGGTGCCTTGGAATCGAGATCGGTGCGGTATTTTGCACTACGCCCCTGGGCAGTTAACGTTTTTCGGTTTTTTATGCGCGTGCACGAATAAAGCGACACTTTGCATGTTCTAAGGCTTTGATTTCTGCTGATAATGTGATATATATTGTGCAAGTAAGAAAAACATCGCTTCGACGCTCCCTTCGGGAGCGTATTTTTTCGGAGTTTTCCTAGGGAACCGTCAAATAGGGGCGTGTAATCCACGCAATCGGCAGTGGCAGGCAAAACGCGTCATAGGTCCAAGACGAAAAAGACCACTAAGCCCTCGTCGGCAAGCCGTCGCAGGGCAACGCAAGCTTCCCGGGGCGCAGGCCGCCGTGGAGTTCCCGTGGCAAAGCCCGCTGGTCGCAACAGGCCGACGGGCCAAGGAGTTAATCAGGGAATGACCTCTAAAAAGGCAACGCAGCGACAAGGGTTCAAGACGAGCGAATTCATTGTCTATCCGGCGCACGGCGTTGGGCAGATCATGGCGATCGAAGAGCAGGAAGTTGCCGGATACAAGCTTGAGTTGTTTGTCATCAACTTCGTCAAAGACAAGATGACTCTGCGAGTTCCGACCGCAAAGATTGCGGCGGTTGGCATGCGCAAGCTCGCTGAGCCGCCGATCGTCAAGCGTGCCCTGGAGACCCTGAAGGGGCGTGCCCGGATCAAGCGCACCATGTGGTCGCGTCGTGCGCAGGAATACGAGGCAAAGATTAATTCGGGAAATATCGTGGCGATTTCCGAAGTGGTCCGCGATCTGTTCCGGTCCGACGCCCAGCCCGAGCAGTCGTACAGCGAGCGCCAGCTCTATGAGGCGGCGCTTGACCGGTTGGCGCGCGAAATTTCGGCGGTGCAACGCATTACCGAAACCGAGGCTGTCAAGGAAATCGAAGCTGCCCTCGCCAAGGGGCCCCGCCGCGGCAAGTCTCCAGAAGGCGATGAGCCCGTGATTGAGGACGAGGCGGCCTGAGACCGTCGAAATTCTGATCGGATTTTCAAAAGCCCGGCAACTAGGCCGGGCTTTTTTGATGGCGACCGGTCACCGTCAATCAATGGCGGCAGCGCAGATCACTCGACAATGATCTTGACGAGATCGCCAACTTTCAACCCCTCGTCGGAATCAAGGCCGTTCAATACGCGAAACCGCTCGACCTGATGGTCGAGGAGCGCCATGTGCGTGGCCATCGTTTCCACCGTATCGCCCGGCTGTATCTTCACAATCTTCAGGCGCAGCGGCTTGGTTGACCGGACTTCCTGCGACGATAGGCGACGAAAGGTTTGGATCGATTCCCGGAAGGTATGGTCGGCCTCAGCCGTACGGCTCTTGGCGGCGAAGATGAAACGATAGACCTCACTGCCGAACCGGACCACATAGAGGCGGAACGCCCATTGGTGCCCAGTGGCGGTTGCGGTCGCGGCCAGGAAGCCATTGACGACAAGCTCCTCCACCGAGCCATTCTCAATATTCTCGATCCATCCCGAGTTGAGATATTCGATCAGCGACTGCTCGGCTGGCACCTTCACGACATCGAGCCGCAGTGCCTGGCCGCCGCCCTCCTTCATGCCGAGCACCGCCTGTGCGGTGTTATCCAGCACGAAGCCTTCCGGCGCCATGAAAGTGAAGCCCAGCTTGGGATGGATGAAACGACGACCGCGCACGAAGCCGTCGACGGGATCCTCCCCGTAAATCATGCCGTTGATGCTTGCCAGGTAGGCGGCCTTGTCGCGCTCGGATGAAGTGGGGGCAGTGAACTGGCGGGCTGCAGCTGCGGCGTTCTTTACTCGCTCCGGCGTGGCTGGATGGGAGGACAAGAAGTCAGGCGAGCGCGGATCGCCGCCATGGAGGGTCGCACGCAGCTCGGCGTTATGGCCCATGGAAGCGAGGAGCCGCGAGGCGCCGAAGGGGTCGAAGCCCGAGCGTGCCGCAATGCCGACGCCGATACCATCGGCTTCGAACTCCTGCGAGCGCGAAAAGCTTGCCAGCGCAAGCTTTGAACGTGCCAACGCCATCGCGCCGACCTGGGGATCGCTCAACATGTCGTTGACGTTGCTGATCAACTCCGTCTTGCGTACCTGTTCCTCCCGCGTCGCCGCGTGACGGGCGATCACGTGGGCCATTTCGTGGGACATCACCGAGGCCACCTCCGCGCTGTCATTGGCGAGGCCAAGCAGTCCCCTGGTTACATAGAGTTGTCCGTTCGGAAGCGAGAAGGCATTGACGGCGGGCGAATTGAGGATGGTAACCTTGTAGGAAAGGTCCGGTCGGTCAGAAGTTGCGACCAGCCGGTTGATCACGCCGGTGAGTTTGGCATGAAGCTTGGGGTCTTCATAGGCGCCCCCATAGGCCGAAAGCACGCGCTGATGCTCGCGGACGCTCGCTGACGTTGCTTCGACGTTCTTGGGCAGATCGGGCAGCAAAATCTGTCGGCTCCCCGGAACGGCGGAGCAGGCCGCGACGGCAAGCGCCATCACGGCCGCCGCAACCGCGCCCGCTGGCCTCCATAATCTGCGATGGTGTCCCGTTTTCGACACTACCCGTACACTCGCTGCCGTTCCTAGTTGACGATTTCAATCTGCTCTGGCCGTATTACCTCAATGGCAGGACCGCTTCGCTCTTCAACCCAACCGCGCACTTCGACAACGCGGCCTGTGAGAGCCTTCAGCGTCAGCCCGGCACTCTTGAAAATCCCCTCGTTCCGCTTAGCAAGCGTAACGGTAAATTGTTCCGACTGGCGCCCCCCGAAATTCATATACACCACGCCGCCGTTTTCGCGTACCGATGCCACCCTGCCCTCCACCAGTGCGAATCGTCCTTGTTCGGCAAGAACATCCGCGGGGCTATCCGCGCGCTTGACCGCATAATACGAATCGGCCCACAGGCCAAGCTTGCCGGTTCGAGCCTCCCGTTCAGCATTCTGCAGGGAGGTGCGACAACTCGCCGCGAGAGGAGTGGGCGACATTAGCGTTTGGCCGCCGGCCAGCAATGCACGCTGCACCAGGGTCTCACCCGACGGCGTCTGGATGAACGCATAGGCAATCAGCCGACCATAGCGATCGAGCACCCCCAAGGGGCGTAAACTGACCTCGCGATGAAACACCAAGGCCTCAAGCGCCGTCCTGGCGGCCAGCGCAGCCGCCACGCGGGCCTCATCTTCGTCGCCGGCGACCGGAAGCGGCGCTTCAATTGCGGCCAAGCGAACCTCGCGGCCATCCGCAAGGAGGAACGACCTGCCGTCAATGACGCGCACAACCTCGCCTGACGTCGGGCTGTTACCCCCGCAATCCACAGCCCGCGACGCCGGAGTTTGCGCAAGCGCGTCAAATGCCGCGACCGTCGTCGCCAAAGCTAGGGTCGTCACCCGTAGCATGGGTCCCCTCAAGTTCATCACGTCTAAACGATGTTGCACGTGACAATGCCCCACGCCGCTAAAGCAACGGCGATGCCATTCGCAATTGGTTGGAACATTCGCCATCCGCCCATTCGCCGCGCTCCTTGCGGCGGTGCTTTGGCTTCATGTCAAGCTAACTTGCCGCAGAAAGCGTCACCCTGGTCAGCTTGTGGGCAGATGTTGATGTCCCCCGCATCCGGACAGAATAAGGCCATAAGATGATGTCAAAATTTGGTCATCAAGTGCAGCGATGCCATTCAAGACTCACGGGTTTTTGCAACAATTATTGCGGCTACGGTGTTGGAGTATAGCCGATGCTGGGCCATTCGCGGATGGTATTTTCATCACTATGCGAAATTTTAGAACCTAAATTTAGATAATTTCGCAATTATATAACTATATGTCGCTGCTTCACGCAATATCAAAGTCACGTGCCGTCATGTCACTGCGCGACTGCATGCGTCAATGGACTCGCGCATGCGCGCCACTTCAACCATGTAGCTTGGCGACGGCTTGAGGCGGCTCATTCTTGCCATAGTTAGGAAATTTCCGATTCGAATTTGACCACAATGCACATTGCGCAAAAAGAATCTTTGGAGAACGGCGTTCCAAGAATCAGGCTCCAGCTCCGTGCCCGCCCGTACTTCTTTGACGAAGCTGTCCCTTCAAAGCGCTGGTGCTTTCGAAACGCCTGATTAGAATAGGCATCCTACACAAATTGGTCCCGTAGCTCAGCCGGATAGAGCAGCGGTTTCCTAAACCGAAGGTCACAGGTTCGAGTCCTGTCGGGACCGCCATCTGGTTTCCGCTCTCATCTTTTCAACGACTTAGCCTGTGGTCTGTGCACGGAGGGTGGTCGGGTTTGTAACATTGGTGTTCTCATTCTGGCCCCGCAGCTTCTTGGCCATGCGGCTGGCAGCGAGCCGTTTTTGATCTGCGGCGTCGGTGTAACGCTGGACTTCCGCCAACGCTCTCGATCACGTTGGCGCCGCAGTCAAGACAGATTTGGTAGCCGGGAATTGCTCATCGAGGCCACCGAAACCGCCCCGGTTGGCTAGTTCCATTCCGAGGCAGATCAGTAGCGGCCAAGAAATTCCGCACGGCGGTCCAGTCGAGCATCGCACCATCATCTTGCTCATGCATGCGACGGGAAATGCCCTTTCGCCAACTGCCTCAATTCTGTTTCTGTCAACTCTGCTTTTGATGCCAGCGCCCACAGGCAGAATTGGGGACCACTGGTAGCTAAGCTGATGACCGCCTTGAAACCTGCGACCCGTAGCGTAGCGTCGAGGACGCGTCGCGTAAAACCGCAGCGATGCGCCATGAACGGATTATTTGCGGCTATAGATGCACGGTGACCGTAAAGGATATCGATGGGCGCAATCGGTCCAGCTGGTGAAACGTAGAGAGTTTCGGTAAGTTTGTCGGCAGCGATCAATGCAGAAACTGCCTGAAGATCAGGGCAGGTTATGACGGCGAACCCATCCGCTTTCAGTACTCGCAAAAACTCCGCTAAGGCCTTAGGAATCTCGTG
>Ga0126369_10004708_pt1 | contig 10035 bp, 10 predicted proteins | sample PanSoiMetaPlot_1_FD_109646 | JGI IMG/M metagenome (GOLD analysis project Ga0126369, IMG submission 109646) | Tropical forest soil microbial communities from Panama - MetaG Plot_1 | ecosystem: Environmental > Terrestrial > Soil > Tropical forest > Bulk soil | place: Panama | collected 2016-02-17
AAGTAGTTAGCCTCGGGGGACCGAAGAAATCCGAACCCGTCGGCCAGCACTTCCAATACGCCGTCGCCAGAGATCGGTACGTCGTTCTCAGCCAACTGCTTAAGAATAGCGAACAGCATGTCCTGCTTGCGCAGCGACGATGCGTTCTCGATTTCCAGCTCTTCCGCGAAGGCGAGGAGCTCTGCGGGGGTTTTACGCTTTAATTCCTGTAGGTTCATGGAGGTTCGTGGCGAAGTGAGGACCGGAGGCGCCTGTCGAGGCAAGACTCCTGCCGAAAACGCTCCGAACAGGGTCTTAGGATCAGGCGAGGATTGACAGGGACCAGCAGAAAGAACCGATTAGTGGCTCGGCAATCCCTTATCGCCTCTCAAATAAGCGCCGCAAACGCGATTACAAGATCTTCGCGTGTCAGATGAAGACGGTGAAGGCGGGCTAAAATGGCCTTATTACGACCAGCATGACGATCACTATCAGCGCGAGCGTCGGCAACTCGTTGACCATGCGAAAGAATCGGGTCGAGTAACGATTTTGATCCGCTGAGAATGATCGCCGCCAGCGGGCGAGGGCAACATGAAAGCCCGTCAATCCGACGACCATGACAAGCTTAGCCCAAATCCAGCCCATTCGCCAGTTGACCACACCCGGTATTCCCGCAAGCAGTAGCCCAAAGCTCCAGGTGGCGAGCATCGCAGGTGTCATGATGCCGAGCTGGAGGCGGCGCTCCATTATTTTGAAAGTCTCCGAAAGATCCGATCCGACCGGAGCCATCGAATGGTAAACAAAGAGGCGAGGCAAGTAGAAGAGCCCCGCCATCCAGGCTACCATGCTTATGATGTGCAGCGACTTGATCCAGGGATAAGCTTCCGAAAGCCAAATATTCAAACGTTGGCCTCGGCAAGGGCGCAGTGGGCGAAACCGGAGACACAGACGCCGACCCGACCCTCGGTGCAGGCCCGACGAACCAGCCCCGCGAGGGATCGGATGAAGCGCGGCTCGGTGCCGACAGTCGGAACCCGATGATAGGCAGGCACGCCCGAGGCCGCTGCCAGATCTCGGTAATCGAGATCAAGCTCGACCAGGGTTTCCGAATGTTCGGAAACAAACGAGATTGGTGCTACGACGATCGGAACTCGATCTCTGCCGGCTCGGCGAATCTCATCATCCGTTGACGGACCGATCCATTCGAGCGGCCCGACGCGACTCTGGTAACAGGCCGTCCAGTCGAGTCTCGGCTGGTTCAGAGCAGCCATCACCGCCGCGGCGGTTGCCTCGACCTGTTTTTGGTATGGGTCTCCAGCCGATACGATCTTTTTCGGCAACCCATGCGCTGTGAGGAGCAAGCGGGGCGGTTTCTCGTAACCAGCAGCCAAATCGAGTACTGGTCGGACCAGCTGCGCCACCGCTTCGATAAAGTCCGGATCGGAGGGGTAGCAACACACGAGCCGCAGTGGACGATCAATCCCGCATCGCGCTGCCGCGGCACGCCAAGCAGCGACCGAGGAAGCCGTCGTCGTTGTGGAAAACTGCGGATAGAGCGGCAAGCAGACAATTTCATCCGCACCCCAGCAGGCGACCTCACGCGCCGCCTCCTCGCTGGTCGGGTGCCAATAGCGCATCGCGATAAAGCACCGGTTTTGCGGCCCCAAAACTGCCTCAAGTGCTCTCGCCTGCGCCTCAGTATTTGTCGTCAACGGGGATGCCCCGCCGATCCGGCGATAAATCTCGCGAGCGATCGGCGCTCGGCGCCGCGAAATAACGCGTGCCAGCGGCAACCTAAATAGCGCAGGCAGGCGGAGGATGGCGGGATCACTGAAGAGGTTGAATAGAAACGGCTGCACTGCTTCCAGTCGATCCGGACCGCCGAGGTTCATGAGCACAACCGCAATGCGTGCCATGTCAAGAGCCGCCCGGCTCGGCGAGTAGCCGGGCGAGAGCCTGCACGTTCTCCGGCGGCGTTTCCGGCAGCACACCATGGCCAAGATTAAAGATGTAGGATCCGTCGCCGAGCACCCGACGGAGCCCCCGCACCGCGTCTTCGAGAGCCGCACCTCCGGCAATCAGCATTACGGGATCAAGATTACCCTGAACTGTCCTGTGTGGCTGAAGAGTTCGGCGCGCATAACCCGGCGACACCGCGGTGTCGAGGCTGATTCCAGCGACCCCGGTCTCGTGTAGGTATTGTTCGTTTAAGATGCCGGCACCGCGCGGAAAGCCGATCACGGGAAGTGTAGGGAAGCGGAGTTTCAGGGCGGTGACTATGCTCCTGGTCGGCTCGATCACCCAGCGTACGAACGGCGCCTCGGGCAGCGCGCCAGCCCAGCTATCGAACAGCTGAACAACCTCCGCGCCGGCCTCGATTTGGCCAACCAGATACTCGACCGTGCCGTCGACAAGCAAATCAATCAATGCGGAAAACCCTTCCGGGTCCCGATATGCCCAGCTCTTGACGCGACGGAAATCGCGGCTGCTGCCGCCCTCGACCATATATGTCGCTACCGTCCAGGGCGCGCCAGCAAAACCGATCAGCGCTGTTCGGGTGTCGAGTCTAGCTCTGACACGCTCAACCGTTTCGAACACCGGGCCAAGACAGGAAGCGACGCGCTGGAGCTCAAGTCTTGCCACCCCGGCAACTGACTCGATACGCTCCAAGACAGGTCCCTCTCCCTCGCGGAATATGACGTTTTGCCCCAGAGCGTAAGGCAACATTAGAATGTCCGAGAATAGAATGGCACCATCCATGCCATATCTCTGGATCGGTTGAAGTGTCAGCTCGGCGGCAAGAGGCGGATTCAAGCACAACTCGACAAAACCGTCCGCTTTGGCCCGAACCTGCCGGTACTCGGGCAAGTAGCGACCGGCTTGTCGCATTATCCACCAGGGGGGAGATGAAAGCGTCTCCCCCGAGAGCGCACGCAACAGAGGTTTTGTCGGCTGGTTCTGCATGGATCCGGCACATCTCTTTCTTCATCCTTAGATACAGATAAGATAGTGGTAGGTTGAGGATCCGTATGGATACCGAGGATTGAATATTGTCCTCAATACGTTACGCCGCTATCGATGCCTGAACCTGGGTGGTGCGCGCTGTGGATTAGGTTGTGGCCTTTCTGCCCTGCGAGGCGGCTCGCGGGATGGTGGATAAAATGAGAGTCGGGGATAATCGGACCGCTATTACATACTTTGCCCGGTTTACCCAGCGCGGGAAAAGTCGACGTTGTTGTGGTAAAATTGATGGGCGCATGCAGGTAAGCCGAGGAGCATCCGAAGATGGAGCGCCTGTGGTGCCAGTTGTCCCCAGGTAAGCTCAAATGACCCACAATTGGCGCGGGATGATTCGTGTGGGGTCGTGGTGACTCGCTTTCATCTTCACCTTGTTTCGGATTCCACAGGCGAAACCGTCCATTCAGTGGCTCGGGCCTGTCTCGTGCAATTTGATGACGCCCAGGCGGTCGAGCACGTCTGGAGTATGGTGCGAACGCGCAACCAAATTGACCGGGTGATCGCCGGAGTCGAAGCCAACCCCGGCGTCGTGCTGTTCACTATGGTCAATGACACTCTCCGGCAATTGTTGCAGGAGGGCTGCCGCCGCCTTCAGGTGCAAGCCATCCCGGTTCTCGATCCAATCATTGGCGCGCTGGCTTCCTACCTCCACCGGAAGAGCCGAGGCGTGCCGGGCAAACAGCATCTGCTAGATAGCGAGTATTTTGCGCGCATCGACGCTATGACCTTCGCGCTCAACCACGATGATGGCCAGTCCAGCTGGGGTCTCAACGATGCGGATGTCTGTCTCGTCGGCGTGTCCCGCACCTCGAAGACTCCGACTTGCCTTTATCTCGCGAATCGCGGCATCAAGGCTGCCAATGTACCCTATGTACCGGGAGTACCGTTACCTCCCGAGCTGATCGAGGCCGAGCATCCGTTAGTCGTTGGCCTCACCAATGATCCCGAGCGGTTAATACAATTGCGGCGGAATCGGTTGGACTTGCTGCACCACGACGGTGCGACTGAATATACGGATCTTGAGGCGGTGCGCAGCGAGGTGCGCGAGGCACGGCGGGTCTTCGCTCAAATGCATTGGCCGGTGATCGATGTGACGCGTCGCTCGATCGAGGAGACGGCGGCCGCCGTGATGAAGTTGCTGGCCCGCCGTCACCGCATAAATGACTGAGAGCTGATCCTCGCTTGAAGTCATATCGAACGGCCTGCCGACCCTGGAGCTGCTGGGAAGAAGACGGCTCTATAATGACCGCGAATAAGGGCGAGTGAAGCGTGATGAGATATTTCCGATGAGGATCACGGGTGAGAGCCGGCTGGCGGGGATCATGGGTTGGCCAGTTTCCCATTCCCGATCTCCGTCGCTGCACGGCTTCTGGCTGCATGAGACCAAAGTGGACGGCGCTTACGTGCCGCTCCCGGTGCGTCCAGAGAATATCGAACAGGCATTGCGCGCATTACCAGTCCTGGGATTTCGAGGCTGTAACTTGACGATCCCACACAAGCAGACGGCCCTCTCGGTGGTTGATCGGGTCGATCCGTCGGCGCGCCGTATTGGTGCCGTCAACACGATTGTTGTCGCTGCCGACGGCTCGTTGGAGGCACATAACACGGACGCCTTCGGATTTCGCGAGAACTTGGGGGAAAACGTGCCGGATTGGGATCCGAAATTCGGTCCAGCTGTTGTTCTGGGCGCCGGCGGCTCGGCGAGGGCGATTGTAGCGGCACTGACCGATGCGGGCGTTCCTGAGATACGCATTATCAACCGTACGATCTCTCGCGCCGAAGTCTTGGCGCGAGATCTCGAGACGCCCACTACGTCGATCACGGTCCATCCCTGGAGCGAGGTGCACCAGGTTCAGCGGCACGCTGGTCTGCTCGTCAACACGACGTCCCTTGGTATGATCGGTCAACCGCCTCTTGTTCTTGATTTGGTGTTGCCACCCAAGGCTCCGGTTGCCGATATCGTATATGTTCCACTCGAAACGGCCCTCCTGACTGCCGCAAGTCGGCGGGGAAACCCTGCCGTCGATGGGCTTGGCATGTTGTTGCATCAGGGCCGTCCCGGGTTTGAAGCTTGGTTCGGCGCAGCGGTTCAGGTAACGCCCAACCTGCGCGCGAGGATCGTTGCGACCCTGGCGTCACCGAGGTGATCATTCTCGGCCTCACCGGCTCAATCGGCATGGGCAAGAGCACGGTGGCGGCGATGTTGCGACGTCTCCACGTGCCCGTGTTCGATGCCGATTTTGTCGTCCACCAACTCCTTGCACCGACCGGTACCGCCGTTTCGCTTGTTTCCGCTATGTTCCCCGGTGCGGAGGCGGAATCCGGCGGGATCGATCGGACGCTACTTGGACAACGGGTGTTTGCCGATGACGCGGCGCTGAACCGCCTCGAATCAATTCTTCACCCAATGGTGATGGCCGAAGAAGGTCGCTTTCTCGCCCACTCGCGAGCTCGGCGGGAGCCGCTCGTTGTGCTCGACATACCGCTTTTGTTCGAGACCGCGGCGGAGCGTCGGTGCGACTATGTGCTTGCTGTTTCGGCCCCGGCCCTTGTGCAACGGCAGCGCGTTCTGCGGCGGCCGGGGATGACGGAGATTCGGCTGCGTGCGATCCTAAAAAAACAAATTCCGGACCATGAGAAGCGGCGACGTGCGGATTTCATCGTCCCGACAGGGGCCGGCCGCAGCGTGACCTTGCGTCGCCTGAAATCAATCGTCAGTGTCCTCCGAAAGAGGGCGAGAAGGTAAGAAGACAAAGTGCGCGAAATCGTCCTCGACACCGAAACTACAGGTCTGGACCCCAACAAAGGTCACCGCATCGTCGAGGTTGCCTGCATCGAGCTTGTCCGCCACGTCCCGACCGGTCGCAAATTTCACCGGTATGTTAATCCTGAACGCGACATGCCAGGTGAGGCCCTCGCGGTTCATGGCATCACCGCGGCGTTCTTAGCAGACCAGCCGCCGTTTGCCGCTATCGCGGACGAGTTGTTGGCTTTTATCGGTTCGGACCGGCTGGTCATTCACAACTCCGAGTTCGACCTTGCTTTTCTCAACGCTGAACTGGCGCGACTGCGACGAGATCCTATCGGATGCTCGTTTGTTGACACGCTGGGGCTGGCCCGGGTGCGGTTTCCGGGAGCGCCGGCGAGCCTCGACGCTTTGTGCCGGCGTTTCAACATCGACTTGTCGGACCGTGTCGAGCACGGGGCCGAGATCGATTGCGCATTGCTGGCCCTGGTCTATCTTGAATTGCTCGGAGGCCGACAACCCGGTCTCGATTTCGCTATGCCGGTCGATAATATGACCTCAGCCGAGAGGATCGTGCGGTCGCCGCGTCCACATTCGCCGTCGGCAGAGGAAGTGGTCGCTCACCAGGCGATCCTGAGGATGATTACCGAGCCGATTTGGCTGATGGAAGGTTGAGTCTCATACCTCTGGATTGCCGGGCGGCGCAGCGACCTTGGCGTCGACCTGCTGGCGGCGCAGCAGCTCGGCAAAGTCGATCGGGTTGATCATCAAAGGCGGAAAGCCGCCGTCACGTGTCGCGTTCGCGATGATTGCGCGGGCAAACGGAAAGACGATCCGAGGCGTCTCGACGAGAATGAGGGGAGCTAGCATCTCTTGCGGCGTATTCTTGACGGTTACAACCGTTCCGTAAGCGAGCTCGACCAGGAAAACCGGCTCGTCCTGGCTCCGCGCCGTCGCACTGATCGTTAGAACAACCTCAAAGACCTCGGGTCCCAAATTCTGCGCTTTGACGTCGACATTGATGTCCACGGAGGGCTGTGTTGTCGGTTGGATCAGGCTCTGCGGCGCTCGTGGATTTTCGAACGATAAGTCTTTGATATATTGCGCGTTGAGGATGAGCTGCTGAGGGACATCGGCCGTTGCCGGTGTCATGTTGCTCCGGCCGTTGCCTCTCGCCTCTTCCGCCATGATTGTCTCCTCAACACCGGCGTGCGTTTGGCTAACACGGATCGGGAAAGCTCAGCAACGGTCTGCCGGGCTCCTGGAGCGGAAGCGCCGCCGCCCGGCGCGCTTGCCGTGGTGCCACCCGCCCCCCATGTAGTCCATATCCAGCCGAGGCGCGGAGCCCGGCATTTTCTCAGGCGGTAGAGCGCGGAGGGATGGGCGAGTTTCAGCAATATTTCGACATCATCCTATTCGCCATGGTTGCAGCTTTTCTGGTGCTGCGTCTGCGCAGCGTGCTCGGCCGGCGCACCGGAAACGAGCGGCGCCGAGAATTGTTTGTGCGACGAACCCCCCCTCCGGCGGAAAAAGGATCGCCTTTGGTCGAACACAGCTCCGGTGTTGCTCCCACGCCGAGCCCGCCCCCACCTGCCGAGGTGATCGCGGAAGGATTGAACCAGATCCATCGCGCCGATCCGAGTTTTGAGCCCACGCATTTCCTTGAGGGTGCTCGGACTGCATTTGATATGATCGTGACAGCGTTCGCGAACGGTGACAAAGCGGCGTTGCGGCCCCTCTTGAGCGACGACGTCTTTCAGCAGTTTGTTACGGCGATCGATGACCGTGTGGTCGCCAAGGAGGCGCTGGAAACGAGAATTATGCGCTTGGACAGCGCCGACATCGTCGAAGCGGAGCTGTCGGGACGCAACGCCCATGTGACGGTGAAGCTGATCTCCCAGCAAATCAACGTGACGCGCGCAATGGACGGGAGCATCGTAGACGGCCACCCAGAGCACCCTACCGAGAAAACCGATTACTGGACGTTTGCGCGCGACACCCGATCCTCCGATCCAAACTGGGTTCTTGTTGCGACGAGCAGCGGCTAAGTCGCATGCGCAAGCCTGACCCGAGTGCTGTGCAGAAGTAGCAGGGCTCGAGGCGAACGAGCAGTTCGCAGCGACCGAGAGTGTGCAGCGCCTAAGGTAGCCGAGGACACCAGGACGCAACCTAGGGTCGGTGCCGCGGCAATGCGTTGGGGACACCGGAGAGGCTATTGGGATGCCGACGTCGTCAGCACTGGCGGCGGGCTTTGGCCGCTCCCACGAGCGATGGGACGTCATATCGCTTGGGGTTTGTATGCCAAGCTCGGATTGATTCAGCGGCGGCGTAGCGCCTAATTTCGGCACCTCTGCTCTGAGCGGCTGGCTGAGGGGCCGACTGATGCGTGTTGCTCTGTTCGTTACCTGTCTGGTCGACCTGTTCCGGCCAACAGTGGGCTTTGCGGCCGTCAAGCTGCTCGAAGACGCAGGCTGTCAAGTTGAAGTTCCCCGCCGCCAGACCTGTTGCGGCCAACCCGCTTATAATTCTGGCGATCGGATCGAGGCCAAGGCGATTGCCTTGCAGGCATTCGATGCCTTTGCGGGCTATAACTATGTCGTGGCGCCCTCGGGATCTTGCGCGGGAATGCTGCGGGTGCATTACCCCGAACTCTTCGCCGATGATCCGGAGAACCTCCCGCGCGCCCGCGCGCTTGCCGAAAGGAGCTGGGAGCTTATCTCGTTTCTCGCCGATGTTTGCGGGATAAGAGAGGTCGCCGCTCACTGGCAGTGTCGGGTCACCTACCACGACGCTTGTTCGGGGTTGCGTGAACTCGGCGTTAAGCTTCAGCCGCGCCGCCTCCTCACATCGGTTTCCGGTTTGCGCCTTGATGAGTCGCCTGGCGCCGAGGTCTGCTGCGGTTTTGGTGGGACTTTCTGCATCAAATATCCGGAAATCTCCGACAAGATGGTGGCCGACAAGGCGGGCGATATTGCAGCGACCGGCGCCGAAGCGGTTCTGGCCGGCGATCTTGGGTGTCTGCTCAACATAGCAGGCAAACTCTACCGAGAAGGCCGGCGGGTCGAAGCGCGCCATGTGGCCGAGGTTCTCGCGGGGATGACCGGTGACGTTCCGCCGATCGGCGGGCCGCGGTAACGCGGATGCTCGCGACCAGCCGCGACTTCAAAGCCGCAGCACGCGCAGGGCTGGCGAACGATAATTTACAGCGGGCATTGGGTCTCGCGCGAACCGGGTTTCCGCTGCGACGGCGCTTGGCGATCGAACGCCTGCCGGAGTTCGAGGCGCTGCGCGAGGCTGGCCGGTCGATCAAGGATCACACCCTTCAGCATCTCGATTTTTACCTCGAGCTTTATGAAAGCCAGGTCCAGGCTTCGGGCGGGAAAGTGCATTGGGCTCACGACGCCGCCGAGGCCTGCGGTGCAGTCTTGGAAATTTGCCGTTCCGCCGATGCCAAGACCGTCACCAAGGGTAAATCGATGGTCGCCGAGGAGGTCGGGCTCAACGATTTCCTCAAGGCGAACGGCATAACTCCGATCGAGACCGATCTCGGCGAATATATCATTCAGCTGCGCCGCGAGCCGCCGAGCCATATCATAGCGCCGGCGATCCATTTGGTTAAGGAACAGGTTGCCGAAACCTTTCGGGCCGAGCATCGCTCGCTCGACCCCGGCCGCTTGCTGGTCGAGCCGCGGCAGATGTGCGACGAGGCACGTGCGATGCTCCGCCCGCACTTCCTCGCCGCCGATGTTGGGATCACCGGCGCCAATTTCCTCGTGGCCGAGACCGGTTCGAGCATCATAGTGACCAACGAGGGTAACGGCGATCTGACCCAAACCCTCCCGCGGATCCACATCGTCGTGACCAGCATCGAGAAGCTGGTCCCGACTTTCGAGGATGCGGCCACTTTGCTGCGTCTCCTGGCGCGCTCGGCGACAGGCCAAGAATTCTCCAGCTACACGACGATCTCCACTGGGCCGCGCCGCGCGGGTGATCTCGACGGGCCCGAGCAATACCACGTGGTGCTTTTGGACAACGGTCGCAGCGCGATGATCGGCACCGAATTCCAAGACATGCTGCGCTGCATCCGCTGCTCCGCCTGCATGAACCATTGCCCGGTCTATGCCGCGGTCGGTGGTCATGCCTATGGATGGGTCTACCCCGGGCCGATGGGCGCCGTGTTGACGCCGAACCTGATCGGCATCGAGGAGGCCGGACACCTGCCGAACGCCTCGACCTTCTGCGGGCGCTGCGAGAGCGTTTGCCCGGTCAAGATCCCGTTGCCGAAAATGCTG
>Ga0126369_10004709_pt1 | contig 10034 bp, 12 predicted proteins | sample PanSoiMetaPlot_1_FD_109646 | JGI IMG/M metagenome (GOLD analysis project Ga0126369, IMG submission 109646) | Tropical forest soil microbial communities from Panama - MetaG Plot_1 | ecosystem: Environmental > Terrestrial > Soil > Tropical forest > Bulk soil | place: Panama | collected 2016-02-17
GATCCTCAAGGAAGTGATCGACCGGCTGCGGTTTCTGAAAAACGTCGGCCTCGACTATCTCACGCTGGAGCGCTCGGCCGCGACCCTTTCCGGCGGCGAGGCGCAGCGCATCCGGCTGGCGACGCAGATCGGGAGCCGGCTGGTGGGCGTGCTCTACATCCTCGACGAGCCGTCGATCGGACTGCACCAGCGCGACAACGCCAGGCTGCTCGAGACGCTGCACGAGCTGCGCGACCTCGGCAACACCGTGCTGGTCGTGGAGCACGATGAGGAGACGATTCGCGCCGCCGACGAGATCGTGGACCTCGGGCCCCGCGCCGGCCGGCACGGCGGAGAAGTCGTCGTGGCGGGGAAGCTGGCCACAGTGCTCGACCACCCGGATTCCCTGACCGCGCGTTACCTGCGCGGTGAGCTCCGCATTCCCTTACCCCCGCGGCGTCGCGTCGCCGATGGCGAGCGCGTACTGCGCGTCGTGGGCGCGCGCCAGCACAATCTCAAGGACCTCACGGTGACGCTGCCGCTCGGCCTGTTCGTCGCCGTCACCGGGGTCTCCGGGTCGGGCAAGTCGACGCTGGTGACCGACATCCTCTACCGGGCGCTGGCGCGGCATTTCTACCGGGCGAAGGTCATGCCGGGCGCCCACCAGCGGATCGAGGGGCTGGAGCATATCGACAAGGTGATCGACATCGATCAAAGCCCGATCGGCCGCACCCCGCGCTCCAACCCGGCGACCTACACGGGGCTGTTCACCCCGATCCGCGAGCTGTTCACGTTCCTTCCCGAATCGAAGCTGCGCGGCTACGGGCCGGGGCGGTTCTCCTTCAACGTGAAGGGGGGACGCTGCGAAGCGTGCCAGGGGGACGGGCTGGTGAAGGTGGAGATGCACTTCCTCCCCGACGTCTACGTCCCCTGCGAGGTGTGCAAGGGCCGGCGCTACAACCGGGAAACGCTGGAAGTGCGCTATAAAGGAAAGAGCATCGCCGACGTGCTCGACCTGACCGTCGCCGACGCCCTCGACTTCTTCGAAGCGCAGCCGCGCATCCGTACGAAACTGGAACTGCTCAATGACGTAGGACTTGGATACATCCACCTGGGTCAGTCGGCGACGACCCTGTCCGGGGGCGAGGCCCAGCGCGTCAAACTCGCGACCGAGCTCTCCAAACGGGATACCGGCCGCACGCTGTACATCCTGGATGAGCCGACGACCGGCCTCCACTTCGAGGATGTGCGCCTGCTGCTCGAGGTGCTGCACCGGCTGGTGGACAAAGGCAATTCCGTCGTGGTGATCGAGCACAACCTCGACGTCGTGAAGACCGCCGATTGGGTGATCGACCTCGGCCCCGAGGGGGGCGGGAAGGGCGGCGAAGTGGTGGCGGCAGGATCGCCCGAGGACGTGGCCCAGGAGCGCGGCTCGTTTACGGGACAGTACCTGCGCAAGGTGTTGCGGGTGGGGGACTGAGGCATAGGTTGCACGGCAGGCAGGAGGACGTCGTATGGGCGAGGAATGGGCCGCAACGATCACATTGAGCATCATCGCGCTTTCGATCTCTGCCGCGTTCGTGCTCCGCGGACCGGTGGGGAAGGCGCTCGCCCAGTGGATCGCGAGCTGGTCCACGCCGGAGCACAAGGCGATGGAGGCGGAGTGGGCCAGGGTGGCCGCCGCCAAATCCACCGGCGGGGCCGGGGTGGAAGTCGCCGACCTGCGCGACGCGGTAGACGATCTGCGGCACCAGCTCGCCGAGGTGCAGGAGCGCCTCGATTTCGCCGAGCGGATGCTCGCCAGGACGCGCGAGGCGGAGCGCCTCCCGCCGGTGCGGTAGCCCGATGGATATCGAAGGCATTCTCGCGATCATCTTCCTGTTCGGCGGCGGGGCCATGGTCGCACTGGGATTCTCTCCGGTCGGGAAGGCGGTCGCGGATCGCATTCGCGGCAAGCATGCTCTGCCCGACATCGAAGATCTGCGCTCCGAGATATCCGAGGCGCGCGACGCCCACGGCACGGAGCTGGAGCAGGTGCGACAGGAGGTGGCGGAGCTGGCCGAGCGGCTCGATTTTGCCGAGCGGATGCTGGCGCAGCAACGTGAGAGTCCCCGCGTGGGTCCGGGAGGAGAACGATGAGCGGTGAGGAAGCAGTCGTCGCGCTCGTGTTCTTCGGCGGCGTGTTCTGGGTGCTGCGGCCTGTCGCCGGCGCACTGGCCAAGCGGATCGGCGGTGAAGTGCATCCGCCCCGGACGCCCGAAGTCGATGAGGGGGTGCAGTCCGAGCTGCAGCGGCTGCGCGAGGATGTCGATCAGCTGGCGGAGCGGGTCGACTTTGCCGAGCGCCTGCTCACGAAGCAACGTGAAGCACCCCGCATCGGGAAGGGCGGGTAGCAGTGGACCCCCGGTTTTTTATCGTGTTCGCGATGATTGGGGCGAGCGCCATCCTGATCCGTCCGCTGGTGACCGCTCTGGCCGAGCGGATTCGGCACCGTCCCGAGCCCCCGGTTACGGGGTCAGAAGAGCTGGTGGACGAGGTGCGGGCGATGCGGCAAGAGCTCGCCGAGCTGGCGGAGCGCGTCGACTTCACCGAGCGTTTGCTGGCAAAAAGCAGCGAAGCGGCCCGGGCCGGGTTGAAAGAGGGCTGAGCGATGGATCCTGGTGTGATCGGCGTCTTCATCCCTATCGTGGCGGTGGGAGGCTTTTTCGCCTGGATGATCTCCCTCTCACCAATGGGCAAGGCGTTCGCGGAGCGCATACGCAGCCAGACGAAGCGCGAAGACGATCCGGCCGAGCGCGAGGAACTGCGCGCCAGCGTTGAAGAATTGCGGCGGGAGGTGGCGGAACTGGCCGAGCGGGTAGATTTTACCGAGCGGCTCCTGGCCAAGCAGCAGCCGGCGGAGAGGCTGCCGCCGGGCTCGAAGGTTTCCGGATGAAACAGGAATATCGGGGGCGGCGTAGATGATAGCGTTGATGGGCGTGCTCCAGTCGCCGCCGGTGATCGTACAGACGCCGCCACCGTCGATACCGGTGGATCCGAATCTGTTGGTGAACCAGATCGTCCCGCTGGTCGGGATGATCGTGGGCGTCCTCGCCGTTGTCCTGGTCGCCCGCTGGTTCTTCCATTCCCCGGTCGGCGAGGCGATCGCCGAGGGCATCCGGCTGCGCCGCCGCCGCCGCTACGGTCTCACCGAGAGCGCGGAGGAGCCGCGGGTCGCCGCGCTGGAAGAGCAGGTGCGCTTGCTCACCGCGCAGGTCGGGGAGCTGGGTGAGCGTTTAGATTTCACCGAGCGGATGCTGGCGACGCAGGCTCAGCGCCGCGTCGGCGCGGGCTCTTAAAGTCGGAGATCGAGGACCGCCATGGGGATCTGGGACCGCCTCTCGACGCTGCTCCGGTCGAACATCAACGACCTGATTTCACGCGCCGAGAATCCGGAAAAGATGCTGAACCAGCTGATCGTCGACATGCGCAGCCAGCTGGCCAAGGCGAAGCAGCAGGTCGCCTCCGCCATCGCCGACGAGAAGCGGCTCGCGGCCCAGGCCGAGCAGGAGAAGAAGCTGGCGGAGGAATGGGAAAAGCGCGCCGAGCTCGCGGTCCGGGAAAACCGCGACGACCTCGCCAAGCAGGCGCTGCTGCGCTACAACGAGCACGTGCAGGGAGCGGTGCAGCTGCAGGAAACATGGGTCAAGCACCGCGAAGAGACCGAGAAGCTGAAGCACTCGCTGCGCCAGCTCAACGACAAGATCGAAGAGGCGAAGCGCAAGAAGAACATCCTGATCGCGCGCGCCAAGCGGGCCGAGGCGCACAAGCGGATTCAGGAAACGATGTCGTCGATGTCCGACAAGAGCGCCTTCGAGACGTTCGAGCGCATGGCGGAGCAGATCGAGCACGAGGAGCGCAAGCTGATCGCGGCTGCGGAGGTGAACGAGGACCTCTCCGGCGACTCGCTGATGCAGCAGTTCCAGTCGCTCGAAAAGGCCGATGCCGACCAGCAGCTGCTGGCGTTGAAGCAGCGGATGGGCCTGCTCGGGGCCGGCGCACCGCCTGAAACCAAGCAGCTCGGCAAGGGCGCGACCGAAGCCGAGCTGGTCGACGACGACGAGCACCACTCCTGAGCGACGCGCCACAGCGGTCCCGCATCTCGAGCGCCACGTTCGTGGCGCTCTTTGTTGGCGCCCTGGTCGTGTGGCTGGCGATCCGGGTCGTGGCGGTGCTGCTCATCATCCTCATCGCGGTTCTGCTCGCCGTCTTTCTGAGCTCCGTGACCGACCTCCTGGAGCGTCGCTTTCGGATCGCGCGCGGGCTCGGTCTGACCATCGCGGTCGTCCTGTCCGTCGCCGGTCTCGTGGGGCTCGCGGCGCTGCTCGTCCCTCCCGTCGTGGTGCAGACGCGCGCGTTGATCACCAGCCTGCCGCAGACGCTCAGCTCGCTGCAGACGGCGCTCGAGCGTCTCGCGGTGCAATACCCGCTGCTGCGCGAGACGGCGATCACCGATCAGCAAGGGGGACTCGTCGCCTCGGTCCTGTCCGACGTCACCGAGTATCTGCGCGGCGCCATCGTCTTCTATCTGCGCGCCGGCGGGCGCCTGTTCATCGACGGCGCCGCCGTGCTCGTCATGGCGGTGTACTTCGCGCTGCGACCCACGATTTATCGCGACGGGCTGCTCGCCCTCGTGACCCCCCGGTTTCGTGATCGCGCGACGCGAATCCTGATCGACATGGCCGCGACGCTGCGGGCCTGGGTCACCGGCCAGATCGTCGCGATGACGATCTTCGCTTTCTTCACGGCGCTGGGACTGTGGCTGCTCGGCGTGCCGTTCTGGCTCGCGTTCGGGTTGTTCACCGGGCTTGCCGCCCTGGTGCCGTTCTTCGGCACCATCGTCTCTACCATCCTGCCGGCGTTGTTCGTGATCCAGGAAGGGTGGCTGCAGGTGTTCGCCGTCCTCCTGCTCGGCATCGTCGTGCATGTCCTGGGGAGTCACATCGTCGTACCCTGGATCATGGCGCGGACCGTCGCCATCCCGCCCGCGCTGACCATCGCCGGCGTCCTCGCGATGGGAACGCTGCTCGGGCCCATCGGCCTGATCGTCGCCGTGCCGCTGCTCGCCATCACCCTCGTCCTCATCCGTCACCTGCTCCACGGCGAGGTGTACGGCGAAGGCGCCGAGTTCCAGCCGGCCGTCCTGCGCACCAGCCGCGCGCGCCGCGTCCCTCTCGCTTCCCAATCATGACCGCACCCGCCGACCATCGCTTCCTCGTCGTCGCGGACGGGCAATTCGGCCCGATGACTTCCAAAACGGCCAACTCGTGCATCCGCTACTTCCCCGAGCGCATCGTCGCCGTGTTCGATCGGCAGGAGGCGGGGAAGACGGTACAGGACGTGCTCGGATTCGGCGGCGCGATTCCCGTGGTGGGGGACTTCACCGCGGGGCTGGCGGCGGGCGGCGGCGCCACGGCGTTGATCGTGGGGATCGCGCCGGCGGGCGGCAAGCTCCCCGACGAATGGCGCGCCTGGCTCAAGCTCGCGATCGAGCGCAAGGTCGAGATCTGGAGCGGCCTCCACACGTTCATTTCGGACGACGCCGAGCTCGGACCCCTCGCCCGGAAGCTCGGCGTGCGCATCCTCGATGCGCGCAAGCCGCCGGCCAACCTGCCCATCGCCGATGGCCGCGCCGGCGAAGTCGATGCCTACGTGGTGCACGCGGTGGGGTCGGACTGCAACGTCGGCAAGATGACGGCGATGCTCGAAGTCCGGAACGCGCTGGTCCGCGGCGGCCACAAGGCCGGCTTCGTCGCCACGGGGCAGACGGGGATCTTCATCGAGGGATGGGGCACGGCGGTGGATGCCGTCGTCGCCGATTTCATCGCAGGCGCCGCCGAGGAGCTGGTGCTCAAGGCCGCGCAGGACGCCGATATCGTGCTGGTCGAAGGTCAGGGGAGCCTGTTGCATCCTGGATACTCCGGGGTCACCCTGGGCCTGATGCATGGCTCGATGCCGCGCGGCTTGATCCTGTGCCACCAGTCGTCGCGGGAGTTCATCGGCGACTACCACGGTCGCACGCCGTGGGTGAAGATCCCGCCGCTCGCCGATCTCGTCACGCTCTATGAAGACGCGGCGCGGCCGGTGTTGCCGACGAAGGTGCTCGGCATCTGTCTCAACACCTATGATCTCGATGACGTCGCGGCCCGCGCCGCCATGCGCAGCGCGCAGGAGGAGACGGGCCTCCCGGCGACCGACCCCGTCCGCTTCGATCCCACGCCGCTCGCGCGCGCCGTGAGCGAGGCCGCCCGGGCCTGGAGGGAGACCCGCCGGGACTGACGGCGCGTCGTTTCGCGCCGGCTCGCAGCAATTCGGTACCACCGCGTCGCACCCGACATCCCATCCTTCGATATGGGCTTCTTGCGCTGCGTCCTGTCGGAATGGCCCTTTCTCAGGATCCGGCTGCTGCGCACGCGGCTCGGCGTGTGGCTCGTACTGCTGCTGGGAGTGGTATGGCGACTCGAGCGCAGCGCCGTCGCGCGCGATCCACTCGCCGCCGTGCTCCTCGTGGCCAGTGGCGGCGCGACGCTGTGCGTCGCCTATCTCGCGGGAGCGCGTGCCGACCGCACCGCGCTCGGACTCGCCCTGCTGCATCCACGATTCCCCGCCGCCGTGACGATCGGGCGGTGGCTCGCCGCCACCAGTGGAGCCGCGATCGTGGTGCTCGTCGCCGCGATCCATGCGAGCGTGGGGATCGCACTCGCCGGCCTCGTCACCGCTGCGACGATGAGTGCCTGGACGCTGGCGCTCGCGTGGTGGGGCGGGAACGTGCTGGTCGGTGCGTGGCTGATCTGGCTGGCGCTTGCCGGCGGAGCGTCGCCCGAAGCCGTGCTGGCGCGTCCACATCCCGGCGCCGGGCGGTACGCCGTCGCGTGGGCTCTCGAGCTATTGCCGGCGCTGTGGCGTTACCGGGGGCTCGCATTCGGGGAGCCCGGAGCAGCCGCGCATGCCGCGGTCTTGATTGCGTTCGGGCTCACCGCCGCTCGCACGCGCGCCGCGCGAGCGGGGCCCGGGCAGCCATGACCGGCGTGGTCCAGGTCCGGGGAGTACGGCGCGTCTTCCGGCGCGGCTGGGGTCGGCCCCCGGTGGTCGCGATCGCCGAGGCGACATTCGCGATCGGCGCGGGGGAGGTCGTCTGCCTCGTCGGCGCCGCCGCCAGCGGCAAGACGACGCTGCTGCGTCTCCTCGCCGGTGTGCTGGCGCCGACCGCCGGCGTCATCCGGATCGCGGGGGTGAGCGCCGCGGCCGATGTCCGCTCGAGCGTCGGCTTCGCGCCACGCGACCCGGCGTTCCCGCCCGGGTTCACCGTGCGCGAAGTGCTCGCGTATTGCGCCAGCGCACATGCGCGGGGCAGGGAGCGCGACGCGCAGGTCACGGATGCCCTGGACGCCGCGGGGTTGAGCGAGCGGGCCGGCCGCCGCGCCGCTTCGTTGCCGCTCGCCGACGGGCGGCGGCTGTTGCTCGCCCAGAGTCTGCTCGGCGGGCGCCGCGTCGTGCTGCTGGACGAGCCGTTCGCGGGACTCGACGCAGTGACGCGACGCGACCTCTCCGACCGGCTGCAGCGGCTCGTGGTGACGGGCGGCAGCGTGCTGCTCTCGTCGGCCGACCCGGTCGGGCTCGAGCGGCTGGCCGACCGGGTGCTGGTGCTGCGCGCCGGACGGCTGGTCGTCGATGCGCCCGCGACGGAATTGCTGGGCGGACGGATTCTCGAGGTGGTGCTCGACGTCCCGCCGCGCGAGGCGCCGCCGGGCTTCCGGGTCACGGCGACCGGCCTGGAGGCGGATCTAGGCTGGCGCAGCGCGGAGTCGGCGTTAGCGGTGTGCCGCGCGCACAAGCTCCACGTGCGCGCGTCGCGCGTGCGGTTGAAGACGCTGGACGAGGCGACACACGACGCGGACGTAGCGGCGCGTTGACGCTCCGCGGCAGCGTTTCTACGTTTCGGCCACGATGCAGCACCGGCCCGCCGCTCCTCCCGCCCTCCCCGATTCCGCCGGAGTCTGGAAACATCTCCTGACGTCGCTGCGGCTCGACGACGCCGACCTGCTCGGAAAGCTGCTGCAGACGGTGGTCATTCTCCTGGTGGCCTGGGGCGCCTTGCGGCTGCTGCGGGTTCTGGCCCGGCGCATCGAACGCACCGCGCAGGAGCACGACCCCACGCGCGTCTCCGATGCGGAGCGGCGTGGTCGCACGCTCGCGGGGTTGATCCAGAGCATCGGCACGACCCTCATCGTGCTGACGGCGCTGCTGACGGTCCTCGACCAGTTCGTCAACGTTGCGCCGCTGCTCGCGGGACTCGGCGTCGTGGCGCTGGCGTTCTCGCTCGGGGCGCAGGGGCTCGTGAAGGACTTCATCGCCGGTTTCTTCATCCTGCTCGAGCATCAGTTCCGCGTGGGCGACGTGGTGCGGATCGCCGGCGTCGAAGGGACGGTGGAGCGGCTGACGCTCCGCTCGACGACGCTGCGCGACGGCTATGGCGTATCGCATTTCGTCGCCAACGGCCAGATCGCCGTCGTCTCGAACCTCACGCGGCAGTGGTCGCGGGCCGTGGTCGACGTCACCGTCGCCTACCGCGAGGATGTCGACCGCGTGCTGACCCTGCTGCGTGAAGAGGTGCGCCAGTTCGTCGAGGATCCCGCCTGGAAACCGATGGTCAGCGGTGAGCCGCGGGTCGCCGGTGTGGAGCGGCTCGCGGATACGGGGTTCGTGCTGCGGCTGTGGGTCGATGTCTATCCGGGGACGCAGTCCGATGCGGAGCGCGAGCTGCGCCGCCGCATCAAGAACCGGTTCGATCGTGAAGGGATCGAGATCTCGGTTCCACGGATGGTGCGCCTCGTAGACGAGGCGCGCCCATGACATTGCGACTCTACAACACCCTCACGCGGGCTGTGGAGCCGTTCGCCCCACTCGCCCCACCGCGCGTGACGCTCTACACCTGCGGCCCCACGGTGTGGAACTACGCCCACATCGGCAACTTCCGGACCTTCCTGTTCGAAGACCTGCTGCGCCGCTGGCTGGAGCACTCCGGGTACGACGTCTTCCACATCATGAATCTCACCGACGTGGACGACCGCACCATCAAGGCGGCGGCCGCCGCGGGGAAGCCGCTCAGGGCGCACACCGAGCCGTTCGCGCAGGCGTTTTTCGAGGACCGCGACTTCCTGCGTCTCGAGCCGGCGCACGTCTATCCGCGCGCGACGGCGACGATCCCGGCGATGGTGGCGCTCGTCGAGCGGCTGCTCGCCGCGGGCGTCGCGTACACGAGCGAGGACCATTCGGTCTACTTCGCGATCGATCGCTTTCCCGCCTACGGCCGGCTGTCGCGGCTCGATACGCGGGAGATCAAGGTCGGCGCGCGCGTCGCGAGCGACGAGTACGCCAAAGAGAACCCGAGTGACTTCGCCCTGTGGAAGGCGGCGGACGCGACCGACCAGCAGGTCGGCGCCGCGTGGGACGCGCCGTTCGGCCGCGGGCGACCGGGGTGGCATCTCGAGTGCTCGGCCATGTCGCTCGACGAGATCGGCCGCCGCTTCGGCGTGCAGACGCTCGACATTCACGCGGGCGGTTTGGACCTGATCTTCCCCCATCACGAAGACGAGATCGCGCAGTCCGAGGCGGTCACCGGCCAGCCGTTCGCGCGGCTGTGGATGCACGGCGCGTTTCTCAATATCCGCGGTACCAAGATGTCGAAGCGCTACGGCAACATTCTCACCGCGCGCGATCTCCAGGACGAAGGCGTCGACGCCGGCGCGATCCGGCTGCTCATGTTCCAGACCCACTACCGCAAGGAGCTCGACTACAACGACGACGCGCTGGCGGGAGCGCGCGACGCCTCGCGGCGGTTCGGTGTGTTCCGCGACCGGCTGCTCGACGCGGCGGGGAAGGGCGACGCGCATTTCGACGCCCTCGCCGCCGAGGTGGCGCGGCAGTTCCGGGAAGCGCTGGACGACGACCTCAACGCGCCGCGCGCCCTCGCCGCGGTGAACGATTTCGTGACCCAGGGCAACCGGCTGATGGAC
>Ga0126369_10004711_pt1 | contig 10032 bp, 6 predicted proteins | sample PanSoiMetaPlot_1_FD_109646 | JGI IMG/M metagenome (GOLD analysis project Ga0126369, IMG submission 109646) | Tropical forest soil microbial communities from Panama - MetaG Plot_1 | ecosystem: Environmental > Terrestrial > Soil > Tropical forest > Bulk soil | place: Panama | collected 2016-02-17
CGACGTGGATATTGACAGTGCCCTGCCAAACTTCTCGATTTCCTCGGATTCCTGCTCGGGTGCTGTGCTCGCCCCCCAGGCCTCTTGCAATGTACAGGTAACCTTCTCTCCGCAGCCCAAGATTCTGAATCCGCCTCAGGATTTCTTTCTCGAATTGAATACGCTCCAATGCAGCGGTAATACGACCACCGATTGCGAAATCGATGCCGGAAGGTTTCCTTTGCAGTTGAGGGCGAACCCATCAAGTCCCCTCCGGATGACTCCAGGTGCAGGCTTGGATTTCGGCTTTCAGCAGGTTGGATTGATCGACCCGCCCTATCCACCCATGAAGGTCACGATCTTCAACGATCCGGATGATCCTAATGCAGGAACCATAACCTTCACTGGGAATCTGGTCACCGGTGACTATCACGAGACAGACGATTGTGGGTCTAGTCTCGCTCCAGGCGGCAGCTGCACGATGAGCGTTTACTTCCTGCCCACCAAGGTTGGGTACCGGACGGGCACAGTTACGATCACTTACCCTGTCGGCCAAACACAGACCCTTTACATGCGTGGTTGGGGTTGTACTAACTGTAAGGTCCTTCCCCCAGGAGCTAACTAAATAGTGCAGCGCACCGATACAACTCTGGGATTCACCCTGATTGAGCTGATCGTAACCGTTGCGCTGTTGATGGTCCTTTGTGGTATGGCGATACCATTGGCAAAGCATACGGCGCAGCGCGAGAAAGAGCGCGCATTGCGGGTTAACTTACAAACGCTGCGCGACGCTATAGACCGCTATGCCGAAGGCTCGCAGTCAGGCAAGTTCTTCAAAGCCCCGTCCTATGGATATCCTCCGAACTTGGATGCGCTGGTAAACCCCATCGAATTGCAGGGTGGAAAGAAGCTGCGCCTGCTAAGGGAAATCCCCGTAGATCCTATGACTGGAGATCGCAATTGGGGTGTGCATTCCATGGAGGATGATCCGACCTCCGACGATTGGGATGGTGGTCAGGTTTGGGATGTGTATTCGAAATCGCAGGGTACCGGTCTGAATGGCGTCAAGTACCGGGACTGGTAACGTTCCGTATAGATCTTACGCAATTGTACGAGCGCGGTAAGCGACAGTTATTGCACGCCATGGCCACTACGCTCTTAGTCGCTGTGATGAATATAACCCCGGAGAAACTGGCAGTGAATCCGAAAACGATAATTGTGCTTCTTCTGGCGCTGACAATGGTTGTGGTGCTTATCGGATGCGGTGGAGGAGACTCAACCAATGTGCAAAACCCGCCCGCGCCTCCACCATCCAATCTGTCAGTTGCTTTTGATCCGGCACCGCCAACCTCGATCAAAGTGAATGCTGTCATACCAATTACCGCCGTGGTGGACAATGACCCATCAGGTGCCGGGGTAGACTGGTTGCTGACGTGCCAAGGCACTACCACCTGCGGCACGCTTTATCCATTGTCCACACAAAGCGGCGAAGCAACTACTTACACCCCTCCTGCGGGAATGACCGCGAATAGCCAAGACGTCACCATCATCGCTTTCGCAAAGGCAAACCACAGCAAGAATGTGACAACTCCGCTCACTATCACCGGATTCGCCGGCAGCTTAAAGGGAACCTACATCATGCAGGCGACCGGCATGACCGCCACCGGGTATGGATACCAGTTTATGGCTGCGGTTGCTCTTGACGGAAATGGTTTAGTCACTTCGGGTGAGCAAACCGTACATGTGGTAGATCCAAACACTCTTGCGCCTGTGACTTACTCTGACACAATCACCGGCGGCAACTACTTCGTCGGCACGGATGGCAGAGGCACACTTACGATCAAGACCAACAATCAGAGCATCGGCCAGTTGGGAGTCGAGGGCTTTAGCTTCGTCATCCTCTCAAGCGATCATCTCTTCATAACCAGGATGGATGACCTCAGCAACAATCAGGCACAGAGTTTTGAAACTGCTTCAGGGACGATGGATCTTCAAACCAGTACCGCAACTCCGACGGGTGCTTACGCGTTCGTAGCGTACGGAATCGATCCATTTCTCACCCCGAACGGCCTCGGTGGCGTCATGAACATCGACTCTCCTAATACGATTTCTGGCGTTGGGAGCATAGCCGACCAAGACCTTGGTGGAGGATTGTTCACGAATGCCTCGCTTACAGGCACAGTCTCCGACCCTGATGCCTTCGGTGCTGTGACAATCACACTCTCAACCTATTTCGCCTCTAGTTTTCAATTTACCGGATATATTGTCGACTCTACACACATCCGTCTCATCGAGAACGAACTTAGTTTGGCGGCCCCGTTTGGCTATACGGCCGGACTCGCTATCAGCCAGGGTTCTGCCGCAGGCACATTTACGAGTAACAGCGTGTTCACCGGAACCTACATCTTCAGTGTTTTGGGACAAGACTTTAGCTTTTTTCCAACCTCGCTCGCATCAGTTGGAATTTTCAGCGCCGACGGCAACGGCCTTCTTGCACGCGGGGTCAATGACGCGTTTTTTGGTGGATTCGGTACTCAGGTAAGAGATCAGTTTCATGCCACTTATACGGTAGACCCCAGTGGGACTGGACGGGTCGACTCGCTCTTTACCTATCCTGGAAGCGGTCAAGGGCCGGAATTTATTTTTTACCTTACGGGCAATGGCAATCCCCCACTTATTCTTGATGCCGATTTTAATCTGATGGGTTTTGGGGCCGGAGGTGTCGGAACCGGTATCGCTTACCCGGCTACCGTCCCCTCTCCCTTCTCCGGATCATATGCGTTGTATATGACGGAAAGTCTCTTCGGCAGCGAAACCGACTTGGCCGGTGAGATGACCGTGGATGGCACCGCGCTAACCATCAACGGTGTGTTGGACGCCAACTCATTCTTTACACCCGTGCCTGCCACAACTCTCACAGGCACATTTAACGAGCTTACCAGCAGCGGACGTTCAAGGGCGTTACTAACCAATGCTGTTTTCCCTGCTGCTCCCATGTCCGTCGAAATATATTTCATCGATGCCGGACACGGATTCATGATCGAGAACGATTCCCTTCAGACATTCAGTCTGGGCCTAGGCTACTTCGCTACGCGTACGCCCATCTGTGATGGTTGTCCATAGATCGACAAACGTAGTAACTCGTCTCCACCAGGAGCTGGATAGGTTTGAGTCGCATGAAATCGCACCTCGGGTTGTTAGCACTGATCCCCGCCATCTTGCTGCTGCAAACAGCATGTTCGTCGGACAACTTTGTACCCGGGCACACCGAAGGTTTACCGCTACTGGTCACTTCGCAGGCCAACCAGACCCTCGCATCCTTTGAGATGTCCAGCTCAGGCAAACTGTCTGCTAATGGCAACGCAATCTCGACAGGTGCGAGCAGCGTTCCAAATGCGACCATTATCGTCGGCAGCGCCGCCTTCGTCGCCAATGGTGGAACGAACGATATTGCCCGCTTCACCATCAATGGCGACGGCAGTTTATCTGCTATAAGCGGGAATCAGGGGACTGGGTTGGACCCTGCTGCGCTGGCCTTGACTCACGATGGGAATCATTTGCTTGTCGCTAACTACGGTGATCAAACTGTCTCGGTATTCAGAATCTCCGGCACAACTCTCACTCCGAGCGGGACGGTCACAAGTGGTGCAGGCCCCATGGCGTTTGGAGTTTCCCCGACTGGTAAGTATGTTTACGTCGCTAATTCACTTGATGGAACCATCTCTGGATACACTTTCAGCGATTCATCAGGAACCCTGACTGCGATGACTTTATCACCATTTTCATCGTTAGGATCGACACCTGATGCCTTGTCTATTACTCCCGATGGCAACTTCCTCTACGCAGCTAACTTCGGATCAAATACCATTGCCGCATTCTCCATCTGCACCAGCAAGAGCGTTATCTGCCCAGCGGCTGACGGACGATTAGTTCCCTTCTTGAGCCCAACCGTGCTGGCCGGAATAGGCCCCCGCGCAATGGCGATTAATCCTGCCGGAAACAGCCTTTTTGTCGCCAATCAGTTTTCCAACCAGGTCGCAATGTACAACATCGTACCGACCTTTGACATTCTGACTGGCCTCACCTTTAGCCTTGTAAAGCCTAACAATCCAGCTTTCATATCTTCCGGTGAGGGACCGGTTTCAATTGCAATCCCTACCGGCGGAGCCTTTCTCTACACGGCAAACAATGGCTCTTCCTCGATTTCGTCTTTCAGCATTGATCCTGCCGGCTTACTGCTGCCTGATGGCGAAACAACTACTGGAGGACAACCTTCATCATTAGGGCCGAAGTAAGACCCCTGCAGGCAAAAAGAAATGCCCGGGAATTGGTGCAGCATTCCCGGGCAAGTAAGTTTTAACGCTCTACTATTGAACGGTCAGATCGGTTGTCCCGCTCGCTCCCGCAAGCGTTGCGGTGATTGACGCCGTGCCCAATCCAGTCGAGGTAGCGACCCCAGCTTTATTAATTACCGCTACTTTTGGATCAGAGGACGTCCAATTCACGAAGATAACATCATAGACAAACGGTCGATCGTCACCTTCGAGTTGAACGAGATAGGCCGGCTCAGAAGCCAGGTTCTGGCTCGTCCCGTCGTCAAAGTGTCCCAACGCCTGGAACACCTGCGTTCCGCCTAAATTGATGTTGTTGCTCGCTGGTGTCACGTCGATGCTGTCAAGGTGTGCGTTGGTTACGCTGACGGGGTTTGTACCAACGATCCCGTTCAGATAAGCCGTGATGGTAGTATCACCAGCACTTACGCCACTGATATTTCCACGCAATCCTGACGTGTTGCTGATAGTTGCCACACTGGTGTCGGATGACGTCCAGTGCACCACGGGTGTCATGTTACGCACCGTTGAATCCGCCAAGGTACCCTCTGCTGTACAGGGCTGCGATGTGCCTATGGCAAATTGAGTGTTCTTGCATTTCACCGCCAACGATACAAGCGGCGACCCATTGACAGTCAAAGGAACTGCCGCTGAAGTGACGCCGTTGAAGGCCGCGGTGATATTCGTGGATCCCCCCGCTGCGCCAGTTGCTAAGCCGGAACTGTTGATATTAGCAACTGTGCTATCCGACGAGTTCCAGGTCGCGGCAAATGTAAGCGGCGCGGTCGTTCCGTCGCTAAAATTGCCAGTGGCCGTAAATTGCAAGACTTCGAAGGTAGCAATCAGGTTCGCTGGATTCGGATTAGGCGTCACGGTCACCGATTGCAATGTCGCATTGCTGACGTTTAGAACCGTCGACCCGTTTACGCCACCATTGTAAGTTGCTTTAATATGCGCCGCACCTTGACCAACAGCGGTCGCGATTCCTACGGTTGCAATGTTGTTACTGATTGTCGCTACGCCATTGTTGTCTGAGGTCCAAGTCACGATGCTGGAAATATTCTGCGTACTTCCATCACTGAAAGTCCCGATGGCACTGAACTTCTGTGTCAGCCCCGGCGCAAGCAGATCATTTCCTGGCGATACTGCAAGCGATTGAAGCGTGGTGTTGTTGACGGTCAGATTCGTGGAGGCGGAGGCGGTTCCGTATGATGCGGTAATCATCGTCGTGCCTGGTGCTACGCTTGCAGCATAGCCGTTGCCCGCACCGATTGTTGCAACTCCTCCATCTGAAGACGTCCAGCTTACCCCTTGAGCCGTGCTTACGTTGAGGGTACTCCCGTCGTTGAAAGTCACCAACGCCGCGAGCTGCTGTTTTGTACCGTTAGCGATACTGCTGTCTGCCGGAAGAATCTTCATCGAAACAACGTTCGCAGTGTTAACGCTTGCGGTCGTTTTGCCAGAGATAGACCCGAGCGTTGCACTGATGTCGGAACTTCCTACCGCATTGGCGGTTACCATTCCCTTGTTAGTGATCGATGCGGTCGACGGCACCGCGGACATCCACAGTACCGAGGCACTTATATCTTTTGTCGATCCGTCGGAGTAAGAACCTGTAGCAACGAACTGCTGCAAGGTCCCAAGCGGAATGCTCGGTGTAGATGGGCTTACGGCAATCGACGTCAAATTGATTGGAGCCGGATTGACCGTCATGGTCGCCGTGCCGCTGATGGCGTTCTTCGTCGCTGTAATCGTGGCGTTGCCGGGACCAACGCTCGTCGCCATGCCGCCTGCGCTGATTGTCACTACTCCAGGAGCTGAGGAACTCCAGGTAACCTGCGAGGTCAGGTCTTGAGTCGAACTGTCACTGTAGTGACCCGTTGCTGTGAATTGCTGCGAACCGCCAGCGGTAATAACCGGCGCGTTTGGACCCACAGTGATGGACTGCAGGCTTGGAGTTTGTCCTCCGCCGTTCCCGCCTTGTCCTGGATTGCTACTGCCACCTCCACACGCATTGAACAACGCCACGGTAAACAGCGCTGTTACTGTCAAAAGCTTCTTCATGCTTAGTCTCCCATTCCGGTAATGAACCCGAGATTGAAAATTGCCCCAACTGCGATTCCGGATGAGGGGAGGAATTCATGTAAGCACCCAGTTTCGATTTCATTTTCAGCTACCGCACTGCTGCCAAGACCGCGGAATTTTGATTTCCACTGCTAGTTTCCAAAACCACGAACTTCGAATTGTTGATTACGTAAAGCACACTGCTTGCGGCCGAAGGATCCGTCGTTACGAACGTCCCTCGACCCGATGAGGAAACGGTATAAGTTCCAGCGATACTCTGATTCTCATTCTCCCCGCCATCGGTTTCATCTTGCACACCGGTGACGGCGCCGGTACCTGCGTTCAGGCTCAGCGCCGCTACCGCAAACGGTGTGCCACTTCCGGCAAGCTGGAAATTCGATTGTGTAAAAGTTCCTTGAATCGTGTTGGCCAGATATGGCGAATTCCTTTGCGGCTCGAGTTTTCCGAATTGCACAGCCGCACTGGCTTGATCGAGCAGCAACCCTGTGTTCTTCGTGATGGCATACATCACATATGGAACGTCCGAGAGCGTGATCGTGTATCGGCCGGCACCAGTCGCTGCGTAGGTCGAATTGAAGCTGGCGTCGTTCGTGATCACTCCCGCATTGTTTTGATCGATATTTCCAGTGGCATTCCCGCTTCCATCTGGAGCGATGATGCCAGCGGACACGTCGCTAAGCTGGCCAGTACCCGAGTCCACCCCGCTGACATAAAACACTCCGCTGGCATTGAAATCCCCAACTGCGTAAGCCGGTGTAGGATCCTGCGCAAACATGTCCCCTGCTACGCGTGGATGAACCAGGACAGCGTCCGTCGAAAGAATGAAAGTCTCATCTCCCGCCGGATAAAACACAAACTGGAATGTCAGACCATTCAAAGTCACGCTCATCGTTCCGCGACCCGTGGCTGTAAGGTTGTAGGTTCCCGCCGCGGAACTCAACGCACTCGCAACTCCAGCTTCATTGGTGTCCAGCGATCCGCCTGTAATGTTTCCAGCGCCGTCAGCAACGATCGAACCCACGTAGCCCGTGCGCTGATTGTTGGAGTCTGCGCCGAGCATTTCAAAGACGTAAGGCCCTGTAATAGTGCCGTTCACAAACAATGCTGGGTTCACGTTCTCGAGCGCGCCTGAACCGTGGACATCCGAGCCGTCGAACTCTATGAATTGGACATTGTTGTTTGCATCAATTGCGAACTTGTACTGCGACGTGGTCGGTTCCGAGGTGGTCAGGGTAAGCAGACCACGATTATCCAGACCGACTGTGTAACTCCCGCTCGTAATCGAAAAGGACTGTGGGCCTCCGCTTCGCGAAATGTCCTCCTGTCCGGCGGTAATGTGCCCTACACCATCGGCCGCGAAGTTCCCCGCGATGAGCACAGGCCCAACGCTATCGTACCCACTGAAACGGAACGCGTAGGTACCCTTCAGGCGCGTATTAGATGAAGCAAGCAGATTTACGCTGGCAGTATCCGAACCCGTAGCGTCGATCGTCGATGTCGCCGTAATCGTGACCGAGGCCGGGTTTGGCATGGCGTTCGGTGCCGTATAGAGTCCAGTGCTATCGATCGCTCCGCAAGGCGGAGCCGTGCAGCTAACCGCCCAACTGAAAGTTTGCGACGCTGTCGACGGGCTCGCAGTCGCCGAAAACTGTTGCTGCGCGGTCAGGGCTACCAGTGCGGTTTTTGGAGCCATCGTTACTTTGACATTTACGACTTCGACGTTCACGGTTGCGGATCTATTCGTGTCAGCGTTGGATGTTGCCTTGACCGTGACCGGCGCAGTCGGCGGAGTTGCTGGCGCGGTATACAGGCCAGCTGTAGAAATCGCGCCGCAGTCCGTTCCCGTACATCCTGTGCTTGAGAGACTCCACGTGACCGAAGTGTCCGTGGATCCGCTGACGGATGCCGTGAATTGCTGCGTCATTGTTACTGCGACTGCGACGGCGCTGCTGGGCGTTAGCGAAACGTGGACTCCACCGCTCTTGGTCGAATCACCGCCACCACAACCTGCAAGCAAAAGCAGACTAAGGGATACAAGGAACGCGTAAATTGATCTCATAAGAGTCGGAATTTCGCCGTTCCCTGTCCGCCCCCCGCAGACAACAGCTCTCCCTATAAATATTGTCCTCAAATCATTCGACAACTGGGGAGGGTACTCCGCCGGCTAAAAGCCTGTGCAGAGTAATGGTGCTAACCGTTTATGCAGGCACTCTTCCAAACGGTCAGAGAAACGGTGTCAAAGGGAATGTTCCTGATTCCAGAGACATTCCTCGAATCAGTATAGGCAAAAATCGGGTTGCAACGCAATTTCCTCAGATGCAAACATTTGCACTTCAAGGACGTCGGGTGGAAATTGTAAGTAGCTGCTTTTAGGCACCGGCCGGGCTAGCGGGCTGCGTGCGCATCCTGCGGCAGGCTCGTGAACGACTTCTTCTTCGCCGCCGTGATCAGCGGCCGCAGGGCGTCAACCGAGATCCCCAGAGTGCCTCCGGAGAAGCCGTCGATATATGCAGCATTTATGCCGATGACTTCGGCGTGGGAGTTAAAGACCGGGCCGCCGCTGCCCCCGTGGGCCGTTGGAGCGTCGTAGATCAGCTTGTCGCCAACCACGTCACCTAGGTGTCCGTAGGTCGCCGAAGGGCGAATCAGGGACAGCGCTGCAAGCTCGTTCGCGGCATGGATATCGTCTCGGCGTAGCGCCAGGCGCTCGTAAACTGCTGGCGGCGATTTGGCGACCATGCCCAGAACACCCATCGGATATCCCACAACGGCGACAATGTCGCCTGGACTAGGCCGCTCGCCGGCAAGTGGCAGCGCCGTTAGCTTTCGTGCTTCACCGGTACCTTCAACGTGCAGGATCGCCAGGTCTCCCTTCGCCGCGAATACCGCAGGCGTGACATTCACCGGAACCGGAGATCCTGGGAAGAACGCCAACAACTCCTCGAGTTGAGGCGTGGCGCCCTGCGAGATCAGTGCGGCGGCTTCTGTGTCTCCATACCAAGGTTCGGCGACGTGGCGATTGGTCGCGAGCATGCCATCGGCAACCACAAAGCCAGTTCCTGAAATCCGCGCCCGCAGCGATGGAGTCTGATTGCTAAAACCCACGTGATAGATGCCGAATATGTAAGCGATTGAATTCCGATAGCGGTTCAGCACCATCGCAGGCATCGCCTGCTGCTGCTGAAGCTGGTCGACCTGTTGTGTGAGCTGGCGGACTTGTTGCTGCAGTTCGCTATTCTCTTGCGGCGGCCGATAGTAGCGCAGCATGAACGCTGTGCCAACGACCAGCACGATCCCGATCACAGCCTGGAGCATCTGCGACCAGATCGTAGAAACCGGGTCTTCAGGAGCCTGTAGATTCGCTTCGTCCATGTGGAAGTTCTGCTTCCGCAGGCCGTTTTCGGGGAGAGAAAGCGCCGGCCAGAACTGCTTTCGCAGACTTATTTTGCGGCTTGGACGGCCTTCCATCTAGGGTACGGAAGACGATGTACGAGAGGGAAAATGTATTGTGGACAAAGAGGTTAAGCAGGAGGCCCTGGGGGGCTGGCTGGAGGGATAGTTTCTAGTTTCCAGAACCTCCCGCCTCGCCGCTAGTTTAGGGCTTCCGGACTTTGGTACGGTCTAGAAACTAGCAACC
>Ga0126369_10004712_pt1 | contig 10031 bp, 6 predicted proteins | sample PanSoiMetaPlot_1_FD_109646 | JGI IMG/M metagenome (GOLD analysis project Ga0126369, IMG submission 109646) | Tropical forest soil microbial communities from Panama - MetaG Plot_1 | ecosystem: Environmental > Terrestrial > Soil > Tropical forest > Bulk soil | place: Panama | collected 2016-02-17
GGTCAACCGATCGGCAGTCATCGCGCTCGTGCTGGGCATCGCCCCGAACGTCCCGGGCTTCCTGAAGGTCACGCACGTCGTGGGGCGCGGCCACCCCTTCTTCGACGCGCTCTATCCCTATGCGTGGTTCGTGGGGTTCGCCATCGCGGCCGCGGCGTACTACGCCTTGGAGGCGTCCCGTCGAGCGCGCGTGGCGTGAGGTTGCGTTTGAGGGGGGAGGAGCCGGGGTGGGGCCCAAGGTCGGTGGCCGTGAGGGCGACGAACGATATCAGGCGTGATCGGCGCGAGCAGCGCCTCCTCGGCGCGCGTAAGGTAGTTACTCTGGCGGCCGCCTCCCCCGCGCGCGAGTCGCCGGCGAGGACACTGGCGCCTACTACGTAGGCACAGTGGAGGAGGCTGTCACAGTGGCAACCGGTCCCCGAATTTGGATGCGAGCACATGGTGGTCCCCACGCTGATTGACGTATGAGACAGACGACTGAAACCTCGCTCCGTCTGAGGTTTCTCCGGACGGGCAGTCGGGCCGACAATTCACTGCATCAGCAGTGTGATTCAATGTGTAGGCACAGTCTAGCCTTGACACGAGTATAGTCATTCAGTAGTTTGCCGTCACTTCGAGTCCAACCGTAGAGGTGGTCATTGCCATCTAGTGGCTGACACCTCCGTCGGCGACTTCGAGAGCGGCGCCGAGTCACCCGCTAGTAGCGGCCAGTTTTAGCAGAGCGCCAACACCGTGAACTAAACGACCACCGTATGAGACCGATCTCGACGGCCTCGTCGAGCGAAGGATGGTGCGAGGGTTGCCCTCCATGCAGCGAGTGCGGGTAAATTCAATCCACCTTGCCCGCGAGTCCTTGCTGAAATTCTGGCCACTAGGGGAACCCTGGGAAACGCTTCGGCAGCGCATTGCAGACGACGCCGTTCTGATGCGTATCGTCGCCCGAACTTCCGCTGTCACGATCGCTCAGGAGCAGACAAGTCGCATTCTCTTCGCGGCCATGGCTTACCTTAGCCGCCGGCACGGCTTCAAGATTCCCCCCGATTCGGAGTGGCGCTCGTTTATCCGTCTTCGTCGCGCGTTGCTCTCACATGAAGATGAACTCACGGCGCTGCTCCAGCGCCCCGCTCAGGTGAATGACGTCCGTCGATGCCTCGGCTTGTACCCCGGACTCCTGTTTGCGGCACAGCGCATCTCGAAACCGATTGCTCTTGTGGAGGTCGGACCGAGTCTCGGTCTCAACCTTTGCCTGGACCTCTATTGCTACGAGTACTCCGGTTTGGGGGAAGGGGGTGACGTCGAATCCCGATGTCGCCTGTTCGCCGAGGTGGACGATCTTGCCTCCCGAGGGCGTACGGGGTCCCGACGCGCCTTTCCACCGCTGAATCCACCACCGGTCATCGGGAAACGAATTGGTCTAGAACTTCACCCAGTCTCCCTGGAGGAAGATAGTGTGGCGTGGATGCGCGCATTTCACTACCCGCGGACCGAAGACTTGTTTGACGAAGCGCTAGCGATCCGACGTCGCACGCCGGTTCACATCATCAAAGGTGATGCCAGTAGAACGCTGCCGCAGGGACTTTCCCTAGTTCCAAGGAACCAGGTGCCAGTGGTCTTTAACACGGGAGTGGCATATCAGATGCCGCGTCCGGTCCGGATGCGGTTTGCATCGGCGCTTGCCCAGGGCGCGCGGCACCGGCGGTTGTTCTATATGACTTGGGCTGAGGAGTCGGCCCGACGGGGTGCGCTGCTTCAGGTTACCGACTTGGACTTGAGGAAAGGGAAGAGCGACCGATACCTTCTGGCGTTTGCCAGCCGATGGGATCCGATTCCGAGACTGGAATGGGTCCAATCGGAAGCACGTGCCTAGGACGAAAGTCCGACACTAAGTGACGCACATACCTCGCCGAGGCAAAGACCTGACGCAACAAGGCTGACACCAAAACAAATTACTTGACTTCTTGACTTCGGCATGGCATGTGCCTTACGCTGCCCGCCAACGAACGGGAGCTATTTGACCGTGCATTTGATTCTAAGGACAAGGAGACATGAAAATGGCAAAAGCTCGGAAGGCTTCCCGGAGACGCAAGGCCGCCACAGCGAGGCGGAAGGCGCGCGCGCGCGGCGTGGGTCTGGACAACAAGATCAAAAAAGCCTTGGCCGAGTTACAAAAAAATTTCCAAGTGGCCAAGATCGTAGGCAGCGCGAAGGACTGCAAGCTTGAGATCAAGACCGACTGCAACGACGCTGACGTCAAGTTCATCGCGCTGAATGCGCCGTTCAAGACTAAAGCTCTGGTCAGCGCGCCTTAGAGATCCGATCCTGGCTCGAGGCACGGACCCCGCCGGCACCGGGGAGTCAGACGCATGAGCATCGTGGCCAGGCTGACCGTGAGAGCCCTGAGCCGCTTCGACGGTGAGGCCAGGCCGCATTACTGCCAGGCTCTGACCACCGCGTGCCTGAAGTCGCCGCCCGTGTTCGGGACTGGGCGCTACGGCGACATCTACCGCGCCGTTGCCGTGAATCCGTACTGGATGGCGACGTCGCTCATGAAGAATGCCCAGCGAGAGGGCGAGGGCGCCGGGCAGCTCTGGGATCTCGGCGTGTCAACGCCGGACGCGGGAATCGCAGCGCAGGTCCGGCAGCACGCGATCGACGAGTCGCGCCATTCACGCGCTTACATCGCGCTGCTCGACCTCGCGTTTCCCGGCGCCGTCGACGCCGGGTTCCACGCGCAGCTCACTGCGCTTTCGCCCGGGTACACTCAGCAGAGTGCGCGCGACTCGCACCCGAACTCGCCGTTCGCCCGTCCGATCACGGTAGACGACCTCATTCAGATGAACATCGCCGAGATCCGGACACTGATGCACCAACGGCTTCAACGCCCTGTGCTCCTCGCTCACTGTGCCCCGGAGCGGCGCAAGCAGTTGACTCACATTCTCGATGTCCTCCTCACCGACGAGACTCGTCACATCGCCTATACGGCAACCCTGATCGAGGAATTCGCGAGGGCCGGTGGCGCTCGGGAGATGAGGCGGCTCATGCGGGAGCGGCTCGCCGACTTCAACGCGATCACACTCGAGGATGTTGGTCGCGACGTCTTCGAATCGACCTAAGCCACGCTCCGCACTGGGCCTGACCCTCGTCGAGGTCAGGCGCTGGGCCCGTGCCCAGCGCATCAGCCGCGCCACCTTCGCCCAAGTCCACGACGAAGCCTTCCTGCTCGCGGTGTCCCGGCTGCTCCAGTCGATCCACCGCGAAGGCTACATCCCGACGTCGGCGCTCAGAAAAGACGCGGCCGGGCGCTGGTCGCTCGATGTCGGTCGGGCGCCGATGCTCACGGCGCCGGTGAGCGGACCGCTTCCCTTTCGGCGGCTCGAGCTCACAGGCCCACCGTGGACTGTTTACGGGGGGAAGCGCCGCATCATCCGGACGACGCGGGCGTTTCTGCGCGCGCTTCGCTGGTCACTGCGAAGGTCAAAGCTCGCCCGACACTTCGACCGCCTGGCAGTTCGCTTCGACAACAGCTTCGCCAACCTCGTGCTGAACCGCTTGCTCGGTCGACGCCTCGTCGGGAGGAGAAAGGCGATCGAGCCGGTTTATCTAGGCCACCACTATCATCCGTTTCCGGGGCTGCGCATCGGGCCCTCCCTCCAGCAGGTGGTTCGGTGCTCGAATCTGTCGCCGAAGACGATCGAAATACCGTTGGTTGCGGTCCGGCAGGGTCGCTTCGACTCCGTCGATTTCGACGACCAGCGGGCGTGCCTCCGGAAGTGGGCTGATCTGTCCTCGCCGCCCGGGGCGGGCGCCGTGATCCCGGTGCATCCGTGGCAGCTTGAGCTTTCACCGATCGTGACCGAGCTGCTCCAGCAGGGACAGATCGTGCCCCTTAACGCGACGCTGGAGGCCGTGCCCCTGGCATCGCAGCGTACGTGTCGGATCGTGGCCACCGGGTTCGACGTGAAGCTCCCGATCAACGCGACCTTGACCAGCGAGGTCCGGCTCCTCTATCCACTCAACCGTGCGAACGCGCCGGCGGTGTCCGCCCTTGCTCGGTTGTTCCTTATAGCCAGCGGAGAGGATGCCCTCGATTTCCAGTATGACGTGGCGTCGATCGCTCACGATGTGCCTCGCCTGGGCACTCATCTCGCGGCGATCGTCCGCTCACCCGTCCGGCGGCGCCCGGGGGATTTCGTGATCCCGGCGTTGAATCTGTGGGCCGGCCCGCGCGACCTGCCGGTCCTTGGCCGCCCCGACCTTGCGTACGAGTTCTTCCGTGCCTACTGTCGCGCGCTCATGCGTGGGCCAGTCGATTTCTATACCCGCTGGGGCATGGCCCTCGAGCCCCATCTGCAGAACGTCTACGTTGTCCTCCGCGACGGGATGCCCTCGCGGATCGTCCTGCGGGATCTCGACGCCACGATCCTCGACCCCGCCCGGATTCGGCCGGTTGCCCGGGCGCACGACCTGCGCCTGGCTCCTGACACGTGGCGGCACATGCCGTCATACGAGAGCGGTGGCCTGCGCTTGACGCATGCTCTGCTCTATGGGCACCTCGGAGAGGTAATGTCTTGTCTGGTCCGCACAGCGCACGTGGACCTCGAAAAGCTCTCCGCCGTGGTGGAGGACACCTGGGACGAGTTGATCGCGGCGGCGGCGCCGTCCGCGCGACGGGTGGTGTGCGGTCTGCGCGCCCAGTCCGACTCGGTGAGAGCAATGCTGCGGCGGGAGTTGGCTCCCGCCGCGCCGGGCTGAGCAGGCCCGTTCCAGGCGACCAGCCTTTCGTCGTCGTTCGGCGTGCCTGCCAACCTCATAGGTGTTTTCAGGGCCGCGAAAAGGTCACGGTCGTGCTTTCGTGCCGCTGAGATGGAAAATCGCATTGACGCGTTGCTTCAAGGCAAGTAGCCTAGCTGCCGTCCCCAGGGCGAGTCTTCGGGCTGGATTTGCCCCGAGTGGATACGCAACGTCGAGACGGAAGAGAGCGCGCCAAACCGACGAGCTGTCAGCCGTGGCCATCCGAGTTGCCGGGTTCGGGATGGCGGCAGGCTGCGGCTCCGGCGATCCTCTTTGAAATGTGAGAGGTACCTAGTGGCCACCACCGCGCCGTATCCGGACTGGACAAGGTCGTCGCGGGCGTAGAGGGACAGCGCGGAGTGACTTGATCAGTTGTGCACTTCCCGCTTGCGAGTCGATGAAGGGCTCACCGGGCAATGGGCTGCCGTCGAAGCCATGCTGCCCACGAAACTGACCTGCTCGAAGACGATGGAGTTCATCAGAGAGTGAGCGGCATGCGGTGTCAGCACTGTCAGCACGAAAACCCGCCTGGGGGAAAGTTTTGCATGGAATGTGGCACACGTCTCGAACTCCATTGTCCATTCTGCCAAACGGTGAACGTTGCCGCCAACGACACTTGCCACGCCTGCGGTGGACCGTTGAAGCCGGAGCCGCCCGGCCCGCAGCTGGTATCGGAACGCTACACTCGGCACCGGCTCACTGAAATGATTCTCACCTCGAAGACCGCCCTGGAGGGTGAGCGCAAACAGATTACCGTGCTCTTCGCCGACATGAAGGGTTCGATGGAACTGATCGCCGATCGCGACCCCGAAGAAGCGCGCAAGATTCTCAATCCAGTCCTGGAGCGAATGATGGAATCCGTCCATCGCTATGAGGGGACGGTTAGCGAGGTGATGGGCGACGGTATCATGGCGCTCTTCGGAGCTCCCCTGGCCCACGAGGACCACGGCATTCGCGCCTGCTATGCTGCCCTGCGAATGCAGGAAACCGTGAAACGTTATGCGCAGGAAATCCAGCGAACGCATGGAGTGCCGATCCAAATCAGGGTGGGGCTGGATTCCGGTGAAGTCGTCGTCTCCACGGTCGGCAACCAGCTCCGCATGGATTACACGGCGGTCGGGCCAAGTGCCCATCTCGCGGCGCGGATGGAACAGGCGGCGATGCCGGGATCGACTCTCATTACCGGCTCCACGCTGCGCCTGGCCGAGGGATATGTGCAGGTGAAGCCACTCGGCCGGATCCATATCAAGGGCCTGAGCGAGGCGGTCGAAGCCTATGAGCTCATGGGGGCCAAGCCGGTGCGGACCCGGCTGGAGGCGGCCGCGACCCGAGGCCTGACCCGATTCGTCGGACGCGACGCTGAGCTCGAGCGCCTGGGTATGGCGTGGCAGCAGGCCGCGGCTGGCCGTGGTCAGGTAGTCGCCCTCGTCGGCGAGCCCGGGGTGGGGAAGTCGCGCTTGTTCTACGAATTTGCGCGCTCGCTGCCGCGCGAGTCCTGGCTCATCATCGAAAGCGGCTCGGTTTCTCCGGGGAAAGCGACTGCGTACAGTCCCGTGATCGAGCTGCTCAAAAACTACTTCAAGATCCACGATCGCGACGATCATCGTGCCATCCGGGAAAAGGTGACGACGAGGCTCGCCGCCCTGGGCGAATTGCTTAACTCCTCGACGGCGGCCCTCCTCGCTTTGCTGGACACGCCGTCCGGCGACACGGAGTGGGAGAAGCTCGACCCGCAATTCCGGCGAGAGAAGACGCTCGACGCCGTGAAACGGCTGCTCCTGCGGGAAAGCGAGGTTCAGCCGCTGCTGGCGGTGTTCGAGGACCTCCACATGGTCGATTTCGAAACCGAAGCCGTTCTCCGGGGCTTGATCGAGAGTCTCGCGCCGGCCCGTATCCTGCTCATCGTGACCTACCGCCACGGGTACGAGCGCGGCTGGAACTCCAAAGCGCATTACACCGAACTGCGGATCGACCCTCTCGAGCCCAACAGCGCGCGACACCTTCTCGATGCGCTTCTGGGAGAGGACATCACCCTTCAGCCGCTCAAGCAGATGCTCGCGGAGCGCACCGGGGGCAACCCGCTCTTTCTCGAAGAGAGCGTTCGCGCGTTCGCGGAGTCAGGGGCGCTCGTCGGCCAGCAAGGCGCCTACCGCCTCACCGGGCCTCTCACCGCGATACAGGTGCCCTCCACCGTGCAACCAGTCATCGCGGCGCGCATAGATCGTTTGTCGCCCGTGCACAAGGAACTCCTGCAGGCGGCGGCCGTGATTGGAACCAGCATCCCGTTTCCGCTACTGCACGCCATCGCCGAGTTGCCCGACGAGGCGCTGCGGCAGGGGCTGGCGCACCTGCAATCCGCGGAGTTTCTCCACGAGACGGACCGCTTCCCAGAGCCCGAGTACAGGTTCAAGCATGCCCTGATCCAGGAGGTCGCGTACGTAAGCCTTCTCCACGAACGCCAGCGGGCATTGCACGCCCAAATCATGGGGGCCATCGAGGGCTTGTATTCGGACCGGTTGACGGAACACATCGAACACCTGTCGCATCACGCCCTGCGCGGCGAGGTCTGGGACAAGGCCGTTGCCTATTGTCACCAGGCTGGTGCAAAAGCGGCCGCCAAATCCGCCCATCGTGAGGCGGCGTCGAGATTTACCGAGGCCCTAACGGCAATCGGCCATCTCCCGCAAAGCGATGCCGTCATGAAGGAGGCTTTCGATCTGCGGTTCAGCTTGCGGACTTCACTCTCTCCCCTCGGCGAATTTCGGCACAGTTTCGAGCTGCTCAGCGAGGCCGAGGTCATCGCGACGACACTAGACGACCCGGCCCGACTGGCGCGCGTCTTCACGTTCAAGGCGCTCTACTTCTGGTCCATCGGTCAACAGGATCGCGCCATCGACGTGGCCGAGGAGGCGTTGACGACAGCGCAAGAGGTCGGCGAGACGCCTTCGCAGGTTCTGGCGACCCTGTTCGCTGGGCGGGCGCGACACGCGTGTGGCGATTACGCGCATGCTATCAAGCTGATGAACTGGGTGATCGGCGCGACGGACAGCGACCGCGCGAATTTCCTGGGCATGGCCAACCTACCGTCCGTCTCGGCTCGGACGTGGCTCTCGTGGTCCCTTGCCGAGTGTGGTGTGTTCGGACCGGCTATGGTGCGCGGCGACGAAGGGGTCTTCATCGCGGAAGCAGTCGATCATCCCGTGAGCCGAATCTACGCTTACATGGCGCTCGGTATCGTGCATCTCCGCCAAGGCGATTTCGCGGCGGCTATCCCGACTCTGCAACGCGCCTTTCAAATGTCCGAGCGGAGTGACCTTCTCATGGCGCGAACCATGGTCGCCGGTTACCTGGGTCGAGCGTATACCCTGAGCAATCGTGCCGCCGATGCAATCGCGATCCTGAACCAGGCCATCGACACCGCCGCCGCCATGCAGTTGATGGTCGACCAGCCCATACGACTCGTGCACTTGGGCGAGGCATATCTTCACACCGGCTGGACGGAGAGAGCGACCAGCATCGCTCACCTTGCGCTCCGGAGCGCCCAGGACTACAACCAGCGAGGGGCCGGCGCGTGGACCCAGTGGCTGCTCGGGGAAATCCATTCGCGGGCCGGCAGTCTCGAGACGGCCGAGGCACATTACGAAAAGGCGATGGCGGTCGCCTCAGAACTCGGAATGGCTCCCCTGGTGGCCCACTGCCACCTCGGCCTTGGCAGGAGCTACGGCCGAGCGAAGAGGGGCGAGCCGGCTCACGATCACCTCGCAAGGGCCGCGGATCTTTATCGAAGCCTCGAGATGCCCTTCTGGATACGTGAGACGGAGGGAACGCTAGAAGGATTCCACGATCTGCTTGTGCCCTGACGCCTTCGCGGAGGCCTTTGCCCAGCTATAGACGGGAGGGAAGTGGCGTTGCGGCCTGGTCGCGCTCGATACCGGTCGCGAGGGCCTCGCCCGGCGGAGGCATTCGGCGTGCGACGCTAGCTTTCGCCAACGCTCTGCCCGCAATCCACGCTACTTCGCGCCGAGGTGCTGAATGAACCAGTCAAGCGCGGTACCACTCGCCGCCTCGAAGTCCTTCACGTACGCATAGAAAGCGTCGCCGGGCAGCAGACCAGCTTCTTCGGCTCCGGCGCGCGGGCAGACGCGGCCAAAACCTCGTTGCTGACCGTGAGGTGATCAACTACCGCGACGACCATCATGAACGGCCTCGAGCTGATCCATTCAATGTACGCGCCCGCCTCGTACTCGGTTAACGGCTCCATCGACTCACGGAGACGGGCAAGATGCGTGCACCGGCCAGGCGGAACACGGTGACGTTGCAGTCGATCGAACCACTGCCACGAATCCGCCGTCGGCAGCGCCCACGGCGCCGTCGGGTCCTCCGCGACAACGGGAATCCTGGCCGCGGCCTTGCCGGCATAGCGCGGGCGACGGTCAGCATCCGACCCGCTTGGCATCACCGACGCAGATCTACGCGCGGGTGAGTGCGGCGCGACAGCGGCAGGCGATTTAGCTGTTTGAAGGGTGTTTGCCCAACTAGGGGTTCTGTACTCCCCTGGGGTGTCTCACTAACTTTGGCAGGCTAGACGGCGCGAAGAAAGATCGCGCCAGAGAGGGCCTGTAAGCCGGGCCTGTGACCACGTCGAGTTTTCTCCAAACTTCTGAATAGTTCGGCGTCACGCGGTGCGGTGAGAAGGGGAGGGATTGTAACTCAGGACAATGGTAATTCAGTTTTCGTACACAAGAAGCAACGGAAAAGCGCTCGAGGATCGATCGTTGGTCTGTTGGTCATGTCGCGTTCGTGCCTGATCGAATCCGCGGGCGTGTCGTGAGTTTCGTGCGGGCTAGCCGCCCTGCACCGCCAAGCACGCAGCGACAGAGCGACAGGACCATACTTCGCGAATTCGGAGGAGGCGCGCCGAGAAGGGGGTATTGACAGGCCTAGCAGGCCCGCCGATACTGCCGGCACTTCGACGAAGCAAGCTGTCCGCTCCCGTGGGGGTATCATGTCCCTTCTTCGGGCTCTCGGACAACCTTTCCTCGCCCGCGCTGACCACCCGCAGTGGCCGCCGCCGGCGTCTGGCTCCTCATCCCCGACCCGCGCTCCCGCAGTTCCGCGCGCATCTCGCTCGAGCCGCATAGAGAGATCTCTGCGAGTTCAGAGGTCGAAGAAGGTCAGCGAGAGTCATGGACCTGTGCTCCTGTGATGTGCTGATCGTGGGCGGCGGCGGGGCGGGCCTA
>Ga0126369_10004713_pt1 | contig 10028 bp, 7 predicted proteins | sample PanSoiMetaPlot_1_FD_109646 | JGI IMG/M metagenome (GOLD analysis project Ga0126369, IMG submission 109646) | Tropical forest soil microbial communities from Panama - MetaG Plot_1 | ecosystem: Environmental > Terrestrial > Soil > Tropical forest > Bulk soil | place: Panama | collected 2016-02-17
CGTCGGGCGCGTTCTTGTAGGCGCCCACCCGCGCCACGTCCCAGCGGACCCCCAGCTTGTCCATCGCGTCGCCGAGGAAAACCGCGTTCGCACTAAATCCATTGATCGGGAGCTCCGCCTCGCGCACCGCGTAGACTTGATCCGCGGCTGAGGCCATCAGGTATTCGGCATCGCCTGCGATGAGCAGAACGGCGACGACCTTCTTGCCGGCCGACCGTAGGCGTTGGATGCCCTCGCGCAACTCGATCGCTCGCCCCAATCCCAGAGTCGGCAACGAGCCCACCTTAAGGACCATTCCTCGAAGAAGCGGATCCCTGGCGGATTCATCGAGCAAGCGCACCAGTCGAAGGTAAGGGTCGCCCGGGCCCAGGCCGAAAAGCTCGAGCGTCGCGTTGGATGGCGGATTGAGCCACTGTTCCAAATCCACCAGCATCACTTTGCCGCTCGAGAAGACCGCCGGGTACTTCTGAAACGAGGCGCGGACGGCGACCAAGTAATCCGAGTCCGAGTTGGCTACGCCCTGGGAATAAGTAACTCCAAAATGCGAGGTGTCTAAGGTGAGGGCGAATTGGAAGTTCACTTCATTGGGCGATTGAAAACCGTGTGACAGTCCCGCACCCACGGTGACTCCACGAAAAATTTCTGCCTGAACGGCATATTGAGCCAGGCCGGCGGTGAAGCCGCCCACGTCATTGAACAGGTAGTCCAGGCCAACGGTCAGTCTTTCCCCGAAAGGTCGCACTCCGACGCCGATGTCGTACTCCCTCGCGAAAGTGAGCGTCCCCTCGGTCGGGTGATTGAGGTTTTTGACGACGCCCGCCAGGGCGAACTCCCGGAACGGCCGAGCGGTAAGTCCTAAATCCCAGCTGACCATTCGATCCAAGTTCGGATCCGAAGATGAGTAGAAGTTGAAGCTCGTACCGAGGGATAAAGTCCGCGAACCGAGGGCGAGGGTCCAAGAAGTCTTCCGATGGTCCTGCGCGTTGCTTGGGGTCGCTCGGACCCACTCGATGTCCAAACCGAGGCCAATGAAATTGAAGAAGCTGTCGCCTAGGTAGACGCCGTCCACCACCTGCCCGCGGTTGACGCTTCGCTCGTGCAGGTAGAACAGTTCCGCGCTTTCGATGAAGCGAACTCCAGCGGGGTTTACGACCGGTGCGGAAGCCTGGTCGACGAGCGCGGCGCCTGTGGGAGGTAGGGTCGCGCCGCGAGAGAGGTCCGAGTGCTGAAGCTGGGCCGTTTGAGCGAAGGCCGCCGTGGACCAACACAAGAGAACGAAGGTTCGAGGAGTCAAAGGTGCGCAAGGGATACCAGAACTGCGCGAATGCCGCCTATTTCCGGTTCCTCGCGGATGCACTTTACAATCCGCTCGATGGCAAACCCGGGTTGGGTAGGTTGGTTGTTCGCCGCAGCGCTCTGTCTCGGATTGTCGACTCCAATTTGGGTCTATTGGGGTGAGGCCGGCGCGTCCGATTCTCGCGATGCGGGCCAGTCCAGCGTCCCCGTCGACCTGGAACAAGAGGACCGACTCGTGATGGCCGACAGTCGCTCGCCCGATTCGGGTCACAAAGCCGACGTGCGCAAGGAGACGAAGGATCCTTGCGCGGAGCAAGAAAAGCGAATTCAAGAGCGCAAGGCGTGGCTGTCGGATCGCTTGCAGGAGCAGGCCGCTCGCGGGATGCCGAATCCCAAAACTGGCATTCCTAACATGACGGCGATCTACTGCGAGCAGCATCCCAACGACGAGCAATGCCAAACGGGGTCGGCCCCATCCTCGTTCGAGCCGGACGAGCTCAGTCTCGAAAATCAAAGGACGCCCGAGGACCGGGACCCCTACGTCATTGTCCTCAAGCGCGAATTGGAAGCGTGCCGGCGCCGCTAACTTTACTTTGAAGGATCGGTCCGTATAGTCGGCGCAGACGAGCGCTGCGCCTCGAAACTCGCAAAGCACTTGAAATCCAAGCCAAAACCTAAAAACCATCGCTCTTCGAAGCAGCAAGCTCAGCTTTTTCTCATCTCCGAGGAATCGGGGCGGGGAACCAGGACGGCTCGCCGACTGGAGTCAGTCCCGACCAAAGCGACCAAAGAGCCCGGTGGCGAACCGCCAGCAACAACGCGAGCGGTTCCAAAGTTGTTGCGACGTGCGACGGCGGAGCAGATGGCTTCGCGTCAGCGCGAAATCTCGATCTCCGAATTCTTCACCAAAAACCGCCATCTGCTGGGCTTCGACAGTCCGTCGAAGGCGCTGCTCACAGCTGTGAAGGAGGCTGTGGACAACTCGTTGGACGCCTGTGAGGAAGCTGGGATTTTGCCAGACATCGTTGTGGACATCGGCCAGATCAGTCCGGAGCGCTTCGTGATGGCGGTCGAGGACAACGGCCCAGGCATCGTCAAGGCGCAGATCCCGAAGATCTTCGGAAAGCTGCTGTACGGATCAAAATTCCACCGGCTCAAGCAAGCCCGCGGTCAGCAGGGAATCGGAATCTCAGCCGCAGCGATGTACGGTCAGCTCACCACCGGAAAGCCGATCGTCGTCACCTCGAAAACCGGCAAAGGACGGCCGGCCCACCACTTCGAAATTCGTATCGACACCCGCAAGAACGCCCCGGTGGTGGTCTTGGATCGCCAACTCGAGCTGGAAAAGGATCATGGCACCCGCGTCGAAATCGAGATGGAAGCGGATTACCGCAACGGGAAGCGCTGGCTGGGTCGCTATCTAGAGCAAACCGCGCTGGCTAACCCCCATTGCAAACTGGAGTATCACCGCCCCGATGCGGACGCATTGATTTTCCCAAGGGCCGCGGAAATTGCACCCCGCGAAGCGGTGGAGATCAAGCCCCATCCGCAAGGCGTCGAGTTGGGTCAGTTGATGCTGATTCTGAAGGAGTCGCGTTGGCGAGACCTTCGCGGGTGTTTGATGCACGAGTTCTCGCGCGTCTCGCCGACGATCGCGGACCAGGTCCTCAAGTCGGCGAAGATCGACGGCAAGACCAAGGCTCGGGTGGTCGGCGAGGATCTGAAGCTCTCGGAGCAGCTCCATCGAGCGATTCAGGCGACGAAAATCATGGCGCCTCCGACCAACTGCCTCTCGCCGATCGGGGAAGAGCTGATCCACAAGGGCCTCACCAACTTTCTCAACGTCACCCAGGAAGAAGCCGAGCACGAGGATTTAGAGCAGCTGGAGCTCCAGGCGGAAAAGGGCAAGGGTCGCAAGAAGGAGGAGGCAGCGCAGAAGATTGAGGAGGCCAAAAAGAAGGCGCAGGCCGAGGCCATCCTCGAAGCTCAAGGGAAGCAGGAAGGTGAAGAGGTCATCAAGGGGCACAAGTTCTTCATCACCTCGGTGACACGACCGCCCAAGGTCTACCGCGGCAACCCGTTTCAGGTGGAAGTTGGTGTCGCCTATGGGGGCCCTTTGCCCGGCGACAAACCGGTCGAGCTCTATCGGTTCGCCAATCGCGTCCCACTTTTGTTCCAAAGAGGTGCTTGCGGCATCACCGAGTCGGTGATCAGGACGGATTGGCGCAATTACATGCTTTCCCAGCCGAAGGGATCCTTGCCCGTCGGCCCGATGATTCTTTTCGTGCACATCGCCTCAGTCTGGGTGCCCTTCACCTCGGAGTCGAAGGAAGCGGTCGCGCACTATCCGGAGATCATCTCCGAGCTCCGACTGGGCTTGCAGGAATGCGGCCGCCGGTTGGCTGCCTTCGTGCGAAAGCGGCAAAGCGCTGAGTACGAACTGCAGCGGCGATCGATCTTTGAGCTTTACATCCAGGAGATTGCCCAGAGCATGAAGGGTTTGCTGGGCGCCAATCCCGAGAGGATCAAAACAGATTTCATGAAATTGGCGAACAAGTTCACCGGCGGCGAGCTGACGGATGAGATCCTCACGCGCGCTTCAGAGAAGTTGGCGGCGCGGCCGCGAACCGCCGAAATGGAAATGACCAAGGAGGAGCAGTAAACGTGTCATCGATCGGGCCTCGCGCCGCCAAGGCGCACGCTGCGAAGACGGTCAAGAAATTGGAGGGACTGGCGAAGGGCACTCTCCAGATGGTCAAAGGCGGCAAGAACCCCTACTTGTCAATTCCCACCCGGACCTTGGCCAACGTCCGCTTCAACCAAAAAAGCCAAGTGATCGAGCTCAAGGGCGACAAGCAGAAGCGCTACTTCTTCAACGTCGGCCAGGCGAAGCGCTTCATGCAAATGTTCCTGGTGGCCAACGCCTGCAAGGAGCTGATCGGCGTCGACAAGACGACCAGCATCCGCGATCTGTACTACATGACCAAGCACACGCTTGGGCAGAGCCGACAGAATACTTTCGAGGAGCAAGAGGAATCCGACCCAATCATCGAGGATCTCGAAGTCACGGTGGACGCGCTGCGAGAGGAGCTCAATCTCTTCGCCTCCAACCGCGGCTCACTGGTTGGAGAGATTACGCTCGTGGACGCGGGCGATGTGATCGACGGCCGGCGCATGGGATCTGGGGGCTGGTCGATACCGTCGATCGTCGAGGACAACGTCATCCAATTTCGCAAGTGCGATGCGAAATTCATCCTCTTGGTCGAAAAGGATGCGGTCTGGCGACGGCTGAACGAGGACAAGTTCTGGAAGAAGCACAAATGCATCTTGGTGACTGGTCAAGGACAGCCCCCGCGAGGGGTCCGCCGACTCTGCCGACGGATGACGCACGAGCTCAAGCTGCCGCTCTATGTCCTCGTCGACAACGATCCCTGGGGTTTCTACATCTACTCGGTTCTCAAGCAAGGCTCGATCAACCTGGCCTATGAGTCGATGCGAATGGCAGTACCCGAAGCCCGTTTCATTGGACTGTCCTCGTTCGACAAGGAGAAATTCAAGCTCCCGAACAACGTGGTGATCCGGATGGAGGATGTGGACATCTCCCGCGCCAAGCAGATGCTCAGCTACCCTTGGTTTCAGCGCAAAGAGTGGCAGCGCGAGATCGAGCACATGGTGAAGACCGGAGCGAAGTTGGAGATCGAGTCGCTGTCCAACCGCGGCATCTCATTCATCACCGAAGAGTACCTGCCGAAGAAGCTGCGGGACCGCGACTGGCTCGCCTGATTCGCACCATTAACCCTCTGCCGCTAGAGGGCACCGAACCGGATTCCCTGGTTTGAAGGGCGAATTCGCAGAGATCCGTGACCGCTGCAGGAACAAATGCAGAGACAGTTTCTCTGCGCCGAGAATCTGTTTCTGCATTTGTTCCTGCAATTGTTCCTGCACATGGCGGTCCTAGGGATTGGATTTGGCCGAAGCCAATACAAATCAAGAGCTTGGCGGTGAACGGCTGATTTCGAGTCGACCCCGGGGCGCCAGGATCATCCGCCCGAGGTGGAACCAACGACCTTGCTCGGGTCTGATTGCGCCGTCGAGCTTTTCTTCTTAGCTACCCAGGCGCGGATGCGTGAGTCCAAAGTTGTCAGCGGCAGGGCTCCCTCTGCCTGTAGTTGGTCGTGGAATTCGCGGATGTCGAACTGCTGGCCAAGCTCCTTGGTGGCGAAGGCACGAAGCTCTTTGAACTTCAGTTCGCCCAATTTGTAGGCGAGCGCTTGTCCCGGCCAGCTGATGTAACGGTCCACTTCGACTTCAATGTCGTGATCGGCTTTGCCGGTGTTGTCGCGGAAGAACTGCAGCGCCTGGTCGCGGCTCCAGCCCAGCTCATGCATCCCGGTGTCGACCACCAGTCGAATGGCTCGCCACATCTCGTACGTGAGTTGGCCGAAGTGGGAGTAGGGATCCTTGTACATGCCCAACTCGGGCCCGAGCGACTCGGAATACAAGCCCCAACCTTCGATGAAGGCGGTGTAGCCGCCAAAGCGGCGAAACTTGGGAACGTCCGGCAGCTCCTGCGCGAGCGCAAGCTGAAGATGATGCCCTGGAACCGCCTCGTGCAGCGTCAGGGCCTCCATCTCCCACTTGGGTCGCGACTTAAGATCGTACGTGTTGGCGAAAAAGACGCCGGCGCGAGCTGCTTCAGCCGATCCGTTCTCATAGTAGGCGGTGGTTTGGACCTTCTCCGAATAAGCGGGCACCGGAGAAACTCCGTAAGGCAGGCGCGGTAACTTACCAAAGAGTTTTGGCAGCTGGCCGTCGATCCGCTTGGCGATGTCCCGGTAGGTCATCAGCAACATGTCCTTGTCGGTGAAGAAGAATTGTGGATCGGTCTTTAGGAAATTGAAGAACGCCGGGAGATCTCCCTTGAAGGAAGACTCTCGCATCACTTTGTCCATCTCCGCTCGGATGCGAGCCACTTCGGACATACCAATTCGGTGGATTTCCTCGGGCGTTAGCTCGGTCGTTGTCTGAACCTTGACCCGAAGCGCGTACCAAGCCTTGCCGTTGGGAATAGAGGAAAAGGCAATGGGGGTTCGCGCCTTGGGCTCGTATTCATTCGCTACGAAATCGCGCAGCTTACGGAAGGCAGGTAGGACCGAGCTTTGAATGGCAGCCAAGCCCTCCTCGCGGATCCTCTTTTGGTCGGCCTTGGAAATGGACGCTGGCAATTCCTTGAAAGCGGTTTGGTAGATTGGGCTCTGGGTCGGGTCGCTGGGCAGCTGGCGTTCTATCCCGCTGACGACGTCGCGGAGGGTCATCCGGGGCGGAGTGATGCCCGTTTCCAGCCCCTTGCGCATCAGCACGATTACTTGATCCACAAACGCAGGCAAGCCTCGCAACCTCCGAATCAGGTCCTCGTAGTCCTTGGTTTTGGCCAACCGGGTCCGCGCAACCAGATCAGCGAGCTCCTGGTGGGGTCCTCTTAGTCGACTGACTTGCCAGTACTCGCCGGGGAACTTGTCCTCTTCGGCGGTCAAGGTGGCGTTGCGGACGGCCAAGTCGTAATTGAGCTGATCTGCGGAACCAAGTTTGTTGCGGTCGAGAGTCTTGAGCTGCTGCAGCGTCTGCTGGTGGTGCTGCTTTCGGCGAGCGACGGCTTCCTGCGACAAATCCGGCCACCGATCGTTGTAGCGAAGATCGCCGAGGTTGGTCGCAAAAAGCGGATGTTCTTTGAGAGTCCACTCCCATTCGGCATCGAGAAGCTGGTGGAGCCGCTTACCTTCTGAATTTTCGTCGGCTGACCAGGTTCGGAGGGGCGTTAAAAGGGCAAGCGAGAGGAGAAGAAATCCAGCGCGAACACGACTCATCGGACTCTCCTTTGACCAGGGCGGGTGCTCGTACCAAGCACCTTTGCGATGGATTGACGAGGCTGAACGCCAAGAACCCAAGTAAATTCCTTGGCACTGGAAGTGTGGCGGTGCGGGGGCTAGTAACGAGGCATGAAGCCACCAAATCTTTACCTCAGGCAGCTGCTGCTCGGTCCGATGGAAAATTTCGTGTACCTGGTGGGCTCGCCAACTGACAAGGAAGTGGCCGTTGTGGACCCGGCCTGGGACGTAGAGGCTATTCAGCAGGCCGCTGCGCAAGACGGAAAAACAATCTCATGCGCCATCCTCTCGCATTCCCATATGGACCACATCAATGGTCTGCCCGAGTTGCTGCGGGCGCATGACGTGCCCGTGTACGCCCAGAAGGACGAAGTGGAATTCTCGAACGAGCTCCGGCGAATCTCCGACGCTGTCAGACAGGTCTCGCCAGGTGATGAAATATCGATAGGCTCCCTGCGGCTGAAGGCATTGCATACTCCGGGTCACACGCCTGGATCCCAATGCTTGTACTTTCAGGATGCGCTCGTTTCCGGCGACACCTTGTTCATCGAAGCATGCGGCCGATGCGATCTGCGCGGAGGCGATCCGGAAGCGATGTACCGGAGTCTTTCCCAAGTGTTGCTCAAGCTGCCGGACCAAACTCAGCTATTTCCGGGCCACGACTATTCCGATGTTCCCACCTCTTCGCTCGCCGAGGCCAAGGCGAGAAACCCGTATCTGCGATTTGCCGACTTGCAGTCGTTCATTGGCTACCGAATGCGGCCTCGGGGCTGACTGCGCAACCAGAGAAATTTTCTTTCCAAGCGCCTAAGATGCTCACATGCCAGCGGACGCCAGCCCGATGCTGCCCCCGCTGCCGACCTTCCTCGAGGACGAGAAGGTTTGCGGCAACTGCAAGTTGTGGCAGGCGCATTCGGTTGACCACCGAGGCTGGGTCGGGCCCTGCCGGTTGCAACCGAACCGAGGCCTGTTTCCTCCGAGCGCACCGATTTGTGACTACTTCGCACCCAAGGGGGTAGCCGCCCCTGTTCCCGTCGCGCCTGCCCGGCCCACCCGGCAGGTGCGCAACGTGGCCCCGGTGGTGGTTCGAAGGCCAAAGGAAGTCGAGGAACCGGTGGATTTGGGAGGGGAGCTCGCAATGACACGCCAGGAATTGATGGACATCTTCCGCGAGGCGAGCGGCGATGTGGACGTGCCGCTGGCGCCGAAGTGGGAAGGCGGGATGATTCAGATCATTCCGGGAAATCGCGAGCTTCAGGCCAAAGAGCTGCCGATCGACGCTCTGTTTCACAAAGTGGTGATGATTCGCGATCGCCTGCGGACGCTCGAACAGCGAATCAACTCCCATGCAAAGCTGAGCGATGCGGAGAAGCTTGAGATACAGCAGTACATCACCCGGATTTACGGTTCTTTGACGAGCTTCAATCTGCTGTTTCGCGATCGCGGAGATCAGTTCGTGGGCGCCAAGAGCGAGGACTGACCCAAGCGGCTTCGATCGGGTCTAGTCGGCCAAAGCGCCTGTCATCGCGGGTGTCGCTGGCACGTCATTGAACTGGCCCTCCCAGCGGGCAATGACCGCAGTCGCCAGGCAGTTGCCGATCACGTTCAATGAGGTACGCCCCATGTCCATCAGCTCGTCAATCCCGAGGATGAGGAACACCGGCTCGACCGGCAGATTGAAGGAAGCCACCGTCCCGAGAAGGATGACCAAGGCCGCACGTGGCACACCCGCCACTCCCTTGCTGGTCAACATCAGGGTGAAGACCAGCAGAAGTTGTTGCCCCCAGCTCATGGAAATACCGGCTGCCTGAGCAACGAAAATGGCGGCCAGCGACAAATACAAAGCGCTTCCGTCGAGGTTGAAGCTGTAGCCGGTGGGAATCACGAACGCGACGATCTGCCGCGGAACCCCGAGCCCTTCCATCGCTTCCATGGCTCGCGGCAATGCCGCCTCGGAGCTGGTGGTTGCAAACGCGATCGATACCGGTTCGGCAATCGCTCGAACGAATTTACGCACCGGAATCCGAGCCAACAGAGCGATCGGCAACAGTACGAAGAGAGTGAAGACGATCAGCGCGACGTACAGAGTGGCCAAGAGCCGGAACAGGTTGACCAGAATTCCCAACCCCATGTGGCCGACGGTGTAAGCGATTGCAGCGCCGACGCCGATCGGCGCGAACAGCATCACGATGTTGGTAAACTTGAACATCGTTTCGGCGAGGCTTTCCGCGAATCGCAGCATCGGCTGTCGTTTAGGTTCGCTCACCAGCGCCAGAGCGATGCCGAAGATGATACTGAACACCACGATCTGGAGCAGTTGCCCCTCGGCGACGGACTTGGCGATGTTCTCGGGAAAGACGTGCAGGATCAGGTCCGCTGCCGTCTGTTTGGCCGCCTGGAGTTGATCGGCCTTCGGCGCTGAAGGCAGTTTGATTCCGACCCCTGCGTTGCTGAGGTTGATCGCTGCCAACCCGACCACCAGCGCCAACGTGGTGACGACCTCGAAGTAGATCAGTGCCTTGATGCCCATCCGGCCCACCTGCTTGAGGTTTGCATGGCCGGCGATTCCCACCACCAGAGTTCCGAACAGCAGGGGGGCCACGATGGTTTTGATGAGACGCAGGAAAATCTGACTCAGCACTCTGAGGTTGATGGCCAATTGTGGCCAGTCGTGCCCAAGCTCGGCGCCCGCGACCATTCCAATCAGAATCCAGGTGGTCAGCGAACGTCGCGTCACCCCGTAGCCGAACAATGCGAGAATCGTGATCCAACGAGCTGCGGTTGGAGTCCAGGCCACGTTCGCACCCAGGCGCTGCGCCACGCTCAGCGCGGCGGCCAAGGTCATGA
>Ga0126369_10004714_pt1 | contig 10026 bp, 15 predicted proteins | sample PanSoiMetaPlot_1_FD_109646 | JGI IMG/M metagenome (GOLD analysis project Ga0126369, IMG submission 109646) | Tropical forest soil microbial communities from Panama - MetaG Plot_1 | ecosystem: Environmental > Terrestrial > Soil > Tropical forest > Bulk soil | place: Panama | collected 2016-02-17
GTGATCTTGTCGTCGCCGAGATACCCGTCCTCGTACGCGAGCCGGATCGTGCGGTAGTCGACGTTGTACCAGCCGAGCAGCCGGCCGTCGTTCCCGTGCACGAGTTCGATCGGACACGCATCCGCGGTGAGCGTGTCGGCGACCATCTTCTTGATGAAGTCGGCGAACGGCGAACGCCGGTAGCCCCACTGCGCCTCGGTGGGGTCGCGCTCGGTGCCGCACATGAGCAGCATTTGATCGAGCCGCTTGCACTGCTTGCGGTCGATATCGGTCAGCCGCTCGCCGTCGCGACGAATCCAGCGATAGCCGAGCGGGTTGTCGTCATCGTCGGAGTACGGCCGGCAGTAGGGCTCGACTTGATGGCACCGCGCGTACACGATCGCCTGGTGGATATCTAGATTTTCGTGCATGTACGCGAGGAAGTCGAAGGCGCCGCCGGGGCTCGGCTTCTCCATCCAGGGCTCGGCCGACTGCCCGACGATCCCAAGCTCGTTCGCGTAGAGGAAGCTCGTCGCGCGGCCCGTCGCTGGCCGGCCCGTCTCGCCGAGCGGTCGCAGCGCCGACTCGAAGCGCACGGCCTTCTGGAACCACTGCTGCTGCCCGTGCAGTTCGGAGAGCCAGTGCTGGATCTCGTCGGGCGGGATGAAGTCCGAGCGCCGCAGCCCCGTGAAGAAGTCGCGGAAGAGTTCCGCGTTCACGTCGCGCTGCTCGTCGGCTGGGAGCGGCTGGTGCGACAGCGAGAGCAGGTTGTTGAGCACGCTCATCGCGTGCCCTGGTCCTCCGGCATGGCTTCCCCTTCCCCGCTGCCCGCCGCATGGACCGCGCTGCGCGCCGGATAGCACGCCCGGGGCAGGGGATGCTACCGGGGGTGCCCTGGCCGCGGCGCCCGAGCGCGAGGGGGACATGTACCCTCGCGCTATCCCGACGCCGCGGCCCGGTGTGTGTGCGGGGGTTAGGCGGCTTCGGCCGCGGTCGGCGTCGCCTGGAGCGCCGCCACCACGTCGGCGATCTTGTCCTGGGGAATGTGAATGCTCCCCATCGGGATCGTCGGCGCTCCAGAGAGCATCGCGAAGATGTGCGCGGTGCCATCGGGCATCACGCCGACCTTCACGGCGCACGGCCGCTCGTTCGGGGCCGTACCCTCGGCATGGACGCCCGTGACCGGATCGAGCGGGCCGGCGACACCCGTGCCGCCCGCTACCCAGGTCATACCCTCGGGGAAGTCGGTGATTGCCGGTTCGGTGGCTGCCTTCACGTCTGGCATCGCTCTACCCTCCCATCGCTGGCCGCAGTGCTATGCGCTGGCCGCAGTGCTATGCGCTGGGGCGCATAGCACGGTCAGGGCGTCCCGTCGACGGTGGTCGCCGAAGGCAGCACGACGCGCAGCTTCTCCCGCGTCTTGACCGACACGCCTTTCACCGCGTCGATCTGCACCGTGAGCGTCGCGTGCTCGGCGTCTGCATTGAGCGCTAGCCAGCGCTCCACCATGTTCCGCACGCTGTCGCGTTGCTCAACGGTCAGCGCCATTGCGTCGATCCCGCCACCACTGCCAGAAAGCGTGTGCAACCATCACGAGCATCACGAGCGCGACGATGCCGAGCGCCAGGCCGAAGTCGGCGAGCGTCGGCATGGTCGCCGGGTAGCACTACTGGATCGGCTCAACAACCCAGGTGCGGCCCGCGGGCTCGAAGATGATGCGCATGTGTGAGCCCTGGATCGCATCACACCAGGGCGTCAAGTACGCGGCCTCGGGATCGACGAAGAGCGCGTCGAGCAGGCCACCAGGGCGCGGGCTCCCCTTGCTGTTCAAGAGATCGGCCAGGTGTCGCGCGCGCGACTCGCAGTCGCAGTTAGGCATGCTTGAGGTACGGCCGCGGCCGCCCGAGATCACGGGGCACATGCCGGGCGAGCGCAGCACGCTCGGTCGCGTCCAGCACGTATTCCTCGTCGAGCGGGGGCATCTCGGGGTCACGCTCCATGACAACGAACGGGCGGTCGCGCGGCAGCGTCACGATGATTGCCAGATCGTCCTCGGACCCGTCGAAGTGGACCGGCGCCACCACGATCCGCCACGTCGCCGTTTTCGGTTGCGCGCGCTGGCCGTAGAGCCCATGCCAGAGCTTGCCGAGCCGCGCCATCGGATCCTCGTGGATCGAGGCCGCCATGATCCCCGCCGGGTCCGTCTCCTTGGTAATCAGCGCAACCCACCAGAGCAGCACGCCCAGGTGCTCGCGCTCATACTCGATCACGCGCGCCGCGTGCGACATTTCCGCATCGTAGCTCCGGCGCTTGGCGTCGCTCATGCGTGCGGCCGCCGATCCTCGATGAGCATGGGCGGCATCTTCCGCGTCTTGTAGCTCGCCTCGATTTGCGGGGCGAGCCAGTCGCCCACGCTGTCGCCGTTCGGGAGCACGATGTGCGCCAGGAACTCGTGCTCGAAGGTGCTGATGCCCGACTGGACGACTTCGAGCTTGGCCTTGATCGCGAGCGCCAGGGCACGCCAGCGCTGGCGGCACGCCTGCTCCCAAGCTCGGTAGGCGTCGTCGGGGTGCCGCTTGTGACCGCGGCCAGGCGTGTGCGTGAAGTCTCGGTCGTCGCGGAGCGGCAGCGGCACGAGGAAGCGCACGCGGCGGCCCTCGGCCTCGAACACCACCTGGGCACGTTCGGGCTCGGCCGCGTAGGCAAACCGCCGCGCGCCGTAGCGCCCCAGGATGCGCTCGATCTCGGCGCGCGACTTCTCCACCGAGACGGACGTGTCGGCCGCGTACCGCATCAGCCCTTGCGACCGATGCGACGCGGCTGCGGCCGCACCGAGCCGAGCCCCGACAGCATGGTGCGCAGATCGTCCGCGGTTACCTCGATCGCGCCCACGTACGCCCCTCGCTCCGTCGCACCGGGCGGCTTTGCGTAGACCGCTACCCGGATTGTCCCGAACGGTGTGATCTCGCCCGGTGCGACTTCTACGGGCACCTGCGCGTCGTGCGCGTCGTGCCACGTACCCATGAACCACTCATCCCGGGGCCTCGTTCCCATGTCGCAGGAATCCTACCAAGTCCTCGATGTTCTCCCGCGGCACGTGCAGCGTTCCCAGGTGAACGGGCTTCACCCCCGCCGTGAAGATGTGCAGCCGGGCAGCGCCCGATAGCTCGTCCTTCGCTACGCTCATCGCCACCGGCACCGGGTCGGCGTCGGTGGTGGCAATCCACATGAACTCGCTCGGAATGACTTGGACCCGCGGTTGCTCGGCCATCACCAGCGCTCGCCGCCCGCCCGGCCCCGTCGACCGCTTCCACTCTCAGCGTCAAGCTGCTTCGCGCGCTCGCCGTTCCATCGTGCAATGGCCGCCTGCCTGGCCGATTCGGAGCGTTCCGCCTGGGTGTACTTCTTCGCCCGCGCGAGCGCCGCAGCGCGAGCCAGTTCGGTGCGCGCCGCAATCGCTTCGGGAGTCTTGCTCAGAGCAGGCTTCTTGTGTGGCTTTTCGTGAGTTTTCGACACGTTGTAGTTCATCCTTTGCCGCAGCTTTGAGAATTTCGGAGTGCCTACCAGCACGCATACCCGATCCCGCCTGGTGGCGCAACTTAGACTTTCCCGCGGCACTTCGGGCACCGCCAGCGCTTGTACGCGCCGAACGGCTCGGGAATCAGGCAATGGTCGCAGATCAGGTGCCCGCAGCCTCGGTAGATCGTGAACCCCACGTCGTTCGGCGTCACCTTCCGGCAGCGCCGGCACACCAGCACGCCGATATGGTCGTCCACCTGCATCGCTTTCCGCGGCATCAGGATTCGATCGGCCAGGACACGGCGGGATCCTGCCAGCGCGCGTCCCAATAGATGCACGAGCACTCGACGAGGCCACCAGAGAGAAAGCGTCGCCACCAGGGAAGGCGGAAGCGGCACATGCGGTGGTGCGGTGGATGCCAACATGCCGGGCACCGGAGCGGCATGGGCAGCGTCGCCGGCCCGGTGGCCGGCGACGGCGGTGGTGGGGGCGTGCCGGTGGGAGTCGTCATGTAGCACGCACCGAACGCTCTCGCTATCGCTATCGCAGGCGGCCCTCGGCGCGCGCCATCGCGCGGCCGCGGAGCCGCGCCAGGCGATCGGCAGCCGCCAGCGCCTTCTTCCGCGTGGCGTGGCCGCGCATGTGGGCGAGCGCGTGGCCTGGGCACGGCACCTTCTTCGGGCAGTGCGGCCGCGTGCAGCCCGTCCGCCGCCCGCAATGCGGGCACTCGTGGTGGTGGAGCATCATCCCTCCGGCGACTGCCCCTGGATGAGCCGGTGCCGCACCGTGCAGTCGTCGCACATGAGCAGGCCGTCGACGCGGTTCTCGTTGCCGCGTACGCCACGCCGCTCGCAACCGGGCATCCGGCAACGGTCCGGCAACCAGTGCCAGAGCCACGCGAGCAGCGTCGTCATAGCGCGAGCCCTCGCTGCCAGTTTGTGTGCGTCGGCCCCTTCGGCGCGTCGAGCATCTGGACATAGCGGGCCGCGGCGATCTGGCGATCCGCCAGCGAGAGCTTCGCGTGATTCGCTTGCACCCACTGGAAGAACGGCACGGCCCAATCGTGGTACTTGCTTCCCGTGTACTCCGTCAACGCCTCGGCGATCGGGTCGCCGTCGCGCACGAGCACGAGCTTGTCGTCGCCATCGCCCTCGATGAAGTGCAGCCGCGAGTTGATTCCGAGCGAAAGTTGACTCCGCATAACGTCCTCGTTCCACGCCACTACGCTGCCCGTCACGCAGCGCTTCGCCGCCATCCGCAGCGGCAGCACGGTGTCGAAGAACTCGCCCTCGCTGTCCGTCGTCCACGTGTCGAAGAAGGCCGTGTCGAAGCGTAGGTCGCACTCGGCGAGGTACTGCGCCAGGTCGGCCCACACGAAGGTCACGCGCGTCGTGGCGAAGTCGTGGTGCGGCGTCACGAGTCGGAGAACGTCGCTCGAATACTCGATCACGGTGATCTCGCGCACCGACTTCTCGCGCCGCAAGAGTTGCAGCACCATCCCGAGCCCGCACCCACCGACGAGCACGTGACCGTACAGGCGCGAAAGCTGGCGTCTAGCTTGCCATTGTTCTATGGGCAAGTCAGTCATCCAGAGCTTCCCGGCCTCAAGTAGCTGGTGCCAGCGCGTCTCGCGATCGTACACCAGCGCCGCCGCCCGGTGGCCGCCGAGCAGCATCGTGCGCATCGTGGTGCGCGACAGCGGCGTGCCCGCGGGCACGAGCTTGTGCTTGATCTCCCAGGCGCCCGACACCCCCTCGGGAATATCGAGCAGTCCGGCGTAGGCCGCTTTGCTCATCCATGCTTCTTTCTGAGTGCGTGCACACTCGGGACGTAGGGCTTGTCGGCCGGCCCCTTCACGTAGCCGCGCCGCCACACCTTCTGCACCGCAACCCATTCGTCCTGGGCCGGCGGTAGCTCGTCGACGCGCATGAGCACTTCGAGCGCATCGGCGTCGGGCGGATTCAGCCGTGTGAAGATCCGGTACTTCCGCTTGCGCAGGTTCGCAATGTCGCGCTCGGTGAGCGGCAGATCGCCGCGGAGCACGCGCCGCACGTCGTGCCCGATCACGTCCCAGCGGTGCCGCCACTCGCGCGGCATCGAGTTCACGATCGTCCGCCGGATCTTCAGCACGCCCGGGTGCAGCGTCACCATGTACCAGGGCCGCGGCAGCGGCCGCTTCCCAAACTTCTTGAAGAACTTGTGCATCGTCATCCGCCGCCGCAGCGCGTGCTTGTCGTCGATCACGAGGTCGTTCGCGTTGATCGCCGCGATGAACCAGGCGAGCAGCCACGGCCCCATCATCACCGCGGGCAGAAACCACTCGGCCTGGCCGCCCTTCGACTGGTGCCGGATCGCGAGCAGCATGTTCTGCTTGTGGTTGCTGTTCTCGACAACGAGGTATGCGTTCCCGCCGTCGTTACCCGAGATCAGGATGCCGGCCGCATAGGCGATCACGTTGCCGTGCTCGTCCCGCTTCCACGGCCGCCGGGAGAACTCCCGCTCGGGCAGCGGCTTCTGCCCGTTCTCCGGGTACATCATGTTCGTCATCAGCGCCGCTATCACCGGCAGCACGGGGATGCCCGGCCCCCAGCCGATGAACATGTTGGTGAACGGCAGCGGGTCGGGGAACGGGATGCCCAGCGCACTCTCGTCGACGAGCCGGAGTTGTTCCTTCGGATCGTCCACTTCGGTCGACTTCGCGATCTTGTCGAGGTAGCGCTGCACTTCGCCGAACACGCGGCTCACGACTTCCGGCCGGAACTGGAGCACGCGCGCGTCGCGTACGATCGGCGCCACGTGGCGACTCAAGTCCGTCTCATCCTCGGTGGTCGCCGCCCGCTTCAAGAGTTCCGTCGACATGTCGAGCCAGCCGGCCACGGTGAGATCGTGCACTTCCTTGTCGTCGAGATCGCGCAGGTGGGCGATGAGCGCTTCGCCGACTAGCTCGTCCTCGTCATCCGCGGGCATGTCGTCCCAGCCCTTGTCGATAATCGAGCCCAGGCGGTCGCCCCGCGGAATGTCGTACTCGTCGAGCAGCCCGGGATCGACGAGCTTTTCGAGGTCGCCCGTCGCGTACAGATGGTGAAGCACCTGGGTCGCGCGGCCAAGCATCGAGAACGCCGACTTGAGCAGCACCATCGGGACGCCAGGCGCCCACTGAAGCTGCGCCACGATGCGCTTAGTGCCGTCCTCGTCGAACGTGACTAGATGCGTCGGTAACGCCGTCCGGTCGCCATCCTTCCAGCGCTTCGCGAGTTCCTTCGCGCTGTACGGATGCGTCTGGTCGATCATCAGCGCGTACGGCCCGTGCTGGCGGATGAGCGAGAACACGAAGTCGGGCAGGTTCCAGTTCTCTTCCGCGTACGGCTTCGCGTACGTCGACTCGATCGGCAGTGGCCCGGATGGCGACCGCGCCCCGATCACCGGCCCATCCTTCGGCATGAGGCCGCGGGCGTTGATCTGGTGCAGCAAGAACGGGTGCGCGTAGATCGCGAGCAGCGAGGCCCGTTGCAGCATGCGGATGCCCCGGTCACCGAGTTCTTCGGCCGCGGTGGGGTGATTCTTCAGTTGATCGAGCGGCCAGGCTTCGATGCGCACAACGCGCTCGTGCTGGGCCAGCGCCCCCCGCCGCGCCGTGAGCCAGATCGCGGGCTCGGTACTGCCTGAAACAAATTCGAGCCCCCATAGGCGCTGCTCGTCGATCTCGTCGAGCAGGGTCGCTACCGTCTCGCCCCAGGGCCGCGGGGCTAGGTCTAGGAGTGTCGCCATGCAGTTTCCTCACCCCCTCTATACATGAATGCGTGCTTGCACGCAAGTGGGTTCTCTGGTACACTCCCTGGTCATGGCGAAGCACGAAGGATTCGGGACGGCCCCGAGCCAGGCCCGATGCGCTCTCTGTCAACGGCCGGTGAACCGGCACTCCGACAGCTACGAAGAACGGATGCTCGATGGCAGCCGGCGGCTCTTTCACCGGAAGCGGTGCTGGCCGCGCGAAGTACGGAACCGCAAGCGCTACGAGAAACGCGAGAGACGCCGGGCGGCCCTCGCCTCACGAGCGGCCGCCGAGAATGGGCACGTGGATAAGACAGAGCACTTCGTCGAGCCCACACCGCCGGCCCCGCGCAGCGCGGATGGCATGTTCGACTTCTCACTGCCTGGCGTGGTGGCCGCGAGCCAGCAACGGCGCATGCCACTCGACGAAGATCCCGTAGACCGCTGGTCGTTCGATGCCCTGCTCATCGAGAGCACGAACGGGCGCAAGCTCCATCCCCGGCGCGCGGAACGAGTCCTGCGGCTCTTGATCGCCCACTTCAAGGACCGGCCGTTCCTGCTCACCGACCTTCCTAGCCGCGATCCCGAAGGCCCGATGCATCCCGAGACAGCCTACGAGGCCCAGCTACGCATCATCGGGAAGCGCACCGGGCGCATAAGCCATCGCTACGGCGGCAAAGGCTACCCGAGCACGTACCTCTTCCATGCCCCGCGGCCGCTCGCACGCGCCGCCTTCCACCTTGACCCGGCGTTACCGCATGCCCGCGAACTCGGTGCGGTACAGACCACCATCACCCTACAGGAGGAAACGATCATGTCCGAGACACCCACTCCCCCCGTTGCCACTGCGGCCCCCACCAGCGTCTCGCCACTGCGGCGGAAGATGCAGGAACGGGCGGCCGCGGTCACGCCCGCCCAGCCGATTGACCCGGTGGCGATCGTCGCCAAGCTCGATGAGCTTGAAGAGTACATCGCCACGATTCTCGACGACTACCGGCGCGATCTGCGGAAAGCGCTCGGGCTCGACGGCTAACGCACCACTGCCGCGTCGCGCGCCCTCGCCAGGCGCGCGACGCGCGAATCCAGCGATGCGCGGTACTCGGCGATATCCGCGGCGAGCGCGTGCTGCTGGCGCTCCACGGCGTCGAACATCGCCTCGATGCGCGCGGCTCGCGCCAGCATCACCCCGGCAATGTCGGTGGCAGCTTCCAGACGAAGCGCCGGCCAATGCGCTGCGACAGCACACCGGCCCGCGCCTTCGCCCGGAGTAGCGACTGGTGAGAGAAGCCCGCGCGGGTTGCGGCGTCCGCCACGTCGCGTGCCGCTACGGGTCCAGCCGCTAGCAGCGCCGACAACCATCGCGCTGCCCCTCTCTGGATCTTCGAGCGTCGATTGCCGACGCCCCAGCCTGTTCCGAAGCTCGGCCCCGTGTTGCGCGGCCCGGGGATCACCAGCGGTCCTCTTGCGCCGGCACCGGGCTGTAGAAGTCGCAGGCAGGAAGCGCTGCCCGCACCGTGAAGCCGCGCTGGGTGCATTCGCCCGTCCGCGCATTGAAGCTCGTGCACGTGCCACACGTCGGGATCTCGTCCTGGGGCGCCGGATCGTCGACGCGCAGGTAGTGCGGCGTCTCCATGTGCTTGCGCATCGTCGGGCCGCCCTGGTCGGCGTAGTCAACGCGCTCGCCGATCTGCGCCGCGTAGCCCTGCTCGGTTTCCGAGAGTTCCTTCGGCATGTGGCGCAGCGCCGACTCGTAGACGTTCGGGTCAGGGTCGATCGGCAGCAAGCGCTCGGTGCCGAAGATGCGCACCCAGGCGACGCACAAGAGCATCCACGTGTAGGCGAAGTGCGGGTCAATACCTATCTTTTTAACCGCGCGGCGTAGCCGGCGCTCCGTCTCGCGGCCCTGTACCTCTTCGGTCACCAGCGCGACGCGCTGCATGTGCAGCCACACCACGTCGCGCCACACCGCGGTCGGCACGTCCAGGCCGCCTTCGCCGCGCAGGTGTTGCACGAGCCCGCGCGCATCGGGCGTGCACACACGGCCCTCTGTCCACTGGCCGAGCGCCCAACTCATCATCCGATACTGGTCGATCGTCGCGACGTAGCGGCCGCGGGCCTCATCGTCCGTCTTGCGGATCGACACCTTGTCCCTGGGCCGATCACCCCACGTCACCATCTGGTCGATCAGGTCGGCGTAGTTGCACACCCACACGCGGCCATCGAACGCGCGCGCGAAGCGATGGGCCTCGTTGAAGTTCGGCAGCGCTTCGACGGCGCACACACGCACGCGGTACTGGCGCATGATCTGCGCGCAGCGCTCCCAGGGATCGCCCGACTTGACGATCTCGGCGTAGAGCACGCGCATCCGGTCGTACCAGCGACACGCGAGGATGACCGTGTTGAAGCCGCCCATCTGGTCGATCCCCATGACGACGCTGCCGCCTTCGCCGCGCCAGTCGCCCGGGTTCTCGCGCAGCGGCCCCCATTCGAGCGTGCTGTCCTGCGCGGCGGCCAGGTGCGCTTCGGTGATGGGCTGCGTCTTAGGATCGGTGAACGGTCGGCCCAATATCCTGTTGTAAAAGTTCTTCGTGTCGACGCGCTCGCGCCACTTGAGCAGGATCGACTCGGCGCTCTGCCGCGGGCTCACGAATTGCGGAAAATGAAACCCCCGCCGCGGATGGCCCGGATTGCGTGCCACGTACCGCCCGCGCTTCGGATCGACTTGAGCGCCGCAGCGGGGGCACCGCCAGTAGACCA
>Ga0126369_10004715_pt1 | contig 10026 bp, 6 predicted proteins | sample PanSoiMetaPlot_1_FD_109646 | JGI IMG/M metagenome (GOLD analysis project Ga0126369, IMG submission 109646) | Tropical forest soil microbial communities from Panama - MetaG Plot_1 | ecosystem: Environmental > Terrestrial > Soil > Tropical forest > Bulk soil | place: Panama | collected 2016-02-17
CTGTGACGGCGCGCCCGGGGCGAGTGGCCTGAAGGTTCTCGCTCTGCTCGGCGGCGGGAAACGCATCGTCGTGCGTGAGGCCGGCGACAGCTACCGCCTGCCCTACGACGTGCGTGCGGTCGGACGGCACCTCGCGGCCCGGTTTCCGGCCGGAATCGGTCGGGTCCTGCGCGCCGGGGGTGCGATCCTCGGCCTGCCCATCCTGCTCGCCGCCGCGTGGCGGTGGCGAAGACGGTCGTGAGGCTCCCGCTCCTGCTCCTCGTCGCGGTCGCGGGCGCCTGCCGCGCCCCGGAGACGCGGCCGGACGTCGTCGTGATCGTGCTCGACGCCGTGCGCGCCGACCACCTCTCGGCGTACGGCTACGGGCGGCTGACCACCCCGGTCATCGACCGGCTCGCGGCTGACGGCGTCCTGTACCAACACGCGATCTCTGCCGGCACGTGGACCGTTCCGGGCCACGCCTCGCTCCTGACCGGCCGCGTGCCGAGCTCACATGGCGCCTATCGTGCTCCGGGAGGGATGAATGCCGCCACCGCGCTCGACCCGTCGGTCGAGACGCTCGCCGAACGGCTCTCGGCGGCTGGGTATGACACCGCGGCCTTCCTGGCGAACCGCGCCTACCTCGATCCGGCGTTCGGCCTCGCGCGCGGCTTCCGCGTGTACGAGACGAAGGATCTCTATCCGGCCGCGCAGCTCTTCCGGCGCGTGACGCACTGGCTCGGTCAGGAGTCCAAGCGACCAGTCTTTCTCTTCCTGAACGTGCTCGACGCGCACGAGCCCTACGCCGCGCCTCCACCCTACGACCGTCTCTTTCCGGGACGCCTCGAGCACGTTGGAGACGTCAATCGCGAGTACCTGAAGACCGGTCGGCTGCCCGCGCCGGAGGTTCTCACGCACTGCATCTCACAGTACGACGGGGAGCTGCGCTACATGGATGATCAGATCGGACGTCTGCTCGGTGAGCTCGAGCAGCGCGGCCGGTACGACGGCGCGCTCATCGTGCTGACCGCAGACCACGGTGAGCTCTTCGGCGAGCATGGCGTCCTCGGGCACGGGACGCTGCCGTGGGATGCGCTCGTCCGCGTGCCTCTCATCGTCAAGTACCCGCACCGGGTCCGTCGCGGGACCGTCGCCCAACCGGTCAGTCTCGTCGACGTGGCGCCGACGATTCTCGCCGTGCTCGGCCTGCCCCCGTTGCGCGAGACACAGGGTGCGCCCCTGTGGGAGCGGAGCGGCCCGGTGTTGGCGGAGGAGCTGGGCCCCGACGGGGGAGGGACGCGTGCCCTCTACGATGACGCCGGGCACGTGCTGTTCGCACAGGGGGACGGGGACAGCCGGCAGCTGGCGCTCTACGACCTCGGCACGGACCCCGGCGAGGAGCAGCCGCTGCCCGCCGAGGGTGTCGGCGCTCGCCTCGACACCGAGCTCAGCTCGTTTCTCGCTCGCCTGCCGCGAGCACCGCGTGGCCCGATCGCAACACGCAGCCCAAAGGTCCAGGAGCGGCTGCGCGCGCTCGGGTACGTGCAGTGAGCCGTGTCGTCCCGATCTGCTTCCTCCTCGCGATCTGCTGCCGGCGGCCCTCTGAGGCACCGTTCGTGGACATCACCGCAACGGCCGGTCTCGACGGTCCCGTCCCCTCCTACGACGCGGCGCTCGCCGACTTCGACGGCGACGGGCGCGTCGACATCTACGTCGGCAACCACGGCGCGGGCGCCGCGCTCTACCGGAACCTGGGCGGCGGGCGCTTCGAGAACGTCATCGCGACGACGGGGATCGAGCCGCGCGGCGACCAGCACGGAGCCGGCTGGGGCGACCTCGACGGTGACGGCCGGCCCGATCTCTACGTGGGCCTCGGCGCGGAGCGTGGCCGCGGCACGAAGGCGAACCGGCTCTACCAGAACCTCGGTGGCCGCTTCGTCGACGTGGCCGAGGCCGCTCGGGCGCGGGATCCTCGCGGACGCGCGCGCGGCGTCAGCTGGGTGGACTACGACCGCGACGGGCGGCTCGACGTGTTCGTTGCCAACTACGCGTCGCCGAACGTTCTCCTGCACAACGCCGGCGACGGGACCTTCGAGGAGCGGGCCGAGGCGGCTGGCGTCGCGCGTCCGGGCGCGGGCCGCGCCGTCTGGACGGACTACGATCATGACGGCTGGCCCGACGTCCTTTTCACCGCCACGCCCGGCGGCATCCGCCTGCTGCACAACGAGCGCGACGGCCACTTCCGCGACACGACCGACGAATCGGGGCTGCCGCGCTGGCCACCCGCCGAGGGCGCTGCCTTTGCCGACGTCGACGGCGATGGCGACCTCGACCTGGTCCTCGCGGCGGGGGCGGACTTCCCCGATTCCTTCACGCTCCGCGAGGGTTCGCTCGTGTTCGCCGTTCCCGGCGGGAAGGGGGCCACGATCCGGGTGGAAGGTCCGCGAGAAGCGCCGCCAGCGGCGCTCTATCACGAGGGGATGCTGCTCGCGGACGCCCCCCCGCTCACACCCGAGGGACGTGGCTGGGCCCTCCGATGGAACGGTCCCGGGCGCCTCGCCGGGCTCATCGGTCCCGGGATCACCGCGGCGTCGCTCGACGGCGCACGTGCCTGGCGCCCGCACGAGCCGCACCGCCTCTACCTGAACCGTGGCGACGGGACGTTCGTCGAGGCGGTGGGCGCCCTCGCGGGGCGTGGCAACGGGCAGGCGGTCGCGTGGGCGGACGTCGACAACGACGGCGACGTCGATCTCTACGTCGTGCAGAGCGGCGTCGAAGGAGCTGACGAGCCGGATCTCCTCTACCTGAATGACGGTCACGGGCACTTCACGCCGACCACCGGCGTACCACCGGGCGAGGGCCGAGGGTGCGGAGCGCACTTCGTGGATTTCGATGGCGATGGCCGGCTCGATCTGCTGCTCACGGCCGGCTGGGGAGTTCCCCCGCTCGCACGCGGGCGGCACCGGCTGCTGCGCAACGTGGCCCCGCCGGCGCACTGGCTCGAGGTCACGCTGGTCGGTCGCGCGAGCAACCGCGCGGGGCTGGGTGCCTGGATCGAACTCGAGGCCGATGGCCGGCGGCAGACCCGCTTTCGCGCCGGCGGTACCCTCTACTCGCAGAGTCTCCTGCCCGAGCACTTCGGCCTCGGGAACGCAAGTGGCGCGCGCCTTCGTGTCCAGTGGCCGAGCGGCACGGTGCAGGAGGTGACCGCGGTCGCAGACCGGCAGATCGAGATCGTCGAGTCGAGTCCGTAGCACGCGGCCGCGCGCGCGGTGTCGGGCTGTGCTATATCCTCGTTCGGTGGAGACGCGCGCGGCGCATGGACGCGCAGCCTGGCGGCACGTCGCATGGGCGCTCGCACTGGGTCTCTCCGCAATCCTCGTCGGCTCGGCCGTCACCGCCTGGCGGCAGACGGCGGCTCAAGGATACTGGGCGGCCGGCTACTACCGGCTCCTCGCCGACGCGCTCTGGAAGCGCTTCGATGGCGCGCTCCCCGTCGCCGTCCCTGTCGCGCTCGCCGCCGGGGCTTTCGCGGCCGTCCTGCGCCGCCGTCGAAGCCCGCCCCAGTTGGGGCCCGCGCTCGCGCTCCTCCTGCTCGTCGGTGGGGTGCGTGGGGCGGGGGCACTCGATGCCTGGCTCGCGTCGCGCGGGCCGAACCTCGTCATGATCTCGATCGACACCCTGCGCGCCGACCGGCTCGGGGCCTACGGCTACTCCCTCCCGACGAGCCCGAGGCTGGACCGGCTCGCCGCCGAGGGCGTCCTCGTCGAGGACGTCTACAGCCAGTCACCCAAGACGACGCCCTCCCACATGACCCTTCTCACGTCGCTCTACCCGTGCGTGCACGGCGTCGAGCTCTGGTGGCACGACCAGCCCGCGCACGTGCTGAGCCCCGCAGTCTACACGCTCGCGGAGGTCCTGAAGAACGCCGGCTATGCGACCGTCGCCTTCACGGGCGGTGGACAGGTCGACCGCTCGCGCGGCTTCGATCAGGGCTTCGACCGCTACAGCCACGGTCAGGAGCTCGAGAAGACGCTTCACTGGCTCGACACCCACCGGCGCGGGAAGTTCTTCCTCTTCTTCCACACCTACATGGTGCACGATCCCTACGTGCATCCGCTCCGCTGGGTACGCCTCTTCGACGCGGAGTACCGCGGCGGCGTGCTCGACACCGTGGAACGCTTGCTCAGGGAGGAGGATGGGCGGGGCGGGCCGGAGGTGTACTCCGAGAACCGACACGAGCGCTTCTGGGCGAGTGTCCGGCACGACGACCCGGCCGACGTCCAGTTCGTCGCCCGTCTGTACGACGCCGGCATCCGGCGCATGGATGAAACGGTTCTCGGCCCCCTGCTCGATCGCCTCGACGCGCTCGGACTGAGTGACAACACGCTCGTCGTCTTCACCTCCGATCACGGCGAGGCGTTCGCCGAGCACGGTCACTTCGGACACGACGACCTGCACGGTGAGACACTCCGGGTGCCGCTCGTGCTGCGCTTCCCGGGACGACTCGCCGCCGGCCGGCGTGTGGCCGGGCGGGCGCGGCTCCTCGACGTCATGCCGACCGTGCTCGACCTCCTCGCCGTGCCGGCTCCGCCCCTAGTCCAGGGTCGCTCACTCGGCCCGCAGCTCACGCGGCAGTCGGACTCGACGGATGGAGAGGCCGTGGTCAGCGAGTACGATCAACGCGGGGCCGGCCGAGTACACGAGAGCGTCCGTCGCGGCCGGCTCTCCTACATCGTCGAGGACAACCACGAACATCTCTTCGATCTCGTCGACGATCCCGGGGAGGCGAACGACCTGGTCAATACACGGCCGACGGAGACGGCCGCGCTGCGCACCGTGCTCGCCGGCTGGGGCGAGGAGTGCCGTGGGCTTGCCAGCCGCTTCGGTCCGGGCGACGTGATCGTCCGCCCCGACGCCGAGCGGGCGCGGCAGCTCCGTGCACTCGGCTACGTCGAGTGATGCGCGGCGGAAGGGCATTCGTCACGTGTGTGGCGGGCGGCCTCGCGGTGGCGGTCCTCGGCGGAGCGGGCTGCCGCCCGGACTGCACGCCGCCGGCGGGTGGCGTGAGGCCGAACGTCGTGCTCGTCACGGTCGACACGCTGCGCGCAGACCATCTCGGCTGCTACGGGAGCCCGGTCGTGCGCACCCCGAACCTCGACCGGCTCGCGGCCGAGGGCACTCTCTTCGAGCGCTGCTACGCGCACACACACGTCACCGTGCCGTCTCACCTGACGATCCTCACGTCACTTCCGCCGGCCGAGCACGGCGTGCTGACCAACGACAAGCAGACGGTCCGGTCCGCCGAGACGCTGCCGGCGCTCTTCGCGCGTGCCGGCTACCGCACCGCCGCGTTCGTCAGCGCCAAGCACCTCGGCCCCGAGTGGACGCTCGGACCGCTCCTCACACACGACCTGGACGTCTACCACGCGCCGCGGCGCATGTCGGTCCCGGCGCGCGCGGCCGAGACGAACCGGGAGCTGCTGCGCTGGCTCCACGGCGCATGCGGCGGCCCCTTCTTCGCGTGGGTCCATTACTGGGACCCGCACATGCCCTACGATCCGCCGCCGCCGTTCGACACCGCCTACTACCACGGCGACCCCTACGACCCGCACGAGACGAGCATGGCCGGCGTCACCTACGGCTGGTTCTTCTACGAGATCGGGGGCACGCGCCGCGTCCTCGCGGAGCGGGCGGGCGAGGTGCGCGCCCTCAAGCGGACGCTCGGCACCAGCGGCCACGGGACCCGCCAGCTGATTCTCTACCCCAACAGCCTCGCCGCGTATGCGCTGCCGCCCGATGAGCACGCGCGCGTCAGCGGCCAGCTGGCGGAGCTCGCGTCCCTTCTCCGGCAGCGGCTACCGCTGCGGGCGAAACTGTCGGACTGGCTGACGGGGGTCACGGACATCCGCTTTCCCCTCGGCCGCTACGCGGGCGAGGTGTCCTACGTCGATCAGGAAATCGGCCGCCTGCGCGCCGAAATCGAACGGCTCGGGATCGCGGAGCGAACGATTCTCGTCGTCACCGCGGACCACGGCGAGTCGCTCGGCGAGCACGGCCTCTACTTCGACCACTTCGGCCTCCAGGAGGCGAACCTGCGGGTCCCGCTCATCGTCTGGGCACCGGGGCGGGTCCCGGTCGGCCGGCGCCCCGACATCGCGGCGGGGCTGGACATCGCGCCGACCATCCTCGCGCTCGCGAGCCTGCCCGCGTCGCCCGCCATGCGAGGCCGCGACCTCTTCCGCGCCGGGGGGACAAGCGAGCCCGTGGTCGCGGAGTCGACGGGCGGTCTCCAGATGATGATCCGCGACGGGCCGTGGAAGCTCGTCCGGACCGTCACGGGCTTCTACTACACGGACAGCTTCGCGCCGCCGACGGGGGGGACGGAGCTCTACGACCCCGATGCCGACCCGCGCGAGCAGACCGACCTCGGCGCGCTGCACACCGACGTCGTTGCCACCCTCGGGGGCCGCCTGGACGACTGGCTTGCCGCACACCACCCCTCGCCCGACGGCCGGCCAACGGGACCGGTGAGCCCGCAGCAGGAAGACGAGCTGCGCGCCCTCGGCTACGTCGAGTGAGGGCCGGGCGAGTCGCCGCTACCGGCGCGCGCGGCTGTGGAGGCGCTCGGGGTCGGCGGAGCCGTAGCGGACCGTCCGCCAGAGCGTGCGCGCGAGTGCCTCGAGCGGCATGAGGACCCGTCCCTTCCAGCGCTCGTCGGGACGGGAGCGAAACACGGTGGAGTGGTAGCGACCATCCCATGCTGGCGGCGGCTCGCGCGTGTAGTAGTACGCGGCGCACGACCGTCGGAGCGTACCGGGTGGGGAGCACACCTGCGGAACACCGTGGAAGCTCCTCTCGCTCGTCTCGAAGATGACGCAGCGGTTGAAGAGCGGCAGGAACGCCTGGCGCCGCGTCGCCACCCGGGCGTCCCACAGCTCGAGCTCGCCCCCCCACTCCGGTCGCCAGCCCTCGTTGAAGAACACCAGGATGTTCAGCCGGCGGAAGAGCTGCTGCTCGGGGACCAGGTTGAAGTCGACGTGAACGTCTAGGTGGGCACCCGGCTCGTACATGTGAAGCCCGCCGCCTTCCAGCTCGGGATCGGCCACCAGCGACGGGATGCCTGTCACGTCCGACACGCACGCCAGCCAGGGGGGCGAGGCGAGCACCTCGTGGAGCATCCGCACGGGCGACGGCAGGTGCTCGCGCGCGGTGACCTCCACCTTGCCGCGCTCGTTGACCGCGCGGAACTCGCGGCCGACCTGACGGGCAGCGGCGAAGGGGGGAAACGCGTCCCGCACCTCGCGGGCGAATGCCGGGACGAGGAAGTCGTCGATGCAGATCCAGGGGAACGGCTCCGCGCCGCGGAATGCCACGCGCAGGCGGGGGACGTCGAGCGGGTTGACGAGCCGGTCGAGGTCGGTCACGACACGGGGTCCGTACCGCTCACCTGGGCTCGCGCATCGTCAACAGGATGCGCCGCGCCTGCGAGGCGACGGTGGCGGAGACGTTCTTCGATCTCGTGATGAGTCGGAGATCGCCGTCGGTGAGCGTCGTGAGCTGCTTGAGCGCGAGGACCAGCGGGGTCTTCGGGTTGGTCACGAGCGCCAGGCGGATCTGGTAGTTCCGCATCCACTCCCGGCGGTCGGCAATCGTGCGGAGGAGCTCCTCGTCGGCGCTCCGGTTGCGCGCGACGGCGACCACCTCGGTATCGGTCACACGCGGGTTCTGCAGCACGAAGCGACGGATCAGCTTCTGCGCGTCGCGGATGAGGATCGCGCGCGCGTCGCGATTGCCGCGCAGCGCGAGCTTGATCTTCTCCCCGATCCCCATGTTGAGGATCTGGGCGTAGAGGCTCCGCGCCAGCGCGGGCTTCGCGCCTCCCTCCGGCTCCTCGAGGAGCATCTCGGCGGGCACCACGATGTCGTCCACGCCCGCCTCGACCGCGCGGGCGATCGCCTCGGCGTCTTCGTCGGACGCCTCAGGCATGTCGCTCGGCCCGTGCGGCCTGCGCCTCCTTGATGATCTTCTCCGCGATGTGCCCGGGGACCTCCTCGTAGTGGGAGAACTCGAGCTCGAAGTCCCCGCGCCCGCTCGTCATCGAGCGGAGGTCGGGCGCGTAGCGGAGCACCTCCGACATCGGCACGTGGGCGCGGATCACCTGCTGACCGTTGCCGCGCGGCTCGGCGCCGAGCACCTTGCCGCGCCGGCTGTTCAGGTCGCCGATCACGTCGCCCATGTAGTCGTCGGGCACGATGACGGTGATGGTGGTGATCGGCTCGAGCAGGACGGGCCGGCAATGGTCGTAGGCGGCCTTGAACGCCAGGCGCCCCGCGATCTTGAACGACATCTCCGAGGAGTCGACGTCGTGGTAGGAGCCGAAGTAGAGCCGCGCCTTCACGTCGACGATCGGGTAGCCCGCGATGATGCCCTCGGTCAGGACTTCGCGTACTCCCTTTTCGACGGCGGGGATGAAGTTGCGCGGGATCACGCCGCCACTGATGTCGTCCTCGAACTCGAAGCCCTTGCCGCGCGGCAGCGGCGAGAGCTCGAGCCAGCAGTCGCCGTACTGCCCGTGGCCGCCGGTCTGCTTCTTGTGCTTCCCCTGCGCCTTGGCGGTGCCCTTGATGGTCTCCTTGTAGGGGACCTTGGGCGCCTTCAGCTCCACCTCGACGCCGAACTTCCGCTTCAGCCGCTCGACCGCCACCTCGACGTGCAGCTGGCCCGTGCCCGAGACGACGAACTCCTTGGTCTGCTCGTCACGGTGAACGCGGAGGGCGGTGTCCTCCTCCATCAGGCGGTGGAGCGCCTGCATGACCTTCTCGTCGTCGGCCTTGCTCTTCGGGGCGAGCGCGAAGGAGATGGCGGCCGGCGCATCGGGAAGAGGCGGGAAGACGATCGGGGACTTCTCGTCGGCGAGGGTGTCACCCGACGCGGTGTCCTTCAGCTTCGCGACCGCGACGATGTCGCCGGCGACGGCGGCGTGGACCTGCGCCTGCTTCTTCCCCTCGAGCTTCAGGGGATGGCCGATGCGCTCCCGCCCGTCACGCGCCGTGTTGATGCAGTTGAGGTCGGCGTGCAGCCGTCCGGAGACGACGCGCAGGACGGAGAGCTTGCCCGCGAACGGGTCGACGATGGTCTTGAAGACGTAGGCCGAGAAGGGGGCGTGCGGGTCCGCCGTCCGCTCCGCCTCCTCGCCGGTCTTCGGATTGTCGCCGTGCCAGGGCGCGAGCTCGGCCGGCGAGGCGAGCAGCTCGACGATCGCGTCGAGGAGCGGATGGAGCCCGATCCCCCGCGCCGCCGCGCCGCACAGCACGGGGAGGAACTTGCGCCCGAGTGTACCGTCGCGCAGGCCCGTCACCAGCTCCTCGGTCGCGAGCTCGGTTCCCTCGAGGTACTTCTCGAGGAGGACGTCGTTCGCCTCGGCGATGGTCTCGACGAGCTGCTCACGGGCCTTGGCGACGGTCTCGGCCAGCTCCGCGGGAACAGCCCCCTCCTGGAAGGTTCCGGAGTCGCCCTGGTAGAGGAAGGCGCGGCCGGAGAGCACGTCGACCACGCCGCGAAAGCCGTTCTCGCTCCCGATCGGCACCTGGAGGACCGCGGGCTTGGCCCCGACCGAGCGCAGATCTTCGAGGGCGTGGTCGATCGACGCGCGCTCGCGGTCCATCCTGGTGACGAAGGCGATGCGCGGGAGCGCGAGCTCGTCGGTCCAGGCCCAGATCTTCTCCGTCTCGACCTTGACCTCGCCGCCGGTCGAGCCGAGGACGAGGACCGCGCCGGTAGCCGCCCGGAGGCAGTTCCGCGTGTCGTGGAGGAAGGCCGAGTAGCCGGGCGTGTCGATCAGATTGAGGTCGTGCTTCTTCCACGAGCAATGGTGGAGCGAGGAGGTGATGGAGCTCTTGCGGCGGAGCTCCTCCGGCTCGACCGCGAATGCCGAGGAGCCATCGTCCAGCCGCCCGAGACGGGTGACGGCGCCGGCAGCAAACAGGAGCGCATCCGCCACCGTCGTCTTACCGGCACCCCCCTGCCCGACGATGGCCACGTTGC
>Ga0126369_10004716_pt1 | contig 10026 bp, 9 predicted proteins | sample PanSoiMetaPlot_1_FD_109646 | JGI IMG/M metagenome (GOLD analysis project Ga0126369, IMG submission 109646) | Tropical forest soil microbial communities from Panama - MetaG Plot_1 | ecosystem: Environmental > Terrestrial > Soil > Tropical forest > Bulk soil | place: Panama | collected 2016-02-17
CCCGGCAACCGCTTCCTTATCGAGGAGAACTGAGTGGCGTAGACGTTCTGTTCTGCGACCATCGTGCTCATGATGCGACCTCACTTGATGGCTGCGCCCTATCCGGCTTGCATTCGCTCCGCTCATCCAGCCATCCGTAGCCTTTCTCCTCCAGTTCCATCGCCAGATCCTTGCCGCCGGAGCGCACGATGAGTCCGCCGAGAAGCACGTGAACGTGATCCGGTACGACATAGTTCAACAGCCGCTGATAATGAGTTACGACGATGATCGCTCGATCCGGACTACGCATTGCGTTGATACCGTCGGCCACAACTCTCAACGCATCGATATCGAGGCCCGAGTCGCTCTCGTCGAGAATCGCCAATCGCGGCTCAAGCAGTTTCAGCTGAAGAATTTCGTTTCGCTTTTTCTCGCCGCCTGAAAATCCTTCATTGAGAGATCTCTTCAGCATCGCGTCATCAATGCCGAGGGACTTCGCTTGTTCACGCGCCTGCGACATGAAATCGACCGCATCCAACTCCGGCAGCCCGTGATGGCTGCGAACAGCGTTGACGGCCGCACGAAGGAAATAAAGATTGCTTACGCCGGGAATCTCGACCGGGTATTGAAACGCAAGAAAGATGCCCTCTCTCGCCCGGATCTCCGGCGTCATGCCAAGAACGTCACGTCCGTTAAAGGTCAATTCATCGGACACAACCTTGTAAATATCGCGGCCGGCCAAAACCTGGGCGAATGTGCTCTTGCCTGAACCGTTCGGGCCCATGATCGCGTGAACCTCGCCGGTACGAACATCGAGATTCAGCCCGCGAAGGATAGGCTTTCCGTCGATTGAGGCAGACAAGTTTCGAATGCGCAGCATTTAACCGACACTCCCTTCGAGGCTTACGCCGAGCAGTTTGCGCGCTTCAACTGCAAACTCCATCGGCAGCTCCTGCAGAACCTGCTTGCAGAACCCATTGATAATCGTGGACACGGCATCTTCAGCGGACAGCCCACGCTGCTGGCAATAAAAGATCTGATCGTCGCCGATCTTTGATATGGAAGCTTCGTGTTCGACTCGGGCAGTCGAGTTCTTGACCTCCAGATACGGAAACGTATGCGCGCCACATTTGTCGCCGATCAGGAGTGAGTCGCATTGCGAGTAGTTGCGGGCATTCTCGGCGTTCTTCAAAACCTTTACCATCCCTCGATAAGAGTTCTGTCCGTGTCCGGCAGAAATCCCTTTCGATACGATCGTGCTCTTTGTGTTCTTGCCGATGTGGATCATCTTCGTGCCCGTATCTGCCTGCTGATAATTGTTCGTCACCGCCACGGAGTAGAACGCGCCCGTAGAGTTCTCTCCGATCAAAATGCACCCGGGATATTTCCATGTGATCGCCGAGCCGGTTTCGACCTGGGTCCATGAAATCTTCGAATTCACACCCTGGCACTTCCCTCGCTTCGTGACGAAGTTGTAAATTCCGCCGCGACCCTCTTTATCCCCGGGATACCAGTTCTGGACTGTCGCATAACGAATTTCCGCGTTATCCAAAGCGATCAATTCAACGACCGCGGCGTGGAGCTGATTGCGATCGCGCATTGGTGCAGTGCAGCCTTCGAGATAGCTGACGTAGCTGCCTTCGTCGGCAATGATGAGCGTGCGTTCAAACTGTCCAGTCTCGCGCGCGTTAATCCGGAAGTAGGTGGAAAGCTCCAAAGGACATCGCACGCCTTTCGGGATATAGGCAAACGAACCATCGCTGAAAACAGCGGAGTTGAGAGTTGCGAAGAAGTTATCGCTATACGGGACGACAGATCCGAGATACTTCTTAACCAAATCTGGGTACTTCTGAACGGCTTCAGAAAACGAACAGAAATAAATCCCGAGTTGCTCGAGCTTCTCGCGAAAAGTCGTCGCGACCGACACGCTATCAAATACTGCGTCGACTGCAACGCCAGCCAGGAGCTCCCGTTCCTGCAGCGGAATGCCGAGCTTCTCATATGTCCGCAGAAGCTCAGGGTCGACCTCGTCCAGAGTTTTCGGCCCATTGTTGCGCTGTTTCGGCGCCGAGTAGTATCGCACTCCTTGATAATCGATCGCCGGATAGTGCACGTTCGCCCAGGTCGGCTCCTTCATCGTCAGCCATTGCCGATATGCTCGAAGACGCCACTCCAGCATCCAGTCGGGTTCATTCTTTTTCGCGGAGATAGCTCCAATAATGTCTTCACTTAACCCTGCAGGAACCGAATCCTCTTCGATTTCAGTCACAAACCCGTACGGATACTCCTGGGTCAGTACGTTCATTGTTTTCGGATCTTTCGACATTGCTTACCCCATTAGTTCCAAGATAGGCAATCTGTACTCTTATGTCAAGATTGACTGGTGAGAAAGAGTCCCGCGCCGGACGGGTTTCTACTGGCACCACGGATTTGACGCTCGCCGTCGGCACGGCGGATCGTGCATGGTGACAGCACGCATCAGCAAGAGGTGCCATAATTCTCTTGAGCGTCCTCTATGAAATCGCGCCGCATCATTATTCGGCATCCACGTAAAGAGGAGCCTGTGCTCTGGGTCATTGATAGTGAGCACTGGCCTCGGGCATGCCTGCGTGCCGAGTTGATCGAACGCGGTTACGACGCTTACGGCTTCATCACCATCAGCGACGCCATGGACTCGTTATCACGACGCGCACAGGCTACGCCTGAAGCGATCATCCTGGAATTGCGAGAGCAGCATTTAACGAATGAGTTAGTTGCAGCGCTTCGAAATCTGCGAATCCCGACTGTTGTTCTAGGCGGAGCGTCAGAATTGATCGAGCCGCTTATAAAAAACCAAGAATGGGAGGTCGTGTTGAAGAGGCCTGTTAGTCTTGGAAAGATTGCGGACATCGTTCAACAGATCGTTTCCAAACATCGCATGCCGGCAAACCCCATGGCGATCACTTGATTTTGGATAAGCGCAAGTGTTTCAAGTAAGGAATTTCATCAATCTTCTCTTTTGGCAGGTAGTCCCAATAAATTCCTTTCGGTCTTGGCAGTTGTGTATGCGTTTGAATGACCCTCGTCGGAGTGACAATAACATCGACAGGAATGTCATGCACAAGCACGGGGAGCTCGTCATCGAGTACCTGTAGATCGTGGACAGTCGTAACGACTGGCGTCTTCTGCCGCACCAATCCCACCTCGCGCGCTAAACCGAATTCAAGATCGGAATAGCCTCCGCCCTTTCCAATCCGCGCGCCGTCAAGATTCACCGCTACCGTGCCGCAGACGATCAAGTCGATTTCCCTCATATTGTCCGGAAGAACGGAGCGGCCGAAGCGGAAAGCGCCTTCGATCGAAGCGGCCTGTTTTATGTTCCTTCCCAGTCTGGATGGATCCAGTTCTATAAAGCACTCCAATTCGCGCAGGCGCGGAACAGCCATGTAGACCATCTTTCCTTCTTTCAATGCACGGAGCCGCACCGGACGTTGCGGTGAATCGGGATTGCACTTCAATACCTTCGCGCGTTTCCACATATCCAACTCACACAGCCGATCCGCTGCGCGCTCGGCGCCAACAAAGTTAGGTATCCTTCCGCGCGTTCCGGGAAATCGATGAACGTGAGCTTTCACGAGTGCCTGCCAAACATCTTCTCGGACGTCTTGTTTCGTATGACTCATAGCTGTCGCCGCAAATGCCATGGGATGACGGTTCGCGTGCAGCGTGCGCTCACCTCCGCATACACGCGCGCCGGTTCGTCCTGATAGCGTCGTGAAAAATGAAAAGGGATAAGCTTTTCGACGTGTGAAGCGGTGGCGATCTCACCGCATGCCCTCGTGGTCAGGTGGCCGGTCCGCGCGGCCTGTTCGGAATCCGCGTCACAGAACGGTGACTCGCAAAAAAAGGTGTAAGCGCCTTGCGCCAATCTCTGAAGGCGCGTTCGGTTTTCGATCGTATCAGCAAGATCCGTGGCATAGACCAATTTGGGACCAGGCCGCACAATCAGAATATTATCCGCGAGATCGCGTACGGTCGGAATGGACCCGTTGGGCAGCACGATTGTGGTTTCACGTTCTCCAGCGGCGATGCGCGCTTTAAAATCGCTGAGCCATGGACCCGGCGTTAATCCTAGAGTAGCCAATTGCTCTCGCCGAACGTCCAGATCGAATCTCAGCTCCAGCGCAAAGGCAAGAACCGGTGTTCGATGATCCAGCGTCATAGCTCTTACCTGAAAAGCGGTGTCATGCAAGAGAATCCCTTCAGAGGTTAATTCGTCAGCGAGAATTTGCGGTTGCGCGACGCCGGCCTGGACTCGGTAGCGGTAGACCTTCTGCTCGTGCAGTTCGGAAATGTCAAATCGAGGAGCGCGCTCACCGACACGATCCCAATGTATTCCCCGGACAAAGCCCATGATGTTGTCTGCCAGTCCAGGTGGGCCGAAGATGCGGCAGGCCGGGAGGTTGCCGATTCGCGAACGGAGTAACCAAATGAAACCCCCAATGTGATCGATGTGGGAGTGAGTGATGAAAACGTCGGTGACTTGATGCGCAATCCGCGCAGGCAATCGAGTAGCTTCACCCAAATCGAACAGCAGACTGCGTCTCTGATGCTGCAGCCGGATGTGGAGTAACGGATCGCCAAAGACCCCGTTCACCAACATCGCGGTGGCGGACCCGACGCGTGCCACAGGCCTCGGTTCCGCCGGAGTGTGAAGATGAGTACGGCTCATATCCGGGGGAGGCGATATGTTTATTAATTCACGGACAGCTTCCGCAGTTCTCAACAAGCCATTCGTATGACGCACCGCGTCGCGGATCAATATCGTTTGTGCTCTTTGTGGGTCACCACGAAGCTTCGTCACAAGCGTTTGACCGTCGAGTTCGAGAGCTTCGCCGAATGCTACACATCGCTGTCCGTCAAGAAATGCAACTTGGCGCCCGGCCCATGCCGAAGGAGCACCCTGCGGTGGCGGGGTGCCCGTCGAAGCCATCTCATTCAGATCGATCCGATGTCTGGAAGATGGCTCGAGATATTTATCCCAAAGCGCGGTCCGCCAACGGTCTCGAGCGCTCTTTCCTGGACGTCGCGCTGCCGGTGCCGCGCGCACTCGAACAACAAATAGTCGCAATGCGCGAAGCTCTTCTGCCACTGCAACTGCGTCAGAGTGGCGTTGAAGCGCGACTACGGCGTCAATGCCTGCCGATTGTACAAATCCATCCAGGAGCTCTGCTGCAGGAGCGCCACGAATCACGCCTGGTCCATCGATGAGAATCAAATGTTCCGGCGCACGCTCCATTAATCGGCCGAGTGCTTGAATCAGCGGCAGTCGAAAGCGTGCCGCGTCCAGACTGCAAAGCGGTTCGAGATCTATACATACCCAACTATCGGCGTCCCATCGTCCAAGGCAAATGGCGCCAGGAACTCCAAAAGCGGGTGAACCAGGATCGGCGCCGACGCAAGCACAAAGCACGCCCTGCTGCGAAAAGACTTCCGCTACTCGAGCCGCCAAAGTCGATTTCCCGCTTCCTGGAGGCCCCACAAACAAAACGCGCCGGCGGCGTGCCAGTTGTGCCGCTAGCAAAGTCGGATTGAGATCCACATCAAATTGAATCACTAATTACAGGGTGACATATTGAGGGCAAAACGGATTCATCGTTGAATTCCAACGACTGCCGGATTTCCATCCACTGATCGGACGGTAACCGTCACCTGCAACTCGTGCCAGTTCGGTGAAGAGCGTCTGATTTGAACCTTCAATGGTGAGTCGGTAACCATGATGGGTACCGAGATTTGAGAGGCGTTGTGTGAAGCGGCTGTTACGTTGAGTCCGTCAACGAGGACCTCATACTTTGTATGAGCAGCATCGTCCAGGTTGTTCTCAATGGCAAGATCATCGAAGGTCAATCCGTCTGATGTGAAGCGGAAGCGATCAAGTGGAGCGACTTGGCGGAACCAGTACTCGGCAATCCGATCTCGGCGCTGCTGCAGGATCTGAACGAGCATTCGCTCCGCATCAGGATCACTGTACTGACCCGCGCGAACCGCCGCCTCAATCTGATCGTTCGTAAACGAAGAAACAATTTTTGCACCCCAGTACCCGTCACGCTTCGTCATGTTGTCGAAAGCCGGGTTGGGCGAATTCGATCTCCAACGCATTGGTTCGAACGTCGCGCCTTCGATGTAGCCGATCGATGGATACTGAATTTCGGTCGAACTGCTTCCGCGACGATTCAGGCCGAACGTGAAAGTGGTCTTCATTATTTCCAGTGGATCGAAAAGGTAATGCTGACCATCGCGGGCGTTTTTAGGCCTGATCGACAAGCTGCCAAGCGAATCACCAAAGTCGATCAGGTAATGCTTTAGGAAGTTTCGCCCATCTTCTTCAACGTAAGTGTCCAACGTGTTGAGTTGCTTTACATCCGAGTTATTCAAGAACGCCTGAATCATTCTCAGGCCACGCAGCTCCCGCCGGTGTTCGTGCGGAGTTCGATCGTTCGGATCATCCTTGCGTACACCTAAATAAGAGAATGGTCCCTTAATTTTTCCCTCGATGAACCTGCTAGCCATCGCTCTCAATTGGCCTTGTTCAGTATGGGGAAGCTTTTGAAGGAACATCGCGAGTCCGTTCGGGTTCGAGGAGAGTTGCTCACGCTGGGCGCCCGTGCAGACGAGATTGTCGTCCGGCACAAGAATGTGCTCGTCAAAAATGACGATGAAATTCTCGGGAACGTTATAGCCGGCAGCATACAGAAACTTGGACGCAATCACATCCACCGCCGTGGACAATTCCAGGTAGCCTGGCGGGTCGAACTTCAGAATGTAGGAGTCTCCCTTTTGATCGCGAATTTGAAATCCCGGCATGACGCCATCCATCTTGCATTTCGTGATCTTCCAGGGGCCTGCGTCCGGTGCATGGCCGGGTCGAACCGGACCTTGCTCGAACTCATCCGGCGGTAGGGGGTTCCAGAAATTACGATTAATGAACCAGGAAGAATCCCATATCTCATCTAGTTCATTAATATTTCCGGCCTCCTTGGGAGCCCGAAAAATCTGTAGAACATCACTCGGAATGTTCAGATGTTTCGCGGCCGGTCTGACAATCATGGACGAAAGGTAATCACGGGCCGGGGCTACACGGCGTTCTGCGGGTTCCGGGATGGTAGTTCGGTCATCATGCACCAACGCGGGCGCAGGCCCCTGCGTTAGCAACAGAATGAGCAGAGCCGGTACTCCCAGGCAGAACAAGCGGCTTTTGTGCTCCATGCTCCTTTTAGGTGCATGCTGCCTTCCCAGACCGTATTTTCATGAAATTAGGGAGTCTCTGCTCCAGGAAGCCGGGAGAAAAGTCTCAGACGCGAAGTGCGAATAAGCGGCACCAAAGTGCTCGGAACTAGACGTTCGGACAATTGATCATAATTCGGCAGTTGCCGATAAATGCATTGCACCCTCCCTCCATGTTGTGTGCACCGCGCTGGGGCTGGGAATCGGAGGCCCAGTCCTGGCGCTAACGGTTGCCGTTATGCTCTTCGGCTCGCGCGCCGGAGAGAATGCCGAACATGCCGTAATTTCCTTCGTTGCAGGCGTACTCGAAGATCGGTCCTGGATGGCGCGTCATGGAAATCTCCACAGTCCAGGGACGCGTATACACCGTCGGATCGCTAACAGTCGCGCGGTAGATGATCGTATCCGGGTCGATTCGCGTGAAGCGTTCGGATACGGCGGATACGGCGAGGTTCTCGTCCGTCATCCCAGTGAGGTAGCCCACACCAAATCGGCTTTGGTCGTTGAATTTGAAATTCCTGGTTTCGACAACCAGTGTCTCATCTTGCCAATGGCCACGCGAATCCCCGGTCCACTGAGTCACGTTTGAAGCGAAACGCGGCCGGCCATCAAGCGGAATTATTCTGACGTCGTGATTCATTTCAACAAGAATGGCCACGTACCCTGGCCCCTGCACAATACGGTAATTACTGTTATACGGTTCGGGTAGCATGGGAGGACCGGCGGCGCCAAACAGAATGCAGCGCTCAGTCAATAGACGATCTTCTGGGCCGTCCGACGGATGTTGCGCCTGCCGGGCACGAAAATCCTGCGACCTCTTCTGCGCTTCTGCGGTCATGGGAGGAATCTTCCCGTCCGGCGGATCAACGATCAACGATGTTCGTCTGCTCTTTACTACGTGCGTTCCGCGGTCAAACCAGAAATTGTTATAGGCACGCCTGGCAAGATCGGCCGGACCGCGCTCAGCATCGATTCGATCGACATCGGTTTGCTGAATGCGTTGATTCTCATATGCGGCTGCTTCCTGTTCGGTGAAGAACTGTTTGTCGCCTAGCTCAGCCGGCCTTTGCAGAGGCGTCAAGTTTGCATTCGTCCAGATTCCCTGAAGGTCGGGCTGGCCATCTGGCGTACGCGGCGCCTTCCACGTTGCACCACGTGGTTGGCGTTGACTAATTCCATCTAGCGCAGCGAACAAGATCAGCGTTACGCAGATGAGGAGTCTCGTGTTCATATAGTTTTTCTCACTATTGCGAGCCGCGACACGCAAAAAGATCCTTGGCGCGTTCAGGTCTGATCCGCGCGAGTTATAATTTCGCGCCACTCCGCTAAGAAACAAATGAAGCCCAGGTAAAAACAATGTCGTTATTATCGAACACCAACATACATGGCGCACGAAGATTGCGCGAGCTGCTGTCGTCATCTGATTTGATTCAGGCCCCAGGCGCCTACGATTGCTTGAGCGCCCGCCTAATTGAAGCCGCGGGTTTTCCCATGGTCTACATGACTGGCTTCGGAACTTCTGCATCGTACCTTGGGCGGCCGGATGTAGGTCTGCTTGGAATGAGTGAGATGGTCGACAACGCGAGGCGAATTGTAGATGCGGTCTCGGTCCCCGTCATTGCCGACGCCGATACCGGCTATGGCAACGCAATTAATGTCATCCGTACGGTCCAGGCTTATGAGCGCGCAGGCGTCGCGGCGATCCACATTGAGGATCAGGTAGCTCCAAAGAAGTGCGGCCATCTGGAGGGCAAACAAGTCATTCCTGCTGCCGAAATGGCGCAGAAAATCTGCGCTGCAATTGACGCACGCAATTCCTCGGACTTCGCGATCATTGCGCGAACCGATGCTCGCGCCGTCGAGGGTCTCGACCGTGCTCTGGAGCGCGCGCACCAGTACCGCGAAGCTGGAGCAGACATTCTGTTTGTCGAGGCACCCGAAAACGAACGCGAAATCGAAACGATCGCCACGACTCTCCACGGAGTACCGCTGCTGTTTAACTGGGCCGAGGGCGGCAAAACTCCACCCGTTTCACTGAAGCGCCTTCACGAGCTCGGCTTTCGGATTGTCATCTTTCCGATTTCCGCTTTGTTAATCGCGACGCAAGCCATCAGCAAGGGTCTAGAGACGATCAAGCAAGACGGCACGCCCGTATCCCTCATGGCTCACATGACGCCGTTTAGGGAATTCGTAAACTCATTAGGATTTGCGGAAATCCGAGAAATCGAAAAGCGATTCGGGCAATCCTCTCAGTAGTCAGAGAGTCATAGGCATGTCGCTAGTGACCGCTGCTCTTCGACCGTGGATCGTCAGATGGATTCACATACTTGAACTCCACGGGACCTTGACCGAAGAGAACGACCGTGGATTCCTGCGTAGTGTACGCGAAATGAGTGACATTCGCCGGCATTAGCGCAAACCCGCCAACGGGCAATGTTTTGTTGGACGAGCCGCCTTTGACCAGCTTGTCACCCATGCCCCAAGTCACCGCGCCCGAGACCACAACGACATTCTCATCCGTGGGGTGCGTGTGCGCCGGAATCGCGTAGTTTGCTGGAAACTTCAATCGGACCGCGTATGCGGTCGCTTTGGTGGGATCGCCCGCTAGAACAGCGATCTGTGCGCCCGGTGGAAACATCGGCGGTGCGGGTCCCCAGTTTGCTTCCTTCGGATCCGCGAGAACGTGCGTTTTCTGCGCGTTAACCAAAAGTCCAACTGAAAGCAGAACGGCTCCAGCCGCGATCACCGAGACGATGCTCTTCATAAAACCTCCTCGGCGCCCAC
>Ga0126369_10004718_pt1 | contig 10025 bp, 10 predicted proteins | sample PanSoiMetaPlot_1_FD_109646 | JGI IMG/M metagenome (GOLD analysis project Ga0126369, IMG submission 109646) | Tropical forest soil microbial communities from Panama - MetaG Plot_1 | ecosystem: Environmental > Terrestrial > Soil > Tropical forest > Bulk soil | place: Panama | collected 2016-02-17
AGCCCGAGACAGTGGCTGCAGGATGCTGAGCTGTACCTCGGTCGTCATCTCGAGCGTGGCTGGTGGACACGACAGCGGCCCTGGTGGTCCGGCGTGACGTCGTTCATCGCCGCGTCACGGTGGGCGGCCGCCGGCCTGGAGCGAGATGGCATTCCTGCCGACCTTATCCAGGTCATATCCCCCGGCGTGGACCTCGACCTGTGGCGCCTCCCCGAGCGGCGCCCTCGCTCGCCGCTCCGCCTGCTGTTCGTCGGCGCCGACTTGGAGCGCAAGGGAGGACCGCTACTGCTCGACGTCGTTCGCAGCCGTTTTCGGGGACGTGTCGAGCTCGACGTCGTCACCCACGCAACACAAGCGGACTCCGCCCAAGTCCGCTTCCATCGTGTCGGGCCGAACTCCCCGGAACTGCGCTCGCTGTTCGCCAGGGCTGATCTCTTCGTGCTGCCGACCCGGGCCGACTGCTTCGGGGTCGCCGTCGTAGAGGCCATGGCGAGCGGGTTGCCGGTCGTAATGGGCGACGTTGGCGCGGCAAGAGAGATCGTCGACGAGGGGGAGACCGGGTGGGTGATCCCGCACGACGGCTCCGCGATGGCGGAGGTCCTGGAGATCGCCCTCCGGTCTCCGGAGCGGCTGTCCCACATGGGAAGGCGAGCCCGTGAGGTCGCCGAGCAGCGCTATGACGGGCTCCGCAACGACCGGCGGATCGTCGATGTGCTGCTGCACGCGCACGAGCAAAGGCTTCAGCTGCGAGAGCAGATGAAGAAGTAGTTGTTCGCGAATCGCTCCGAGAACAGCGGGATGTGGGTACTGACCATCATGTTGAGGGCATACACCCACTTCCGCCTGGGCTCGTAGCGTTTCCAGTTGTGCGAGGAGGGGAAGAACCGATCGACCTTGAAAAAGCGCTCGAGGCTGGCTCGAAACTCCGGAATCGACATCACGTTGTTGTAGGTCGGCTCGTCCTGGGGGGGATGGATGTGCGCGAAGTTGGTATAGGTGGCGATGAACTTGCCTTCGTCCTTCAGCAGGGTCCGGATCTCCTGCAGCTTCCGCGTGTGAAACTCCCCCAGGTACTCGAACAGGCCGGCGGCGACGATGAGGTCGAAGCGCTGATCGCGAAACCTGATCTCCTCCTGGGTCAGGTCCATCTCGATCAGGTTCGGGCTCGGCTCCTTGATCGCCTGGTCGATGCCGTGATAGTGAACGTTCTCCCGAAGCAGCTTCCCCAGTGTAGCCGGTCCGCAGCCGATGTCCAGCAGGTCGACCTCCCTGCCGCCGGCCAGGCGGTTGACTATCCGGGCGCACTTCTCGAGCCTCAAGTACCGCCGCTTGAAGAGGTCGCTGGAAGCCAGCCAGTAGTCCTTCTTGAGGTAAACGTCACTCTGTTCGCGTATCCGTATCCGCCGCTCCATCAGAGTCAGACTCCTTGCAAGACTCGCCCATACTGCTCTTCGAGAGCCACACGGCGCGCCGTCAACAGGTCGGCAAACTGGCGCCTGATGACAGCGCCGTCCCGCTCCAGCTCCTGGAAGCGCGCCTTGAGCAGATCGAGATCGAAGTCGTGAATCGGAAGGCAGTACCTGGCCTGTCCCGCCTGCTCCATAAGCGAATCCATCTTCGGGTGGTAGGACAGGGCTATCACGGGCTTGTAGCGAAGCGTGGCCAGCAGCACGTTGTGGAACCGCGAGGCCACGACCAGGTCCGTCTGGTCGATCTGCTCGAGCAGCTCATCCACCGTGCGGATCGAGTCGTTCCGCACGGGCGCGTCATTGCTGCCGAAATCGAAGTACCGCTCGAGGTTGGCCACCAGGTCATCGACCGTGTCACGGTCGGCCCACGGTTCGCCCACGAGGAGCGAGACCCTGTAACCACGTTCGACCAGCCACCCGATGAACGCAGTATGTCGCTCGAGATAACCTCGGTAGACGGAGACGTCGTTGTCCGGCCAGTGGCGTGGATCGTTGTAGGTCATCACTCCGAGCCCGACGATCCGGCGATTCCCGTTGGCCGGCGCCTGCTCCTTCGTGTGCAGGCTGTACGCCAGGTCCGGATAGACCGGATCGTTGTTCCTGAACTTGATCCTTGCCTGGACGAACTGCTTCGAGTCCTCGTCTCGATACGAGCGATAGCTCGAAAGCCCCAGGGCAATGCGGCAGAAGACGCGGCTGAGCCTTGCGTCGACCGGGCCGGCGCCGACGCTGAGGAAGATCAGCTTCGTCCCCGCCAGTCTGGAAAGCACAGCATACTTCAGCAGCCACCAGGGATGGCTCAAGGCCCCCCCCAAGAAGTCGAACAGCTGCCCACCGCCAGTAACGATGAGCAAGTCGAGCTGCCTCAGCCGCCGGTAGGTCAGCGGGATCATTCCCGCCTCCATCCGCACCCTGCGGAGCAGCCGCCCCGCTAGCCGGAGAACCGAAGACCGACGCGACTGCAGCCAGCCCGCCAGCCTCATCGACACGAGCTCGGGATTCTGGACCTCGTCCTCCCAGCCCCCCGTGCCCAGGCGATACGAGCGGATCCCGTGCCGCTGCTCGGTATCCGCTGGAAAGAGCGAGAAGCAGACCAGCTCCGCGTTCGGGCGGTGGACGCGGATGTTCTGGATGGCCGCGTCCACGGTGGCGGCACAACCCAGGTTCCCGTATCCCCATGGCCCGTAGAGCCCGATTCTCTCAATCGGCCGTGATCTGCTCATGCATCCTCCGGTGCGTTGCAGACTGCAGGAGCAGGAGCCCCGCACAGTAGAGGTCCTTGAGGAGCCTTCCCCAGCGCCGATGGCGGCGGAGCGACTGGAGAATGTGCACGTAGCAGCGCCACCGCTCCCCCATCGACACTGGCGCCGTGTTGACAGCACGCAGCTGATGGAGGAGCTCCTGCCAGTATGGGAAGGCCATGTTCTGCCCACCGCCGGGAGAGCTCCAAGCCATTAGGTTGCGCCAGCCTGAATACACTCTGATGGACATCTCGGGATGGTATCTCTTGTAGAACAAGGGCTGCTCGATCTGGCAGAAGCGACCGTACAGGCTCAACTGACCGAGCAGCGTGCGGTCAGAGGTCGAATACGGCAGCATCAGACCTGTCTTCGCCTCGATGTCCACGAGGACATTTGCCCTGATCAGCCCATAGATCATCGCGCAGTCGTGATCCCACACAGCGACGTTCCGAAAGCGCATGTGGGCCTCTGGCGAGGTCCCCCTCTGTTCCCGGACCTCGCCGATCGGCTGACCATTTTCGTCGATCTGCACGATGATCGGGTAGCTGAGCACCGCCTCTGGGTGCAGTTCGAGAGCCTCTACACAGCGAGCGAGGAGCTGACGATCGCAGACGTCGTCGTGTGCCGCGAATCGGAAATACCTCCCCCTCGCCAGGGAAAACACCCGGCTGTGGTTCGGGTAGCCGCCGATGTTTCGCTCGTTGCGGTAGTAGCGGACGCGCGCGTCGGCGGCGGCGTACCGCCGGCAGATGCACTCGGTGCGGTCCGTGGATGCGTTGTCGGAGATGATCAGCTCGAAGTCCGTGTAGGTCTGGGCGAGGATCGAGTCGATCGACTCCTCCAGGTACCGCTCCCCGTTGTACACCGGCAGCCCTACGCTGACGGTCGGCCGGTGGAGCTCAGCTGCCATCGGCCACCACGGCAAGGTCGTGGCCCGCGGCGACCAGCATGGGTGCCAGCACGGTTCCGATGCAGCCGTTATGACGGGTGAGAGGTATTCGCATATCGTCTTTAGCGCTGATCTGCCAATCCTGGAACGTGAGTACGTCGGTTGAGCGCCCCAACGGGAATGTCGATAGGAGAGATCGTGATCGCCCAGCGGTGTGTCGCCAATGGGCCCGTCGGTCGCCAGTGGGCCCGTCGGTAAAAGCGGTGGGCGCGTGTCCCGATCTCCGCGGTTACATCACACCTGGTAGCACCGCTTACGGGCGCGCCCGACAAGCCCTCGGGCGGCGACCACTTGCCTGACGCGGTGCTCGAAGCGTCCTCCAGGATGTCCGGCGCCGGCGCAGGGCGGCAATGGGGCAAGGATTTGGAGGCGGACGCGCCTCGCCCATCCTCACCGGGACTGGCGTCCCGCATCGTGGGGAAGCGGCCCGCGCAGGCGGGCTTCTCGCTCGGCTTCGTGGACAGGCAACGCTCCAGGTTCAACGGGAGTAGTTCGACGCTTCGGCGGTCGACGCGTGCCGACCGCGGACCGCAAACGGGTCGCCGGGACATGCGCCCACCGCTCTACCGACCGCCCCATTGCGATGTCTTCCGCAGATCTCGATGATGTGATCACTCTTTTTCGCGCCGGCAAACAGGCGCGCCATCACGCGGCAATGAACGGATCATTAGGGAAGGGACGTGCGAATACTACTTACCGGTCACAAAGGCTACATCGGGACTGTGATGGCGCCAATGTTGGTCGGCGCCGGCCACGAAGTGGTCGGTCTGGACACCGACATCTTCGCCGAATGCGCCTTCGCCGACAGCACGCTGGAACTGCTCGAGATGCGGAAAGACGTACGAGACGTCGGCGTCGAAGATCTCGAGGGATTCGACGCAGTCATTCACCTGGCTGCGATCTCGAACGACCCGATAGGAAACCTGAACCCGAACCTGACCTACGAGATCAATCATCTCGCCTCGGTGCGCCTGGCCCGCCTCGCCAGGGAAGCCGGGTGCGTGCGGTTTCTCTTCTCCTCATCCTGCAGCACCTATGGAGCGGCAGCGAGCAGCGACAGGTTGACCGAGGAAGCCGCGTTCAACCCCGTCACACCATACGGGTACTCTAAGGTGCTCGTAGAGCAGGACGTTGCCAAGCTGGCGGACGAGAGCTTCAGCCCGACGTTCCTCCGCAACGCGACTGCGTACGGATCGTCCCCGCGCATGCGCTTCGACCTGGTGCTGAACAACCTGGTGGCCTTCGGCATTACCACAGGGGTCATACTGCTCATGAGCGATGGCACGCCCTGGCGTCCACTGGTCCACATCGAGGACATTTCGCGGGCCTTTATCGCGGCGCTCGACGCACCCCGTGAGGTCGTGCACAACCAAGCGTTCAACGTGGGGATCGATCGCGACAACTGCAGCATTAGGGAACTGGCCGAGATCGTCAGAGACGTCGTGCCAGGCTGCCGGATCGAGTACGCCCCGGACGCCGGGCCGGACAAGCGCAGCTACCGCGTTGATTTCGGAAAGATTGGCCGGCTCCTGCCCGGGTTCAAACCGGCATGGAATGCACGTCTCGGTGCCGAGCAGGTGGCGAACGACTACCGTCGGTATGGTCTGACCCTGGAAGAGTTCGAAGGCCCTCGCTTCAGGCGCATCGACTACGTCACCTCATGCATCAGGGCTGGACGCTTGAGCGAAACGCTGCGCTGGAACCGTGAGCCCGTCCTCGAGAGCTGAGCTGAAAGATGATCTTCAAAGAAACGAAGCTGAAAGGCGCATTTATTCTCGATGTCGAGCGGCGCGAGGACGACCGCGGTTTCTTCGCGCGGTCGTTTTGCCAGAACGAGTTTCGCGACCGCGACCTGAAGCCAGTCATCGCACAGGCCAACATCGCGTTCAACAAGCGCAGGGGCACCCTCCGAGGGATGCACTTCCAGTTTCCACCTCACGCAGAGACGAAGCTGGTGCGTGCCACGCGTGGGGCGATCCGCGACATCATCGTGGACCTGCGTCCCGAGAGCCCGACCTACCTGCAGCATGTCGCCGTTGAACTGACCGCGGACAACCATCGGGCGCTCTACGTGCCGGAGCGGTTTGCGCATGGCTACCAGGCGCTCGCCGACGACACGGAGACCAGCTACCAGGTCGGCGAGTTCTACGCTCCCGGCTCAGAGGGCGGTCTCTCGCCGCTCGATCCGCGCCTCCAGCTCGACTGGCCACTTCCCGTGTCGGTGATCTCCCCGAAGGATGCGGCGTGGAAGCACCTCGACGAGGTCGAGCCCGAGGTGAACCGCCGGATGTCACTGAGCACGGTGTCTGTGAGGACATCATGATCATCGTGGATCGGGCCCTGAAGGCCAGACAGGAGCAGAACCGACCGATCCGGGTCGGCATGGTCGGGGCGGGTTTCATGGGCCAGGGGCTCACCAACCAGATCACTAACAGCGTCCCGGGAATGCGGATGGCGGCGATCTACAACCGCCGGACTGAACGGGCGCTCGACGTCTACCGCTACGCCGGCTGCGAGGACGTGAAGGCCGTCTCGACCCGAGCGGCCCTGGACCAGGCGGTCCATCGCGGCCTACCGGTGGTCTCAGAAGATCCGTATTTCATCTGCCGCTGCCCGGAGATCGACGTGGTGGTGGACGTGACCGGATCGCTCGAGTTGAGCGCACGGGTCATCCTGGACGCAGTTGCACATGGAAAGCCGGTGGTGCTGATGAACGCCGAGGTGGATGCGACGCTCGGGCCGATTCTGCGCGTCTATGCAAAGAAGCATCATCAGATCGTCTCCGCCTGCGACGGCGATGAGCCCGGCCTGCAGATGAACCTCGTCCGCTGGGTGACGGGCCTTGGTCTCACGGTGCGGGTCGTGGGCAATGTGAAGGGGCTGCAAGATCCTTACCGCAATCCCACCACACAAAAGGAGTTTGCCGAGCGGTGGGCACAGAACCCGGCGATGGTCACCTCGTTCGCCGATGGCTCCAAGATCAGCTTCGAACAGGCGATCGTTGCCAACGCCACCGGTTTCCAGGTCCGCTCACGCGGCATGTCGCGCGGCGTTAAGTACGACGGCTCGATCATGGAGATCCGGCAGCTGTATGACGTCGAGGAGCTTCGGGCCCTCGGCGGCATCGTCGACTACACAGTCGGCCCATCGCTGGTCAAGGCATTCGTGCTCGCCGAGCACGATGATCCCAAACAGCAGCATTACCTGAACCTCTACAAGATGGGTCAAGGGCCGCTCTATCCCTTCTGGGTCCCCTACCATCTCGTGCACTTCGAGACGCCGTTCTCCATCGCTCGCGTGGTGCTTTTCGGCGATGAGCTGGCACCGCCGGTTGGCGGACCGATGGTCGAGGTCTGCGCGGTCGCCAAGCGCGATTTGAAGGCCGGCGAGGTGCTCGACGACTACGGCATGTACATGACATACGGCGAGGCGGTGAACGCCGAAGAGATGAGCGCTAATCGCTACGTTCCCGAGGGCCTCGTCGAGGGGTGCAAGTTGACGCGGGACGTCCATCGGGATCAAGTTCTCACCTACGCGGATGTCGCTCTCCCCGAAGGACGCGTCGCCGACCGGCTCCGCGCCGAACAGTATCGCCGCTTTCGTGGCGAGACATGGCTCGAGGAGCACCTGACGGCGGAGGCTGGCACGAGATGAAGGTGGTGTTGTTCTGTGGCGGGTTGGGGACACGCCTGCGGGAGGCGTCCGGCACGATTCCGAAGCCCATGGTCGATATTGGCTACCGGCCGATCATGTGGCACCTGATGCGCTATTACGCCCATTTCGGTCACAAGGAGTTCATCCTCTGCCTGGGGTACAAGGGCGACACCATCAAGAACTACTTCCTCCACTACAGTGAGGCCATCTCCAACGACTTCGTCATGTCGAAGGGCGGACGCGAGATCCGCTTGTACAACAACGACATCGAAGACTGGACGATCTCCTTCGTCGATACCGGTCTCAACTCGAACATCGGCATGCGCCTGAAGGCCGTCCAGTCGCTGCTCGAGGGGGAGGAGGTGTTCATGGCCAACTACTCCGACGGCCTGAGCGACCTCTATCTGCCCGACTACCTGGAGCACTTCTACCAGCATGGGCCGATCGCGAGCTTCCTGGCCGTGCAGCCATCGCAGTCCTTCCATGTCGTCTCGATGGGCCAGGACAGCGTCGTTACCAGCATCAGGCCCGCCAACGATGCCGGCATGTGGATCAACGGAGGGTTCTTCATCCTCAGGAACGAGATCTTCGACTACATGTGCGACGGCGACGAGCTCGTGGTCGAGCCGTTCAGGCGCCTCATCGAGGAGAGGAAGCTCATGGGGTACAGGCACAACGGGTTCTGGGCAGCCATGGACACGTTCAAGGACAAGACGGCGTTCGACGAGATGTACGCAGCCGGCAACATGCCGTGGGCGGTGTGGGCGAACAACGGTCATCGCAGCCCAGTTCCGGTCCAGACAAGATAATCCGGTCCCGGAGGCGGCTGTGCTGAGGTTCGCGTTCGACCGCCCCGACGGGGGGACGCCCCTCAAGGTGCTGTGCCTGGGCGCGCACAGCGACGACATCGAGATCGGCTGTGGTGGCACCGTGCTTAGGCTCGGCCGCGAGAACCCGAACACCTGCTTCACCTGGGTCGTCTTCAGCAGTGACCAGGAGAGGGCGGCTGAGGCCCGTCGCAGCGCCGACTCCTTCCTGGCCTGCGTGCCCGACAGAACGGTCCTCGTCGAGGGGTTCCGGGACGGCTACTTCCCGTACATCGGCACCCAGGTGAAGGACTGCTTCGAGCAGCTCAAGCGGCTGTCGCCGGACGTCATCTTCACCCACTATCGCGAGGACAGGCACCAGGACCATCGCCTCGTTTCCGACCTGACCTGGAATACCTTTCGGGACCACCTGATCCTGGAATACGAGATCCCCAAGTACGACGGAGACCTCGGCTCTCCAAACCTCTTCGTCCACCTCGACGAGCCGACCATCCACGGGAAGATCGACCGGATCGTCGAGCACTTCCTGACGCAGGACAATCGCCACTGGTTCACCAGAGAGACGTTTCTGTCCCTGCTGAGGCTTCGCGGGATCGAGTCGAGGTCGCCCGGAGGCTACGCCGAAGGATTCCACTGTCGCAAGGTGACCATGTGACGCCTGTCCACCAACGCCACCCAGAGGTCAGGAACCCATGAGCCATCTTCACAGAGCTGGCCACGCGCTGTCGGCGCGTGGGCCCGATCCGCGTCGTGGTGGTCGGGACCGGGTTCTTCGGAGCCGGCCTGGTCCGGCGGATGGAGGCGATCCAGGTGTGTGCCGACCGCGAGAGCGTGCAGGCAGCGCTCGACCGGGAAAATCGGCCCGCAACCTCGTCCCTGACCCTGGCGCCGAACCTGGACGAAGTCGACCTCGTGACGGAGGCCGCCGGCGACCTCTGGTCGGCGCCGAGCTGGCTCTGGCGTCCATCGCGGCGGGAAGGCACCCTTTCGCCGCCAGCCTCGAGACGCCTGGGGCTGCTGGAGCGCGGTCCGGCTGTCGACTACGCCCGGGTCCGTTCAGCGGGCTCTTCCTCGTCGCTCGCTCGGAAGACCCCGTCCTTCGACGGGAGTTCAGGTATTTGAAGATGGGAGTCGCGCCGCCGGACGATCGCGGGATCGATCGGCCCGAAGCTCTTCATGGTCAGCGCTGACATCCGGTTCGTCGCGCCACGATTTGTAAACAACCACTTATGTATCTGTTCCGGCGCGATTCCGTGGGAGGCACGATAATGGCAGTCCGACCTGCGGGCGCGGTCGGTGGGAACGATTGGCTGCTGCGTCTGGCCGGGCGGCGGGTGGTTACTATCGGCGGCGGCACCGGTCCCTTCGCCCTGCTCTCCAGACTCAAGCGCTACCCCTGTACGGTGAGCGCGATCGTCAGCATGGCGGACAGCGGAGGCAGCTCACGCCGGCTGATGGACGAGTTCGGGCAGCTGCCGATGGGCGACCTACGCCAGGCGCTGGTCGCCCTCTCCCGCAAGGGCGTGCTGTGGCGCGAGATATTCGGTTTTCGCTTCCCGTTGCAGACGGACGAGGTCACCGGTCCCGGCACCGCATCGGGCGCCGCTCATGTCAGCGGTCACAGTCTCGGCAACCTGATCCTGTCGGCACTTCAGGGCATCAACGACGGTGATCTGCTGCGAGCCATCCAAGACGCACAGGAGCTCCTCGACACCGCCGGCAACGTATTCCCCGTGACGCTTTCGCGCGTCACGCTCTGCGCGGAGCTCGACGACGGAACGGTGATCTGCGGCGAGACGGAGATCGATACGCGCGGCCGCCATCACCTGGGACCACTACCACCGATCCGCCGGGTCTTCCTGAGCGAGCGACCCGAGCCGTGCCC
>Ga0126369_10004719_pt1 | contig 10022 bp, 7 predicted proteins | sample PanSoiMetaPlot_1_FD_109646 | JGI IMG/M metagenome (GOLD analysis project Ga0126369, IMG submission 109646) | Tropical forest soil microbial communities from Panama - MetaG Plot_1 | ecosystem: Environmental > Terrestrial > Soil > Tropical forest > Bulk soil | place: Panama | collected 2016-02-17
GCGTTTCTGCGCATTCTCGATGACGACGAGCCTCATCCGCGAGTCTGGGCCGCGATACTCGCAGCCAGCCTGGGCACCGGTCTGTTGTTGAAGAGCCTCGTCGCAGTGGTGTTTCCCGTTGCCGGCGCGCTCATTTATCTCTTCACAATAAAACAACTCTTTGATCGCCAGACCTGGCAGAGGCTCCATCCATTCACTGGGGCCCTGATTGCAGCGGTGATCGCGGTGCCATGGCACGTGCTAGCCACGTTGCGCAACCCTCCGTACTTTGCATGGACCCTGAAGAGCGGTCCCGGGCTCTATCACGGCTTCCTTTGGTTCTACTTCATCAACGAACAACTTCTGCGATTCCTGAACATGCGCTACCCACACGACTACAACACCGTGCCGCGTTTGTATTTCTGGCTGTTCCACTTGCTGTGGTTGTTCCCATGGAGCGTCTATCTTCCCGCAGTTTTTAAACTTTCATTCAAGCCCGTGGACCGCGCGGGTCGCACCCGCCTGCTCGCTCTCTGCTGGACAGGCTTCCTGCTGGTGTTCTTCACCTTTTCAACCACGCAGGAGTATTACTCCATGCCGTGCTATCCCGCGCTCGCCCTGCTGATCGGATGCGCCGTGGCCACGGAGGACAAGTGGGTGCGTTACGGCACGCGCACTCTGGGCGTGATTACCGCCGCCTGCGCGATCGCTGCGTTTGCAATTGCCTTCGAAGTGCGCAATCTGCCTGCGCCCGGCGATATTTCCTCGGCACTCTCGCGCCATCCCTCGGCGTACACGTTGTCCCTCGGGCACATGCTGGACCTCACGATCGATTCCTTCGCCTATCTGCGTTTGCCGCTGCTCGTGGCAGGAATGGCCTTCCTGGTCGGGGCGGTCGGCAATCTATGTTGGTCTGGCGTCCGCAGCTTTCTACTCAGCGCGTTAATGATGGTGCTGTTTTTTCATGCCGCACGCCTGGCTCTGGTCGTATTCGATCCGTTTCTTTCTTCGCGGCCCATCGCCGACAAGCTGCGCGAGATGCCTCCAGGCAAACTGGTTCTCGATCATCACTACTACACCTATTCCTCGGTGGTTTTCTACACTGGCCTCGATCCGTTCCTCTTGAATGGCAAATTCAATAATTTGGAATATGGCGCTGCTGCTCCAACCGTGCCGGATGTGTTCCTCACCGACGCGCAGTTCGCGGCACTCTGGACCAGCAAGGAACGATGCTATCTGGTGGGCTCGCAAAAAGCGGTCCAGCGCCTACGCGACTTGATTGGTGCGCGCGAATTCGAGACGGTGTTGGAGAGCGGCGGGAAACTGTTGGTCACCAATCGCGCATCCACCTTCCGCGATGCGGACGCAACACTGAACACGTCGCTTTCTCGACCGACAGGAGTAGTAGCGGCGCAAATGCTTTCCGCTGGCAACGCTCACTTCTTCAGCGATGGACGCAACTAGCAGCGCGCCGCCGGTGATCGCATCCCACACCAATTCCGTGCGAAAAGCGCTCTTCGCTCTTTTGCGCCTGGCAATTGGTGGCGGCATACTCGTCTACCTGGTGAGGTCGGGGCGTGTCGATCCGCATTCCCTGACGAGAGTGTTTCGTGCCTGGCCGCTAAATCTGCTGGGCATCGGGGTGCTGCTAATTGACATTTTGTTCATGTCGATACGAGTATCTCTACTATTTCACGCCCAGCGCTTGTCCCTAACCCTTTGGAACGCCATCCAGCTGACGCTAGTCGGCTTCTTCTTCTCTACGTTTCTGCCCGGTGCCGCCGGCGGCGATCTTGCTAAGCTTTACTACGCCACTCGCGAAAATGAAGGTCGCCGCGCAGAGGTCGCCACGGTTCTGTTGTTCGACCGCATCATCGGGCTGCTCTCTCTGGTGCTGATTCCCTTTTTCTTTGCGCCCTTTTTTCTTGAATTGCTCCGCGGCACACTCACTCTGCGGCGAATTCTGTGGCTCGATGGCATTCTGGGATTGGCAATGTGCGCTGCCACGGCCATGGTGATGTTTTCAGCGTCATTCCGGCTGGCATTGTCAAAACTGCTTGCGCGGTGGCAGAGCCTGCAAAACGTCACTGCGCGCATGTTACACGCGGTGGCAGCGTACGGCAAATCCCGAGGCGTTTTGCCTGCCGCACTGGCGCTTTCATTCCTCGCGAATCTCGCGCTCGTAGGCGTGACGGCCGTGGGCTTGTACACCGTTAACCGCGCCCAACTCTCGTGGAAGCTCTGCCTCGTGGCGCCGGTCGGGCACCTGGTCAACAGCCTGCCCCTAACCCCGGGCGGAATCGGCGTCGGCGAAACAGCATTCAATGCCCTTTTCTCCCTGAGCGGAATGAGCGGCGGGGCTGACACCTTGCTCTGTGTTCGTATTTGGAGCCTTCTCGTTGGGGCGCCGGGGCTGTTAAACTATATCTTCGGCATGGGTCGGATCGTTCATTGGCGGAAGGACCATCCAGGTGCGGGCCAGCTCGCGTCCTCCAAGGCCACTAGTTCCAACAAGTAAGTTAGGTACACAATTTTAGGGGGAAACATGAAGATTGCCGTGCTCGGCGGAGACGGATATTGTGGGTGGGCCACAACTCTGTATCTTTCGGCGAAGGGACATTCCGTCGCCATCATTGACAATTATTTGCGCCGGCAGTGGGACCACGAGCTCGGCGCGCAGACGCTCACCCCCATTGCGCCGCTCAGTGATCGCTTGCGCACCTGGAAGCGCCTCACCGGCGAGTCCATCGACACATTCGTGGGCGACATCGCCGACTACGATTTTCTCCTGCCGACGCTGAAGACCTTTGGGCCGGACGCCATCGTGCACTTCGCCGAACAGCGCTCCGCGCCCTATTCCATGATCGACCGCAAGCATGCTGTGTTCACGCAGGTGAACAATGTCGTGGGAACGCTGAATGTTCTGTTCGCGATTCGCGAGGCCATGCCGGGTTGCCACCTGATCAAACTCGGCACCATGGGCGAGTACGGCACACCAAACATCGACATCGAAGAAGGCTACATCCAGATCGAACACAACGGTCGCAAGGATGTGCTGCCCTTTCCGAAACAGCCCGGCTCCTTCTACCACCTCTCCAAGGTGCACGACAGCCACAACATGATGTTCACGTGCAAAATTTGGGGTCTGCGCGCCACCGACCTCAATCAGGGCGTGGTCTACGGTACGGTGACCGACGAAACAAGTTTGGATGAGACCCTCATCAATCGCTTTGACTACGACGACGTCTTCGGCACCGTGTTGAATCGTTTCTGCGTGCAGGCCGCGATTGGACTGCCGCTAACTGTCTACGGCAAGGGTGGACAGACGCGCGGTTTCCTCGATATTCGCGACACCGTTCGCTGCATTGAGATTGCTTGCCTGAACCCGGCGGCGAAGGGCGAATGCCGCGTTTACAACCAATTCACAGAACAGTTTTCCGTGCTCGATCTGGCGAAGAAAGTTCAGGTTGCCGGAAAGCACCTGGGCCTCGACGTGAAAATCGATCACCTGCCTGACCCACGCGTTGAAGCCGAACAGCATTACTACAACGCGAAGCATTCCAAGCTCATCGACCTGGGCTTGCAGCCGCACCTGCTCTCTGACTCCCTGCTGGACTCGTTAATGAATATCGCGGTGAAGTACCGCGATCGCGTGGATCATTCCCTGATGATGCCGACGGTGAACTGGCGCGAACCTAACAACGAGCGCAGCTTGCACAAGCGCGAAGCAGTGGCCTCCCGCGTAGCCGCAGCCAGCGACGAACGATAGTTCGGACCAGCTTGGGTAACGAGCGCTCTCTGAGTCGGCGCTTTTATCTTCATTCTGCAAAGGGGCAACTTTACCTCGACGGCGTTTTGTTTTCTCGGCTATGTAGGGAGGCTTTATGCCCCCTCGCCTTTTGTCTGTTCTTGTGTCGGTAGGGATCACCTTTTTTATCCCGATCATCGCGAGGGGCCGAGGTGGCGTTTGGTATCCGGAAATGCGGACGCTATTATGTATGGATACATTCGCGAATCCGCGTAATGTCCTTAGGGAGGCAAACGATGCCTTTGGAAATAACGCAGCGTGAGATGAATGGAATCTATCTTCTGGCGCTCAACGGACGCCTTGTGCTCGGACAAGAGAGCGGCGGGCTGCTTGCGATGATTGATAATCTCCTGGCGTCCGGCGGCACACGGATTGTCATCAATCTGGAGCAGGTCAACTATGTGGACAGCGCCGGCCTGGGCACACTGATCGAAACGCACCGAAAGACAAAAGCGAGAGGCGGATGCCTGAAGCTTTGTAATCTCGGGCCGAACTTAAAGCGAGCGTTGGAAATTTCCCGGCTGTTGCCAATATTTGAAACGTGTGAGAGCGAAACGGCGGCCGTTGCAAGTTTCTGAGGACGGCGGACGATGCCCAGAATCCGCTTGGACACATCTCCCCGATCCCGCGGTATACTCGGAACATTCGACATCTGGTCGATATCGGCGTTTTTGCCGAGAAGGAGGTGATCCAGTGAGGTACGGTTTACGTTGACGCAGTAGAGGGGGCGCTTGTGAGGTTGCCGAGCGCCTCTCTCCTTTTGTCCAGCCTGTGCGAACTCCCTGCGATTTGACGAACGGGCTACTTTGAAATCGAGAACCGATCGACGAAATGGGTATCAGCGGTGGCGGTTTTCGCGGCTGTGGCTCTCATCTGGTGTGGCGTTGGTGTGCATCTCGCGGGCTCGGGCTCTGCACCTCAATTGGCAAGCGCCCTTCGCGGAACATGTGAGGTCCTTGATTGATTCTGTGCCTGCCATGCGCTAGCAGCTTGGCTACGTTCTCAATGCTAACCCGCCTTCCAGCAACCCAACCGCGAAGCGGAAACGTCTCATCTCTAGAAACCATTTTGAATACCCGGCGGCAAACTAGTAGGATAGCCGCGTGACCACGATCACACGTCGTACGCTAATCCGGAATTGTGGCATCGCAGCCTCGGTTGCGACACTCACTTCTACGGGTCTGCCCGAGGTTGCGGCAAGAGAAGACGAGCCAGGCAGCGTGTTTCACGTGTTCGCATTTCGCTGGAAGCCAGATACATCGGGAGCTCAGAAGGAGAAAGCCGCGAAAGAGATCGCTGCTTTCCAAGGCCAGATCCCCGGCCTTCTCCAGACTCACGTAGGCCCAAACATTTCGCCCCGAGGAAAGGGCTATACATTCGGTGGCATCATGCAATTCAAAGACAGAGCCTCACTTGACGCGTATGTCCAACATCCTGCGCATCAAGCCCTCCTCGCCTGGCTCGTACCGCTGATCGATGCAATCGAACTGGACCTTCGCGCGTAAAACTCAGGCTAGAACCGTGTGAGGGCGTGCCGGCCCGGTTGTGCACTCAGTTCCGGCACGCGTTCCAGAGTCTTGCGGATACCAACCGCGGTCAAGCTCAGCACGCAATAGTTCGGTGACCTTCATCTCGCCACCTCCCGTCATGTTGGATGGGCGTCCCGAAGCAAATGTTCGTGACCATTCCTGCTCCTCCGATGCGACGGCATCGAATTATCTGTGCTCTGGGAACGGCAATAAATTCCGATGGACATAATGGCGCTTTGTTGTAACCTTTTCTAAACCAAGCCATCCCAAAGGAGTTCCAGCCGACTGACTTAGTCATGTCGTCCAACGCCGGTGAAGGAGGAAACGAGTATGAGAAGGGCCGTTACAGCAGTGCTCGTAGCCCTTTCGGCAGTCGCGCCTCGGAATGCGGCTGTCGATTCCTTGCGCGTCCCGCAAGAATCGGCGACGCCGGCCACGCGCAAGCCTGTGCTCGTTGAGTTGTTCACCTCCGAAGGTTGCTCCACGTGTCCGCCGGCCGATGCCCTGCTGGTGCACCTGGAAACGGAGCAGCCCATCCCTGGCGCGCAGGTGATCGCCATCGAGGAGCATGTTGATTATTGGAATCAACAGGGCTGGAACGATCCGTTTTCTTCCTCGGAGTGGACTTTGCGCCAGCAAGATTACGTCTCCAAATTTAAGCTGCCGTCGCCCTATACCCCTCAGATGATTGTGGACGGACAAACGCAACTTGTCGGCGGCCGCGTGGGCGAGACGCGAGAGGCCATCCAACAAGCAGCCCAACAACAAAAGGCCGAAGTCACCCTGACCCCAAGCAAACCTTCCGCCGACGGCTCAGAGCGCGTGGAAGTTCGCGTTGATAAGCTAACCAACCTGGGTAGTGGCTCAGCGCTCATCTGGCTCGCCGTCACTGAAAAGAGTTTGCAATCTTCCGTCAACGCCGGCGAAAATGCCGGAAAGGATCTCCGTCACGCCTCGGTGCTGCGGATGCTCCGCAAGGTTGGCACGGTGGACGGCAAATCTCCTTCGTTTGCCGCCACGCCGGAATTGAAATTGAAGTCGAACTGGAATCGCGACAATCTTACCGTCGTCGCGTTCGCCCAGGACAAACGGACTTGGCACATTCTCGGGGTCGCGGCGGTCAAGCTCGCGAACTGAGTAGTCGTCAATTGTCGATGGTGGCGGCGTTTTTGTGCGAATCGTGCGTCTGATGGAGCCGCTCACTTGCGCTGCGGTTTTGCGGAGCGACTTCTATACTTAGGGTTTCTCACCACCTCTATCAATCCGCGTTTGCACTTCTTTTTCTCCATTCCTGCCCCTGGGTTCTAGCCCTATTTCGCGGGAGCCGCCACTTTGGTTATCGGGCTGGGCACACCCATCAAGAACCGAATCGGGCAGCCTCCGGATTCGCCAAATTTATCCTTTTTTGGTCCGCTCTTGTTTGCGATTGCCATGGCGGTCTTCGGTGCCGACCACTTCGTCGCAGCCAGCTTCGTTGCGAAGATTGTGCCTCGATCACTTTCTCAATCCCACCTTCGCTCCGGGTATTCCTCATGACGGTCCAGTCATCGTAACCATGCCTGCGTGGATTCCGAAGAACGTATTCTGGGCCTGCCTCACAGGCGCAATCTTCCTTGGCCGCGCCCTCGGCCTGCTGAGCCGCAAATACGCCCTTTTTGTCCGCGACGCTTCTGGAAATTACCGTCCTGCTCCTGGTCCCGTTTGCCTGCCTTCCGCTCACCATCACCAAGGGTTCTGAAGTCGCAAACGGACTGAACTATCTGGCAATTCACTTCGCGCTTGCCGGAGCTTTGTCCGCCGCGGTCTCTGAACCTGCCGCCGTTCTTGAACTCCAGCGATCCAGTGCTCGCCAGCCGTCAGGTTCTTAAGCGCTTGGCCCGTTATCACCGAGCCTGACATCACACCCTGCCATCACTGCTTTCCTCCCGTTTAGATTTGGTTTACAGTCACTGGGAACCGGTAGCCCGGCCCTGAATGTTCGGGGCCTCGCGCGATTGCATCACCCATCGGGAAGTAAAGCGTTCGGAGGCAAGCCATGTCAGCTCGGCTGCGGTGCGTTCTGCTTTGTGCTTCCTTGCTGCTTGCCGGTGGGCACGCGTTGGCCGCTGGCTGGGAACATCTCGGCAATGTGGACCGCGTGCAGGAATTAAAGGATGGCGTCGAACTTTCCGCCGGCAAAGCCAGGATTCGCGTCACTTTTTTTCTCGGAGACATCGTGCGCGTGCGCGTGGCCCCCAATGGCGTCTTTCCCAAGGACTATTCCTGGGCCATCATCCAGCCGGCTGAACCTCCGGCCGTCAAAGTGCGCGATTCGAGAGACCAAGTCCGCGTTACCTCCGGCGCCGTAGTCGTGGTTGTGAAGAAGTCGCCGCTGCTCGTCAACTTTGAAAACGCGCAAGGCAAAACAATTCTGGCCGATGAGCCTTCGTCGCCCATGGCGTGGAATGGCCCGCTTATTGAAGTTTGGAAGAAAATGCCACTGCTGGAGAACTATTACGGTTTGGGCGACAAGCCCGGCACGCTGAACCGCCGCAATCGCGCCTTCACTTTCTGGAACACCGATTCGTTCGCCTGGCAGGAATCTACAGATCCTCTCTACAAGACTATCCCGTTCTTTATCGGATTGAATGAAGGCACGGCCTATGGAATTTTTTTCGACAACACCTACCGCAGCAATTTTAACTTCGGCTTGGAATCCCCCGACTTTTATTCTTTTGGATCCGAGGGCGGCGAAATCAATTACTACTATCTGGCGGGCCCCGAGCCAAAAAAGATCGTGCAAATGTTCGCCGCTCTGACGGGCCACACGCAACTCCCTCCTTATTGGGCTCTCGGTTTCCAGCAAAGCCGCTATTCCTACTATCCCGAAGCACGTGTCCGCGAAATCGCGAAGACTTTCCGCGACAAAAAGATTCCTTGCGACGCCATCTACCTCGATATCGACTACCAGAAGGGCAATGCCCCCTTCACCGTCGACCGAGAGCGCTTTCCGACGTTCGAGCAAATGATCAAGGATCTCGCCACGCAAAATTTTCACACCGTTCTGATTGTTGATTTGCATATCAAGAAAGATCCCGGCCACGGCTATGCGCCCTATGACACCGGGATCCACAACGACGCGTTTGTGAAAAAGGCCGATGGCTCGCTCTATGTCGGAAACGTTTGGCCGGGCGCAAGCGTCTTTCCTGATTTCACGTTGACCCGTGTGCGTACCTGGTGGGGCGGCCTCTTCTACGATTTCGTTAACGTGGGCGTGGCGGGCTTCTGGAACGATATGAATGAGCCAGCCCTTTTTCTGACCCCCACCAAAACCATGCCGCTCGATAATCTCCATCGCCTCGACGACGGAACTACTCTCGAACATCGCGCCGTCCACAACTTCTACGGCATGGAGAATGTCCGTGCCACGTACGACGGCTTGCGTACCCTTCGCCCCTACGAGCGTCCCTTCGTTCTCACCCGCGCTGCTTACGCCGGCACTCAGCGATATGCTGCCACCTGGACCGGCGACAATATCAGCACCTGGAACCACCTCCGCATGAGCACTCCCTTGATGTTGAATCTCGGAATCTCGGCGTATCCATTGGTTGGAACTGATATTGGCGGCTTTGCTGGCTCGCCCACTCCTGAACTCTTGACTCGCTGGATCGAATTGGGCGTGTTCAATCCTATCTACCGCGACCACACCGCAAAGGATACCGCCGACCAGGAGCCTTGGGTGCACGGCCCCCAGTACGAAGCCATCCGCAAGCGCTACATCGAACTTCGCTACCGCCTGCTGCCCTACATTTACACCGCCATGGAGGAGTCCTTCCGTGCGGGCGTCCCGCTCATGCGCTCCATTTTTCTGGAATATCCCCAAGCCACGGAATTCTACGCCGATGAGCGCGACTTTTTCTTTGGCAATGATTTTCTTGTCGAGCCGGTGGTCACGGAGATGGCCGACCCGGAAGAAATCAAGCTTCCTCCCGGTACATGGTACGATTTTTGGAGCGCAACACGTTTCACTGACAGAGACAAAATCGTGCTCAGCCCCAAGCTTGATGAGTTGCCACTCTATGTCCGCGCCGGTTCCATCATTCCTATGCAACGGGTGATTCAAGCCACCAATGAAACGCCCAGCGGCCCGCTCGAACTGCGTGTCTATCCGGGTGAAAACTGCCGCGGCTCGCTCTATCAGGACGACGGCCGCTCCTATGGTTACGAAAAAGGGGAGTTCCTGCGCGTCGCCTATGTTTGCACGGTTTCCACGAACACCATCGGTGTCTCCAGTCATATCGAAACGAACGGTCGAGCGCCCTGGTGGAACGCTGCTGAGGTAAAAGTCTATGGCCTTACAGCTTCACCGAAAGAAATTCGCCTCGGCGATCAGACTTTGACTGGTTGGCACTACGATAATGAGGCTCATGTCGTCACTTTTAGCGTTCCCGATGCCGTGCGCGATTGGTCTGCGCAAGTCGTCCAACCCTAGGACACCCCTGAGTCGAGCGGTTCTTTCTGTATCGAAAATGAATTCACTTGTTGTTTGACAGTGATGTAGAGAAGATGAAAATGTCGGTGCAGAGATCTCGCAAGCTGTGCTTGGTCCAGACTCCCTTCGTCTTTGCAACAGCCTTCCGGGTGTTGACGGCGCGGAGATATGCCGCGAACTGCGCACCAGAAAGAATAAGACTTAATGTCTGATCCCGCTCTCGTCGAAAGATTCC
>Ga0126369_10004720_pt1 | contig 10022 bp, 7 predicted proteins | sample PanSoiMetaPlot_1_FD_109646 | JGI IMG/M metagenome (GOLD analysis project Ga0126369, IMG submission 109646) | Tropical forest soil microbial communities from Panama - MetaG Plot_1 | ecosystem: Environmental > Terrestrial > Soil > Tropical forest > Bulk soil | place: Panama | collected 2016-02-17
GCGCGGACGGCGCGCTCGCCGACCAGGAAGAATGAGGCGCGGGCCTGCTCTTGCGCCAACACGCCGAGAATCCGCTGGGACACCGGATCGGGCCCGTCGTCGAAGGTGAGTGCGATCCGGCGCTCTGTTCCCGGTCCGCGGGAGACCCAACCCGAGGCGAACAGGTGAGCGCCCCAGGCGTACGCGGCCCACGCCGCGGCCGCGCCGAGCGCCAGCCGCGCGACGATCATCGCGTCCGGATGCCGCGCTCGAGGATGGCGCTGACGATCCGCCGGGTCGCGTCGGGCCGGCGAAGGCGCCGCATGCGTGCGCGCAGGTGCTCGAGCAGGTCCGGCTCGTCGAGCGTTCGCTCGAGCAGCGGCGTCAGCTCGGCGTGACGGCGGGCCACGAGGGCGATGCCGGCGCGCGCCGCGAACCGCTCGTTGCGCCGCTCCTGGCCCGGCAGCGAGCCGTAGAGCAGGAGCGGCGTCTCGGCAGCCATCGCCTCGGCCAGCGTCATCCCGCCCGCCTTCGTCACCAGGACGTCGGCGGCTGCCATCAGGCGGCGCACGTCGCCGACGTAGCCGAGCGTACGGATCGTCGTGTCCTCGGTCAGCCGGGAGAGCGTGGTCTTCAAGCCGGTGTCGTGTCCGGCGACGACCAGCCCCTGCAGCGGCCGGCGCATCGCCGCCAGCGCGCGGGCGACGTCGGGCAGACGGCCGAGCTCGCCCTGAGAGCCTGCCATCGCCAGCACCACCGGCGCGAGCGGCGAGAGCCCGAGCGCCTCCCGCGCCGCCGCCGGCGCGACCGGCTGGGCGAACTGCGGAAGCACCGGAACCCCTGTGACGAGGATCCGCTCGGACGGGATGCCGCGGGCGATCAGCTCGTGGCGCACCTCGGGATCGGCGACGCAGTAGCGGTCGATGTGGGGCGCGATCCACTGGCTGTGCGCGACGAAGTCGGTCACGACCGTCGTGTGGGGCGGCACGCGCGCACCCAGCCGCGCCAGCGTCGAGATCGCCACCGCCGGCGTGGCGTGCACGGTGACGACGAGATCGGGCGCCAGACGCTCGAGCAGCGCGCCGAGGCGCCGCGTGCCCAGGCGCGTGACGCCCAGGGTCAGGACCGAGTCGCTGGCCATCCAGTCGGCGAACGCGTAGCCGAGGCCCCATAGGAACGGCGCGCGCCGGAGGACCGCGTGATAGAGCGCGCGGCTCGAGCGATCGAAGAGGGGATGGACCAACTCGCGGAAGTGGTCCACGACCGTCACCTTGACCTTCTCGCGCTCGAACGCCGCGGCGAGACACCGGGCGGCGACGTTGTGGCCGGAGCCGTAGCTGGCGGTGACGATCAGGACGCGGATCATCGACCTGGGCCTCATCCTACCTTGTCTCGCGCGCGATGGGTGGTTAGACTGCTTTCGATCCATGGAAAGCTCGGCGCTGACCGAGGGCGCGCGGCCACGGTGGTATGCGCACGGGTACAACCGCGCCGAGCTCTACCGCCTGGCGGCGGCGATGGGCTGGCTGCCGCGCCGGGTGCGCCTGGGCCTGTCCCGCCGGGTCGGCCGCCTCGCGCGGTCCTTCCTGCCGGCCGAGCGCGCCGCGACCCGGAAGACGCTCGAGATCATGACCGGGGCGACGGGCCGGCGGCTAGACGAGCTGACGGCGGAAGTCTTCGCCGAGTTTGCGATGTGCTTCAGCGACCTGATCACGGCCAGCCGCCACCCCGCCCGGATCGGCTCGTACCTTGGTGTCGTCCGCGGGCGCGAGCATCTGCAGGGCCACGACGGCCCCTTGATCTCGCTGACGGCCCACGTCGGCAACTGGGAGCTGGCCGGCCGCGCGCTGGCCCAGCATTCGGCGCGCACGACTCACGTGGTGGTGGCGGTCGAGGAAGCCCAGGCACTCGAACGTTGGCTCAGGCGCGACGGCAGCGGCATCCGCTTCGTGCCCCGGTCGCACCCCACGGTCTCGCTGACCCTGATCGCGGCGCTCCGGCGCGGCGAGGCGGTCGCGCTCCAGGGCGACCGCGCGCTCGGCAATCGCGGCGATGTGCCGATCGCGTTCTTCGGACACAAGGCGCCGTTCCCGGTCGGCCCCTTTCATCTCGCGCGGGCCGCCGGCGTGCCGGTGCTGCCGGCCTTCTGCACGCTCGACGGCGACGGCCGCTACGTGCTGCGGGTGCTCCCGCTGATGACGATCGAGCGGGGCGGCGAGGAGGAGGCGCTCGCCGCGTGGGTCGGCACGCTTGAGCAGATCGTCGCCGAGAAGCCGACGCAGTGGTTCAACTTCTTCGACGTGTGGAACCCCTTCGGCCTGTGAGCGAAGTCGTCGAGCTCGAGGAAGCCGAGCGGAGGTCGCAGGCCCTCGCGGCGCTCCTTCCGGCGCGCATCAGCCCGCCGTTCACGGGCACGTTCATCCGCTCGGCGACGCTCTACGACGAGTACATCCTGCGTCTGACCCTGAGCATTTTCCGCACGACCGGGCTGGCGAAGGCCGCGACGACGCCGGGCACCACCGACGAGCTGGTCGCCCGCGCCGGCTTCGAGCCCGGTCGGGCGCGCGTGCCGGTCGACTGGATGCTGCGCCGGCTCAGCCATCGCGGGATCCTCGAGCAGCGCGAGGTCGACGGCCGATCGCGCTTCGAACTGCGCGGCGAATTGCCCGACCTCGATCCGGCCGAGATCCTCGAGGCGCAGCGCCGCCAGGACGCCTCCTGGCAGCCCTCGTACGTGCTGGCCGAGACGGTCGCCCAGGACTATCCGGTGTTCCTGCGCGGCGAGCGCACGGGCGAGGAAGTGCTCTTCTCTCCGAGCCGGCTCCGTCTATGGGTGAACTTCTTCTCCAACGACAACGGCCTCTACGTCGTGAACAACCTCGTCGGCGCCGCCGCGGCGGTCGAGCTGATGCCGCCGGCTCCGGTCGCCGTCATGGAGCTCGGCGGCGGGCTCGGTAGCGGCGCCGCGGCGCTGCTCGACGAGCTCCGCCGATCGGGACGCTGGGCCGACGTAAACGAGTATCGATTCACCGAGCTCGTGCCGTTCTTCATGCGGCGGGGGCAGCAGGCGCTGGAGGCGCGCTACCCGGACGCGTCGTTCCTCAAGTTCAAGGCACTCGACATGAACCTGCCCTTCGCGGGGCAGGGGGTGATGCCGGGGAGCGTCTCGCTGGTCTACGCGGTCAACACCGTGCACGTCGCCCGCAACCTTGACTTCACCTTGCGGCAGATCTTCGAGTCGCTGGCGCCGGGCGGCCGGCTCGTCGTTTCGGAGTGCATCCGCACGGCGCCGGCTCAGGCGATCTACATCGAGTTCATCTTCAACCTGATGGAGACCTTCCGGTCACCGGTGCTGCACCCGCCGTATCGACCGAACGGCGGCTTCCTCGCGCCCGAGGAGTGGCAGGGCGCGATGGAAGCCGCCGGATTCGTCGACGTCCGGATGCTGCCGGACATCCCGAGCCTACGCGCGCGCTTCCCGCACTTCCAAGTCGGCGCCGTCGGGGCGACCCGACCCGCGTAACTGCAAGGTCCGTCGAGGCCCCAAGCACGAGATGCGCCTTCGAGGGGCGCCCCGGCTCCGCCGGGGCGTCTCCGAGCGACGGGGGTCTTAGGGGGCCCTTCGAGGCCCCCTATTACAACTATTCAAACTTAATGATCCACTTCAGCTTCGGGTACTCCGGCGGCTTGCCGTCGAGGTCGACGATTCGCAGCGATTTGTCCGAGCCCTCGAGGTACAGATTCCCGGAGCCGTAGGACACGAGCTTGCCCCAGGCCTTCGGGATCGTGGCCTCGCGCGCGGCCATGGTCTGCGCCTGCGCCGGCGCCACCTGGAGCGTCGTGGGCCAGAGCGGGGCGGGGACGTAGGGCCGCACGGCGATCACGACGAGCGCGACGGCGATGACGGTGAGAACGGCCTTCGTGTAGCGATCGATCTTCATTCGGTGCCCTCCTGCCCAGCATGGTACTGCGGCGTCTGCCCGCCCCCACCGCGATTTCCTCGACTACTTGAACGCGGGCATGACCTCGCGCGTGAGGATGGAGAGACTCTTCTTCACGCGCTCGGCGGGGATGAGACCGCCCGCGTCCAGCTCGGCGACGATGCCGTCGAGGGTCAGCTCTTCCTGCAACCGGCTGAGGCGCTCGATCAGGCCGGCGGCGCTACCGAAGGCGACGCGCTCGGCCAGGATCTGCTCGTACGAGAGCCCGGCGAGCCGCTCGACGCGCGCCTGCAGCCGTTCGGCGGGGCCGGCGCCGGTGCGCCCCACGGCCGCCTGCTGCAGGTCGGCCTGACGACTGAAGTAGAACGTGATGCTGTCGAGCGGCTCCTCGAGCGCGGCCTCCTCGGTGGCCGCTGCGTAGACCGGAATGCGCAGGTAGACGTTGCCGCTGCCGGCGTGGCCGGCGTCGCGCCAGGCTTTGCGGTAGGCGCGCACGTGGTGGCGCAAGGTCGAGACGTCCATGCCGCGAAGCCCCACGAAGATCGGCAGCCCCATCTCGCCGACCTTGGGAAACGTCTCCTCGGTCGTGGCCGCCATGCGGAGCGGCGGGTGCGGGAGCTGATACGGGCGCGGCGCGACGGTGGCGTTCTCGAAGCTCCAGTACTGGCCCGTGTAGCTGAAGGGCTCGCCCTTCCACGCCTCCAGGATGATCTCGAGCGCCTCGTGGAAGCGCGCCTGGCTCTCCGCGAAAGGAACGCCGTACACGTTGTAGACGCGCGGGAACCCGCTGCGGCCGATCCCGAAATCGAAGCGCCCGGCGCTGATGTGATCGACCGTCGCGGCCTCCTCGGCGATGCGCAGGGGATTGTTCAGCGGCAGAACCTGGACGGCCATGCCGATGCGCAGCCGCCGGGTGCGCGTCGCGATCGAGCTCGCCACCACGATGGGCGCCGAGAGCACCGAGCGGGCCGGCGTGAAGTGCATCTCGCCGAGCCACACGCCGTCGAGCCCCCAGGCCTCTGCCGCGTCGACGACGTCGAAGCCCTCTCGGAACGCGCCGGCCTGGTCGCCGCCGCGGCGAATTTCGAACTCCATGAAGATGCCGAAGTCCATCGCCATGGGTGTCACTGGGTCTTGATCTTCATGTCCTCGTAGGACGGCCACACGGTCATCGGCACCAGGTTGATCGTGTGATCGGCCATCTTGGGGCCGACGCCTATCAAGGCGCGCAGATCCATGATCGGGGCGAACATCGCCCGGTCGATCGTCAGCTGCTGGATCTTGTGGAGCATCGCCTCGCGCTTCTTCACGTCGCGCTCGCCGGCCTGCACCTGGGCGAGGTCGTCGATGTCCGGGTACCCCCCATATGCGTACGCGCCCTTGGAGCTGATGAACTCGGCCACCCGGCTCGCGGCGTTGCCGGAGTTGCCCACCGCCGTCATGAAGAGCCCGTGCAGCTTCTTTTCCCGCCACGCGGCGTAGAAGGCGGCGCGCTCCATCGGCCGCATCTTCACGCGGATACCGACCGCGTTCAGATAATTCAGCGCCGCTTCCCCCACGGTGGGGAACCCCGGAATCGCCGTGAACTCCCCGGCGTCCAACCCGTTGGGATAGCCGGCCTCCGCGAGCAGCTGCTTGGCCTTCTGTGGGTCGTAGGGCGGGGGCTCCACCTGCAGGGCGAAATCCATCACGCGCGGCACGATCACGCCGGCCGGCGGACAGAAGCCGAGACACGCGGCCTCGTTCGTGGTCTTGCGATCGAGGGAAAAGTTGACCGCCTGGCGCAGGCGCTTGTCGTGCCAGGGCGACTTCGCGTCCCACTGATCCGCGAACTCGATCCAGAAGATCGACGCGTGCTTGGTCGCCAGGAGCTGCAGCCGAGGATCGCGCTTGACGTCCAGGCCCTCGGGACCATCGAGCGCGACTGCAATGTCCGTCTCGCCGGTCTTCAGCATCGCGAGCCGCGTGCCGACTTCCGGCACCGACTTCATGATGAGCCGCTTCACGTTGGGTACCTTGCGCCAGTAGCCGGTGTACGCCTCCAGCACCACCTCGACGCCGGGCGTATGGCTCACGAACTTGTAGGGGCCTGCGCCGATCGGATGCTTTCGGAACCCGTCGTCACCGACCTGGGTCAGGTATTTCTTGGGTACCACGATCCCGGCGCCGCTGGCGGTCGTGCCATAGAACGTCATGAAGTCCGGCCAGGGCGAGTTGAGCCGGAAGCGGACCGTCAGCGGATCCGCGATCTCGACCGCGCGCACGTGTGTCTGGAATTCCTTGACGGCCGCGCCCTTGTATCGCTCGAAGCTCCACTTCACGTCCTCGGCGGTGAGGGGATCGCCGTTGTGGAACTTGAGCCCGCGGCGCAGCTTGAACTCGTAGCTGAGGCCGTCCGGGCTTTCGGTCCACGACTCGGCCAGGCTCGGGCCCATCTTCTGGTTCGGCAGCGGACGCACGAGCGCGTCGTGGATCGCATAGAGCGTGCCGAACGGCGTGATCTGCGGCGGCGCGCTCGAGGGATCGAACCAGGTTGGCGCGATCGTGACGTGCCAGGCGATGGTGACCTCGCCGGTGGGAGCGGCCTGGGCCGACGCCTCGTGGAAATACCCGAGTGCGAGGGTGACCGCCGTGAGGAACAATGCCATGTGCCGATTGAACGACCGCATATCAACCCTCCGTGAAGGGATTGTTGTCGACCGACTTGCGATGATGCCGAGGATCGTAACATCCCTTGACTCCACTGACGGCCTATGGGACGTTCGCCGCACTCGAGGCCTTGTTTTTTCCCTTTGTCTAATGTCCGGACGGGGAGGAGAACCTCGATGCCCACCACGAACCCGTACACCACTCGCCGCGGTGTGACCCGACGTGAATTCCTCCACCGCGCCGCTGTGACCGGCGCAGGACTGACCGCCCTGGCTGTCGGCACGAGCCGGCAACGATCCTTCGCCGCGCCGCTCTATCCCGACTGGATCGCGGCGAGCTCAACACGCCGAAGCGAGGCGGGGTGCTCACCCGAGCCTCGGCCTGGGATCCTCCGGTGATCGACCCTCGGCTCACGCAATCGGTCGGCCTATTCCAGTTCGCGGGCCTGACCAGCAATCGCCTCCTGCGCCACGTGTTTGCCGACGAGGCCAGCGGCTACGGCGACCTCAGCCTCAAGGGAGACCTCGCCGAGTCCTGGCAGGGGAGCGCCGACCAGCGGGTGTGGACCTTCAAGCTGCGCCGCGGCGTCAAGTGGCAGAACGTGCCGCCGCTCAATGGGCGCGAGCTCACCGCCGCCGACGTCAAGTACTGCTTCGAGGCCTACGCGAAGGAGGGCGTGCAGGCGTTCACGTTCCAGGAAATCGAGGGCATGGAGACGCCGGACTCGCATACGCTGCGCATCTTCCTCAAGACGCCCAACGCTCTGTTTCCTCAGAACGTCGCCGAGCCCGTCGCCGTGATCTTCTCGCGCGAGGTGCTCGAGGACGACGGAGACCTCAAGAAGCGGATGATCGGCACCGGGCCCTACATCCTCAAAGAGCACACGCGCAAGGTGCGCATCGTGCTGCAGCGCAACCCCGACTACTTCGACGCGGGGCGCCCGTACGTCGACGAATACGTCATCCTCTCGGCGCCGGACTCGGCCACGCGCACCGCGGCGTTCCGCACGGGGCAGAGCGACTTCCTGCCGCTGCAGAGCCCATCGGAAGTGGAGGTCGTCCGCAAGACGAATCCCGCGGCCGTCGTGCAGGCGCTGACGCCCTCGATCACGCCGTTCGGGCTCGCGCTGGCCCAGGACCGGCCGCCGTTCGACGACGTGCGGGTGCGCCGCGCGCTGTCGATGGCGATCGACCGCCAGAAGCAGGTGGACACGGTGTACGAGGGCCACGGCATTCTCACCGCGGGCGTGCCGTGGATCTATTACCAGGACGCGACACCGACCGCGAAGGACCTCGGCCGCTGGTGGCAGTACAACCCCGCCGAGGCCAAGAAGCTCCTGGCCGAGGCCGGTCATCCCAACGGCTTCGAGACGACCTTGTTCTACTACGAGTACTTCCCGCAGATGACGTCGCAGGTGCAGCTCGCCCAGCAGGACCTCAAGCGGAACCTCAACATCAACGTCAAGATCACCAAGCTCGACTACACGAGCTACTACGGGCGCTACGTCGAAGGAAAGTGGGACGGGATGGCCTGGGGCTTCCAGTCCGGGCACGCGGTCGGCCTCGACGAGCGGACGTACGTGTACATGCACTCGAAGTCCACGAAGAACTTCTTCCGCGTCAACGATCCTGTCATCGACGAGCTGACCGTGAAGCTGCGGCAGTCGCCCGACCGGGCCGAGCAGCGTGCGACCGCCAAGCGGATCGTGGACCGCGAGTACGACCAGGTGCTGCGGATGTGGATGCCGCACGGCTCGAACTTCGTCATGTTCCAGCCGCACCTCAGAAACGCGGCCGGCGGGGTCCTGCGCGGGACGATCGGCTACGGCTCACCGACGATTGCGCGACTCTGGATCGACAAGTAGCGGGGTGTGCCTGGATTCCCTTGACTTCCCTCGGGGCGTGTGGGAATTTCGCCGCACTCGTGGCCGGTTTGCTCGACCATTCTCTCCGGGAAGAAGGAGACTTCGATGCCTGCCACCAATCCTCGTGACCCTGCTCGTCGGCGCGTGAGCCGACGTGAGTTCCTCGAGCGCGCCGGGGTGACCGGTGCCGGAGCGGCTGCGCTGGCCGCGGGTCTCCCTCGTGGTCGCGCTTGGGCCCAGGCGGGCCCGTCCTATCCCGACTGGATTGCGGCCAGCACCAAGCCGCCGAAACGGGGCGGAGTTCTCACGCGCGCCTCCGCCTGGGATCCGCCGGTGATCGATCCGCGGCTGACGCAGTCGGTCGGCCTCTACCAGTTCGTCGGGCTCACGAGCAACCGTCTCGTCCGTTACGGGTTCTCCGACGAAGTCACCGGCCCGAGCGACATGACCCTCCGGGGCGACCTCGCGGAGTCGTGGCAGAGCGACTCCGCCTACCGCGTGTGGACGTTCAAGCTCCGGCAGGGCGTCAAGTGGCACAACGTCGCGCCGCTCAACGGGCGCGAGCTCACCGCGGCGGACGTCAAGTATTGCTACGAGGCCTACGCGAAGGAAGGCGTCCAGACGTTCACCTTCCAGGAAATCGAGGGGATGGAGACGCCCGACAGGCACACGCTGCGTGTGCATCTGAAGGCGCCCAACACGCTCTTTCCCCAGAACGTGGCCGAGTTCATCGCCGTCATCTTCCCGCGCGAGATCCTGGAGGAGGATGGAGACCTCAAGAAGCGCCTGGTCGGGACCGGGCCCTACATCCTCAAGGAGCACACCCGCAAGGTGCGAGTGGTGCTCCAGCGCAACCCCGACTACTACGACAAGGGCCGACCCTCCATCGACGAGTACATCATCCTCTCGACGCCGGACGCGGCGACTCGCCTGGCGGCGTTTCGCACGGGGCAGAGCGACATCATCTGGCTGGCGAGCCCGTCGGAGGTCGAGACGGTCCGCAAGACCAACCCCAATGCCATCGTGCAGTCCTATCATCAGTCCCTCGCGCCGTTCGGGCTGGCGCTCGCTCAGGACCGGCCGCCCTTCAACGACGTGCGGGTCCGTCGCGCGATCTCGATGGCCATCGACCGCCAGAAGCAGGTCGACACGGTCTACGAAGGCCATGGGATCCCGGGCTGGGGCGTGCCGTACATCTACTATCAGGACAAGGCGCCGACCCTGAAGGAGCTCGGCCCGTGGTGGCAGTACCGGCCGGAGGAGGCCAAGAAGCTCATGGCCGAGGCCGGACACGGCAAGGGATTCGAGACGACGCTGTTCTACTACGAGTACTTCCCCCAGATGACGTCGCAGGTGCAGCTGGCGCAGCAGGAGCTCAAGAAGAACCTCAACATCGACGTGAAGATCACCAAGCTCGACTACACGACCTATTACGGCCGCTACGTCGACGGCAAGTGGGACGGCATGTCCTGGGGGTTCCAGTCGGGCCACGCGATCGGCCTCGACGAGCGGACGTACCAGTACATGCACTCCAAGTCGACGAAGAACTTCTTCCGGGTCAACGATCCGGTCGTCGACGAGCTGACGAC
>Ga0126369_10004721_pt1 | contig 10022 bp, 13 predicted proteins | sample PanSoiMetaPlot_1_FD_109646 | JGI IMG/M metagenome (GOLD analysis project Ga0126369, IMG submission 109646) | Tropical forest soil microbial communities from Panama - MetaG Plot_1 | ecosystem: Environmental > Terrestrial > Soil > Tropical forest > Bulk soil | place: Panama | collected 2016-02-17
GAGCGGCCGTAGCGGCCGGTCGGCTGGGTAGCCCAGGCCGATCATGAAAACCGCGAAGTAGCCGCCGGGGAACCCCAGCACCCGCCGCGCCTGCTGCTGGTCGGTGACCGCCGAGTGGCCAGAGCCGATGCCGAGGTCGGCCGCTGCCAGCATCATGATCGCGGTCGCCTGGCCGATGTCAAGCATCAGCCAGTCGCGTTGCCGCGCGTCCTCCGGTTCCTTGGCCACCAGCGCGATCGTCGCCGCCGAGGAGGCGATGTGCCGCCCGCCTCGCTCCCAAACCTTGGCCAGCTCGATCAACTGGGCCGGGCCGGTGACAACGACGAAGTTCCACGGCTGCCAGTTGCCCGCCGACGGTGACCGCCGCCCCGCCTCACAGATGCGCTCGAGGTCCTCGTGGGCGATCGGCTGGTCGGTGTACTGGCGCACGTTGCGGCGCGCCTGGATGGCATCCCACGTCTCCATGTCCTAGTCCTATCTCACGGCCACCTGGCCTACCCGAAGTATTCGGCACGACCGAGTGTCGGTTCAGCCCGGCCGACGGCCACCAGGCCGAAGGTCGGATCCCAGTGTCCCCATGCGTAGTTATTCAGCAGGCTCCAGTGCAGGTACCGGCACGGCGGCCCAGGAGTTCGCCGTCTCCATCCGCAGCGGGTCGAGCGCCTGGCTTTGGCCTGCACGTCGGCCGGCGGCGAAGACGGGTCCTCCTACCCGCTGCAAGAGCTGCTGGAGTTCCCGCCCGGGCAACGGGTGGCGGCGGAGTTGAAGGTGGTGGACAACGCGGCGCGCGGAGTGGCGTGCCGTCATGCGCTGGGGTGCGGTCTGGTGCCGCCGTGCTGCCCGGGCCCGGGCCACGAGGACTGCCGCGAAGGAGAAGAGGATGGCGGCCCCGGCGGCGATGAGGGTGATCTGCCATATCGCCGGCCGGCGCGCCGCTCTGGTCGAATGGCAAATGCGCCCCTTCGCCAAGGGAAGCTGGCGCTTGGTGGCCGCGTTTTGCCGGGCGCGCGAAGATCGTCCGAGTTGGGTGATTGCGATGACCGGCCGATGACAGTGGCGTGACAGTCCGGTCATGAACATCGGAGGGCCTGCTCACAGGTATCAGCCATGCGGCTGCTGACAGCTCGGCGGGCGCTGACAGCTGGGCGGCTAATCGGGCGCTGACAGCTCGGCGGCTAATGAGGGGGGACCGAGATGGCTACTCGGGTCGCGCGGGAAGCATCCCAACTAGCGAGTCCGGCCGCCGAGCGGCACGTGGTGCGGCGGGGTATTGCTGCCGTCGGCCTAGTTAGCGTTGCCCTCATCCATCTGTTGGATGTGCCCGGCAAGTTCGACGAATTGCCTTACGTCGGGGTGCTCTTCGTTGGACTCATCGTCACGACCCTGCTTCTGGCCGAGGCAATGATCCGAACGGACGACCTGCGCGCGTGGCTTGCTGCGGGCGCGGTCTCCGCGGCGACGATCCTCGGCTACACCATCAGCCGCACCTCGGGCCTGCCGGGGGACAGCGGCGACGACGTCGGCAACTGGACGGAGCCACTCGGCCTTGCCTCCCTGCTGGTGGAGGGCGTCGTTGTGCTGCTCGTCCTTGGGCGGCTCGCGGATCGCCGCATTGGCGTGGCTCATTGACGGAGGGGGTCAGGATGCCTCGATTCGTTCGTCATGGCCTGTCAGTTGCCGTGATTGCGGTCGTTGGCTTAACTGCGGCTGCAGCGCCTGCCTGGGCGGCCGGATCCTGGTCCGCGCCGATCCAGCTTTCCACGCCCATCCCGCCGACCGATGTTGTCGGCGGTCCGTCCGTTGCCGTGAACGCCAGCGGGGCGCAGGCTGCGGCGTGGTATGACCAAGCGGCGGACGGCACCCAGTTCGTGCATGTCCGTACCAGCGCGAACGGCCAGTCTTGACCGGCCGCGACCACCTTGGGAGGAGGTGTCAGTCCGGCGGTGGCGCTCGCACCGGACGGCCGGGCCGTCGCTGTGTGGGAAGGTCTGCCTCCCAGCACCGGAACAATCCAGGCCAGGGTGCGGCCACCGCACGGGTCCTGGAGCACCCCGGTCACGGTTAGCAGCGATGCTGGTCCGCCTCTGATCGGCGTCGATGGGAAGGGGAATGCGATCGCGGTCTGGGCTGCCAGCAGCGGGATCGAGACCGCGAGCCTCGCAGCCGGCGGTACCTGGACGGCAGTACACAATCTCGCCAGCGGCGGCCGCAGTGCGGACCTGGCTGTGAACGCCTCCGGTGCGGTCATCGTTGCCTGGGCCGGTTCCGGCGGCACCATCGTGACTGACTCCGGGACGGTCCTGGGCGGCTTCGCCATGCCCGTCACCATCGCCCCGGCCGCGTACCGCCAGGGCAGCCCTGCGGTCGCCCTGAATGACGCGGGCCAGGCGTCGCTGGTGTGGCGCGGTCGGATCACCGTGCTGGCTGCGACGCGTTCTGCGGGCGGCACGTGGAGCGCGACTAGCCAGCTGATCGCCAATGCCTCAGGTTCGGTCGATACCGCGATCGACAACTCGGGCACTGCAGTCGCCGCCTTCGTTCAGTACAACGCGGCCGCCGGGACCTTCCCGGTGTACGCATCGCAGCACCCGGCCGGGGGGGGCGTGGGGAACGGCGGCTCTTCTGTCCACCCCGAACGACTACGCGCCGGCCCCCCAGGCTGTCGCTGATCCTGCCGGGACCGTCGTGGTGGCCTGGACGGACGACAACAGCCTGACATTGAAGGCACGCACCGCGCCGCCAGGCGGCGCGTTCGGGGCGGCAGCAGCCGTCGGTGCCAACTACGGCGTGTTCGACCTCGCTACCGCGCCTGGCCACGCGACCCTCATGTGGACCCAGGGCGGAGCGACCGTGTCAGGCGAACCCGTAACCTAACCACATTCGCGCCGATCGTGCAGCTGACGGGGGCGCCCACCGGGGTCACCCCCGCGGCTTCACGCCAGTGCAAAGCCTGACACGTGCGCCGCCCAGCATTCAGCTACCCGCAATGCCAGCCGGATGCCACGGCAGGGCCGCTTGGGTGAGCAGCGCGCATTCCGGCCAACCGCGGATCCGAAGGAGGGCGGTAGCCACCCGCAAACCCAGCTCGGCAAGGCCGGCCTGCCGCCCAGGACCGCCGGCGCGATCGTCACCCAGAACGCCAGCGCCCGCATCGCCGACCGAGCCCGCCATGCATAGCCGCTCAGATAAGCCCGTTCGGGCGCGGTAACGACAGCCACTCTGGCGACCCAGGTTCCCGACCATACGGCGATGAGCGTGCATCACACAATTGAACGCTCATGACGGAATGCAATGGCCGTTTAACCGTGGTGTCTGCGGGCGGGTGGCTCGCCGGGCTAGGGAATACCGTGCGCGTCGAGCAGGACCTGGACCGCACTGCGGGCGGCGTCGGAGTGGGCCAGGGTGCCCATGACGGCTTGCACGATGGCGCCGTCGAAGACGACGATCAGCTGGTCGGCGAGGCGTTGGGGGTCTTTGGCCTGGCCACGTTTGGCCTGGCGGGCGAAGTAGCCGCGGAGCTGGAGCTTGTGGTCGCGGGCGACCTGCCTGGCCGGGTGGCGGGGGTCGGCCAGCTCCGCAGCGGTGTTGATGAAGGGGCAGCCGCGGAAGGTGTCGGACGCCGTCCACCCGCTTAGGCCGTCGAATACCGCCAGGATCTGCTGGCGGGCCGGGGCGGCGGGGTCTTCGGCGGGCAGGTACGGGCCGATGATGGCGGCGCCGTGTGCATCGAGGCTCTCGGCGATGAGCCGGCCCTTGCTGCCGAACTGCTGGTACAGCGTGCGCTTGGAAACGCCGGCCTGCTTGCTCACCAGGTCGACGCCGACGGCCCCGATGCCCTCCCGGTAGAACAGGTCGGCGGCCGCGGCCAGCAGCCGCTGGCGGGCGGTCGGCGTGGTGGACGTGGTCACGTCGCCCAGCTTACGTACCGCGGTGGCGTGAATAAACAGATCGGTGTACCGTCTTCAGGTAAACCGATCTGTTTACAGGTGGCCCGGCGGGCGCGGGCCGTGACCCAGGAGCAGCCAATGACAACGCGGCTAACAGTGCTCGTGACCGGTGCGAGCTCAGGAATCGGGCAGGCGACGGCGACCGAGTTCGCCCGGCAGGGGCATCTGGTCTTTGCCGCGGCACGCCGGGAGGAGGTGCTGGCCGGCCTGGCCGCCGCCGTACCGAACATCCAGGCCGTCGGCCTGGATGTGACCGACGAGGGCTCGGTACACCGCGCCTGGGCCAAGATCGAAGCCAGCACCGGCGGGGCCGGCGTCGATGTGCTGGTCAACTGCGCCGGGTTCGCCCTCACCGGGCCGGTCGAGATCCTCGGCGGCCCTGCGGTGCAGCGCCAATTCGCCACGAACGTTTTCGGGCTGCTCACGGTGACCCGCGCCGTGCTGCCCGCGATGCGGGCGCGCCAGTCAGGCCGCATCATCAACATCAGTTCGCTGGTCGGCCGGGCCACCTTCCCCGGCATGGGCGTCTACGGCGCCACCAAGTACGCCGTCGAGGCGCTGTCCGACGCCCTGCGCCAGGAGATAGCCGGGTTCGGCATCAAGGTCATCATCATCGAGCCGGCGTTCGTCGCCACCAACATCGGCGAGGCCGCCGACGCCAACGCAGACGCAGGTGCCGGCCAGGAGATCCCGCCGGCCTACGCCGACATGGCAGCCCGCGGATCGAGGTACCTCGCCGCCCAGATCGCCAAAGGCATCGCCGCCGACCAGGTCGCCGCCACCATCGTGAAGGCCGCCCTGCACCCCAACCCGCGGCTCCGTTACATCGTGCCCGCCCGTGCCAGGCCGCTGATAACCCTGCTCACGGCCCTTCCCGGCAGGCTCGCCGACCGGGCAAAGCAGCGCGCGCTAGCCGCCGCCTGATCACCACCCGGCGCCAGCGGTGAGGGTTCCCGGCCGCCCGCTAATCGCTCATCGCTAGGTCCGTGCAGATCGCCGACTGCGCGCGGCGGATAGCCGGGTTGGTGGCGTGCGTAGTGGCGCGCGGATCATCTGGTTAGGGTCCTGGGTCTGACTGGGTGGCAGCCGATGGCATGGCGTCACATGAGGAAGATGACGTCGTGGATGAGCCCGTCTTTGACGTGGTAGATCACGACGGCATGGATGGTGGGCGGGTAGCCGGGGACGTTGACGCCGGTTGTTTCTTCCTCATCGATCACGTAGTCGCCGGCCGCGATCCGGTGCAGGATGCGCGCCTTCAGGCGGGGACTGTCGCGGAACAGCGGCTCGTAGAAGGAGCGCAGGCCGTCTGTGTTGTCAGCTAGGACGCTGCCATCGAATTGGCGGATTCTGGCATTTTTGGTGTAGAAGGCCAAGAACGTATCGAGGTCTCGTTTCTGGTAGGCGGCGATCTGGCGGTCCACCAGGTCTGTTGTGCCTGACATGTGGTGCTCCCATCACTCAGGGCTGCGGCCGGCTGGCCCGTTCTGGCTTCGGCGCCGCGGACGTCAGCCGAGGACCACTCGCAGGATTATGGAGTTGGTTTGGCCGGCCGGTGCAGGACGACCGCTAGCCGTGCCATGCCGAGCAGGGTCTGGGCTGCGAAGCTGACGCGTGCGCGGCGGGTGGGCAGCACGGATAGTTCGCCGAGCCACTCCTGGCACCAGCGGGCCCGGACCGCGGGGGGCAGCAGCGCTGACGCTGCGGCCAGCAGGCGGCCGGACACCACATCCGCGCCCGGGCCATATCGCTTCAAGGCATCGGAGGCGAGGCCCTCCAGCTCTGACCTGATCGCGTCCAGCCGGAGCCGACGGGCCAGCGGCACCAAAACCTCCAGCGCCTGCCTGGAGGTTTGCACCTGCGTCGCCGGTGGCAGGTGGCGCAGCGTCCGCATGTTGTGCAGCCGGTCGGCCAGCTGGATCACCAGGATCCGCGCGTCGCCAGGCGCCGCGGCCCCGCCACCGGGGCCGGGAGCGGATGATGCCGTCTCTTCGCCTGGCGTGGCGCCGGCGGCCATGGCCCCGGCCACCAGGTGGGCGATCTCGGCACCGAATTCTTCCCGCAGCGCGACGAGGGTGTAGCAGGTGCCCTCGAGGGTGTCGTGCAGCAAGGCCGCGCACAGGGTCGGGTCGTCGGCGCCGACCTCGGCAGCGATCGTGGCGACGGCCAGCGGATGGCTGACATATGGGTCTCCGCTCGCGCGGTGCCGGCCGTGGTGCCAGTGCGCGGCAACCTGATACGCGCGCCCGATCAGCCCGGCGTCGGCGCCGGGCCGGGTGCCAGCGACGATACGCAACAGCCCGGCAACAGGATCGGCACCGGCCGAACCCGGCTGGGCAGGGGCCGGCGGCCGGTTCACCGGGACATCCCAGGAACGTCTGGCCAGGTCGCGGCCGGGCCGAGCCGGGGCTTATTCCTGGGACGGTAGGCACGGGCCAGGGAATCGCGCGCCTGTTGCGCGCCCTCCTCGGTCAGCCGGTAATACCGCCGCCGCGGGCGGCCCGCGGCGACGTGCTCGTGCGGGTCCTCCCAGCTGCTGTGCACCCAGCCCAGTTGCTCCAGCCGTGCCACGATCGGGTAGATCGTCCCGGCCGGCAGCCCGGTCTCCGCACACAACTGAAGCCCATAACGCTGGACGTCGGGCTCTGCCAGCAATGCGCGGAGCACCAGCTGGGTCTGCAGCGTCATCCGAGGGCCTCGTGTCATAACTCGTACTCTATATAGATAGTCCTTAGCTGTCCATTCAGATCCAGGTCGCCTTCCGGCCCGCCAAGTAGCCACAGGCTCGATTCGCTCTCCCCGGGGCCGCATCCGGCAGTCCCGCGGAGAGCGCCGCGCCTGCGGGTGCCCCCGCATGCTGCGGGGGCACGATCGCGTGCCCCCGCCGCTTGTTGCTCCTCGCCTTCCTTTGCTGGTGCCCCTAGCAGGCAAGCGTGACTGGGCTGGTCAGCCCGTTCGGGTCCGACGCGGTGCAGTGGAAGATTTGCGTCGTCACGGGCTGGAAAATATCTAGCGTGATGCTCGTCAGCGTCAGGACCGGATTGACTCCGGTCCAGTTAGGATTCGGGCAGCCCGCGGTAGCCCCGCTGACCGTCGGCGCGGCGGTCAACGTGGCGGGATTCGTGGCGAATGTCAGGTTCCCGTTCTTGATCGCGCTCGCCGGGATCGCGGTGTCGGATGTGGCCGGGCCTTCCAGGACCTTGTTTTGGCCGGGGGCGGTGTTGCCGCCGCCGTTCTGGCACTGATAGAGCGCGAACCCGCTCACGGCCAGGTGAATGTTGAGGTCCTCGTTGCCGAGCCCGGCGAGGGTGCCTCCACAGGTGACCGGGATGCTCGTCGTGCCGGAGAACGTGCACGTCGGCTCCCCGCCCTTTTTGAAGTGCGGGCTGGCGGCCAGGGCCGCCGATGAGGTCAGGACGAACACCGCCAGCATCACCGGCAGCGCGATAAGAACGACTTTGATTCGTCGCATGCTGAGATTCCCCCTTGGAGTTTGGGCCACCCCTCCCGTGCACGCTTGGTAAGCTCAAGCTCACCTCCCGTGCGGGCGGGTATGGGCGTCATGAAGTGAGTGCTTCGTGAGATCGCAGAAACGTGTGCACGGGAGGACTGCGCGCTCGCGGCATCGCCGGACCCCGCTGGGATGTCTGCGCGGTGTGCCGTTGTGAATACCGGTCCGATGCTTGTTGCACCACGTCGTGCCCCTGCGGCTACGCGAGTCGTGCCGGTCAGAGCAGTGCCACCGCGAGCCTGAACCTCCGACGTTAACATTCTGTTACCTGGCCGTCTAGGTCAGCCTGCCTGCCTAGGACGCGCCAGATGCCAGCAGGCACCATTGCTTCACGCGGCACCAGGCGCACCGGCCGCTGCCTGGCGAGCCGTGCCGAGTTACAGGCTGATGGTCCGGCCCCATCCTGGTTTGTCCGGGTCAGGGCGTGCCTCGCGTTTCACTTCCCGGGGGCCCACCCCCGGGAGTGCCTGGACTGTCCTGGTCTGCTCATTGGTGAGCCCGGGCGCCGCCTTTTCGCGATTGTTCCCGGCCCGGCCGCGAAACAGACCCATAGCGCTGCTAAAAAGACCCATAGCGGGATCCTAGGCCGCCGACTTGCCGACTTGTCGCATCCACCGCTGAGGGCCAGATCAGCCGGCAGGTCCAAGTGTGTCTTGTGCCTGTCATCAGCCATCACCTCGATCCGCAGCCCGATCATCGCCGGGTCCACCGAGTAATCGTTGGAATCCAGCCGCACGTGGCCGCGCGGTGGTCAGTATTCAGCTGCCGACGACAAAAGCTAGCGGCACGGCGCATGACCTCCCGTAATAAGGACGCATGCCGACTATGCGCTCGTATGCCTGCGTTCATCGGCCCGGCTGCCTGGATGCCGATCGGCCTGTTCTGTTGCCGTCGGGGACGGCAGCGCGGCAGCTGCGATTTTCGCGTGGTGGTTCCCCGGAGCACGGGGGACAGGGCTGCGATCCTGGGGGCCGGGGAAGCTCACCTCGATGAACAGGCCGCCGTCTGGCCGGGGGCGCGCGGTGATGGTTGCGTCGTGGGCGTCGGCGATGGCTTGGACGATGGATAGGCCCAGGCCGAGCCCTTCGCCGCGGCTGGCGCGTTCGGCGGTGAGTTGTTGGAACGGCTGGAAGAGCCTGTTGATCGTGGTCGCCGGGATGGGAGGCCCGGTGTTGGCTACCGCCAAAACGGCACGGGAGTCCTGGGTACTGGTGACGACCTCCAGTTGCCCGCCGGGGAGATTGTGGCGCAGCGCGTTGTCGATGAGGTTGGTGATCAGTCGCTCGGCCAGCTGAGGGCTGCCTGCAGTCGGTGCTGGGCCGAGCGTTGTGTGCAGCTTTAGGTTCCGGCGCTGCACTGCGGGTTGGCGGTCGGCGAGGACTTTGCGGGCCAGCCCGGCTAGGTCGAATGGCTCGCGGGAGTCTAGGCCTGCCTGGCCGCGTGCCAGGGTGATCAGGGCGTCGATGAGGTGCTGCTGCTGGGTGCCGGAGGCTAGGACCCGCTCGTGGGCGGCTCTGAGTGATTCGATGCTGGCGTCAGGGTCGGCGAGGGCGACCTGGCTGATGACCCGTTGGCGGGCCAGCGGGGTGCGAAGCTCGTGCGCGGTGTTGGCGATGAACTGCCGCTGGGCGGTAAAAGCTGCTTCCAGGCGGGTGAGCAGTCCGTTGAAGGTGTCGGCGAGTTCGGTGAGTTCGTCACGGGGCCCGCCGAGGGCCAGGCGCTCATTCAGGCTGGTGGCGGAGATGCGGCGGGCGGTGGTGGTGATGGTGCGCAGCGGCCGCAGCGCCCGGCCGGCGATGAACCAGCCGAGCGCGGCCGAGAGTACCGCCACCAAGGCAAGCGCTAGTGCCGAGCGCGACAGCAGTTCGCCCAGGACGGCGGCGTGCTCGTGCACCGCGATGGCTCGCGCCTGCTGCGCACCGATGGTGTGACACCCGGCACCTGGCGCCTGGCAGGCGGCGTTGCCAGCGGAATTGCCGGCAAAGGCCTGCACAACCAGCCCGTAGGTGACCGCCAGCAAGATGGTGCCCGACAGCAGGAACAGGCCGCCATACCAGGCGGTCAGGCGCAGCCGCAGGGTGCGCTGCGGCCGTCGGGCGCGCGCTGTGATACCGGCGATTTTTCGGGGGGTCATGGCTGGTCCCTGATTTGGTACCCGGACCTGGGCACGGTGGCGATGAGCGGCGGGTCGCCGAGCTTGGCCCGCAGCCGGCCGATGGTGATTTTCACTGCGGCGGTGAACGGGTCGGCGTTTTCATCCCACACCCGTTCCAGCAGTTCCTCGGCCGGCACTGCCCGGCCGTCGGCGGCGAGCAGCACCTCCAGCACGCCGAACTCCTTGGGTGCCAGATCGAGCGGCTGCCCGGCGCGCCAGGCGCAGCGGCGGCCGGTGTCTACCACCAGGTCGGCGCGGTGCAGCACCGGCGGGATGGCGGGCTGGGCGCGGCGGAACAGGGCACCAATCCGGGCCACCAGCACCGGGAAGTCAAACGGTTTGGGCAGGTAGTCATCGGCGCCCAGGCCTAGCCCCTCGACCAGGTCCTCAGTCGCGACTGCGGCGGTGA
>Ga0126369_10004722_pt1 | contig 10022 bp, 8 predicted proteins | sample PanSoiMetaPlot_1_FD_109646 | JGI IMG/M metagenome (GOLD analysis project Ga0126369, IMG submission 109646) | Tropical forest soil microbial communities from Panama - MetaG Plot_1 | ecosystem: Environmental > Terrestrial > Soil > Tropical forest > Bulk soil | place: Panama | collected 2016-02-17
AGCCGGAAGCGCGGTCACGCCAATGTTGTCGACGATCACTTCGGTGTCGTTCTTGGCGCCCCACTCCTTGACATAGGTCTCGTTGAACCACTTGTCGTACGCTGGAACGAAGTGATTCCACTGGAGAATCTTGAGCGTCTTTTTGGCTGCGCGCTTGCCTGGCTCCTGGGCGGCCCGCGCTTTACTCGAAAGCAACAAACCGGCAGCGCCCACTCCGGCTGTTTTGATGAATCCTCGCCTCGAAATTCGATTTGGTTTGCTCACAGTTTGCTCCTTCTTGAGCGGTCCGTTGGCGAGCCTCGTAATCGGCCCCCCACAGACCCCGAAGACGCCACACTCGCGCGCGACTACCACCCCCCAAGCTCAGGTGCAAGGGAAAGCCGGCGTTGGGCGACGCACCGCGTCTGAAACGTTCCATCCGGGAATGGCGGCCTGGAGAATGCTACGTACTCGCCAGAATCTTTTGGAGCGTACCTGCGCTTAGGTTTCGGCCGGTTAGGACGAGGACTGTCGGTCCCCTGAGCTGTCCAACTTTGCCGGACAGGCAGGCGGCAATCGCGGCCGCCGACGAAGTTTCGATCACATATTGGTGCGAATCAAAGGTCCATCGAACCGCGCCGAAAAGCTCGGCCTCGGACACCAGGGCCACCCCATCGACACGGGTGCGCAAGATTTCAAACGGCTTTTGGCCGATCCCGCCCTCGAGACCACCAGCAGTCGTGGCCGCGGCCGGCAAGCGGGTCACTGCCGAGCCCTGCTTGAGCGACAGCGCCAGCGCCGGCGACAATTCGTGACTGCAGCCGACGACGATCGCTTTCTCCCGCCGTGCCTTCACCGTGTAGGAAAGTCCCGCCGCAAGCCCGCCACCACCCACCGGCACCACGAACGACTCAGCCTCTGGCAAGTCGTCCAAAATCTCCAGGGCGAGTGAGCCGCCGTTGCCGGCCATGATGTCGTCGTCATCGAATGCCGAGATCCACGTTTTGTGGATCCGGCGGGCCTCCTCAATCGCCCAGGTCTCGGTGTCGTCGTAACCCGGAAAACGAGAGCGAATGACCTCGGCACCCATGTCCACCATTGCCCGGTACTTCGACTCGTCAATGCTGGATGGAACCACGATCGTCGGCCTGAGGCCCAACGCTTTCGCCGCATAGGCCACGCCTTTGCCGTGATTGCCGGCGGAGCAGGTGAAAACCCCGGCGCGCTTCTCCTCCTCCGACAGACGAGAGAGTCGAAACAGCGCGCCCCGCAACTTGAAGGAGCCGGTTGTCTGCAGGCACTCCAACTTCAGCCAAACCGGAACGCGCAGCAGCTCGCTGAGCTCAGGCGATGATTCCAGGGGGGTGTGGCGCACCCGTCCTCGAAGAAACCACGAGGCGTTCTCGATCAACTCGAGCGTTAGACCCACCGGCGCACTCCCTTCGGATGCGGACTCCTGGGTGAGAGTGCCCGAAAAGTCGGGCGCCTCCAACTCATTCGGCAAAGCCGCGTTCGAGGCTACTGAACCGTAAACACCTTGATCGCCAGTCGGGCCTTCTCAGCACCGGCCCGCACAACCAGGTGATACAGTCCGGGCGAAAGCGGAGCGGTGTAGACGCCCCCGCTCACGCTTCCGCCCGTGGCCCCCTCCTCGACCTCCCAGAGTACCGGGAAACTTTCCGCAGCGGGCCCACTCGCCGAAAGGGGAAGGACGGTGCCGATATTGACCCGGTAGGCTTCGGCGCTGATTAGCAGCGCGCCGGTCTCCGATTGGGCCGGCCCGGGCTGCCACCACCCGTTGTTCACCGCGGCAACGCGGCCCGCCTCCGAGCTCGCGACTTCGCCCTCAGCGGCGATCTTGGCGCGGGATCGGGCGTGAGTAGCGCAACCGGCGCAAGTCGAAAACATCGATTCGAAGAAGGTCCCGGTCGGCTCGGTCGCGGCGGCAAACACCGGATGGGGCACTCCGTCGTCGGTGTAAACCACCGAGAAATAGTCTCCCACCATCAGACCGGAAATGGTGCTGGGCAACCAGCTCAATGACATGGGGCCGGCGAGGTCCGCTGGATCCGACCACGAGTTTCCGCCGTCCGAGGAAGTCATGAAGCCTGCAACCAACTGACAGGTCTCGGTGGTGCAGTCGGCAACCGGGTAGTAGTAGTAAAGCACCGTCAACCCTGTGTTCGGCGCGAAACTGTTCCGATCCGCGCCAATCGCCCCGAGAAAGTGGTCGGCGCTGCTGCCGATGTCGTCAATCGGCACGCGCGTCACACCCGACCAACTGACCCCATCGGAGCTGGTCATCATCACCACGTCGTTGGCTCCACAGCGAAACCGGAATCTGCAGTCCGCCCAAACGACGTAGACGAGCCCGTCACCATCGATCGCGGCAGAGGGTAAATTGAAGTCTCGCAGTCCTCCGGCAACAGGGTGCTCGGTAATGGCGGCCGCCGAGACCGAAGAGCTCCAGCTGCTCCCGCCATCATCTGAAATGAACGCACGCACCGAGCTGAAGGTGGTGTACGGAACCACGACTCTGCCGCTCGGCTGGACCAACGGCTGGCCGCCCAGACCGGTAGCTTGGTCCGCAGTGTTAAGCGGAAGGGCCCATGTTGCGCCGCCATCGGTGGAAGCGCTCATCAAAATCACGCCGCCGCGACCGACGTCGTCCCACTCAGTGTAGCAATTGCCAAAGAACGGGCTGACGGGTGAGTTGTCACAAGTCATCCAGGTCTTGTCGAACGATGAGGGCGGGCCTGCTGAATACACCGTGATCGGATCATCCCAGTTAAACCCATCCCCAGAGCGACTCACGAAAATTTCCCGGTTTCCATTCCCCACCGGAAGGGTGACGATCAGCCACACCCCGAAAGCGGCGTTGTAAGCAATCGAAGGATCGCTGACCCGATCGTATCGATCCCCGCCCGCCCACACAGTGATGCCGGGAAGCGATCCCTCCTGCCAAGTGAGGCCGGAGTCGGTCGAAGTGGAGAATCCAACATCGCTGGACCCGCCCTCGTAGGTGCGCCCTTGTTGAAAGGTGGCAACGATCGTCGAACCACTTGCGTAAACTTGCGGCTCCACCTCGGTGAGATGTTGGCTGGCCGAGTTGGTGAACGGGTCCGAACCTATTTGCAATGTTCCCTGGGCGCGGACCTGAGTCCAACCGAAAAAATTAAGGATGAGTGAAACAAATGCGGTGGAAAACCGAAGATGGCGTGTCATCCCCGCCGCTGTAGCACCGCCTGAAACGGACGGTCAAAGTGAAACAGCTGGCGCCACACCGGGCCAACGATATCGATCGCCCTTGAAGAGCCAGTCGATCAGCGGCACCAGTGGCGACACCAACAGCAACGCCCAAATCAAGACGTTGTACTTCCACAGGCCATGCTGCAGATAGAATGCCAAGCCGGCCACCGCGGCGGCGTAGACAGCTCGCCCGGTCCGACTATCGGGCGTGGTCTTGGGATCTGAAATCATGAAGAAAGTGAAAAGGATCAAACTCCCGGTCGACAGTTGGTGCCAGAGCACCGGCAGCTTCTGACCCAGATATAAAACTCGACCGAGCTTGAGGAGAATCCATGCGCCAAGGAAGCACAAGCTGACGTCTGAACGAAATGCCCGTTGCGCCACCGCCATCCCGAATACCGCTAACCAGGCCAAGAGCATCGCGCTTTCTCCCCACTGGCTCGGAGAGCACCAGGTTCGGTCGCTGAAGAACATCGCCGCCGCCAATCCGAGATTGGTGGGGTTGAAGATGTGCTTCCCATTGAACCGCACCAGAAATTTGGAGCTGATCGCCACCGCGGCTGCGAGTGGCGGTATCCACCAGACATCGCTTCTGAGCAGCAAAGAAAGCCCCAGCGAGCTGATCAGCGGAGACAGATACCCGGCAGGCGGCACCTTCAGCAGGCGAGTCATCCCCCACTGAGTCAAAACGGCGCTCGTGGTGATTAGGACCGGCTGCCACAGCGGTAGATCGAACTGGAGCACCGTCAGGCCCGCGCAGAGGAACGAGCCGAGAAATGCAATCTGGAGAATGCGTGGATCCCGCATTTATTTGCCCCAAAGGCGCTGATACCAAGGCCTCGGGCTGGCGGCGTCGGTTCCAGTCTTCTGGCGAACGAGATCCGAACGCCACCCCGTCAGCTGTGCCAGCGTCTGGGCTTCGGTTCTCCGCCGATCCTCGAGCTGTTGTCGGTAATGCTCACCTCCGCTGCAGCTCAGGGCACCTTCAAAGGGATGTCGGAGGACGTAGCGGGCCTGGAAATTCTCCTGGTCGCCGGTTTCTTGGAAGACCAGGTCCTCGGGGAAATGCTCTGCGTCGTAGCGGACGTGCAGCCTGGTGAGAAACACCGGAGCGCCGCCCATCCAAGGCGCTTTCGGCCTGGTCATGCCCATCGGGGCCGGGCCGCTGTCCAACCAAAAGACGCCCAACTGCTGCAGCTCGGCGGGCGAAAGCGGAGGCGCCGCACAGGGATCGCACCAAGCCATGTTCCAAGCGTACTCGGTGAACAGCTCGCGCCCACCTTCCGATTCGTGCGCGTGCTGAAACACCGCTTTGTAAAATCCGCCGAAGTCGTCTTTGATTGCTAGAGGAACGTCCATTCCGGTCGGCAGCTTCACCGTCCGGTAGTTGCTGGATTCAACCCGTCCCCGCCGCGTCAAGGTGTAGATCACCAGGTCCTGCGGCCCGCTGGCGTTGGCCATTCCGAGGCGAATCGGGAGCATGAACTTCTTCGACTCGTAGGCGATCTGAATCGGCCGCAGGTAGTTGAAGCCAGCCTCCTTGTGGCCTTGCAGGTTCACCTTGGCGACGAAGAACTTCATGTCCTGCCGGATGTACGGAGCCAGCGCGGCGGAGGCCTTCGCCGGAATTCGATAGCCGCTCTCCCGCAGCCAAGTTTCGAGTCCAGCGGACTCCTTCGCGGAAAGGATCACGATGTCGTATTCGCCGATGGTGTATCGGGCTTCGACAGTGACGCCATACGCTCGGTCCCGGCTGCCTTCCTCATTGGCCTTCCGCATAGCAAGGCCACCGAGCAAACTGGGGGCCGCCGATCTATTAAATGCCACCGAGCAGGGATCGGGATCGTAGTATTCCACCAAGCGAGGGGCGGAGTAGGCATCCAGCCGCTCGAGGTACTTGCGCTCGCCGACGTGAATTTGCTCCCTGGTCAGTGTGGTGGGGACGGGAACCACCAGCGCAAAATCGGTGAGCTCTCCTTTATAGTCGTTGGACATGGTGAGGACGGTCCGCTCGCCGTCTCGCACCAGTGCCACCTGTGACGCTTCATTGAACAGCGATGCGTCGCTCTTGCCCACGTAGAAACCACAGAAGGCCTCGGCCGCGGACGAAGCGGCGCAAATCGCGGTTGTCAGCGAAAAAAACAGCCCCAAACGGCTCGATGTTTCAGCGCGGTGCATGAACGATTCCTTTCCTGAAGGCTCGCGGAGTAAACGCACCGGGCGCGCCGAAGATCTAAGCGGGAGCCAATTGGCTACCATTCAAAAGAACAAGCGGTTAGCTTGGCGACCCATGTGCCCCACCGACCCACCGCCCTTGGCCCCGGAAACCGACCTCGTCCAACTCGATCGCGATCACCCTGGATTTCGCGACCCTGTCTATCGCCGCCGACGGAATGAAATCGCGAGGGTGGCCCTGGGCTACCACGTCGGAGATCCCGTTCCATCCATCACCTACACTCCCGAGGAAGTTTCGGTGTGGCAAATCGCGCTCCAAAAGCTCGCGCCGCTACATGCAAAGTACGCTTGTGATCAATACCTGCGCGCTTTCCCGCTCCTCGGCTTCGAGCCCGGTCACGTTTCACAGCTTGGGGAGGTGAACGAGGTGCTTCAGCGGCAGACCGGTTTCAAAATGGTGCCGGTGGCGGGCTTAGTTTCGCCCAGGGTTTTCATGAGCCACCTGGCGGACGACCTATTTCTGGCCACTCAATACGTACGCCACCACAGCGCGCCGCTCTATACGCCGGAACCGGACGTGATTCACGAGCTCGTCGGCCACGCGGCGCTTCTGGCAGACTCAGATTTTGCGGACGTGAACCGCCTTTTCGGCGAGGCCACCAACCGGGTAGGCGAGGACAAAATCGACGCCCTGATCAGAGTGTACTGGTACACCCTGGAATTCGGCGTGGTTCGCTCCAAGCAAGGCATCAAAGTTGTCGGAGCCGGAATGCTTTCATCCTTTGGCGAGCTTGGGAGGTTTGAAACCCAAGCCGACATTCGACCGTACGACTTGCCCACGATCGCCAACACCAGTTTCAATCCGACCGACTACCAGGGGATCCTGTTCGTGGCCCCGAGCGTGGACTGGCTTCTGAACGACCTGCGGCGCTGGCTGCGGACCTTTATTCCCTAGCTGCGGCAATCAGGACGAGTCGTTCGTCGTACTCGGGGCAAACCAGCCGGGAGGAGATGCAATGCTGTGGACGCAAGCGGCAGCACTGGTCGTTTCACTGAGTATCGGAAGCACTCGGGGCAGCGGAAACATCAAGGAGGAAACCCGCCAAGTAGGAACCCTCTCCGGAATTTCGGTCGGCAATGGAATCCAGGCCACCGCCACCATCGGTCCAAACACCTCGGTGGTGCTGCGCGGCGATGACAACTTGCTTCCGATGATCCAGACCGAAGTCGTCGATGGAAAACTGACAGTCGAAGTGCGCAGCGGAGGTGGAATCAGTCCGACCCAACCGATCAAGCTCACCGTGGTCACTCCCAAGCTCACCTCGGCCTCGGCGAGCGGTGGGGCTCGCCTGACGGCGGATGCCACGGCCGGCCCGGAGTTCACCGGTGAAGCAGGCGGTGGGGCGAAGGTCTCGATCAAAGGAGTGGATTCCAAATCGCTGGTCGCCAAGGCGAGCGGCGGCGGTACCCTGGAGCTCAGCAACATCAAGGTAGATTCGGCGAACGTCGACGGAAGCGGCGGAGCCACCATCTGGCTTGCTGGAACCGTGAAAACGCTCAAGACCCATCTCTCAGGAGGCGCCGGATTGAAGGCGCAAGATGCGCCTGTAGAGGCGCTCCGCGTGCAAGCAAGTGGAGGCAGTCGGGTCTTCGCGAAGGCCAGCTCCGAGCTTTCGGCTGAGCTTTCAGGGGGAGCAACGATTCACCTCAAGGGCAATCCCAGCAAACGTCAGGTGGACACCTCGGGCGGCTCGAAGGTCTACTACGAGTAATTCCGCCGCCGGCGAGTGCCCGTTCGCCCGCCGGCTCCAACGGCCGAAGCACCGGCGATAGCCGAGCGACTGGCGCGGTGCTAACTGTAGCCGAGGAGCCACTCGATGGAGGCACGATTACCTGGAATGAGCCCTCTGCCCAAGGCGGTCATCGACCGGCTCACCGCGGTGGTAGGCAAGGGCAACTGCATCACCGAAGAAACCGAGCTGCGAACCTACGAATCGGACGGCCTGACGAGTTTTCGCGCCATGGCTGGAGCGGTGGTTCTGCCCAGCTCGACCGAACAAGTCGCCGCGGTGGTGAAGATCGCCCGTGCGTCGGAGCTTCCAATCGTCCCACGCGGTGCCGGCACCGGGCTTTCCGGCGGGGCGCTTCCAATTCCCGGATCGATTGTAGTGGCGCTCTCGCGGATGAAGCGCCTTCTGGAAGTGGACCTGGAGAATGGATGGATCCGGGTCGAGCCGGGAGTGGTCAACTTGGATGTTTCGAAACGAGTGGGTCCGGCCGGGTACTACTACGCGCCGGATCCGTCTTCTCAGAGCGTCTGCACCATCGGCGGCAACGTCGGCGAAAACTCAGGCGGCGCGCACTGCCTCAAGTACGGCTTCACCGTTCACCACGTCTTGGGAGTGCGCATGGTCCTCGGCGATGGCGAGGTGGTGGATGTCGGCGGCCCGGTTCTTGATCCCCCGGGTTACAACCTGTTGGGCGCGATCGTCGGCAGCGAGGGAACGCTAGGACTGGTGACAGAAGTGGTACTTCGCATCCTTCGCAAGCCACAAGCCACGAAGACCTTCTTCGCCACCTTCCCGTCCACCGATGAAGCGGGAAACGCGGTGTCCGGGATCATCGCGGCGGGGATTGTGCCAGCGGCGATCGAGATGATGGACCGCCTGGCGATCGAGGCGATCAAAGCCGCCACCCACGTCGACTGGCCCGACGTCGGCGCCGCCTTGCTGATGGACGTCGATGGCCCGTTGGCCGAAGTCGAGCACACCGCCGCGCAAGCGATCGCGGTCGCGGAAAAGGCGGGCGCGATCGAAATCCGACGCCCTCGAGACGAGGCTGAGCGCGCAATGATGTGGAAAGGCCGCAAGGGCGCATTCGCGGCCATGGGTCGTATCAGCCCCAACTACGTGGTTCAGGACGGTGTGATCCCCCGTTCCGAGATCGCCGGGGTGCTTCGGGAGATCGCGGCGCTCTCCGAGAAAGTCGGCCTGCGCGTGGCCAACGTCTTCCACGCCGGCGATGGCAATCTGCACCCGCTGGTCCTTTACGATGCCTCGGTGCCAGGCCAAGAGAAGCAAGCCGAGGAGTTCGCCGGAGAGATTCTGAAAATTTGCGTAAGGGTCGGCGGTTCGATCACGGGCGAGCACGGCGTCGGCGCCGACAAAGCTCCGTACATGAAGGAGATGTTCAGCGACGCGGATCTCTCGGCGATGAACCTACTCCGGTGCGCCTTCGACCCCAACAACCAGTTCAATCCAGGAAAAGTCTTCCCCACCCCGAGGTTGTGTGGCGATAAGCCTGGCAAGTACGTGCCCCATCCGCTCGAGGCCGCGGGCATCGCAGGCCGCGGATGAGCGCCGCCCGCCCAGGCGAGCCAGGCGATGCAGTGGCCGGCGTCGTTCCCAAAATAGTTTACACGCCTGCCTCGGTGCCGGAGGCCGCGCAAATAGTGGCCCAGACTCGCGCGGCGAACGCGCGCATCGCCTTCGTGGGCGGCGGGTCAGAGTTGGACCTCGGTGCCCCGCCCCGTGCGCTCGAGGCGGTGGTGAAAACCGAGCAGCTCAGCCGGGTGGTGGAGTACGCGCCGGACGACATGGTGATCACCGCCGAGGCTGGCCTCCCCTTGGCGCGTCTGCAGCAGGCCGTCGCCACACACCGGCAGCAGCTCGCCCTGGATCCCCCAGTGCCAGACCGCTCGACGGTGGGAGGGGTGGTCGCCACGAATGGTTTTGGCCCACGGCGAGCCCGTTACGGTTCCGCCAAGGACCTGATCATCGGAGCGACCCTGATCCTGGAAGACGGAACCCTGGCTCGGGGGGGCGGCAAGGTTGTGAAGAACGTGGCAGGCTTCGACTTGCCCAAGCTGAGCTGTGGTTCCTTAGGCACGCTGGGGATGATTGCGACCGCAACCTTCCGCCTGCATCCGCTGCCGGAGGCAAGCGAGTCGGCTGTGGTTCCTCGCCAGAGTGCCGCGGGTGTTCGCGCTCTGGTCGCCGCGGCCCGGGAAGCTCAGCTCGAGCCGACCTCCTGTGTCGCGTTCTGCCGAGGCGAGCAGTGGGATGTCCTGTTTCGCTTCGAGGGATTTGCTCCGGGATTGAAGCAGCAACTGGAGCAACTGACCGCTGTCGGGATCCAGCACCAGGCCGCTTGCGAGTTGCTGGACGCGGCGGCGGCCAAAAAGCTCTGGGCCGAACACGATCTCCTGCGCACCACGGGAGCGCTGCGACTGAAGTTCACCGGCCTTCCCGGCCAACTGCCCTCGATCGACGCCGAATGGCTTGCTCCCTTATTGCGGTTGCTGGGCGGCGGCCAAGCCGCGTGGTACGCGACCCTGGGAATTGGCTTCGTCTCGGGCGAGGTGATCGACGTAGAGCGGACCTTCAGAGCGCTGCAGTCCTTCCGATCCGCCCTTGTCGCCCGCGGCGGTTCGCTAGTCCTCTCCGCCGCGCCAACCGAGCTTCGCGCGCAGATCGACGTCTGGGGTCCGACGCCTTCCGCGTTCCTCTTGATGAAGCAGCTCAAAGACAGATTCGATCCCCGGGCGCGGCTCAACCCCGGCCGATTCGTCGGGGGTCTGTAATGCCGGAAAAGAAGCTCATCGACAAATGCGTCCATTG
>Ga0126369_10004723_pt1 | contig 10020 bp, 10 predicted proteins | sample PanSoiMetaPlot_1_FD_109646 | JGI IMG/M metagenome (GOLD analysis project Ga0126369, IMG submission 109646) | Tropical forest soil microbial communities from Panama - MetaG Plot_1 | ecosystem: Environmental > Terrestrial > Soil > Tropical forest > Bulk soil | place: Panama | collected 2016-02-17
CGCCGGGCGAGTGCCGACATGGTGATGCGCGGGTCGGCCTGCAGCTCACGGAGAAGTTGGCGGTTCACGTCATCGAGCTCGATTTGCCTTGACTCTGTAGCCATGTCGGCCTCCTTGCCTTAAGGATGCCATTCCTTGTGGGGTTCTGGCTTGACACCCTAGTTGCATGCAGTTGGCCCCGTCGCCACCTACCCGGCTCGATCGGCTCGCCGGAGTGCCGGCTCCGTGCTTCTTTCTGGTCAGCGCCGTGTTCCACTACCTCGGGCCGTCGTTCGCTGTGCTGCTGTTTGCGCATGTGGACGTGCTCGGCGTTGCCTGGCTGCGCATCGCCAGCGCCGCGCTGGTCTTCGGCATCTGGCGGCGTCCTTGGCGGCTGTTCCGGCGTCCCGACGAGCGACGCCTGCTCCTCGCGCTCGGCGTTGTGCTCGCCGCGATGAACTCGCTGTTCTACCTGGCGATCGACCGGCTGCCGCTGGCCACCGTCGGCGCCATCGAGTTCCTGGGCACCATCGTGCTGGCCGCCGCGGGTACCCGCACGCCACGCAACGTCACCGCCCTGGTGCTTGCGATCGCCGGGGTATTCGTGCTGACCGACGTGCGCCTGGGCGGCGAGCCGCTCGGCTTCGCGTTCGCGTTCGCCAACTGCGCCGGCTTCATGCTGTACGTGTTGCTCGGTCACCGGATCGCCAACAGCGAGGTCTCGAGCAGCGGCGACAAGCTCGACCGGCTCGGCGCCGCGATGTTGGTCGCAGCGGTCGCGGCGACGCCTTTCGCGATCGGGCAGGCCGCACCGGCGTTCACGCATCCGGTGTGGCTGCTGTGGGGCATCGGGGTGGGGCTCTGCTCTTCGGTCATCCCGTACGTGACGGATCAGCTGGCGATGGCGCGACTGCCGCGCGCCACGTTCGCGCTGATGCTCGCCCTGCTGCCGGCCACCGCGACGGTGATCGGGCTGGTCGTGCTGTCGCAGGTACCCACTGCGCGCGACCTGGCCGGCATCGCATTGGTCATCGGCGGCGTCGCGGTCCACCGGGACTAATCGCGATGAGCGCTTGCGCGAAGAGCCCCACGCACTGGCGGTTAAGTCAGAGCGCTTGCGCGAAGAGCCCGCCAGCCGCGACGCGCACTGGCGGATTAATCAAGGACGCCGACCCCGGTGATGTGGTGCAGCGCGAAGGCCTCGAGGCGACCGGTGTCCACGTCATGCCCGCGTAGCGTCCCGCCGGCCATGGAGATCGGCTCGATGGTGCGCTGCGAGGACGTACCGTGCGCGTCGACGTAGCCGAGCCAGATGCGCCGTCCGCCACGGATCGCGTCACGTAGCAGGCCTAGAGTCGCCGCCGACGTCACGCCGGGCATCGGCGGCACAGCGCGGCGGGTGACCTCCGCGCGCTTGTCCGCAGCGCGCAGCCGCCGGATCAGCTCGCCGGCGGCGGCCGACGGGTCAGCGGCCGGCCGGTTGCGCACCAGCCGGGACGTGGGCCGCGACGGCGCGCGCGGAGCGTCGGCGCCGAGCCTGACGAGCGCCCCGTCGGGTGCCTCCGCGGCCGGGGCGTAGCCGGCCTCGCGCAAGACATCCAGCAGGCGGGAGACGGGAGCGCTCGCGACGACGACGGTCGGCGCGATGCGGCGCAGCTCGAGCGGAGCGACAGCCCGGTCGGCGAGTACCCGGGACAGCAGCGCCCGATCGTCACAGCGCAGGTAGGCGGACGCCGTGCCGGCACGCAGCACGCCGTGGCGGCGGGCCACGTCGTCGACGAGGTAGCGCAGCGCCTGTGGCACCGGCGTGCGGGAGTGCTCGTCGAACAGCGCCGCGATGCCGGCCGCGGTGTGGCCGGCATCCAGCCCGCGGCGTACCGACGTCTCGGTGATCCGGTAGACGCTGGCTCCGCCGGTCGACTCCAGGTCGGCGACCGCGCCCAGTTCTTCGGCCAGCTCGGCCGTTGGTGGCCCGGGAACGACGACCGTGAGATCGGGCTGCACCAGGAAGTGATCGACCGGCTCGGGTAGTGCGGCGTCGAGGGTGTCGGCGGCCGACGGCGAGCCCAGCAGCAGGGCCCGGCCGTAGGAGGTGAGCCCGCCGGCGGCCGTCACGCCCAGCACGTCGGCCTCGGCGAGGATGGCCTCGGCCTGGCGGCGCTGGGCGCTTGCCCGCCTGGGGGTCAGCCAGGCCAGGCGCGCCAGCACATCGGCGCGCTCGCCCGGGGCGGTGCCGGACGGCAGGTCGGCAAGCACGCCGAGCACCTGGCGGCGCAGCGCCGCGATGGTGCCGCGCTCCGCATCGGGGCCGAGTGGCGTGATCAGCCGGTCCCGCTCGTCACGCTGGCCGACGAGGCTGGGTTGACGGGTCATGCCGAGCCACCCGCTTGCCAGCCCCACCCAGCGCGTGGCGGGTTCGCGACGCCGCCACGCGTCGTACTCCGACGTGGGCAAGAACACCGGCTCGATGCCGTGTGAGGCGGCGATTAGGCCGGCGGCGGCGGCGATCTCGATGAGCAGTGCCGCGACGTCATCGGACACGGAGAGTTCGCGAGCGGCGCGGCGCAGGTCGCGAACGCCCAGGCCGCCGGCACGCAGCACCTGAGGCGGCACTGCGCTCCAGAGCTCGGCCAGGGCGCCGACCTGGCGCAGCGTGTCGAGCACTGCCGTGGTGCCGCGATGGTCGACGTCCGTGTCGACGAGAGCGATCGGCGGCGGCACCGGCGTGATCGACGAGAACGGTGCACCGCCGCGAAGCGCCAGCCCCACCTCGCGCGGCAGCTCCACGGTCTGGGTGTCGATCGGGATGAGCAGGCCGTGCGCAATCAGCCGATGCGGCGGCGTGGCGCCGTCGTCGATCACCGCGGGCAGCAACGCGTCCCGCACGACGCCCACCGGGGGACCCGCAGCGAGACGGTCCAGCACGTCGCGCTCAGCGGGGTCGCGCTCGTTCAACAGCGCTTGCAGGCGGTCCTGGTCGCGCAGCACCACGGCCACCGCAGCGCCGGAGCTGGGCTGGCCGGCGGGCGGCAGGCCGAGGGCGCGCAGCACCGGCGCAAGCGTGACATCGGAGACGGCGGCGAGCAGCCGGTCGGCCGGGCGGCCGAGCCCCGCCGGGTATGGGCCCACGGCGTCGGCCACCGCGCCGACCAGGTGCTGCTCACCCCACACCAGGCCGGTGGTGCGCAGCTCGTCCAGGACGACGGCCACGTTAATACCGGGCAGTAGGGCCGCGGCGTCGGCGACATCTCCGGTGAGTACGAGCGCTTCCAGCGTGGCCAGCCGCACCGCGTCGAGGCCGTCAATCGCCCGCTGGACCGATGCGCGCACCCCAAGCCGGTTGGCCAGCGTGGCGAAGTCGGCCGGCGCCGGCAGCGCCAGATCGGGCCGCCGGCGCAGCAGTTCGGCGAGCTCGTCGTCGGTCCGGCGGCGCAGCCAGTCGGACAGCGACGTGTCAGACACCAGCCCGGTGCGGAAGTTCATCAACGGTCGGGTGCCGGTAGTTCAGGTGGTCGTACGGCAGCGGCAACTCCACGTCCGCGCCGAACGGTGACTGCGCGCCTGCGTGGTCGGTCGCGAGCTCGGATACGTGGAAGTCGTCGGCAGCCGCGCCCCGAGGCGGCTGATACAGCTCCGGGAGTCTCGGCGTGGCACCTGGCATCGGGCGGCCTTCCTGTCGGGACGGCAAAATCGCAACGTACAAGTCTGCCATGTCGGTACGGCGGCTCCCGCTCCAGCAACGACTGTCCACAGTGGACAGACAGTCCGACAACTCGGGCAGAGCGGTGCCAACCGCACACGGCAATATCCGGGATTACTTGTGCCGCTGCGCGTCCGGGCAAGTAGCCTGTGTGAGGGAGGCACCGCTGGTGCGGTGCCTTCAGCTGTGTTTGTGAGAGGAGCTCCGGTGCCTACCGGCAAGGTGAAGTGGTTCAACGCCGACAAGGGCTTCGGCTTCTTGGCCGAAGACGGCGGCGAGGACGTGTTCGTCCACCGCGATGCCCTGCCAAGCGGCGTCACTGAGCTCAAGCCCGGGCAGCGGGTCGAGTTCGGTGTCGTCCAGGGGCGCAAGGGCAACCAGGCGCTGTCGGTGCGGGTGCTGGATCCGGTGCCGTCTGTGGTGCGAGCGACACGCAAGCCGCCCGAGGAGATGGCGCCGCTGGTCGAGGATCTGATCAAGATGCTCGACCAGACCTCGAACGCGCTGCGTAGGGGCCGCTATCCCGACCGGGGCGAGTCCCGCAAGATCGCCGCTCTCCTGCGCGCCTTCGCCGACAACCTGGACGCTTAACCTATCCGCCGGGCGTGTCTCTCGGGCGGCGCCCGCGAGGGGCGCACGCCTCGAGCCACTCCGCGCCTTCGGCGCGGGCCGCGTCGCGGCCGGCGGCTCTTCGCGCGAGCGCTCATCGCATTGTGGTCACCTCAGGGGCGGGGACTTTGGCGTCAAGCCTTCTTTGTAGGCGCGGTTGAGCAGGGTTTCGGCTGCGGCGTAGCCCTCGTCGCCAAGGTCGCGGGTGAACTCGTTGACGTACAGCTCGATGTGCTGGCGCTGCACGTCGGGTGACATCTCGTCGGCGTGCGCGGCGACGTAGCCGGCCGACGTAGCCGGGTGTGCCCAGGCGTACTCGACCGAGTCGCGCAGCACACCGCCGAGCGCCACGGCGTCGAGCCCTCGACGGGCGAGGATCGCGCCGAGGGGGATGGGCAGCCCGGTGTCGCGTTCCCACCATTCCCCTAGATCGGCAAGGGCGTGAAGCCCGTACGACGGGTACGTGAAGCGCGCCTCGTGGATCACCAGCCCGGCGTCATAGCGTCCGTCACGCACGCCCGGCATGATCTGCGCAAACGGCACGACGTCGATACGCGCAGGACGTTGGCCGGCCGCCCAGAGCCGGAACAGCAGGTAGGCTGTAGATCGTTCGCTCGGGACGGCAACCGTATGTCCGTCCACAGTGGACAGCTCGCCCCGGGTCAGTACGAGTGGCCCGCAGCCCCGCCCCAGCGCGCCGCCGCTGGGCAGCAGCGTATACCGGTCGAGGAGCCAGGGCAGCGCCGCATACGACACCTTCACCACGTCGAAGTCGCCCCGCTCAGCCGCGGTGTTCGTGACGTCGATATCGGCGTACGTGACCTCGACCGGCGGCGCGCTGTCGACGAGCCCGTGCACCCAGGCGTGGAATACGAAGGTGTCGTTCGGGCACGGCGAGAACGCGATCTTCATGCAACGAGCTCCTTGAGTGCAGTCGCGAGCGCCGCAAGGGCCTCGGGTATGCGCCATGACGGGCGATCCCGCGGACCGACGGGATTGCTGATCGCACGCACCTCGGCGAAGGGCACGCCCAAGAGCGCCGCGGCGGTCGCGACCCCGTAGCCTTCCATCGCCTCAGCAACGGCATCGGGATATCGCGCTCGTAGCGCCGCGGCGGTGGCCGCGGTGCCGGTGACTGTCGACACTGTGAGCACCGTGCCCGTGCGCGTACCCAATCGGCGAGCCAAGGCGTTCGCCCCCGGAACCTCCAGGGCCGTCCCGAGCGGCTCGAAGCCGGATGGCGTCTCGATGCCGAGGTCGGCGTGGACGACCCGAGAGGCGACCACCACGGTCCCCACCGGCACGTCGAACCCACCCGCGATTCCGGCACTGAGCACAAGATCGGGGCGACGACCGGCGAGTGCCGCTGCAGTCGCTGCGGCGGCCGCTGCCGGGCCGATGCCGGCGACGACCACGTCCGGCACCGCGTCACGAATCGCGTCGCGCTCCGCCTCGACCGCGACAACTACCAATACGCTCACGGCTGCTGATGCCCCGGCGCGACATTGCCGGGTGGCAGTGGTCGGGGGCGCGCCGAGGTACTGCGACGCATCGCCCGATTGCGTAGCACCACGAACGCCGTACTCGCCGCCATGATGGGGCCGGCCACCCAGAACCCCAGCGAGCCGTTGGTGGACGGCAACGCCACCGCAACGGCAGCACCGGCCACCCAGGTCAGTTGCAGGAACGTCTCGGATCGGGCGAACACGCTCGCCCGCATGGATTCGCCGACCTCGCGCTGGATGATCGCGTCCATCGCGAGCTTGCCCAGCCCGTTCGTGGCGGAGCTGACGACCATGCACATGATCGCGAATGGGATCGAGAACAGAATCGCGGTCAGGATGCACGCCGCTGAGGCGATCGCCCCGCAGATCATGATCACCCGCTCCGGGTGGGCGAGCTTGAGCCGGGTGCCTAAGCCCGTTCCGAGAAAGCTGCCGGCCCCGGATCCGAGCAGGATGAGACCGAGCGAGAACGCCGCCTGCCACCCGTGGTAGGTCGACTCGACGTAGAACGCCAGGAAAATCGGCAGGAAGCCGGCCAGGAAGCGCAGCATCGCCTGGCCCTGTAGCGCGGTGATCACCGCAGGAACCAGGCCGCGCTGCATCCAGTCCTGTACCCGCCGCTTGAGCGAGATGCGGACCGACTCCGCCAAGCGGGGCGCTCGTGGTGGCGGGGCGGAGCTCACCGCATCGATCTGCTTGGGCAGCCGGAGCGCGAAGTAGCCGCACACGCAGAAGGCGAGCGCCGTGACCCACAGCCCGGCGGCATACGAGTTCCCACTGGCCTTGATGACGAGGCCGATGAACGCGCCGCCGATCAGCCCGGCGCCCAGGCTGAAAATCGACAGCCGGGCATTCGCTTCCACGAGCGTCATGCCCTTCGGGACAAGGCGGGGTGCCGCCGCAGCGCGGATCACGCTGTACGCCTTCGACAGCACCAGCGAGCCGAGCGCGCACGGGTACAGCACGAGCAGGTCGGCGGAGTGCTGCGCCATGATCGCCGCAAGGACGGCGCGGCCGAAGGCGGTGCCGGCCATCGCCAAACGGCGGCCGTGCTGGAGCCGATCCAGGGCTGGGCCGATCACCGGCGCGACGACCGCGAACGGCGCCATCGTGATCAGCAGGTAGAGCAGCACGTTGCCGCGCTGGGCATGCGTCGAGGCGCCGAAGAACACCGTGGTCGCCAGCGCGACGGCGATCATCGCGTCCGTGCCGTACGACAGCATCTGGTTCCCGATCAGCGCCGTGAGACCGGACTCCTCGGCGCCGTCGGCCTTGCTGGCGTTGATCACCTTGCGGGTGAGGGTGCGAGCGAACTCGTTGCTGCGGGCGAAGATCGTGTGAGTGACCGTGACTTTGGCCGGGGCCTGTTGGGGCTGCGCCGGTCCCGGGTGGACGTGGTGGTAGGTCGGCGGGTCGTATCCACCGGGGCGCTGCTGCGCGGGCTGCTCCGGCTGGGCATATCGCGGGTCATACCCGGGTGGCGGCCCCTGGCGCGGCTGATGCGTGGTGTGGCCAGACTTCGTAAACCGCCCAGGCGGTTTCTCGTTATCTCGTCGTGCCACAGTCCCATCCTGCCGTAGCACGGCGGCGTCCGTCACAATAGACGCGTGGCCGCCGCATCTGTGAAACGCGATTCTGTCTGCGCCGCCGCTGTCGACATCGCGCGGGCTGCGGCGGTCGAGGCCGGGGGAGACCAGGTGGGCGAGCACCTCGGGGTGCGTGCCGAGGGCGAGCGCATCGCCACACACGCGTTCGCCGCATCCGTGCCGGGCTACGTCGGCTGGTACTGGGCAGTTACCGTGGCACGCGCGCCCCGCTCCAAGAAGGTCACGGTCGACGAGGTGGTGCTGCTGCCGGGCGAGGGCGCGTTGCTCGCCCCGGAGTGGCTGCCATGGAGTGAGCGGCTGCGTCCGGGTGACCTCAGCCCTGGCGACATCCTGCCGAGCCAGCCCGGCGACTGGCGGTTGGTTCCGGCGTACACCGCGTCGGGCGATCCCGAGGTGGACGCGGTGGCGTTCGAGCTCGGGGTCGGGCGTGAGCGGGTGCTCTCCCGTGAGGGCCGCCTCGACGCGGCGGAGCGTTGGTATGCCGGTGACGGTGGTCCGGACGCCGCGATGGCCCGCAGTGCCCCGGCGCATTGCGGGACGTGTGGGTTCTTCTTGCCGCTCGATGGTTCGCTGCGGGCCGGTTTCGGGGCATGCGGCAACGAGATGGCCCCTGTCGACGGACGGGTGGTGAGCGTCGAGTACGGCTGCGGCGCACACTCCGAGGTGAGTGTCTGAGCGGCGCGCGTCCCTTCAGCGCGTTCTGCCTTGGCTCCGGTGCCTGCGGATCAGCGGCAGCGAGATCAGGCCGAGAATCCAGCCGGCGAGGCAGGTCCACAGCCAGACGCGATGGTCGTGCCGGCCCAGCCAGTCATGGAACGGCAGGAGCACGACGAAGGCGGCGAACCAGATCGCCGTACCGATCAGGATGACCCGCTGGCTGTCCACCTGCACCGGTTCGGGCGGTGTCTTGAGCTCCCGCTTCGCCACGTGCGGCAGGCTACTTGGGTGCATGTCGAGCCGCTGGGCCCAGGGCCGCCACCGGATGAGGTGGTGCGCCGGCTGGCAGGACGTCGCGGTCTTGTCTGCCTGTGGGGTGCCTGGGCCGGCGGCGGCGCGGTCATTGCTTGTGACCCGGTGCTAGTGAGCCGGGACGTAGACGTGCTACGCGTGCCGCCGGGCGGCGGGGATGCCGTCGGCGCGGGTTGGTTCGGGTTCGTCGGATACGACTCGGGCTGCACGTACCTCGGGTACTACGAGCATGTTCTTCGCTGGCGGGACGGGCAGTGGTGGTTCGAGGGGCTGGCTGACCGGCCGAGCGCCCGCGCCGAGCTCGGCGCCTTGCTGCGCACACCCGCCGAGCGTCCACAGTGGACGGTCGGCGAGTTCGCGGGCGCCGACCAGCCACGGCACCTCGATGCCGTCGAGCGCGCGATCGAGTTGATCCGCGCCGGCGAGCTGTACCAGGTGAACGTGTGCACGCGGCTGGGGGCGTCGTTCAGGGGAACGCCGGCCGGGCTGTTCGCCGACGCCGCCGCACGACTGCGTCCGGCGTACGGCGCCTTCGTCGATGCGGGCGATCGCGCGATTGTGAGCATGAGCCCCGAGCTGTTCCTACGCCGGCGCGGTGACCTCGTCACTACGTCACCTATCAAGGGCACGGCGTTGTCGGCCGAGGTGTTGCGTCGATCGGCAAAGGACGCCGCCGAGAACGTCATGATCGTCGACCTGATGCGCAACGACGTGAGCCGGGTCGCCCGTACCGGCACGGTGCACGTCAGCGATCTGCTCAGCGTCGAACCACACCCAGGCGTATGGCATCTCGTCTCGACGGTCACGGCACGTGTCGACGTGGGTGCCGCGGAGCTGCTGCGGGCGACGTTCCCGCCCGGGTCCGTAACGGGCGCGCCGAAGCTGCGCGCGATGCGAGCCATAGCGGATCTCGAGACGCAGGCCCGCGCCGTCTACACGGGTGCGATCGGCTTCGTCAGCCCGTCGTGGGGGATGGAGCTAAGTGTCGCGATCCGGACGTTCGAGATCGCCGGCAACTCGATCGAGCTGGGTGTGGGCGGCGGCATCACGGCCGATAGCGTCCCGATGCTCGAATGGCGGGAGTGCTTGGACAAGGCAGCCCCGCTGCTCGGCGCACTGGGCGCCAAGGGGCCGTACGAGCCGGAGGTCGCTCCCACAGACGCGCAGCTCGCCGGCGGGTTGATCGAGACGATCCTTGCCGTCGACGGTGTCCCGCTGCGCCTCGCCGACCACCTGGCTCGCCTGGACCGCTCCTGCCGGGAGCTGTACGGGCACGGCCTGCCCGCGGACCTGGCGGCGCGGGTTCGTGCGCTCGAGCTGCCGCCGGGCCGGGTCGCGATCCGGCTCAGCGCGCCGGAGATCACGCTTACCGCCCGTCCCGCTCCGCACCCGACAGCCTCCGACGTGCACGTCGTCGGCGGTCGCACCGGACTGTGGCGGCACAAGTGGGCAGATCGGCGCCTGCTGGCGGCCGCCGAGCGGAACGGCATGCCCCTGTTCACCGCGGACGACGGCACGGTGCTCGAGACCAGCCGCGGGAACGTCTTCCTGCTCTGCCCCGACGGCACCCTGATCACGCCGCCACTACGCGACGACCTACTGCCGGGCGTGACGCGGCGTGCGCTACTCGACCTGGCGCGCGACCTGGGGC
>Ga0126369_10004727_pt1 | contig 10019 bp, 9 predicted proteins | sample PanSoiMetaPlot_1_FD_109646 | JGI IMG/M metagenome (GOLD analysis project Ga0126369, IMG submission 109646) | Tropical forest soil microbial communities from Panama - MetaG Plot_1 | ecosystem: Environmental > Terrestrial > Soil > Tropical forest > Bulk soil | place: Panama | collected 2016-02-17
GTCTTGGGATCGATACGGGAGAGTATCCCAGATGGTTTGCTGGTCATCCAGATACTGCCTGCGCCAGCGGTAATTCCGCCCTCCGAATCGGCAGGAGCCACCGGAATCGTGGCAAGCACCTTGCCGGTGTTCAAGTCGACACGAACGAGGATATGCTCCCCGCAACTGGGAACCCATAGGCTGCCGAAGGCTGCGACCAGTCCTGAACAAGGATCGGGAACCAAAACCGTGACGCCGATCACACTCTCGTTGGCCTTAAGTTGAACGACTTCATTTTCGCTGGAAATTGAAACCCAGACCGCGTCATCTGCAACCGCCATCCAATCCGGATCTCCACCGACATGAAATGTATGGTCCGGCTTGAAGTCCGTCATCGACCTCTTGCTAGTACTAGCAGCGCCCGTAGCATCTCCGCGTGATGCATTCGATCCCGACTGGCTGAAGCAAGCCGATACAACCATTAGCAGCATTCCGGCAATCTGAATGCAGCTTCTGAGCCGATGTCCGAGGCTAACGGATCGGTAGTTCATGCTCCTCCGGTAACCGCTCGCATTCGTGGAATATACCCCGAATGCCCTTATTTGACAGCCCTTTCGGAGGTTTTCAATGATAAACTTGCTCACCCAGCAAGGGGGTCTATGCCAGTCAATTCCGCTCATCGCCTGCTCAAAGTCGGTCTAATTTATCTTTCTGTTCTGATCGCCGGAACCTTCACTCATGCCCAGGATGTGGTCACATACCACAATGACAACGGCCGCACCGGGCAGTACCGAGAAACCATTCTCACCACGAGCAACGTGAACTCCTCGCAATTTGGACTTCTTTTTAACACGACGCTCGATGGAATCGTTGATGCGCAGCCCTTGTACCTGTCCTCGGTTGCCATCCCCGGAAAAGGCACCCACAACGTCATATACATGGTGACGGAGAACGACAGCGTCTACGCGATTGACGCCGATAACGGCACCATATTGTGGCAGGTTTCCGTACTGGGCAGCGGTGAGGTCCCGTCGGACGATCATGGCTGCAGCCAGATATCTCCGCAGATCGGCATCACGGCAACCCCTGTGATCGACCGGAGCATTGGACCGAACGGCACGATTTATCTGGTATCGATGAGCAAGAAATCGGGCGTGTACTTCCAACGCATCCATGCGCTTGATATCACAACAGGCCAAGAGCAGTTCGGAGGACCAAGAGCAGTCCAGGCGAGGTATCCCGGAACGGGTGACAACAGCCACAACGGGCATGTCATTTTCGATCCCGCACAGTACGCGGAGCGCCAGGGCCTGCTTTTGCTGAACCATATTCTCTACACGGCGTGGACTTCGCATTGTGACGCGCGACCCTACACTGGTTGGATTATCGGGTACGACTCAAGAACACTGGCCCCGTTTTCCGTGCTGAACATCACTCCGAACGGGATCGAAAGCGCGATCTGGCAGGCTGGCGCAGGAATGGCTGCTGACGCAAACAGCATGTACTTTCTTGCCGGCAACGGAACATTCGACACCACGCTGAATGCCAATGGCTTCCCGGTCAACGGCAATTTCGGAAACGGATTCCTGCGAGTAGGCCTGAAGAACAACAAGCTGCGTGTTCTCGATTACTTCAACATGTTCAACACGGTCGAAGAATCGGACGCCGACACAGATCTCGGCTCGGGCGGCGCCATGCTGCTGCCTCCGTTGAAGGATTCCCAGGGTAATACTGAACTGCTGGCTATCGGCGCCGGCAAGGATAACAACATCTACATTGTCGACCGAACGAACATGGGCAAGTTCGATCCTGACAAGAACAATATCTACCAGGAAATCGACGACGCTCTCGGCGGTGGAATCTGGTCGATGCCCGCCTATTTCAATCAAAGCGTCTACTACGGGCCGGTCGGAAATAAGCTGATGCAGTTCAAGTTCACGAATGCAAAGCTTTCCACCTCTCCGGTGTCGACTACTTCTAATACTTTCACCTATCCAGGAACCACACCGGCTGTTTCTGCGAATGGCAAGGCCAACGGCATTGTGTGGGCCATTGAGCACACAAGCACGTCCGTACTGCATGCATACGATGCCACGTCGCTGTCGAAAGAGCTTTACAACTCAAACCAAGCAGCGAATAGCCGCGACCACTTTGGTACTGCGAGCAAGTTCGGAACGCCCATGATTACGCATGGCAGGGTTTATGTAGGAACGCGCAATAGCGTGGCGGCATTTGGGTTGCTGCCCTAGTCCGGGGAGTGGATAGGGTTTCCTGATGGATGGTCAGGAAAGCACTGAAAAAACAGTCGCCCGGGCTCTTGGAGTGAACCGCGATTTGCGCGATAATGCCCGGCAATGGGCGTGTTCTCGGTTGCTGTAATAGGACTCATTGTCTTTATCTGCATCCTGACCGTGCTCAAGATGCAGCAAAGCGATGACGAGCAAGTCCGGCGGCGTTACTGCGAACTTTCGTCCCACCATTCCCTCCAATTCCACGCCTACGATGGCAAGGGCAACCTGGTACACCATTGCGGATGCCGCTATCGCGTCCGCTATGGGAAACAGGCACGTTGGTGTCGGGTTTGCGCCGACGTAAACCTCGAGCGCCATGCTCGGGCGGAGTTTGTTCGCGAGCGCCAGCGCGTTTACGGGACAAACAACTAATTAACAATTGTCATGACGGGTTTTTCTAAGGTATTAACCTGAGAGTTCTAACAGATTCGTCACATGATAGGCGGTTCTTGTTCTGATTTCAGAACAAGAATAAATTTCTGCGCGACGCAAGCTATTTTCTGGAATAGTTTGTTGCCTTAACGGCTCGTACAGCGCTCCCCCAACGGGATCCAGGTCGAAGTGGCTCCTTGCGATTTCGGATCCCGTACGTTTTTTTCTAAGCCCTTCCCCAATCGCACACGGCATGAACACACCTCTAGCCGCGCCTCAATTCATTCATCTTGCTTAATGGGTCAGGCAGCGGATCCGTTCAAATCCATAGCTTCGATTGCGACCTCAGGTTCAGGCGCTACCGATGTCCGTAAAAGACGGTCCGGACAGATCAGCTCAAGCACTGGGGTGGTCATGAAAGTGGTTACCAAAGCCATGATGACCATCATGGAGAACAGAGCGGGAGAAATGATCTTGATGTCCAAACCGATGTTCAGGATCACGAGTTCCATCAGTCCGCGCGTATTCATCAACGTGCCCAAACCAGCGGCCTCTCGAACGGGCATTCCGCTGAGCCATGAGGCGAGCATGGAGCCGCCCAGCTTGCCTGCTACTGCTACGAAGATGATGAGTCCGCAATACATCCACATCTCAGGACCTTTCACCAAGCCGATATTCGTGCGCAGACCGGTGAAGGCGAAGAACAAGGGCAACAATAGAGTTACGGTGATGGTCTCGAATCGGTCCAGAACGTAGCGCACAAAGCGCGCTTCCTTGGGCATGATGGCGCCCATCAGGAACGAGCCAAAGAGAAGATGGATACCCAGCCACTCTGTGCACAGCGCAGATACCAGCACTAGTAAGAGCATGAAAGCCATCATGTTCTCGCTGAGGCCTCCGCGCTTCCGGAAGGTGGTTTCAAAGCCCTGCAACAGGCGTTGAACGCCGTAAATCATGACCAGGGCAAAGGCAACAATCCCTGCGAGCGTAATCCAAATGGAACTAGCCTGGTCGGCGGCACGGATCAGTACGACGATGTAGGCGAGAATGCACCAACCGGTCACATCGTCCACAGCTGCACACGCGATCGCGACTGTTCCCAAGCGGCTCTGCAACAGATCGCGTTCCGTAAGAATGCGCGCCAGCACTGGAAAAGCAGTGATGCTCATCGCCGCGCCCATGAACAGGGCGAAATGCGAGAACTTCACGCTATCGTCGGAAAGTCGCGGGTAGAGATACAAGGCCAGAAGCGACGCCAACATAAACGGCGCGGTAATGCTTACGTGAGTAGTGAGTACTGCGGCGTGTCCCTCATGCTTAAGTTCCTTGGGATTGATTCCCAAGCCCACTAAAAACATGAAGACGATAACGCCAACCTGGCTCAGTGCATTCAAGAAACCAAGGCTCGAAGCCGGAAACAAGTATGCGGAGGCTTGCGGCGCCACCCATCCCAACAGCGATGGACCGAGCAGAATACCGGCAAACATCTCTCCGACGACGCGTGGCTGATGGATCCGGTGAAAGAGCGAACCCACCGCACGGCAAACGGCGAGGACTACGGCGATTTGAAGGACCAGCGTGAAGAGGTTTGGCATTAGTGTGCTCCCTTCTTCGCCACTGGCTTCTGGCGGACTGCCGTAAACAAAACGGGTGAGCACGATGTACAGCCATCGACTACCAAGCTGCCTTCCAAAGTGCGCGGCCGTTCGTCTTTGTTCAAATTCGCAACCAGAGTGACCGTCTGGTTCTGACGGCAGTTCAATTTCGATTGAAGAGGCGGTACCAGCCTGGCGTTCAGACTCGTTCCATCCAATGTCCCGGATTCCTGGGTCTTCAATCCGTTCGGCAGGGTCAGCTCAAATTTTTGCCCAGACTGCGAAATCTTTAAAACAGCGTCCTCGGGAGCGACATCTGGAAGTCCGCAAGGCAAGCTGCTCAGATTGCCTTGCATCACCCAGTTACCATCCATTCCGACTGGGGCTGACAGATTTCTTCCGTGCCGGAGAACTCCAAGCAAGCCAAGGATAGGCAAACCGACCAACATTACATAGGCAACGGCGAACTTGCGAGTTGTTGTGGCCAAGACGCCCCCTCACCGAAAGATGGAAAAAATCCCAGGGGTCCAACAAGCGGACCAGTGTTAAAAAGCAAACCGGAACAACTAAGGGACTCAAGAAAAAGGGCCCGTCGCTGGCCGTCGACTGACGGGCCCACCTACCGCTCTTTGCGAGCGACTACGCTGCCGCCTCCACGAAGGCATTGGCAGTCAGATCGCCCAGCAACTTGTGCCATACGTGATTCGGGTTCTTTTCCACCTGCATCACGATGTTGCGCATGCGTGTCAGAACTTCCGGCTCGGCTTCGTCGTACACATCGCCTTGCAGCAGTTTGATCACGTCAATGCGATAACGCGGATCCATGATAAACGCCGTGAACAGGATGTTCAGGCGGTAATAGACGCTGATGAAGTTGTACCAATTGCGGGTACCGCGACGCAGCGTCTGGGCATATTCATCGAAGGCTTCGCGCTTAAAATTTCCGGTCTCGAGCGCTTTGATGATGTTCGGGTGGGCAAAACGCGAGCAAGTCAGAGCAATGCTGACACCGGTCGAAAAGATCGGGTCGACAAAACGGGCCGCGTCGCCGATCAGCACACAGCGGTCGCCCGTGATTTGCTTCATCGCGTAGCTATAGTCGCCCTCTTCTTTGAAGGGACGAACCCGTTCTGCTTTCTTCAGGGCGTCATGCAATTCCGGACGACTTCCCACGGCCTGCCAGAAGAATTCTTCGCGCTGTTCCCGCGTTGGCGAGAAGTTCTTCTTTTGCGTGACCACGCCAATGCTAGTGAGTTCCTCGGTGATTGGAATCTGCCACACCCAGGTGTTGGTCATCGGCAGGAAGTGAATGAAGATGTAGTTGTTCATGTCCGGCTTGTAAGCCAAAGCCAGACGGTTATAGCCCGCGAACCAGGTGTGAATGGCGTATTGATCGAAAACAGGATCCTGGATGCGCCACTTCATCTGGTTGCCCAGCAGGGTGCGGCGACCGCTGGCATCGACTACGATACGGCAGCTACTGGACATCTCCTTTCGCCCCATCTTGTACTTGATGTTGACGAAATTCGGGTCGGCATCCATGTCCACGCCGCTGACGGCAATGCCTTCATACACCTTCGCGCCCAGTTGGTTCGCATGCTGCAGCAGCAGCAGATCAAACTTGCCGCGGTCCACGTGGTAGGTATAGTTCTGCGTGACGCCTGGCTGGTTGCGCTCTTCAAAACGAATGTCGGCGCCCGCCTCGGCTGCCAAGCCGTCAAAATTGTGGTCGTAGGCGCGGGAACCCGTCGCTGCCGTCCACGCTGCTCCGTACTTGCGTGGAAACTTGGCCTCTTCCATCTTGGGAATAAAATCCAGTTCGCTTAACACACGAGTGGACGAGGGGACCAAAGATTCTCCCACGTGCTCGCGAGGCATAATTTCGCGCTCGAACAAGGCGCAATTCACGCCAGCCTTGGCGAGGTAGGCGGCCATGCTCGAACCGGCTGGACCTCCCCCGATGATTCCCACATCATAATCTGGGACCGATGCACTCATTTCTCTGCTGCCTCCGGTAGGTTTGAATTGAGACGGGCTCGTGACTGAAAGGCATTCATCCGGAGCGCACCCGTCACGCCCGAACAAGCCACTTACCTTGTAAGTTTTTCAAGCACTTGGCCTGCCAACAAAGAACACAACGTAAGCTACTGATACAAAAGCATTAAGCGTGCCCTTCGCATGGCGAAAACGATTCCCGGAGTGCTAAGGTTTTGCAAGAAGTTGCGAACTCAACCTACAAAAGTGCACTTCCAAGAACTGTCCCGCGGGGAGGGCCAAAAAACCTAAAAGCTTGCGATGTTGGTTTAAGGCGGACAGGCCTGAAAATTGCTGGCCCGAAACGCTATCAGGCTCGCATAACTATTGCAAGTCTTAAGCGAAACCTTGAGACTGAGTGCCCATGAAAGCCGTCGCCATTATCCCCGCCCGACTCGCCTCAACCCGCCTGCCCCGCAAGATGCTAAGAGAGATTGCGGGACAGACCCTACTGGGTTGGGTCTATACGGCGGTGCGTAAGGCGCCACAACTGGCGGACGTGATTATTGCTACCGATTCCGACGAAATTATTCAGCTGGCAGAGAACCAAGGGTGGAAGGCCCAGATGACCGCGACGACCCACAGAAGTGGAACCGAAAGGGTGCATGAGATCTCGCATCGGGTGGCCGCGGATGTGTACGTGAATGTACAGGGCGACGAACCCCTGACTCGTCCAGAACACATTGCCAGCCTGCTCGCGGTGATGGAGAATCCGCAGGCACTGGTGGGAACGCTCAAAACGCCATGTCTCGCAGCGGACATTCAGAATCCGAACGCAGTTAAGGTGGTCACCGATCATTCTGGGCGGGCACTGTACTTTTCGCGTGCGACCATCCCTCACGACCGTGACCACACATCGCCGGCATACTTCAAGCACCTGGGCTTCTACGCATATCGCAAAGACACCCTGGACAAATTTTGCAGTTGGCCGGAGTCATCGCTGGAGCGCAGTGAGCGACTGGAGCAATTGCGATTTCTGGAAAACGGTGTCGCCATACACGTCGGCGAAACCGAACATGACAGCATCGGGGTTGATACCGACGAAGACCTGCAGAGAGTGGAGAAGATTCTGAGCAGCCGGAAATAGCGGTGTGCTGTGATGCCGGCTGCACAGACGAAATCTTGCTCCTTCACCAGACTGGCCTTTTTCGGCGCATATCCTTGTGAATCTTTTTCCAGCGGTCTTTTTCGCGGCTCGCGGCTGCGGCATCCACCTTACGCTCGAGAAATCGGAGTTCCGCTTCAAGTTTGCGACGGCTCTCCAATCGCTCCGCCGGAAGCTGTCCCGTTGAGATAGCGAGTTGAACAGCGCATCCAGGCTCATTGCCGTGGGTACAATCACGGAATCTGCAGGCCTGAGCGATAGCATTGATGTCCTCGAAAGCGCGGTCGACGCCTTCTGAGTTCTCCCACAGTTGGAGTTCGCGCAAACCCGGCGTGTCGATCACCATGCCTCCACTGGGAAGGAAGTGCATCTGCCGCGCAGTTGTTGTGTGGCGGCCACGATCATCGCTCTCCCGTGCAGGCTGAGTTGGAAGAAGATCGTGGCCCAGCAGCCGATTGATGATTGTCGACTTGCCAACGCCAGATGAGCCAACAAGGGCAGCGGTTTGATATGGAGGGATCAGGCGGCGGAGTTCGCCCATGCCAGAGCCGGTGGCCGCACTCAGCAACAACACGGCCACGCCGGGCGCCGCGTTTTCGACTTCTCGGAGGAGATCTGCCGCATCAGGACACAGGTCTGCCTTGTTCAGCAGGAGCACAGGCCGCGCTCCGCTGTCCCAGGCGAGTGCAAGATAACGCTCAATGCGTCGTTGATTCAGGTCGTGATTCAGTGCGCTCACGACGAACACCGTATCGATGTTCGCGACAAGCACCTGCTCTTGCGTCTGGCGGCCGGCAGCTTTGCGGGCAAGCTTCGTTCGTCGCGGCAGCACGTGCTCGACGCGAGCGCAACTGTCTTTCGCGAGTAGCGTGACTTCGACCCAATCTCCGACAGCAGGCAGGTCTGCGGGATTTGTAACTTCGTGGCGCAACTTGCCCGACATCTTGCCAAGAAGCTCATCGTCGGCCGTCTTCAGCTGAAAGTGTCCCTTGTGTTCCGCAGTAATGCGCGCGAGGGACCAGTCGTTGGTCTCAGTGCGCGCCTGCTCGAAGAAGGAATTCCATCCCAACCACTCCAATGGATGTTGCACGGGTGTTCTCCTCAGGTTTTCGCAATCCGGGTTGCATCGGGCCAGCTGCCAGTAGTTCAAGGCGCATAGGCACACGATGACGGCATTTGCTGATTGGGAACGAATGAAGAGGAGAACTAGAGTGTTACGAACGCGTAGAGGCGTACCTCTTCATCCGCGTGGACAATGCAGACATAGGCGCCTCCGAAGGAGAAAGTTCACTCGCTCATCGCGAGCTGATCCGACAGTAATCCGGAGATGAGGCGAAGTCAAGCGTGTACAGGACGAGCGGCGGCCCATTGCTCAGCAGACTCTATGCGCCTTGCGATCGCCGGATGAGAATGAAAAAACCACTCCACCCACTTCGAGGGCACGCGCTCCGCCAGGTTCTGCTCCGCCAGCTTGTTCATAGCGGAGATGAAGGGCCCGATACTGGAAATCGAGCGAAAAGCATATCGATCCGCTTGACGCTCGTTGAATCGTGAAAACGCATTCAGCGCGGGCAAGGCGAGGAACGAAAGCAGCGTGGAAGTAAGGGCTAACAGAGGCAGGTTAGCAAAGTCAGCCAGGGTTTCGAAGATGTGCCAGTGATCGAGCACGTAGTGCAAGGCGAAGTTGGCTACCCAAAACCCGAGCAGGGTTGTCGCCGCCTGCACCGCGATCCCCTTAAAGATGTGACGATGCACGTGGTGACCAAGCTCGTGTGCCAGGACTGCTTCGATTTCCTCGGGAGAGTAATTGTCCAGAAGCGTGTCGGCAAGAATAATGCGGCGTGTGTTTCCCAAGCCGGTCAAGGCAGCGTTCGCCTTCTTGCTTTTCTCGGATAGCTTCCAGCGATAGACTCCGCGAACTTGCGTGCCAGCCTTTTCGCTAAGCTTGACCAGCCGCGCCTTGAGGTCTTCGTTATCCAGCGGCTCGAACTTGTAGAAGATCGGGAACAGAATAACGGGAGCCAATTGTGCGAGCAGAACGAATAACAACAGGAAGGCCGCCCAAGTTATGAGCCACCAGGTCTGAGGAAATTGACGGATGACGAAATAGAGCAGTTCAACAATGATTGAGGCCAGCACCAATCCAAGCAGAAATCCCTTTGCCTGGTCCCACAACCACGAACGAAAGCGCTGATTTGATAATTGGAACCGGCGCTCTACACGAAAGCTGTAGTAGTCGAGCCCGATACCCACGAGTTTGCCGAGAAGCAGGAGCATCGCAACATAGAAAAAGACTCCCAGGGTGTAGCTGTGCGAGCTCATGTTGAGAGCGAGATCGCGCAAGGTGCCGGTCCAACCGGTGGCCAACAGCACAAGCAGCAGCAAGAGTCCGGCACCGAAGTCGGCCAGTCCAACCCACCGGCGGATCCGGTTGTAATTCCGGGCTTCAGGCGAGTCGGATGGAATAGCTGTGCTGGGGCTAGCAAAGTTCATGGGTTCATCAATTATCGCTTAATAATCAGACTCATAAGATGTCTACGTAGTAATCAGAAGTCCGATGCAATCGGTTGGTCGTTCGGGTCTGCCGCCAAAACGGAAATTGTTGTCGGCTTCCACTTCAGGCACCTATAACCATAACAAAAC
>Ga0126369_10004728_pt1 | contig 10018 bp, 4 predicted proteins | sample PanSoiMetaPlot_1_FD_109646 | JGI IMG/M metagenome (GOLD analysis project Ga0126369, IMG submission 109646) | Tropical forest soil microbial communities from Panama - MetaG Plot_1 | ecosystem: Environmental > Terrestrial > Soil > Tropical forest > Bulk soil | place: Panama | collected 2016-02-17
GCGGTCAAACTCCTGACTCAAGCCTGTCAACCACCTCCCTTCGACGTCGTGCTCATGGATTTGCAGATGCCCGACATGGACGGCCTAACGGCAACAAGGCTGCTACGCGCCGAACCCCATCTCCAGCAACTTCCGATTATCGCTATGACGGCTCACGCTATGGCCGAAGAAGTGCGGCGCTGCCTGGAAGCTGGAATGAACGATCACGTTGCAAAGCCCGTTGATCCCGGAACGTTCTTCGCCACTCTTGCTCGCTGGACCCGTACTCGGGGGCGGGACATTTCCGATGTGCAGGCTGCGCCAGCGTTGAAAAATGATGGAACAATCCTTCCCGAAATGGAAAGCATAGACATGGCCGCTGGGCTACAACGCGTTGCAGGCAATAAGGGTTTGTACCGCGATCTGCTGAGGCAGTTTGCTGTCAAACAAGGGTCCTCTTGCGAGAGAATCGCAAAAGCGCTTGAGAGCGGAGACCGCCACGAAGCAGAGCTCCTGGCACATTCGCTAAAAGGCGCTGCGGGAAACTTGGGAATCAAAGGAATATTCGATGCAGCCGGAAAGTTGGAACGGGCAATATGCGAGGCGAGCACCGGCGTCGACGACCTGATCACGGAGCTCACGTCAATGTTGGATCGTCAAGTCAGGATCATCCAGGCCGCTTTGCTAACTAGAAACGCGGACGAGGTGAGACGGCCCGCCCCTGGACACGCCGATCATGCGAAGGTCGTGACAGTACTTGCCCACCTCAAGGAGTTGCTTGAAGCGAAGGACGCAGACGCTTCCGAAGCTTATACGGAGCTGACCGATGTACTGTGGGGCACAGTTGATACGTCGCGATTGGAAGCTCTCGGGGCAGTGGTGAACAATTTCGATTTTGAAGCGGCCCTAAACCAATTGGCGGAAATCGACAACGAATACCAGGACAAGGAAAGATTGGCGGAATGATTAACGCTGCGGAAAAAAGGCTTCTGCTCTTGGTCGACGACGACTCGGAGAACATCCAGGTGGTGCATTCCATTCTGAAGGACCAATACAAAATCCGCGTGGCGAAGAACGGGTCCAAGGCGCTGGAATTGGCGAAGGTTGAGCCTCGTCCCGACCTCATTTTGCTTGACGTGATGATGCCGCATACGGACGGGTACGAAGCCTGTTCTTACTTGAAAGCTGACGAGAGAACACGAGATATCCCCGTCATTTTTCTAACGGGAAAGACAGAGGTCGCTGACGAGGCTCGCGGGTTCGAAGTCGGCGCCGTGGATTATATCCATAAACCGTTTTCACCGCCGATCATTACAGCGCGAGTGCGTACGCATCTTATGCTGCGTGATGCACGCGAGACGGTCACCCGACAACTCGTCGCAATTAACGGCGAGCTAGAGATGGCTAGGCAGATTCAGCTCTCGATTCTTCCCCAGGAAACTCCCAAACTCCAAGGTTTGGAAATCGAGGCGCGCTACCTCCCGATGAGCTCTGTCGCTGGCGATTTCTACGATTTCCTTGTGATCGATGAAAAGCATGTCGGAATCTTGATTGCCGATGTTTCCGGCCACGGGCTCCCTTCGGCATTAATCGCCTCTATGCTTCAAACTGGACTCGCTGCGCAAGCGCCAAAGGCCTCCGACCCTGCCCAAGTGTTATCAGGATTAAATCGGGCGCTTAGTGGGAAGTTCAGTCGCCACTATGTAACCGCGGCCTATTTGTTCGTGGACATGGAGAATGGTACTGCAAATTACGCCGGAGCTGCCCATCCTCCTCTGGTTCTATGGCAATCCAAAGCAGCGCGCACTTTCGAGTTTGTCGAAAACGGTTTGATGCTTGGCCCGTTTTCGGACTCGACCTATTCTGCAGTCACTATTTCGCTGGAGGAGGGAGATAGGATCTTACTGATCACGGACGGTATCATTGAAGCGATGGATTCCTCACATGAGCAATTTGGGATGGCACGTCTCCGGCAAATTGTGGAGTCGAACCATACCCTCTCCATAAATCACCTAGCGGACGCCGTGCTAGACGAACTTTCTTGCTGGTCCAAGGATTCCATTGGGCCGAGCCAGTCGGACGACATCACTCTCCTCGTCATCGACTTCAAATCGGTAGCCAATCGCCCTGCACCCCATGCGATAGTAGACGTGCAACGTTACATCGCGAAACCAGGATAGCTACTGCCTAAAGACCAACGGTGGTCCGCTCCCGGATAGGGACACGCATCAGCAAGCATGGCCGCTCTCTACACAGGCGAAATTCCGGTGGAACAAGTCGTAAGGCGAGCAATTCACCAATACGAAGACCGGTGGCTGCAGCGATGCGAAGCATCGTTGCGTATTGTTCCCGCCGTGCTTGGCCTAGAGTCTCCATAGTTTGGATCTGCTGAACAATTCGCAGAGTCTGTCCCAACTGTAAGAGAGCTGCTTCCGCGAATTGACCTTCATCTGCAACTTGTCACGCTCGGGTATTGTCAGCCCATCTTGAGAGAAGGGAACGGTTCCGGCTTTCGAGGATGCCGACAGGACGCGCTGCATGCTCCACAGCGCATTCTTAATCGTTACCCACGATAGCCCTTCGCGCCTTTTCTTCCACGCCCATTCGTTCAAGGCGTCGATGTTTTATACCCGTGCGGCACAGGTATCTTCGGCGACTTTCGCACTATAGCTCGAGACACCGTCCTGCAAATTTTGACAGTTGGCACTTCGACAATGGCAGTGTGATCCTCTCGAGTCTCAGAACTCTCTGGCAAATCTAATGAATATTGGGCCGGTAACAGGTATGGACGATCCGGTTGTGTTCGGCCGTCCACTAACACCGAATAATGTCCTGGCGAGAGGAACGTTTACGCAAGTAAGGTGAAGGAGATCAATGCGCCGAGTACCCAATCCTCTGTTCGCAAACGGCTCTGCATCAACTGCCTTGCGGGGCCCCGATCTAGATACTCCTTACCGCAACATCGATCTCCTTGCGCTCAGCCTTACGGCGATCCTGCTTTTCGGGGAAATCGGAGCCGTTTGCTTCGGTGCCTCTGGGGAGGAAAGTTTGGTTCGCTTCTCGAAGCCAGAACTGCTCACTTTCGATGAACTCATCGAACTCGAAAAGAATGACACGCCCGCGGCGCCGCTGGCCGAAAAACTCGAGCGCCTGCTTACCACACCCATAATCAGCAACGAGGCATATTTCGACGGCGCGAAGCCAAAGCGACCGACTTCGCCGGAACTGGGTCCTTTCCTGCGGGTGATTTTGTGGAACATCGAGAGAGGCATTCAGTTTGAGCCAATTCGCATTGCGCTTTCCGAGCCTGGAAAGTTTGATGACGTGCTTAGCGCAAATAGAGATCCGAAATCCAAGTCGCTGAGCGATTCGCAATTGCAGGTAGTCAAGAAGCAACTCGAGCTTCTTCAACCGGCTGACCTGGTCATACTAAATGAGGTCGATTACGGTGTGATGCGGACGGACTACCGAGACGTCGCCCGAGACTTGGCGAAAGCGCTCAAAATGAGCTACGCCTATGGCGTCGAATTCTTCGAGATCGACCCACTCGACCTGGGGCTCGAAAAAGTGAAGATGGACGACAAGATAGCGCAGGAAGATATACAGCAGTCATTCGACGTAGACAAAACGCGATACCTCGGTATGCACGGAACGGCTGTCTTGAGCCGATATCCAATCCGCAATGCGATATTGCGACCGCTTCCTGTTTGCTACGACTGGTATGCCCAGGAAAAAAAGGAAATCTCGAAGCTTGAATCCGGGAGACGGATAGGGGCAAATCTCGCTTTCATGGAAAGAATAGCTCGCGAGGTGCGGCGGGGCGGCCGCACCGTATTGATGGTGAAACTGGCAGTGCCAGAATCTCCTACGGGCGAAGTCACGGTGGTCGCACCGCATCTGGAAAACAAATGCAAACCGAATTGCCGCGTCAAGCAGGCGCAACAAATATTAGAGTGGATCCGGAGTGATCGCAATCCTGTGATTCTTGGTGGAGACTTAAACACGACGGGAACAGACAATGCGCCAATGTCCACGTCAAAGGTGCTGATGGATCGGATCAAGGACCCCGACAAATGGGCCGTCAGCGCCGTGAAATGGTCTACGGGTGCCCCCACCATTCTGCTCACGCCGATCAACATGATGCGAAACAAAAATGACCCCACTGGGTTTGACGTTCCTCTCGTCTCACGAAAGAAAGAAGCCAGACTCTTTGGGGACCACTCGACTTTCCATTTTGACGACGGTTCTACCTTTGATTTTCGTGGGGAGAGCATTCGTAGTGCGGAGGATCGTGGCGGAACTTTAAGTGATTCCAACCAGAGGAGTGGGAAAGGGTTCCGCTATACTTTTGCGCTCGCCAAAACCTATGGCGGCTTGGTTGGCGAATACAAACTGGATTGGTTCTTCGTCAAAGGATTTGCCACGGATTCGCAGAAGCCAGGCGGCAAATACCAGTTCGCTCCACATTATGCCTGGACGCTGATGGAACTAAACTACGCGCCAAACCACTCGCTCTCGGACCACGCGCCGCTTACGGTTGACTTACCACTCACCGAGCCACCTATGCGAACATCGGGACATTGAACAATTGAAACTACCTTGGGCTTAATTTCAGGACGGCAGTAGAAACGGTCATGGGCAGTACCAAGGTCCGGTGAAGGTAGTACAGCGAGCAGATTTGTCCGGGAATTGCGTCGGTTCTTATTGCCGCTTTCACGGCTCCACGACGTGAACAGAAGCGTGAACCTGAATGTAGCAAATGCTGCAATTCGCTATCCCTCTATTACTGGCAGGATGCTTGATCTGGGAACGTCGCACCACAATCGCTCAAATCAGCACGTCACGCCAGCCGAAGCGGTTCGCTTCCGAAGGGGCGAAGGAAGGAAACTGGTCATTGCTCCACAGGGCTCCACCCGAAATCGGGATCGAACTCGGTCGTTGTGGTTGCGTTCCTGCTGTGGTCTTCCCCAAGTCCTTTTGGAGCAGCAATGCATCCTGGTTGATCATGAACGTCATCACTCCCGAGTTGCCATTTACCGCTGGGTAGGACACAAAGACAAACCCACCGATCATTTCCCATTAACCACGTAGTCTTTCGCGCCGCCGGAGCGTTATTGCTCTGCCCCTTCAGTCAGGCCCTTTCGCGGAAGGAATGATAAAACGGCGAGGAGAGCGTAGAAAGCTCGTGGCCGTATAGCGAATTAGTTGGAGTTGGTCCCTTTTGGACACTCCGTAAGCTTTCAGCGCTACAGCTGCGGCAATGGAAAAACTCACGCCGAGATTTAGTACAAACGTTGCCGCGATGCCGAAAACCGTACGGATAAACCAGCCCTTGTACAACCAGTCACGTCCGAAACTGGACGCCGCCAGTGCCAGAGTGCCGGTGGAGAGTGTCACGTGGCGCACATCGAGCGGTAAACCCAAAAACGCTCCGATGGCCGGGACGAATCCGAGTAGGTAGCCAAGCACAATTGAGGTCGTCCAACCGGAGAGATTCTCATCCACGACGTCGGCAAGCCTCTTCATTCCGTCACGACCAAACTTCCTGCCGACAGGATGCAGGGCGATCGCTGCTGGCACGTGATTGAATACGGCAAAGTTCTCGAACCAACCTCCGGCCAGAGCTGAAATCCAAAGGATTACGCCGGTTAATGCGGCGTAGAGCATAGTTCCCGATGCCAGCGGATTCAGGGTTTCGTACACATACTCCGCGCTCGGGGTAGCTAGGTATGGCCGCGAAAAGACCAAAGCCCAGACTTGGGCAAATAAAATGGATCCCAGGCACACTGCGACCAGGTTTCCGGCAGCCGACGCCAATTGGCTACGCGTGATCCGGCTGATGAACTCCGCGAGTCTTTCCAATCGCGCTTGCCCGCGAGTGGCGCGTACAATCTCTGCAAAGGTTGCCGCGGTGACCGAGGGCTGCTTGGTGGCCAGAGCGAAATGGAAGTGCTGCAGCACAAGGAAACTGACAGCATAGTTCGTCCCCGCAACCACACCTTCAACGAAAGGCGGAAAATGCGCGTCGACGATGCGCATTTTTATCGCTGCAGTGATCACCGTCAGCAATCCGCCTCCCAGAGATGCCTCCCAGATCCCCCGGTATTCGCTCCGCGAGTTGGCGATGTAATGTTGTCCGGTCTTGCCGGTTCGTTCGACAACCTTGCGTGCCATCAGTGCACTATTTTGGCGGAACAGGGCAATTAGACTCATGTCCTCGCGCCGTGCGTTCATCACATCGTCGAGCAGCCGTTTGATGGCGGCGATCAAATGAGGCCCCTTGGCAACGAACAGAACTTCAGCGATTCTTTCCATGCGTGCGAGGGCACGTTCGATTGTTCCCATATCGAATACCAGGGCGGTACTGACACCTGCGTCCTCCATGCGCTGGTGCACATACTCCATTTCGTCACGACACACTTGGACGCTTCTCTGCCAAACGTCAAACACTTCGGCAGTCCCATCCGCCCGCACTAGACCCTGAGCAGCTTGCTGAAGCTGGTAGAAGCAAGACCCCTCGATGGACACAGTATGACTGCGGGCCCGCAGACCCGGCGAAAGGCCGATTCCGGCAACGTGCACACCGAGCAAGTAGAAGGCCTGGGTTAGGTCTTCCTGCTGCTTAGCCCAAGCGCTCGCATCGTTCACAGGCGAAATCAGACGCGCGATGCGCTCGAAGGAGTCGTTAGGTCGGCTTATGAGCCGCTCGATTGCCTCGCTTGTGGGATAGAGCCGGAACACGAATTTTGAAAGGTCGGTATCCTCACGCGCGGAAGGCAGAAGCTCCTCGATCAATCGTCGCACCGCTTCGGACCATAAACCCTCCCGAGGATGCAGTCCCGCTTCGGCAAAAAGTTCAACGGAACGAACCTCTGTGAGGATTTTCCGCACTGCCCGTTGGAATTGTGCGCGGAGTCCGCTCTGTGATTCCATAAGTGCCAGAACGGTTTCCAGCAGATCTTCACCATTTTCCGCGGCAGAAGATGAACCGTTTTACCGTCCATTCCTTCAGTTCAACAAACGCATCGAGACGCGTGGCCAAGTCTCCCGCTTCAATGAAGCGCTCGCACAGGGAAACCAGGGAGCTGACATAGGGTTCCGAGCGTCTTTCCGGTGTGAAGAATTCTCGTATCAGCTCACGAGTCCGTTGGGACGTTGATGCCGTCATGTCGGGCATTTGTTTGCCGATCTCAAGGTTGGCCAATTTCAGACCAACGGCATGGTATAACACTCTTCCCGCGCAAGCAGGGCCTCGACTCAGCTCGGATTTGACGCACGGCACGCAGGTTTGGCCCTCTTGTTCCGACTAGGGCATAGATTCTGCCCACTCGGGTCTTTGAGGCTCCAGCCCCGCCGAGCGCCTTGTTGTCAGACCGACGCGAGAACGCTAGATCCTTCACGGATCGCCCGGCACTTTGCCCTAGCTAGCTAAGCTATAGCTAGACCAGTGTGTTCGTTGTCTCGCGATAGCGCCTGCAGCTGGAGCCATGACTTCTCGACGATCTCGGCATCCGATCGAATCGAAGTTTGGTCGTTTGAACTTAAGCGCAGTGCGAACCCTGGGCCAACTTACTGACTGCCGTTTCTAAGGCATTTGGAGTAATCGGAGAACCCATTCCCTTGAGCCGGCGTCGGTGGGCTGCCGACTAGGTTCTCATCCGACGCCGCTATCCAGGACATAACTCTTGCGGTCGATTTAGAGTCATAATCCAGGAGCCATGCGATTGACGCACCACCAAATCTCTGCTGCTTTTGCGTTCCTATCGGTCATTACCTCGGCAGCATGTCGCATTTCAGGCGACTCGCCGAAACTTGGCCCTCTGGCAGCTCAGAAGGCTCCGCTGAGCACAGAGACTGCGAAGGCTGCGAGCCTCGCGCTGCGCCCCCTCATCGCTTCCGCCAAACTGGAAAGCCTGCGTTGGCCAGATTTCCGGGACGTCAGTGGCGACGCCGGGGAATTTTATCAGGGCCGCGACTACACTCCGGCTTGGGTTGACGGAACAGGGCCGACCTCACAGGCGAAGGTTGTCATTTCCATCCTGCAAAAGGCAGCCCAAAAAGGCCTAAACCTTGAAGATTACGATGCCTCGAAGTGGCAGGGCCGCGAGGAAGTTCTCGCCGGAACGCCAACGGCGGAGGCAATAGCGAAATTTGATCTCGCGCTAACAGTGTCCATGCTTCGCTACGTTTCGGCACTGCATATCGGACGGATTAACCCAAGGCATCTTAAGTTCAACCTCGATTTGAATCATAGAAGAGTGGACTTAGCCGAATTTCTTGCACAGATTTCTCATGCGACAGATATCGTACCGCTGCTGGATGAGGTGGAACCCCAGGAAGACGGCTACGCGCGTTCCGCTGAAGCCCTGCGGACGTATCTCGCACTGGCGCAACATTATATTGGAGTGAAACTACCTGTTCCCGAAAAGCCTCTAGCGCCTGGCGGCAGCTATGCCGGGATGGCGCTGCTTGTAGCCAGACTCAAGCTGCTGGGAGATCTTCCCCAGACTGTGAGCTTCCCGGACGGATCCCCGAAATATGAAGGCGATGTTGTGGAGGCAGTGAAGAGGTTTCAGCTTCGCCACGCCCTGGCGGCGAGCGGAAGTCTGGGATCCGAAACTGTCAAACAACTCAACGTGCCGCTGGCAGATCGCGTTCGCCAACTTCAATTTTCACTGGAGCGCTGGAGGTGGTTTCCCCACGAGATCGCGACGCCATTGATCGTCGTAAACGTGCCGGCCTTTCGTCTGTACGGGCTCGACGAACCGCACCACATCGCCTTGAAAATGAACGTAGTAGTCGGCAAGGCCATGCGCTCGGAAACGCCCGTGTTTATAGGAAACATGACCTATGTAGTTTTCCGGCCCGACTGGGGGGTTCCGCCGAGCATTGTGCGCAGCGAGATTGTCCCGCCGTTAGAAAAGGACCCGGCATACCTCTCCAAAAACGGATATGACCTGTTCGATCCCAGCGGCAAAGTCTTAAGCGCCGGGAATGTGACTGCGGAGGAAATTCAACTTCTTCGCGCAGGAAAGTTATCCGTCCGACAGCGTCCCGGCCCGATGAATGCTTTGGGCGCTGTGAAATTCATGTTCCCCAATCAGTACATGGTTTACCTGCATGATACGCCCAAAACTGAATTGTTCTCTCGGTCGCGTCGTGACTTCAGTTACGGCTGCATACGTGTTGAAGATCCTCCGGCGCTGTCTGCGTGGGTACTGCGGGCCAGGAAGGAGTGGACTTCCGAACGAATTCTGGCAGCCATGAACGGGGAAAAGAGTCTACAGGTGAATTTGAGTTCGCCGATTCCAGTGCTGATTCTGTATGTCACTGCGAGAGTGGATGAAAGCGGCCGCGTTGATTTCTACGACGACATTTATGGGCATGATGCTAGGCTTGCGCAGGCGCTCGCTAAAGGATATCCCTATCCCCGGTAGTCCGAGCGCCAACTCGCATTCCATGATGCCTCCGAGCCCATCATGAGGCGTGAGACTGGTGATCCGTCTGTCGGAGATGGGAGTATCCCCGCAGGTAATTTTCCGGTGGAAGCGTCGGTACGGCGAAATTGGGATTGTTTCCCGATAACCGCACGGCCCGCTGCCGAGGTGCGGTTTCTGTGAAGGACAAGGAAGTTGAGGTCGTGATGTCGGCGGCTGCTTCCCTCAAACGACTCGGTGATCCCGCTGGCTATGAGGTGTACTATGCGGTTTTGGCGGAACCCGCTAAAGGCGGCAGGAGCCTTTTGGATAATCAGAAGAAAATGTTGAAAGACCCCAAGAAGATGGCTCAATTCGGCTTCGATCAAGGGGTTGGGTTTATTCCCTTTGCTGGCGTTGGGTTGACCGCCATCAACATGCTGACGAAAGATGATGTATCACCAGTTCGAGCCGCCGCGGCAAAGATGCTGGCCAGCGATCCCGACCCGCGCAGCAGGGAAGCACTAGCGGGAGCCACAGCCGACAAGAGCTGGATCGTCCGCGCCGCTGCCTTGGATGCCATTGCCAAGCGCGGCGACAATACACTTGTGGATAAGATTTAC
>Ga0126369_10004731_pt1 | contig 10014 bp, 5 predicted proteins | sample PanSoiMetaPlot_1_FD_109646 | JGI IMG/M metagenome (GOLD analysis project Ga0126369, IMG submission 109646) | Tropical forest soil microbial communities from Panama - MetaG Plot_1 | ecosystem: Environmental > Terrestrial > Soil > Tropical forest > Bulk soil | place: Panama | collected 2016-02-17
CAGATCGGGCGTGTGCAGCTTGCCGTCGCGCACGAGGAAGACGTTCTCGCCCGAGCCCTGGCAGACGAAGCCCTGCGGGTCGAGCAGCATCGCTTCCTCGTAGCCATCGTGGGTGGCTTCCTGGTTGGCGAGGATCGAGACAGCGTAATTGCACACCGCCTTCGCGTTGCACATGGTGATGTTCGGATGATGGTGCGTGAACGAGGAAGTGCGGACCCGGATGCCCTTCTCGAGCCCTTCTGCGCCGAGATACGCGCCCCACGGCCACGCCGCGATGGCGACAATGACGGGATTCGACTTGGCCGCCACGCCCATCGCCTCCGAGCCGTAGAACACCAGCGGGCGCAGGTAGCACGACCCAAGGCTGTTCTTTTGCACGCATTCTCTCTGCGCGGCGTCGAGCTCATCTTTGCTGAATGGGATCTTCATGGCGAAGATCTGTGCCGAGCGGAACAGGCGATCGGTGTGGTCGCGCAGGCGAAAGATGGCGGCGCCGGCCGCAGTCTCGTAGCAGCGCACACCTTCGAACACGCCCAGGCCGTAATGCAGCGTGTGGGTTAGCACGTGGGTGTTCGCCTCGCGCCAGGGCACGAACTTACCGTCGTACCAAATGAATCCGTCGCGGTCTGCCATCGACATGGTGCGGTCCTTATTGCGTCCGAAGAGAGGCAATTTTAACCGAAATCGATGGTTTACTTTTTTTCATTCGTTGCGCCGGACACGGGCCAGGCCTCGCCGAACACCTCGAGCCACAGACGCTCGACGGCTGCGCGATGCGTCGCTTGCGCCGCAGGATCGACGCGCGCGGCGAACGCGCCCTGAAGGCGGATCTGGTGCTGGAGCCTCCGGTACTCGCGGTAAGCGCTGGCGGCCGACGCCGCCGAGTCCGCACGCACCAATCCCAGCTCGCCAGCCATCGCGCAGATGGCGATATTGCCGGCATTGCGCGTGAGCTGCCGATACGCGTGACTGTGGCAGAGCACCAGGTACTGAACGGCGAATTCCACGTCGACCATGCCGCCGGGATCGTGCTTGAGATCGAAACGCTCGCCAGGATTCGGATGACCGGCGAACATCTTGCGTCGCATCTCGATGATGTCGGTTCGCAGTCGAGCGGCGTCCCTCGGCTGACGCAGAATCGAATCTCGCTCCGCCTCGAATGCAGCGCCAAGCGCGGCTTCACCGGCGACGAATCGCGCGCGCGTCAATGCCTGGTGCTCCCAGGTCCACGCGCTCTCGCGCTGATACTGGCGAAATCCTTCGAGACTCGAGACGATGAGCCCACTCGCACCATCGGGTCGTAGCCGCAGATCGGTGTCGTAGAGACGGCCTGCTGCGGTGAGGCTGGTGAGCCAGGTGTTCACGCGTTGCGCCAGTCGAGCGTAGCGCTCGGGCGCCGCGGGATCAGGATCGTCGAGAAGGAACACGAGGTCGAGATCGGAGGCGTATCCGAGCTCTTTCCCGCCGAGCTTGCCGTAGCCGATGATGGCGAATTGCGGTGGGCCCGGCGGAGCATCGCGCATGTCGCGCCAGCACTGCGCGAGCGTTGCGGCCAGAACGATATCGGCCAGCGCCGACAGATGGTCGGCCAACCTCTCGACGCTGAGCAGCCCGCTCAGATCCTGCGCAAGGAGGCGGAACGTCTGCGCCTGCTGGAAGTGGCGCAGCGCGTCCATTCGACGTTCGGTGTCGCCCTCATGGGCCTTGAGCAGCGCATCGAGCTCGTGCCTCCAGGCGTTCCAGTCGGGCTCGGCCAGCAAAACACGGCTGTCCAGCAGCTCGTCGAGCAGGATGGGATGCCGCAGCAGGTAGTCCGCCGCCCAGGAGCTCGCCGCGGCGAGCTGTGCGAGCCGCGGCAAGATCGGAGGATGCTCGGCGAGGAGCGCAAGGTACACGCTTCGCCCGCTGATCGTCTCGAGCAGCGCAAGGAGTCGGTCGAAGACGATCGGCGCCTCGGGCGCTTCGCCGGCCTGGCGCTCAGCCGCGACGCGAAGCAACTGCGGCACCAGGACGTCGAAGCGCTGGCGCGACAGGGTCGGCAGCTGGAGGTAACGCGCGCTGCGGCGCACCCGCGCCAACGATTCGAGGACTGCGACCGGATTTCCGTATCCAGCGGCCGCGAGGAGGGCGCATTGCGTGTCTTCGGGTGCGGGGTCGAGCCAAACGGCCGCGAGCTCGTCGCGGTCCTTCGCCGGCTCCTCGCCGAGGACGGCGACGAAGTGGCGCTCGACCGCGGCACGATGGCGTTGCAGCGCCTCGGTGAAGGCGCCGGCGTCGCCAAACCCGCAGGCGCTAGCGAGCGCCATACGCTCGTGACCTCGTCCCGGAAGATCATGCGTCTGCGCGTCGTCGCGGTATTGGAGGCGATGCTCCAGGCGGCGGAGGAACACGTAAGCGGCGGACAGCTCCGCCACCGCAGCGCGTGGCAGGAGCCCTCTCGTTCCGAGCGCCGACAACGCGGGCAGAGTACCGCGCGTCCGCAACGAGGGCTCGCGACCGCCGCGCACGAGTTGCAATGCCTGCACGATGAACTCGATCTCTCGAATGCCTCCCGGTCCGAGCTTGATGTTTCGCTGGTAGCCCTTGCGACGCCCCTGCTCGCCGATCTGCCGATGCACATCGCGCAGTCCCGCGTAAGCGTCGTAGTCGAGGTACTTGCGGAACACGAACGGTCCCACGAGTTGCTCGAGTTCGTCGCGGCGGTCGCCGGTGAGCGGCCGAGCCTTGAGCCAGGCGTAGCGCTCCCAAGTGCGGCCTTGCGTGACGAGGTATTCCTCCAACGCCGCGAACGAGCAGGTGAGGGGTCCGCTCTCCCCGTACGGGCGCAGTCGCATGTCCACCCGAAACACGAAACCATCCTCGGTCACGTCCGCAAGCGCACCGATGACGCGACGCCCGAGGCGGTCGAAGAACTCCTGGTTGGCCAGCGGCTTCGCACCAGCGGTCGTACCCTCTTCGGGGTATGCGAAGACCAGGTCCACATCGGACGAGACGTTGAGCTCGGCGCCGCCGAGCTTGCCCATCGCGATCACCAGCATGCGCTGTGGCTGACTGCTTTCGGCGCCGATGGGCTCGCCGTGTGTCTGCGCGAGCCAGCGATGGTGCGCCTCGACTGCCGCGCGAATCGTCGCCTCGGCAAGGCCGGTCATGGCGCCACAAACCTCCGGAAGATCTGCTCGCCCAGTCAGATCGCGCAGCAGTGTCTTGAGCAGGACGCGCTGCCGCAGCCGTCGCAGCGCGATGTTCAGCTCAATGGGGGATGCGGACTGCGCAGCGAGTTCCAGCTCGGGCTGCGCCAAGTCGATGGGGCGATCCAGCTCGAGTTCTGCCGGTGCGAGCGCGGGCTGCGCCGTGATGAGTCTCGCCGCGAAGTGGCTGAACTCGATCGCCTCGGAGAGGTCCATCGGAGGCGGCAGCGGGTCGGTCGTCATCGCTCGCGCTAGAATAGACTGAGCCTATCATGTCCTCGGTCCGCGACCCGTCGTCTGCTGCTCCCTCCCGCTTCCTGTCCCGTTGCGGCGCACTGCTGTGGATCGTCGCGGAAGCGATACTTCTGCTGATCATCGTGTTCTGCGCGACGCTGCTGGCGCTGCGCTACGTGGTGATGCCAGACATCGACCACTATCGCGGGCGCATCGTGCAGCTTCTCCAGCGGCAGATCGGGCAACCGGTGGAGATCGGGCATCTCGCCGCGGACTGGGATGGCTGGAATCCGCGTCTCGACGTCAGCGACCTGCGCGTGCTCGACGGATCGAGCCGAGCAGTACTGGTCTCATTGCCGCGAGTGCAACTCACCGTTGGCTGGACGCCGTTGCTGCTGCTGGACCTGCGCTTCAAAGAGCTTGTGCTCGAGCGGCCGCAGTTCGCTCTGCGGCGCGATGCGCAGGGGATGCTGCATGTGGTCGGCTTCACCCTCGACCCCTCGCGCGAGCACAGCGACATGTCCCCTGCGAACTGGCTGTTGCGGCAAAGGCGGATCGTGATCCACGATGCGACGATCACCTGGCTCGACGAGGAGCGCGACGCCCCAGAGCTCACGCTGCAGCACGTCGAGTTTCGCCTGGAGAGCCGGTTCGGCCGCCACCGGTTCGGCCTGAAGGGCGCGCCGCCCCCGGAGATGTCGGCCCCGCTCGACCTTCGCGGCGAGCTCAATGCCTATTCGCTGGCGGACTGGGGTGCGACCGCAGGACGACTTTACGTGCGCCTGGATTACGCTGACGTCGCAGCGTGGCGCCAATGGCTGCCGATGCCGGTGCCAATAAAAAGCGGCAAGGGTGCACTGCGCCTGTGGTTCGATTTCGTGGGCGGAGAGCCGCGCGACCTTACCGCAGACGTCGTGCTTACCGATGTGCAGGCAACGCTCGCCCCGGACCTGCCGGACCTCGTCCTTTCGCGGCTCGAGGGGCGCGTTGGTTGGCGCGGCGAGGGTGCGGAGAGCGAGTACTTTACTCAGCAGCTCTCGTTTACGGCGCCGGGTGATGTTCGCGTCGATCCGACCGACTTCAAGCTGGTGCAGGAGAAAGCCGCGGCCAATCGAGCAGCGAGCGGAAAGATCGAGTTCAACAATCTGCAACTCGGGCCATTGACGCAGCTCGCAGCGCATTTGCCGCTGCCGGAGACGTGGCGCAGCAATCTCGCGAGCTATTCCCCGCGCGGGACATTGCAACAGGGCTTGCTGGAATGGCAGGGAGATGCCACTGCGTTGGAGAGCTTCTCCGCCAAGGCGCGTTTCCTCGATCTGGGTCTCGCCGCGCAGGGCAGTCTTCCCGGGATCGCTGGGCTGACCGGCAGCTTCGATGCGACACAGCGCGGCGGCACGGTGCGCTTGCAAAGCCGTGCAGTTGCGTTCTCGATGCCGCGCCTGTTCAAGGAGCCCGTGGCCCTGGAGAGCGCGCAGGCGCGGGTCGCCTGGTCGCGCGAGGGATCCGATTACGCGATCAGCATCGACCAGTTCGTGTTCTCCAACGCGCACGCGGCAGGGAGCGCCAACGGCACCTACCGGACGGCGCCGAACGGTTCCGGGACGATCGACTTAAGCGTGCAGCTCTCGCGCGCGGATGTTGCACAGATCTATCGCTACTTACCTTTGACCCTGCCTGCCGCTGTGCGCGACTGGGTACAGCGCAGTCTGGTTAGTGGCACGGCAACCGAGGCCCGGCTCAGGGTCTCAGGCGACCTCGCGGACTTCCCGTTCGCCGATGGCAAGAAGGGGCAGTTCCTCGTGACTGGCAAGGGACAGGGCGTCACCTTCGATTACGCCGAGCATTGGCCGGCGTTCTCCGAGGTGGAAGGGGAGCTGCGCTTCGAGGGTGCACGCATGAGCGTCGAAGCCCGGCGCGGGAAAGTCTTCGACTTCAATCTTTCTCACGCGAAGGCCACCATCGCCGACCTGCGCGCCCCCGCGCCGGTGCTGCACATCGAGGGCGAAGGTGCGGGACCGACGGCAGACGTCTTGAAGTACATCGCCGAGAGCCCGATCGCCGCCTGGATCAGCAACGTCACCGTAGGCGCGCAAGCAAGCGGTCCCGGCAAGCTTGCGTTGCAACTTGATTTGCCACTCGGCAAATGGGACGCGAGCAAAGCAGCAGGGGAGTTCACGTTCGCGGACGATCGCGTTCAACTTACCGGCGACATGCCGGTACTCGCTCAACTCAACGGGAAGCTCAGCTTCACCAATCACGATGTCCGTGCCCAGCAGCTCACTGCCCAGGTGCTAGGCGGTGCTGCCCGCTTTGCGGTCGAGAGTCGTGACGGGCAGGTTCATATTTCTGGACAGGGAAACGCGGACCTGGGACAGCTGCGGGTGGAGTATCCAAAGCAGGCGTTCGCCAAGAGGGTCTCAGGTACTACGCCGTGGCAAGTGGCGATCGTCAGCCGGCCCGAGCTCTCGACGTGGATGCTCGAGGCGAGCCTGAAGGGTGCCTCGATCGATCTCCCGGCGCCGCTTGGCAAGGCTGCGTCCGATGCAGTGCCGCTGCAGGTCGAGCGCCAAGCGAACGAGAGCGGGCGTGACAGCATTTCGATCCGCTACGGCAGCATCGGTCGATTGATTCTGCAGCGCCGGCTTGCCGTTGACGGCGCTACGGTCGAGAGGGCGCTGTTGGCGCTGGGCGGCGCGCAGGGAGAGCCCGAGCGACCCGGACTGTGGGTGCGCGGCGATGTCGACGCGGTGAACGTGGACGACTGGCTTGCGCTCAAGCAGACGGCAGAAGGCTCGGGCATGAGCGACGCAATCCCGCTGAACGGCATCGACATCGGCGTGCGTACGCTCGATGTCTTCGGGCGACGCTTGAACGACCTTCATGTCGGAGCGACACGCAATGCCGGCGGGTGGCAGATGGACCTGAACGGCCGCGAGCTTGCAGGTGTCGCACGTTGGCAAGGGGCCGGGCCTTCGCATCCGAACGGACAGATCAACGCCCGCTTGAAGCGATTGACAACGCCGGCTGCCGCGCCGGCACGGGAGGGGAAGTCGATCGAAACCGCGAAAAACCGAGTCGAGCCGGTCAGCGTCGCCAACAGCTGGCCTGAGATCGACATCGTCGCCGACAGCTTTGTGCACAAGGACCGCGATCTGGGCCGACTCGAGCTCACAGCGCAACCACGCGGTGCGGATTGGCAGATCGAACGCCTGCAGCTCGGGAGCGACGACGGCAAGCTCGTTGCCGACGGCTGGTGGCGAGTCGGGACGCGTACGCAGCAGACCAAGCTCGATGCCACGCTCGACATTCGCGACGCCGGAAAATACCTGGAGCGCTTCGGCCTTCCCGGCGCGGTGCGCGGCGCGCCGACCAAGGTGCAAGGCGAGCTTGCCTGGGACGGAGGCCCGGAGGCGTTCGATTACCCGACGCTCTCGGGCAGCTTTCGGATCGAAGCGGGCGCCGGGCAATTCCTCAAGCTCGACCCGGGGCCGGCAAAGTTGCTCGGCGTGCTGTCGCTGCAATCGCTGAAGCGCCGCCTCTCGTTCGACTATCAGGACGTGTTCGGCGAGGGCTTCGCCTTCGACGACATCACCGGCGACGTACGCATTCAGAACGGCGTGATGAAGAGCGACAATGTCCGCATCGTCGGGCCGGCGGCGAAAGTGACCATCAGCGGCGAGACCAACCTTGCGCGCGAGACACAGGATCTTCGGCTCCACGTGCAGCCGACGCTCTCGGGCAGCGTGTCGGTAGGCGCGGCGGCATTGATGCTCGCCAATCCAATCATCGGCGCTGCGGTCGGCGCAGGGACTCTTCTGGCGCAGAAGATCATGCAGGATCCGATCGATCAGATCTTCTCGACTGACTACACGGTGGGCGGCACCTGGTCGGATCCGACCCTCGAGCGCACGTCCCGGGCCGCCTCAGCTGCGCCGAACACCCCGGCCGAGAGCAGCGTCCGATGAGCGCATCGCGGTTTCGCGTGGCCGCAGTGCAGACCGTCTCCGGCAGCGATGTCGGCGAGAATCTCCGCGCGATCGAGCCACTCGTCGGCGATGCGGTAAGGCGGGGGGCTCAGCTCGTGCTGCTGCCGGAATACTTCGGCATTCTCGGAGCACGCGCGACCGACAAGGTGGCGGTACGCGAAGTCGACGGCGATGGGCCACAGCAGGCCTTCCTTGCACGGATGGCACGCGAGCACGACGCATGGATCATCGGTGGAACGGTGCCTATTGCCACCGCCAACGCGACGCACGTGCGCAGCGCTTCACTGGTCTATGCGCCCGATGGCCGTCGAATCGCGCGCTACGACAAGATCCACCTTTTCGCCTTCAATCAGGGACAGGAACGCTACGACGAGGGAAGAACGATCGAGCCGGGCACTTCGCCGATCGCTTTCGAAGCTCCGTGCGGCCCGGTTGCGCTGTCGGTCTGCTATGACCTCCGGTTTCCGGAGCTCTATCGCAGTTTCGATCGCCTGACGCTCATCGTCGTGCCTTCGGCCTTCACAGCAGTTACGGGCGCGGCCCATTGGCATGTGCTGCTCAAGGCACGGGCCATCGAGAACCAGTGCTACGTGCTCGCAGCTGCGCAGGGCGGGATGCACGCCAACGGCCGGCGGACCTACGGACACAGCGTGTTCATCGACCCTTGGGGCGAGGTGCTGGCCGAGCGAGACGAGGGACCCGGCGTGATCATCGGCGACATCGATCCGGAGCGCATCGCGCAGGTGCGACGCGAGCTGCCGGCGCTGTCACACCGGCGGTTGCAGGCGTAGAACGGCCTGCTTCTACGCTGTCGGGGATTTCAGGAGGACCAGTACGGCGCCACCGCCACCCGCGTGGCGCGGGGCTTCGCAGTACGCGAGAACCTCCTCGCGCTGGGCGAGCCAGCGACGCACTTTTTCCTTGAGCACGGGTTCGCGGTTCGGCGAGCTCAAGCCCTTGCCATGCACGATCCGCACGCAGCGCCAACCGTTGCTGCGCGCTTCCAACAGGAAGTCCGCAAGGGCGTCGCGTGCTTCGTCGCGATTGAGCCGGTGCAGATCGAGCTCACCCTGGACCACCCAGTGTCCTCGTCGCAAGCGCGCCAGCAGATCGGATCCGAGACCCTTGCGAACGAAGGTCTGCCCGGCTTCGATTTCCTGGCCGACCTCCCACCGCGCCGGCGAGGGCTCGGCGCCGTACTTGCTCTCGGCGAGCGCCGCGGCCTCGTCGGCCATGCGCTGCGCGGCAGAGGCTGCAGCGCGAGGCTGATCGCGCGGTGCGCGGTTTTGCTGGCGAAGCGGCTGAACGTCGGCGAAGGCGGCACGAAGGTCCAGGTCCGCCACAGGATCCTCCTTGCGGCTCGAGGCGCGCTTGGCCGCGCGTGGCGCCGGCGGCTCGCGCGACGGCGCTCTTTTGCGCGCCGCGTCCAGCAAGGCCTTCAACTCGGAGAGCTTGGCCACGCGTCGATGAGCGGCTTATGCGCCGATCGTCTCGAGATACGCCTCGGCGTCGAGCGCCGCCATACAGCCGGTGCCCGCGCTTGTTACGGCTTGCCGATAGACGTGGTCGGCGACATCGCCGGCAGCGAACACTCCGGGCAGGCTCGTCGCGGTCGCATTACCCTCGCTCCCGCCCACGACCTCGATGTAGCCATTGTGCATTTTGAGCTGTCCCTCGAAGAGCTGCGTATTCGGGGTGTGCCCGATGGCGATGAATACGCCCTGCACCGGCAGGTCCTGCGTGGCGCCGTTGCCGACGTGCTTGACGCGCACGCCGGTGACGCCCGACGCATCGCCCTTGACCTCGTCGAGCACGTGATCCCACAGCACGCGGACGTTGCCTCCGTTGTGCCCTTTCGCGAGAAGCCGATCGACCAGGATCGCCTCGGCCCGAAATTTGTTGCGGCGGTGTATGACGGTCACGCTGCGCGCGATGTTCGAGAGGTAAAGCGCCTCCTCGACCGCGGTATTGCCACCGCCGATCACGACGACGTCCTGACCTTTGTAGAAGAAGCCGTCGCAGGTCGCGCACGCCGACACTCCCTTGCCCATGTGCGCCTTCTCCGAAGGCAGCCCGAGGTAGCGGGCGGATGCTCCCGTGGCGATGATGAGCGCGTCGCAGGTGTACTCCTCGGCGTCGCCGATCAAACGGAACGGGCGCTCGTCGAGCTTGGCGGTGTGGATCTGGTCAAAGATGACTTCAGTCTCGAACCGCTCCGCATGCTTCTGAAACCGCTCCATCAGCTCTGGTCCCTGAACGCCTGCGACGTCGGCGGGCCAATTGTCGACATCGGTGGTCGTCATGAGCTGTCCGCCCTGCGCAAGGCCGGTGACGAGCACGGGGCGCAGGTTGGCGCGCGCAGCGTATACTGCGGCGGTGAAGCCGGCGGGGCCCGAACCGAGAATCATCAGGCGGGCGTGTCGAGCAGGCATGGGGAGTACTCGAGGTACGTTCTGGCGGAAAAAAGCGTTTCGATTCTAACCGATGTGGGGGCCGTTCTCGGCTGCCCAAGCGGTGCGGACTCAAGCCTCCAGCCCATGTATAATGTGCTGCATCAGGTACGCGGTGCAGCCCACTGATTTTCCGTGATAATATGACAACGGCAA
>Ga0126369_10004732_pt1 | contig 10012 bp, 11 predicted proteins | sample PanSoiMetaPlot_1_FD_109646 | JGI IMG/M metagenome (GOLD analysis project Ga0126369, IMG submission 109646) | Tropical forest soil microbial communities from Panama - MetaG Plot_1 | ecosystem: Environmental > Terrestrial > Soil > Tropical forest > Bulk soil | place: Panama | collected 2016-02-17
GCACGATCGTCCAGAGCTCGCTCCGGCTCTGGGGATCGAGGCCGGTCGTGGGCTCGTCGAGATAGAGGACCCGGGGCCGGCCCACAAGGCTGAGCGCCAGGTCCAGCCGGCGGCGCATGCCGCCCGAGTAGGTCTTCACCGCCCGCTTCGCCGCGTCCGCCAGGTCGAATCGCCCCAGCAGCTCGGACGCCCTGGCGCGGGCGGTCCTCCCGGCCAGCCCGACCAGCCGTCCGATCATCAGCAGGTTCTCGTGTTCGGGAGGACCACGGAAGCGGCTCAAAGCGAACCTATTGGGAGCTGTCAACGACGCCCCCTCGGCGGCTTACCCGGAGATCCAACCATGCCGACCACCATTGCCGCCATCAACGCCGCCTTGGCGCTGCGTCGCGAGTCTCAACGCTTGCCGGAGGTGGAGCGTCAGGACCTCTGCGAGCTGGCGGCTGCTAGCTGACAACATTTCGGAGAACGGGTCACAACGGGTCGCAGAATCACCGGGAGGTGCCGGAACAGTCCAGCACGCGACGGACGTACCGGGGGCAGCGTGCTAATACAGAACGGCAGTTGCTTTGTGTCAATAGCGGACAGTTGTGGATCACCTGTGATGGATGCCAACCGCATGCTTCACAGGTCCCGTACTGGCGCCACGCGGGCGGTCCCTGACCGCGTTCGATGTGTGCACAGCGCGTGCACTGCGTGCTGACATCACACGGCACTAAACCGGCACGAGCCATCACCTAGGACCGGTTCCCGCAATAGGAACTGGCACCATCTGGGTATTGACGGACGGCGCCCGCCAACTCGAAAACCGTTGAGCCTCACCGCTAGGTGGTCGCCCTGTCCGGTGGGGAACACATCGGAGCGCTTGGCGCTGAATCCTGGAACGGGATCCCGCCACATCTATGCCTATATGGCTCACTTCTTCCCCTGGTACCCAGCAGTGATGTTGCGTGGAGCGATCTACGTTCGGATCTTGGAGGATGGAACCGCGGCAAAGTCTTGATCAGCAAACCGGTGCGGTCGCGCCGCTATCTTGTGCCGCCCGCCCCGGCCCGGACAATCTCTGCCCTACTCAAGCAGGCATGCGGGCGGCTGAAGTCGCGCCCGGAGCGCCGACCGTGGCGGGGGGCCGGCGGCAGTCCACGGCTGCAGAGCACCTAGCACTGGATCGACGCCCGCGAGCTTGATGAGAGCCACGCCCTCAGTCACGGGCACCCGTGCCCAGGACCAAATGGCGACGGGCCCAGTTGCCCAGCAGCTGCATCGGGTGGGCGACGTAGAGGTGCCCTTTGCGGGACTCCCTTGGCCGCGGATCCGAGGCGAAGTCCTCTTCACCAATGCCTCGCCGAGCCGAGCGCGCTGCGAACTCGCGCATCTCGCGCTGCCGCTCCCGGGCCAGGTCGTGCAGCCATAGCTCTGGGTACGTCGCTCACTCTCCTCTGCCGGCGAAGAGAAGCCCTCGACTAACTCGTGGATCGAGCTCGCTATGGCAATGGGCTCGGGCGCCTCGATCTGCTGTGTGGCGAGCGCATGCCGGGCTTGATGGTCGAACCTCATTAAGGCGCCGAGCTAGCGCGGAAACGCCGCGCGGCCCTGCTCCACCGGCTGCCGCGGCTGGTCTGGATCGGGTAACTGCAGGCACCACCGCTACCAGGCCCTTGACTCGCCAGCCACACCGCCGCCGCGTAGAGCGTCTGACGCAGTTGTTGCAGCTGATCCCGCAGCTCGGACTCGCGCCGCGCTCAGACTGGGATAGGCGGTGCCGACGGAAACAACCGACATCCCTTCTAGTACGATGACCGTCACGACCACGAGCCGGGGCAGCCTGCGCTGCTCCAATCGTTGATTCATGGTGGATTCTCCTGAATGTGTCTGTGGGATGCCGAAATGCTCCATCGGCTCCGACACGTAAGACACCGGGAGAAGTACGGGGCCGAATACGCGTGAGGCATACCGGCCCGCGTTGCTCCGCGTCCCGCCTCACTGGATGGAGAGGCCGGCCTCTGGGCGGGTGGGCTCGAACATCTCGACCGGATTGCCCGAAGGGTCGTCGAGCATGATCTGCTTGCCGCCGACCCCGGTCACGATGTCGTTGCGGAAGTGGACTCCTTCGTTGCGCATCGCGTCCACGGTGCCGGCGAGGTCGGATACCTCGAGCATGAACCTGTTCCAGCCCCCGGGCTCCTGCTTCCGGCCATCGGGCATGGGTCGCGAACCACCACCTCGCTGATCGGGTCCAACGGGTGAGACAAGCACGAGGCGCAGGTGGCCTCGCGAGAGCATGGCGAAGGCGGGGGCCAGATGCATCTCCTCGCGGAAGCCAAGATGCTGGCAGTAGAAGGCGATTGCAGCATCGACGTCGTTGACGATGTAGCGGACGCTAACTGTACTCATCCAAACGATCCTCCTTGACCCGGCGCCGGCGCCCTCTCGTGATATCCGGCGCGAGGTTCGAACAACTCGACGAGGTTCCCTGAAGGGTCCTGTACCAAGGTCTGCGTGACGCCAACTCCCATCGCGACATCGGTCCGAAAGAGGACTCCTCGGTCGCGGAGCGTGTCGACGGTAGCGGCGAGATCAGCGACCTGAAGCGAGATCCGGTTCCATCCCCCGGGCTCCGGAACAGTGCCGTCGGGCAATGTATGGGCGCCGCCCGGCCCGCCAGGCACGCTGAGCAGGAGACGAAGGTCGCCTCGATAGAGCATGGTGAAGACCGGAGACGGGCGCAGCTCTTCCTCGAAGTCGAGATTCTGGCAGTAGAACGCGACCGCGGCATCGAGGTCATTGACGAAGTAACGGACTGTAGCGGTCTGGCGGATGCGTGGCCCCTTCCTTTCTTCGAGCCGCCGCAAGAGGGCAGCAGCGAACTCCAGTCTGGGAACGACCGGCACGATCGGCAGGCGGAGGGCATCCAGCGGGTCAGGCGTCATGGCCCTGCCTCCTCGACATAAATGCGACGCAATGCGGCCCGCGCCCGGGCCAGGAGTGTCTCCGTGGCATGTAGGCTTCGGCCCAGGTGCTCGGCCACGTCCGCCACGGGAAGCCCATCCAGGTATCGCAGCGTGAGGGCGACTCGCTGGGGATGCGGGAGGCGCAACAGTGCGGCATGAGCGACCTCGGCGTCCAGCCACTCTTCCCAGGGGTCGTCCAAGCCCTCGCTTGCATTCTGGACAACAGCCAGGCTGCGCTTTTCCCGAGCCGCGCGGCGCCAGTAATCGACGAGCTTGTGACGTGCTAAGCCAACCAGCCAGGCGACGTTAACCTCGGGCACGTGTCGCTGTTTGGTGGCCCCGACTGCTGCCATGAACGTCTCGGCTGTCAGATCTTCCGCCACAGCTGCGTTGCCGCACCGGGGCAACAGGTAGCCGTAGACCTGCGGCAAGGCCACGTGGTAGATCGCCACCACCGGATCTGCGCTGGAGGGCTCTTCCTGGGTGCCCACACCATATCCATCGCTAAGGGGCCGCCGATTCCGAACATAGTGGGGATGAGATTTCAGCCGGGTGCCATCGTCCGCAGCCAGGCCCGAGTGATCTCGTCCACCACTTCCTCCTGCGGCGTGGCGAACCCATGAGCTCGGCGAGCGCCCGTGTGAGCGAATGTGCAACGACCGGGCCGCCAGGAAACGCGATGGTGGGGTCCATTCGACGCAGCCGGCCGGCCGTAGACCACGACCGGCTGGCTGGTGTGGGCGGTCACCCCCCTGTCCCATCCTTGTCTGACCGAGCATAGGATGCTCCACCAGACTGGGCCGCATCGAGAGATGCGTGGTTGGCTGTAGTCGATCTAGCGCGCTCCGGAACTCGGGCGACCCCTGGTTCGTGGTAGGAGATATGGACGACGCGAGCAACCCAGGGCTTGCGGTTCCAGAAGCGGTGCGAGAGCGGTACCAGATGTTCGAAAGGCTGATCCAGCCGCTGATGGGCGCCGGCTTCGCGCTCGCGCTCGCCATGGTGGACGACCGCGAAGCGGCCGAGGACGCGATGCAGGAAGCTTTCCTCAAGGCCTGGTGCCATCTTCCCAAACTGCACGACCTCAACGCTCCGCCCCTAGTGGTCCGTCGCTGATTTGATCTGGTGGAGGGTGGCCCGCCCACGGCGCACCTTCTCGATGATCTCTGCTGCCGGCTTGTGCCAAACGAAGGGCTTGGGGTCCAGGTTCCAGTGGGCGGCCCAGGTCTCGATCGCCGCGATGAGATCGGGGACGCTGGTGAAGACGCCCCGGCGTAGCCGCTTATCGAAGAGTTCCTTGAACCAGCGCTCGATGAGATTGACCCAGGCACTGGAGGTGGGTGTGAAGTGGAGGTGCCAGCGTTTCCTCCGCGGGTGAGCCAGCCATTTGGTGATCTCCGGTGCTTTGTGTGCGGACAGATTGTCGAGGACGACGTGGATGTACAGCTCGCGCGGCACGCTCGCATCGATGCGCTTGAAGAACTCCAGGACGTCGACCGCGGTGTGGCCCTTGCGGCAATGGGTGATGACCTCGCCGCTGGTGATGTTGAGGGCGGCGAAGAGATCGGTCGTTCCGTGGCGCTTGTAGTCGTGGGTCATCGTGCCCGCGCGACCGCGGCGCAGCGGCAGGCTGGGCTGAGTGCGATCCAGTGCCTGGCACTGTGTCTTCTCATCAAGACTGAACACCGCCGCCCCATCTGGCGGGTTCACGTAGAGGCCGACCACATCGACCAGCTTCTCCTCGAACTGCGGGTCGTTGGAGATCTTGAAGGTCTCGACTCTCCACGGCCTCAGGTTGTGGTCGCTCCAGATGCGGGCGACCGCGTCCTTACCGATCCCGAGCTTGGTAGCGAGAGTGCGCGTCGTCCAGTGCGTGGACCCATCGGCTGGCCTCTCATGCTGGGTGATTCGCAAGACCTCGGCGACCGTGCCCGCCGGCAGCGACGGCTTGCGCCCGCGCCCTTTCGCGATCACGCCCACGCCAGCGACGCGTTTCTCCCCAAATCGGGCACGCCATCGGCGGACGGCGTCCGAATCCACACCCGACCGCCGGCCGATCTCCTGATTGCTGACACCGTCGCCCGCCCAAAGCAGCGCCCGTGCCTGGACAACCTTCCGGTGAGGGAGCGAGGTAGAAGCAGCCATGCGCTGTAGGGCGTTACGTTCCGCGGTGGTCATTGGCAGTGCTGCGGCGGTTGCTCTGGTCACCGCCACAACATACCAGGTTATTTCGCCGACACACCACTAGCCTGGTTTCTCACAGTTGTTGCCAACCAGTGTCGTGACACGCGCCGTGGGCGCTGGTGGAGAGTGCTGCGCCTGAGCAACCCGCCAGAAGGTGTCCACACGACCACGCTGAGAAGGTTTCGCAAGACGTCGACCTCATTCGCTCGATGGCGCGGCTCTCGCCCGAGGCCCGCGCGCTTCTGTACCTGCGATACGCGCAGGACATTACACCGGCGGAGATCGCTCGCATACTCGCGATGCGGCCCGGCACTGTCAAGTCACAGCTACATCGCACCTTGCACAGTGTGCTGCTGGCGGTGGCTCTTTTCGCGCTCCTTGCGGGAGCGTCGACGGTGCCAGTCGCAGCCGGTTCCTCGGTGGTCGCACCCGTTCCACGCGCGGTGCTTGGCCTCGCAGGACTTGCCCCTGTGACCGAGCTGCCGACGACCTGAGGACGATCGTCGCCCTGCAGGCCGAGCGCACGCGAAAGCCGACAGGCTGCTCGTCGACTCGGCAGTTGCCTTCGACGCATACGGCCACCCGTTGGGTTCGCGCGGCGGTATTTCTTGAGGGTGGCTGCTGGATCACGGCAGAGGATGCGGGCTCCGACAACGACCACGCGTAGGCTGGTCCCGATGGCTCGGCCCTCAAGCCGGTTACCGCCAGTATTGTCTACTAGCGACCGGGTTCTGAGCATGCGCCATGCGTCTCCAATGCCCTCTGGGAGGCGATGATTGGATATCTTGAATACCAACCACACCTGGGTGAACGTAGTTCACGCTGCGCCAGGCACGCACGGATGGGGCCATGCCCGGTACAACCGGTCGTGCGGGGCAAGGAATGGTCTGGCGCAGCCGAACGACAGCCTGCTGCGGTCATCGGGGTCACCAATGCTCCTCGTCAGGGGTGGGATCCGCCCGGTCGAGGGCCTCAAAGGGCGTCGAGGCGCTCCTCACAGTGACTGGGCTGAGCGCCCTCTCGCCATCTTATTGGTGCCACGAACACATCGGGGTGGGGAGTTGCGGCATGATTGGGCGCGACCCCAAGCCGTACCAGGGAGGTGAATCTTCTGGTTCCATCGGACCCGGCCCAGCGGCCCTTGCCTGACCCGATCCCGACCTCACATTACGCGCGGCCCCCAGGGGCGTCGCAGGCGGCAGGACAGGCGCCACCGGCCCGGCATAGTTGGGTCTCCAGCTTCCGTATCTGGCCGGTCTGGAAGCGGGTCCTGGTCGCGCTCGCCTGCCTCGCGGGTGTCATCTCTATCGTGCAGGCCCCTTGGAGGCTCGCACTGTGGCTGTTTGCCTTCCTCAACCTCGCGACTGTCATCCTCGCAACCGGTGCCCGGCGCCTGCGGGCTCGCCAGCCGATCCGGCGCTCGGAGAACCCGCCAGTGGCGCCTGTCCGCTGGGCGGTGATCGGCGCCCTGGTCCTCGTTGCGACGATCCTCGCTGTGGTAGCCCCAAGTTCGCTCTTAGGCCGTCAGCACGCCACTCGACTGACTTCCCCGGAGTTCGTTGGGCCCCCTCCCGTGGCCCACGTCCCGTCCCCCACGATCCCGGTGGCGACCCCCCTCGCCACGCCCAGGCCAGCCCCCACACCAGTCTCATTCCTGAACGCCCCGCTATCGGCCCAACGAGGCCAAACCGTGACGCTGCGCGCTGTGACGGCCCCCGGTACCGACTGCTCGATCGATGTCGGGTATCCGTCCGAGCTTGAGCTCGACTCCGCCACGTCGGATGCTGCCGGCAACGTAAGCTGGACCTGGAGGGTGGGTAAACATGTCCGGCCTGGCAGCTGGCCGATCACGATCTCGTGCCGCACAGGCACCGCAGGCACCCAGATCACCGTCGGCTGACCCACTGTCAGGGCCATCGGTGTCCGCCAGACGATCTGCCCGAGCGCCCACATCCCCGCCAGCACCTTAAACGCAAGCCTGCCTGCACAGGCACCAGACGGGTGGTATCTGTGGCCAAGCGCGCGCATGGCAAGGGCCCACCACGACACCTCCCCGCCTGGCGTCTCCGCAGGCGGACGGATCGTGCGGCACACCTGGCCCGCAGGTGCCGGCACGCAATTCGAACGATCAAGCGTGCGGTGGGTGCGCTCGGTGCTGACCGAGACGGCGCCGCTGCTGTGATCGATGCCGACTGACGTGAACATCCCGATTATCTTGCGGTAGCCACATGGGCCGCCTACGCCCGACGACCTCGCCGATAGCGATCGCTCCCAGAAGGGAACTCCTCGAGCTCATCGTCCGTCTGGCCGGCGAGAACGGGCGTTATGGGGAGTCGGAGATTACGTGGACGACGGTGTCGCCCTGTCGGTGTCTTGCCTCGAGGAGAATGCGGTCTCGGCCACTGGGTGGGCCTCACCTACTCATGACTTTTCGCCCGTGGCGTTCAAGAAACCGGATCGTCCTGCAGGGCGGCGACCGATGATCTCCTTGCCAGCGGAAGCGCGGCAATCCTAGCTCAGTACCCGGGGGTCATGATCCCGCCCATGATCCTGGGATCAAGGAGATCCGGGCCGGGCAGACGCAGGCCACCGTCCAGCGCAGCGTGATCAGCGGCGCCGATATCCGACCCGCGATCGTCCTTCTTGAGCGGGACAGCGTGGCGAATGCCGGCTACTCGCTCTATCGCGGTGGTCCGCCCGCCGCTAGCCAGCCGATTGAGGTCTTTCCGCGCGCTAGCGCTGCGTCCTGAGAGGAAGCCTCCCCGCGCATGGCATCGGGAAGCTGAAGTGACGTGGACGGGTCCTCGATGAGGCCGGCATCCCCACTGATAATCTGCGCGCGGTTGGCCAGATCGATGCCGCTCTGGCAGGGGCTCCACTCGACGGTCGACGTCCACCTGGAGTCATGTGACGCCGATCAGGAGTCAGCTGACCTGGCTCGGCGGGGGAGCGTTGATGGTGACGCCGGTGTTGAACCTGTCCATCGAATAGGTGAACGTGGTGCTTCCCGACTTCGAGGTGGCGAAGTAGCGAAGCAGATAGCCGTCGCTCTTCCGGATCCAAGCCTCGAAGAAATTGCCCTGCCTGGATGTGGCCCTGACATGCCATGCGTCGCCCGTGGGCAGCTGCTCCTCCCCAACCAGCGTGGCGTCAATGGCCTCCTGCCAGGTGTTGACGTCCGAAGCCTGAGTAGACGGAGAGGACTTGAACTTCTCGTTCCCCTGGCGCACGTAGTCGGTGCCGCCGATGGTGATGACGTCCTCGCTCAGGGATGTGCCACTGACGGTCCCCTGGACCTTGAGGCGGAAGGCGCTGGCCGGTCGGACCACCATGTCACCTTCACCCGTGAGCTCCGCGGTTTGGCCGCCGCTCGTGGCGCGAACCGTGGCCGTGAAGTGCATGTCCGTCATGGTCGATTGGGCCGGCTTCGTCAGGATTTCGGCCGCGGACGGCGTCGGTGTTGGTCTGCCCGTCGGCCTCGTTGCCTGGCCGCCACTGGCGGGGCTCGTCTGGCCGCAGGCGGCCAGAAAGACGCTAGCCGCCGCCAGCAGCACCCGAACCGCCTGGCGGCAGGCGGTGCTACCTCCCTGCACGGCAGCGAAGGATAGAATCGCGGCCCGCGCGAAGGCAAGCCACGGCCTGGCTGCTCAACGGCATTGGATCAGCTAGGCTGCCGGGAGGCAATGGCAGCCGCCTTGCGCGACCGTTGCCACCTACGTCACACATCGCGCGACCCCGCCGGCGAGCGCCCCGAGAAAGTCCGCAATAGCTTTGTCGGCAGGACCGCGCACACCACCTTGCGGATCCATGCGCCTCCGATCTGGGCTGCTACTTACGAGCTTCGCCGGCCCAACCTCGATGTTTACTCTGGCCTGGCCGGGCTCTACCGCAAGCGGCACGGCAACCTGCGGACCGACGACGTAGAAGTGGTACTCAGCCGGGCTCTCGCCCATGGCTGCCGGGAGGACGATGCCCTGTGGTTCGATTTCGATCGCCCCCTGCCGTCCGAGCTGGCCAACCGTCACGGCAATCCTGCAGGGCTTTGCGTGCACCCCTCCTCGAGGTCGGTCCGTTATGTGTGGCTCGATCGCGCCAAGCGAACCGGCCTTGCTGACCGGACCTAGAGTTGAGTTCCTAGCATCGGATTGTCGTCAAAGCTGCCCGCCGGGACGGTCCGGCGGCTGTGAACGGCACCCAGCTCGAACTTGAAACTGGCGGGCCATCGTGGACTCTTTTCGAACTCCTCCAGGCGCCGGGGCCTGCGGTACAGGCCGTCTTGGACGAGCTCCTAACACCAGCGCCCCTTACGACGAGGTCATGATGGGCTCACCGGCGGCCAGCGAGTGGACGAGGCCGAGCTCGGACCTAAACTGCGAATATGCCCGTGTCGGCGTTGCCATCCGCGCTCATCGAACGGTGTGAACGGAGGAGCTGGGCGATCGCCCTGGTGCCCGCCGTGTTTGCACTGCTCACCTCTGCCGACTTGGCACCATTCTTCGCTGCGACATGGATATTCGCACCAGAGGTCATGGCGGTCGTGGCACTACCACTGCTGGTGCTTCTCCTCGTCCGCTCCATGGGAGGCAGTCGGTTGGGAGCCTACAGCAGGTGCTGGTCACGAAGGCCGGCCACCATGGGCGGAATGTAGCGACGGCCGCCGGACTCGCGTCGTTGGCGGCGTTGGTCGCTAGCTCGATCAACCTTGGAGCTCTGTCTGCGGTGATCACAGCTCTTGGGCAGTGGGCGACCTCGGGATCTGGCTGTGGGTGCTCGCCGCGGGCATCCCCGAGATCGCGATCATTGCAGCCGTGCTGCTGGCTATAGTGGTGCTCGGGCGCACGATGTTCCGCTTCGCAGTCCGCATCGCGCGCCGGCGAGGA
>Ga0126369_10004733_pt1 | contig 10012 bp, 9 predicted proteins | sample PanSoiMetaPlot_1_FD_109646 | JGI IMG/M metagenome (GOLD analysis project Ga0126369, IMG submission 109646) | Tropical forest soil microbial communities from Panama - MetaG Plot_1 | ecosystem: Environmental > Terrestrial > Soil > Tropical forest > Bulk soil | place: Panama | collected 2016-02-17
CCGTCCGGATCGTTCCAGAAACCGAGCGGCATGGACGGAAAGGTGGCGGTGCACACGAGCTCGCCCCGTGCCTTGCTTCCCGGCGCGAGCGGCTTGCCATCCTCGTCGTAGGCTTCGACCTTCATGCCCAACCCGCGGCACTGCAACTCTCCGCGCCACACCGGGCGGGTCGGACACCCCAGCGCAAAGCACGACATGATGTCCGTGCCGCCCGAGATCGACGACAGGCACACGTCGTTCTTGATGCACTGGTAGACGTAGTCGAAGCCTTCGGGCGCGAGCGGGCTTCCCGTCGACAGCACTGCGCGCACGGTAGAGAGCCTGTAATCCTTGCGCGGGACCAGGCCCGCCTTCTTGATCGCGTCGATGTACTTCGCGGAAGTGCCGAAGTGCGTCATCGCCTCTTCGTCGGCTAGGTCCCACAGGATCCGCGCCTGACGCACGAAGGGCGAGCCGTCGTAGAGCAAGAGCGTTACTCCGGATGCAATCGCGGTCGCAAGCCAGTTCCACATCATCCAGCCGCAGGTGGTGAAGAAGAACAGCCGGTCGCCGGGCTTGAGATCGCTGTGCAAGCGATGCTCCTTGATATGTTGCAGCAAGGTGCCACCGGCGCCGTGCACGATGCACTTCGGTACCCCGGTCGTTCCCGAGGAATAGAGAATGGCGAGCGGATGATCGAAGGGCAGCCGCTCGAAGGCGATCGCACCCGGCTTGAAGGGTTTCACGAATTCTTGCCACGAGATTGCGTGCGGAACTTCCGAGAGATCGGACTTGGTCCCGGAGGAGTCCTGCAGATAGGTCGCCACCACGACGCTGCGCAGCGTCGGCAAGCGCTTGGCGATCTGGGAAACCTTGTCGGCGATCGGCTGCGGCTTGCCGTTGTACCAGTAGCCATCGACGGTGAAGAGCACGACAGGCTCGATCTGCCCGAAGCGGTCGAGCACGCCCTGCACGCCGAAGTCGGGCGAGGCCGAAGACCATACCGCGCCGATGCTCGCCGTCGCCAGCATGGCGATGATCGCCTCGGGCATGTTGGGGATGAAGGCTGCCACCCGATCGCCGGTCCTCACGCCAGCGGCGCGCAGCGCCTGCGCGACACGAGAGACTTCCGCGCGCAACTCGCCATGCGACATGCGGCGCTTGACCTTGTCCTCACCCCAGAAGACGAACGCCTCAGCGCGATCGTTCGCGGAGCTTCGCGCGAGCAGGTTCTCGGCAAAGTTGAGATGTGCATCCGGGAACCACTGCGCGCCCGGCATCTTGCCGCCGTCGACGAGCGTTCGGGTCCCCGGCTCGCCGACCACACCGCCGTAGTCCCAGAGCTCGCGCCAGAACGACTCGCGCGCTTCGACCGACCACCGATACAGCGCCGTGTAGTCCGGAAGCTTCACGGCATGCTTGGCCGCGGCTTCGGCGGCGAACACGGTCAGGTTTGCCTGCGCAACGCGATCGGGCGAGGGCCGCCACAGCAGATCGCTCATGCGACTCCCGTCTTCGAAGTGTTCATCGCTGGCTCTCAAGCATTCTCGAGCATCGCCCGAAGCGGCTGCGGCAACGGCATCGACTTTCCGGTCTTGCGATCGATCCATACCATCTTTGCCGCGCCCTCGGCATACCGTTTTGCGTTCATCCAGATCTCATAGTGCGACCCGAAGCTGCTGCGCCCGACCTCGCCGAGGAACATCTTGACCTCGAGATTCCCCGGGTAGACGAGCGGCTCGAGGAAGGTGCAGCTCGCATTGATGATGATCGGCCCCTGTTCGGCGTAGGGCTTGGTGTCGAGCTTCTTCGCAAAAGCGAAATACCACTCGATTCGAGCCTGCTCCATGTAGCGGAAGTACACCGTGTTGTTGACATGACCCATCGCGTCCATGTCGCCCCAGCGGAGCGGCATGTGCGTCGTGTGCACGAGCTTGCGCGGGTGGGTCATCGCAAAGGGTCCCGGAAAACACAATTATAATGGCAGGAGGTCGGGCACCTCGGAACGCCACCCATGCCGCGCGAAGCGATGGAATACGATGTGGTCATTGTCGGTGGCGGCCCGTCTGGGCTCGCCGCTGCGATTCGTCTCAAGCAGCTTGCCGCCGAGCATGGACGCGAGGTCAGCGTCTGCGTGCTCGAAAAAGGCTCCGAGGTCGGCGCGCACATCCTCTCCGGCGCGGTCATCGATCCCCGGGCGTTGCACGAGCTGATCCCCGACTGGCAGGCCAAGGGCGCGCCGCTGAATACGCCGGTCACGGCGGATCGCTTCCTGGTGCTCTCGCCCACCCGTGCGCGGCGCCTGCCGAACTGGATGCTGCCGCCGCTGATGAGCAACCACGGCATGTACATCGCGAGTCTCGGCAACGTCTGCCGCTGGCTCGCGCAACAGGCGGAAGCTCTGGGCGTGGAGATCTACGCGGGCTTCTCGGCCGCCGAGACACTGTTCGAGAACGGAGTGGTCCGCGGTGTCGCAACCGGCGACATGGGCGTGGCGAAGGACGGCTCGCACAAGCCGGGTTATCAGCCCGGGATGGAGCTCGTCGCGAAATACACCCTGTTCGCCGAAGGCTGCCGCGGGTCGCTGTCGCAGGAGTTGATGGAGAAGTTCAACCTGCGCGAGGGTGTGGAACCGCAGAAGTACGGCATTGGATTGAAGGAGCTGTGGCAGGTCGCCCCGGAGAAACATCGGCGTGGGCTCGTGCTCCATTCGCAAGGCTGGCCGCTCGACTCGCGCACCGGGGGCGGCTCCTTCGTCTATCACTTCGACGAGAACCTCGTCTCGGTCGGCTTCGTGGTCCATCTCAACTACGAGAATCCGCATCTGTCGCCCTACGACGAATTCCAGCGCTTCAAGACGCATCCCGCCATTCGCGGAATGCTCGAAGGCGGCAAGCGCGTCGCTTACGGCGCGCGAGCCATCAACGAGGGTGGCCTGCAGTCGATCCCGAAGCTCACGTTTCCTGGCGGCGCCCTGATCGGCTGCAGCGCGGGTTTCGTCAACCTGCCGCGCATCAAGGGCTCTCATAACGCGATGAAGACCGGGATGCTCGCCGCGGAGGCCGCGTTCGCAGCGCTGAGCGAAGGACGCTCGCGCGACGAGCTCGTTGCGTATCCGGACGCATTCCGCAAGTCCTGGGCATATGCGGACCTCCACAAGGTGCGCAACGTCAAGCCCGGGCTCAGCTGGGGAATGTGGCCGGGAACCATGCACGGCGGAGCCCACATGTGGCTCAACGATCTCGGGCTGGGCTTCCTCGTACCCTGGACACTCAAGCACAAGAAGGCGGATCACGAAACGCTCAAGCCGGCATCCGAGATGCCGAAGATCGATTATCCGAAGTACGACGGTGTGCTGACGTTCGACAAGCTGTCATCGGTGTTCGTTTCCAACACCAACCACGAGGAGGACCAGCCGGTCCATTTGCAGCTCCGCAACGCGTCGACCCCGGTCGAGGTGAACCTCACCTTGTACGACGGACCCGAGCAGCGCTACTGTCCGGCCGGTGTGTACGAGTTCGTAGCCGATGGCTCGGCGAAGCGCTTGCAGATCAACGCCCAGAACTGCGTGCATTGCAAGACCTGCGACATCAAGGACCCGAAACAGAACATCCACTGGGTCACGCCCGAAGGCGGCGGCGGGCCCAACTATTCGAATATGTGAGTGCAGGTCCTACGACGCGCCGAGCCAGGCGGCACCCCTAACGCCGCTCGAATCGCCGTGCACGTGCTTGACGAGCCGTGTGTCGACACGATCCGAAAATACCCATGATCTCCACAGCTCCGGCACGTTCGCGTAGAGGCGCGCGACGTTGGACATTCCCCCGCCGAGCACGATGACGTCCGGATCGAGAATGTTGATCAGGTGCGCGAGCGCGCGAGCGAGCCGCTCGTCGTAACGACGCATCGTCGCTTCGCACGCCGCGTCGCCTGCAGCGGCGCGAGCCGCTATGTCGAGCGAGCTGAGTTCCTGGCCGCTGACCGCGCGATGATCGCGCTCGACGCCGGGACCGGAGAGGAAGGTTTCGATGCATCCCGAGTGGCCGCAGAAGCACGCTGCGCCGGGGCGCTCGTCGTCGCGCGGCCACGGCAGCGGATTGTGCCCCCATTCCCCGGCGATGGCGTTGGGTCCCGTCAGAACCTGTCCGCGCACCACGACGCCGCCACCCACGCCCGTGCCGAGAATGACGCCGAAAACCACTTCCGCGCCCGCCCCGCCACCGTCGGTTGCCTCCGAGAGCGCGAAGCAATTGGCGTCGTTGGTGATCCGCACCGACCGTCGCAGCAGGGCCTCGATGTCCGATTGGATCGGCTTTCCATTCAGGCAGAGCGAGTTAGAGCCGCGCAGCAGTCCCGTCGCGCGCGATATCGAGCCCGGCGTCCCGATGCCCACCGTTCCGCGCTCGCCGAGGGCCGATTCCGCGCCTGCGACGAGCTGCGAGATCGAATCGAGTATGCCGCGGTAATCTTCTTTCGGCGTCGCGATCCGCCGACGAAGCAACTCGCGCCCATCGTCGGCGAGCGCGATGATTTCGATCTTCGTTCCGCCGAGGTCGATACCGAGTCGCAACACGGATGTGCTCGTCTTTTCCCGCGATCAATGGGAGGATCGTCTCATATTCACGCAGGAGTCAGGTGCGGCTTGTCGCGAACGTGCCTCCCTTGCGCAGCTCCTGATCCATCCACACGTGTGGCAGTCCGACCTCTTCGAGCCAAGCCGGGCCGCGCTCCTCCATCAGCATCGCGATCGTCGTCGCGCTGCCGGCGACGACGCACTCGGGAGCGACCACGGACACACCCGCGAGACCGCGGACCGGCATCCCGGTGCGGGGCGAAACGATGTGGCTGTAGCGAGTGCCGCCGATTTCGACAAAGCGCTCGTAGTCGCCGCTGGTCGCGATCGCGCCATGCGACAGCTCGATGGTGGCCATGACCGCATCGGCCTGACGAGGATGCTGGATGCCGACGCTCCACGGCGCGCCGTCCGGATGCGGCCCGATGATCTTGATGTCGCCGCCGAGATCCACCAGTCCGTGGCGGACGCCGGCTTCGGCGCAAATCACCGCGGCGCGATCGGCCGCGTACTCCTTCACCACGCCTCCGAAATCGAGCTCCATGCCGGGAACCGAGAACTCGAGCTGAGGACGCGACCAGAGCGCCTTGTCCCAACCGACGCGTTGCAACAGCCGCTCGAGCGACGCGGGTTCGGGCAGGACACTGCGCTGCGTACGCCACGCCTCGCGCAGAGCCCCGGACGTGAGATCGAAGAGTCCCTCGCTCTGCTCGAAGCAGGTGTCGGCGTAGTCGAGCAGGCTTGAGGTCTCGTCGTCGACCTCGATGGCGCCGCCCGCCGCTCCGACCCGATTGATCGCTGCGGTCACGTTGTCGTCTCGATAGTTGGAGTATTTCGCATCCAGGCGCTGCACGTCAGCGACAGCCTTGCGCGCCACTGCAGCAGCCTCGTCCTCGGCGCGCGCGTAGATCCGAACCTCGCAGCGCGAGCCCATGGAGTGGAAGTGATGGCGATACAGGCCGAGCATGGTCACGCGGGCTTCAGAGCTTTTCGCATTCCGGTCCGGCCCGCCGGAACGACATTTGGATACTAGAACTGCGCCTGCAGCGTGACCAGGTAGAAGCTCCAGATGTAGTTGTCGCCGTCGAAGCCGCTGCCGCCCGATCTCAGCGCGTATCGCCGATATGTTCGCTCGCCGGAGAACTGGAGACTGAAGTTCGGTGTCAGCTGCTTGGTAACACCGAGGAGCCAGCTCGCCGAGCCGAATCCGGCGAGGCGATAGTCGCTCGTGTGCAACCCATCGCTCGGCGGGGTTTGGAATAACGGCTGGTAGAAGTCAGCGCTCGATTGGCTGTAGAGGCGCCCGCCGGCATTGACCAGCCATTCGCCCGGCAACTCCTTCTTCATCTGCACTTCCAGCGCTCCGGCGTTGATGCCCCAATTGTCCGTGCTGAAGCTCTGGATGACCTGCAGCGCCGAATCGATGGGCGGAATGTAGAGCAGATACTTTCCGGTAAGCGCGATCTGCCGTCGCTGGCTCGGCCGGGCGTCGGGGAGCTCCCCGGTGCTCTGCACGAAGACGAGCTTGTACGGGTCGGAAAGATATCCGTTGCTGTACGAATATCTGAGCGAGAGCTCGATCAGAGAACGCTCGTTGATGATCTGCGTCACGCCGAGGAAGTAATCGCGCTTGATCCGGGTGTGGAAGTCGTCGGGCGCGTCGTGGGTCGACACGCCGTCGTCGTTGAAGGCGAACCCCGCGGCGAGGACAGTGTCCTTCTGATTGAGGAAGCGGCGGCCCTCGATGCTCGTCCATATCGACCTGTAGTCGTTCTCGGCCGACCATCCTTGCCTGAGCGTGACCTGGTTGTCGTTCCAGAAGACGCTGGCGCCGATGTCCCCGGCGTTGCGCCGGTCGTTCACCGACGCCCCGGTCAGCACCTGCTGCGGCTGCCCGCCGGGCCCGGGCGAGTTGAAGATCGGAGAGGCGCCGCTGATCACATCCTGAAGGCCGTCGGCGAGAAGTTGAACGTTGTCGCCGACCGGGGCGATCGCGGTAGCCTGATTGACGCGGACTCGCATCCGGTTCCCGCTCTCGAAATATTCCAGATGGGATGCGTCGACAGTGAAAGGGTTCAAGCCGGGCTCGGCCGCGCGAGCGTGCACCCCGGGGAGCGCCATTGCGGCGGCGGTGAGCGCAGCCAGGTGGGTGCTTATGGTACGCGTCGGGCCCGCGGCCTCCTTGGGGCTAGTTACACCCACAGCCGCCCCCGCCGACACCGGTTGCGGCGGCACCGCCCTCCTTCGCGCCATAGGTACGCAGTTTCTGCTGTTGTTCCTGCGTAGGCGGGTCGACGGACATCACCGGCTTGGCGAGCGTTCCGCGTTCCCACGGCGGGACGGCCGCGCAACCGCCGAGCGTCGCGATCAGCACCAGGGCAGATCCGAGACCGAAGCGCGCCATCCGCATTTACTTTCCTCCGTTCAGAATCTCCGTCAGCTGGCGTCTGATCTCGGCCCGGTCGCTGCCGCGAAAGCCGACGTGAACCGCGCGCACCGCCCCTGTCCGGTCGATGATGTATGAACTCGGCATGCCTTCGAGTCGAAACGCCGCCGGGCAGGCCCCTTTCGTATCGAGCACGATCGTGAACTTCGCTGGATAACGCGCGAGGAAGCGCTGCGCTTCGTCGGCTGTCTTATCGACACTGACGGCGACGATCTGAAGTCCCGTGTCCGCAAGCTCGCCCTGGAGCTCGTTCATGAACGGAAACGATTCTCTGCAGGGTGCGCACCACGACGCCCAGAAATCGAGGTAGACCACCTTGCCTCGATAGTCGGCGAGGTTCGTCGTTCGCCCGCCATCGAGAAGAGGAGCCGAGCACGCGGGTGCTGCTTCCCCGGAGGCGACCGACCACGCCACCGGCGTCGGTACGATCGCGGCGAGGCCGATCAGCGCCGCCCAACTGAAACGAAGCGTCATGCGGCGGGCCAACACTTGCGCTCGTAAAACTATTCCGGCGGAATCAGTCGGCCTTGATCTTCGCCTGCGAGACCACGCTCTCCCAGCGCGTCAGGTCCGACTGGATCAGTGCGCCGAGCGCTTCCGGTGTGCCGGTCGCCGGCGTGAGGCCCTGTTTCTGTAGCGACTCGCGTATGTCGGGCTGGGCAAGGGCCGCCGCGATTTCCTGGTTCAATCGATCGATGACAGGGCGCGGAGTGTGCGCCGGCGCCAGCAATCCGTACCAGAGGTCGATGTCGTAGTCCTGCATTCCCGTTTCCTTGAATGTCGGCTGGTCCGGTGCGAGCGCCGAGCGTTTCTCGCCCGACACTGCAAGTATCCTGAGCTTGCCGGCCGCGGCATACGGAAGCGCCGTGTGGACCGGCATGATCATCATCGGCACCTGGTTGGCGATGACATCGCCAACCGCGCCGGCGGAGCCTTTGTAGGGCACGTGCACGATGTCCACGCCCATCTGCTGCTTGAAGAGTTCCATCGCCAGGTGCTGCGGCGTCCCGTTGCCCGGCGACGCGTAATTGAGCGCTCCCGGCTTCGTCTTCGCCAGCGCGACCAACTCGCCCACGCTGCCGACGTTGAGCGCGGGATTCACCACGAGCGCCAGATTGCCGACCGCGACTTCGCCGATGGGCGCGAAGTCGTTGACAGGGTCAAAGGTGAGAGGTTTGTACAATGCCGGCGCCATGGCGAAGGTCGTAACGGTCACCAGGATCGTGTAGCCGTCAGGCGCCGCCTTGGCCACGAGATCGGTGCCGATGTTTCCGCTCGCTCCCGGCTTGTTCTCGACGACGATCGCTTGGCCGAGCTTCTTGCTCATCGCCTCGCCCAGGATGCGCCCGAGGATGTCGGGTCCTGTGCCGGCCGTGAACGGCACGATGAACCGGATTGGCTTCGTGGGATAGGTCTGCGCGAAGACGTGGCTCGTCGCCACGAGCGCCATCGTCGCGAATAAACTCAGCCACCTCGCCAAGCGCTGCGTGCTCATCGTGCACCTCCTCGCAGGGACTCGCGATCATACCCTGCGACACGCTTGTAGCCTTCGGACAGCGCCGACAGCTCCGCGACGCTGATCACGTCTTCGATCCGGGTGAACGGTCGATCGCCCGTTCGTTGATATACCTCGCGCAGTATCGCGTCCGGGGGATTGGTACGGCTCATGCGCACGACGTCGGCGGTGGGCCCGAGACGTCGCTCTTCATACGTCTTGAGCGCGGCGACCCGATCCGCGCCCGCAGCGAGGCAGTCCGCCAGCGCACCCGCATCGAGGATCGCCTGCCCGGCGCCGTTCGAGCCGCGCGGGACCATCGGGTGCGCGGCGTCGCCGAGAAGCGTGACCCTGCCCTCGCTCCACCATGGAAGCGGGTCCTGATCGATCATCGGGAATTCGAGGATGGTGTCGGCCGCGCGGATGAAGCGAGGGACGTCGAGCCACTCGAAGCGCCAGTCCTCGAAGGCTGCGATGAAATCCTCGAGGCGGCCGACGCGATTCCAGTCGCGATCGGGGTGACGCGGCGTCTCGATCTCGGCGACCCAGTTGACGAGTTGACGGCCCTCGCGATCGATGCGATCGCGAATGGGATAGATCACCATTTTTCCTTGAGCGAGCCATCCGGCGCGGATCATCGAGGCGCCAGAGAGGATCGTCGGCCAGCGCGTCACGCCGCGCCACATGTTGACGCCGGAGTAAAGCGGCTCGCCTTCTGCCGGATGCAGCTGCCTGCGAACAACCGAGTGCAGTCCATCGCAAGCGACGAGAACGCTCCCGCGTTGCGCCGGCAGCTCGGCGCCATCCGTCGTAGAGCGGAAGCGCGCGGTCACGCCCGCGCTGTCCTGAACGAAGCCCAGGCAGTTCCACCCCAGGTGAATGCGTTCCTCGCCGATGCGCTGGCGCAACGCATTCAGGAGCACATGCTGCAGGTCGGCTCGATGGATGGAAAACTGCGGCCATTCATAGCCTGCGTTTTTGCCCAGAGGCTCGCGGTAGATCAATTGTCCGAAGCGATTGAAGAAAACTGCTTCGCGCGTTGCGACTGCGACGCCGGCCAGCTCGGCTTCCAGCCCGAGGCGGGAGAGCTCGCGGGTCGCGTGGGGGAGAAGGTTGATGCCTACGCCGATCGGCCTGATCTCGGGCGCAGCTTCATAAACGTGCGAGCTTATGCCAACGCGATGCAGCGCCAGCGCGAGCGTGAGTCCACCGATGCCAGCGCCGACGATGATCACTTCGTCCATGGTTGGTCGAAAGCCCGCCTCTGAAGCTCAGCGACGCAAGACGATTGCCGCTTCCGCGTCGAACGATATGCCGACTGCTTCGTCCCTGCCGAGCATGCGCCGCGCCCCGGGCTCGAAGACGAGAAGCTCGCCCCACGGCGTGTCGATCACGTATTCGATGCGGCTGCCGAGATACGCGGCGCGCTTGCAGTGGCCGTCGAACGCGCCCCGTCCCGCCTCGACCAAGCGCAGGCGATTCGGGCGCACGGCCAGCGTCGCGGGCCCCGGCGTCGTCG
>Ga0126369_10004735_pt1 | contig 10008 bp, 16 predicted proteins | sample PanSoiMetaPlot_1_FD_109646 | JGI IMG/M metagenome (GOLD analysis project Ga0126369, IMG submission 109646) | Tropical forest soil microbial communities from Panama - MetaG Plot_1 | ecosystem: Environmental > Terrestrial > Soil > Tropical forest > Bulk soil | place: Panama | collected 2016-02-17
AAGCGGCGGGCAACAGCAAGAATACAAGCACGAAGGCGAGTCGGTGAACCACGAGGTGCGCGTCACCAAGGATCACATCGAGTTCCGCCAGGGCGACACCGTTGTGGGGCAATACGACGGCACGACGAAAACGTGGTATCACGACGGCGGCGGGAAAATCGAGTTCCGTTCCGGCGGCAAGGTTGTCGGCTATTACGACGCGGGCAGCACGACGTGGGTTTTCATCGGCAACGTGAAGCTCGGATCCGCGAGCGCGAATCAGCCGATGGAGGTGAAGGGCGACGCCTACGCCGACGTTGGCGGTAGCGCCGTGTATGGCGTGCCGGGATCGGGGGCCGACTGATGGCCGACGTTCGCATTGTCAGCCATGCCGATCTTCACGGCACGTTCGCCGATTGGATGCTGACGCCGCTCGGTACGCTCGACGAAAAGGAAGAACTCATCAACGCCATCAAGGTCGCGTTGATGACGGATGCCCTCGCCGATCCCGACGAGATCTTGCCCGACCCGGATGCCACCGATAGGCGCGGATGGTGGGGCGACTATGACGCCTTCCCGATATGGGGTGGCTGGCCGCTCGGCTGCAAGAATTGGTTGCTCACGCGCGCCAAGATCAGCGACTCGTTTTCGTTCGAGGGCGCGACGTTGCAGCGTGCCGAGGATTACACGCGCATCGCGATGCGCCCATTCCTCGACAACAAGCTTGCGAGCCGTATCGAAGTGATGGCGTCGCGCATTGGGCTCGAGCGCATCGAGGTTTTGATTACGGTGTATCGCGGGCCGAAGGACGCCATTGAACTGCGCTTTCAAAGCTTGTGGGCCGACTTCATTGCGGGGAACTGACGACGATGCCTTGGACCACGCCCACGCTGCGAACCGTGCGCCAAATGGTGCGCGACGACGTGACGGCGGCGCTCAAGGGTGCCGTCATGGTCGCCAACAATGTGTTGCGGGTGATGTCCGACTCGCAAGGCGGCCTCGCGCATTTGATCCTGCGTTACATCGATTGGTTGGCCAATCAGCTTTTGCCCGACACCGCCGAAAAGATATGGCTCGACCGGCATGGCGATATTTGGCTCGTCAATGCCGACGGGAGCACGGGGCGGAAGGATCCAACCTATTCCGAGGGCATTGCGAGCTTTACCGGCACTCAAGGGCAAGTGATTCCGATTTTCACGCAACTGATGGCGCAAGGCGAGGGCGTCGCGTTTGAAACCACCGAAGAAATCGAAATCGGGGCCGCGCCCACCAATGGGGCGATACGCGCGACGGTCGCCGGCACGGCCGGCAATCTGCCGGCTGGCGCAAATTTGTCATTCGTGGTTGCGATGGGGGGCATCGATACCACCGTCACCGTCGTCGAGTTGGTTGGCGGCACCGATCAAGAAACCGACGACGATTTGCGGGCGCGCGTGCTCGAACGGATCCAAAAGCCGCCGATGGGCGGCGACGCCGACGATTACGTGGCGTGGGTTCTCGCGTGTCCTGGCGTGACGCGCGCATGGTGCGCCGCTCGCGAAATGGGAATGGGCACGGTGACGGTGCGGTTCATGTGCGATGCGCTGCGGGCCTCGAATGCGGGCTTTCCGTTGGCCACCGACATCGCGACGGTGCAAGCCTATCTCGATGAAAAGCGGCCCGTTGCGGTAAAGGATTTTTTTGTTGAGGCCCCGATCCCCGAGCCGATCAACTATACGCTTCGCATCATCAACGATAGCCTTTCACTCCGCCAACAAGCCGAGGATAGCGTTGCGGCGATGCTGTTCGACCGTGCATCACCCGGCTTCACCGTTGGCGGCGTGCCGCAGTCGGCAACGACGATTTACGCCGCGTGGGTGAGTGAGGCCATCAGCCGCATCGTCAGCGAGTTCGACCTCACGATGGCCGACCATCCGATGCCGAACAACGGGTGCCTCGCCGTGCTCGGCACGGTGACGTATTTGGACTGATGGCGACCGTTCCGGCCTTCCCGCCCGACCGCCACGTTCGACGCGGGCAATCCGACTACTTCACGGCGTTGGCGGCATTGCTCCCGCAAGGCATCGCGTGGCCGCGCGAACCGGACTCGATCATTATGACGGTCGTGTACGGGCTGGCCGGCGTCATGGGTTACGTCGATGGGCGCGCGGCCGACTTGCTCGAACGCGAAAGCGACCCGCGTCAAACCGTCGAGTTGCTTCCCGATTGGGAGCGCAATTGGGGCTTGCCGGATCCGTGCTACGCCGAACCGCTGACAATCGGCGAGCGGCAACGTGCCCTCGTGCAGCGGATGACGATTCTCGGCGCACAGTCGCGCGAGTTCTTCATCGGCGTTGCTGCGTTCCTCGGCTACACCGTCACGATTAGCGAGTATCGCCCGTTTATGGTTGGCCTCGACCGTGCGGGCGACAACCGGACCATCAACCCGGATGGATCTTATAGCGAATGGCCATGTCAGATCGGGCCGCCCGAAATGCGGTTCGCTTGGACGGTTCACGTTCACGACCATCCGCTGATTTGGTTCCGCGCCACCAAGGGCCAAGCCGGCATCGACCCTCACTTGCGGATTCCGCTCGCGGTGGATCTCGAATGCGTGATTCGGCGGTGGTCGCCGGCCCACACCGAGGTGCTATTCGATTACACGCCGCTCACGCAGCCCGAAGATCCTATGGCCGGGACTCCTTAGCGGCGTTCCTCGAAACGAATGGAGTAAAGGCGAATGCGCTATTCGCAACCCTATGGCTTGCCCGACCCGCCCGCCATTCCGCCGTCGCGGCCCCCGGATGGAAGCGGCTGGCCCCGCTACGTCAACGGCAACCCCGTCGTCGGCCTTGCCGGCTCGATCCCGCCGGCCACCTCATTCGACGAGGATCAGCTTGAAATAATCAACGTCATCATCAACGCCGGCCTCGTGCCGACGCACGCCGACCTCACGCAGCTTTGGCAGTCGTTAGAGATCCTATTCGCTCGACAGTTCATCACCACGCCCATCGTCAAAACGGTGCATGGTCCCGGTGCAGACTTTCCAGATCTGCACGTGGCAATGACGTGGGTGCAGAACTACACCATCACGCAAACGGGTTCGGTCACGTTCCTCGTCGCGGCGGGCCAATGGGTCTACACAACGACGTTGGAGATCTGGCACCCGAACGCTAACCGGATTTTCATTCAAGGTGCGGCACTCAAGGGCGGTGCGCCGTCCTTTGGCAACATCACATGCACCGGCTACTCGCCGTCGGCGCGCGCCGTCGATGCAACGAATCAACTCGTCTATCTCCGCAGCGTGTTTGCAACGGAACTCAATTTCACCGGCGGCGTCGCCGGCATCCGCAATTTTTCGTTCGGCATCACGCTCCGATATCTGTTGCTCACCGGCACGCAAAGCATCGGGCCGAATCCATACGACGGGCGCGGCTTAGAGATCTATGCTGACGTTTGGTATGACTGCATGGCGGTGTGGGGCTTCGGCGAAAGCGGGATCCGCGTGTGGAATTGCACGCTGCGGGCCGCAACGTCGCTATCGATGACGGTTTGCGCGTGCGGGACATACGGCATTCACGTGCTCGGCGGCGGCTATATTGGGCAGACTAACCAAGAGACAATCATCGCAAGCTGCGGGCAAATTGGGTTCCGTGGCTTCGGCTCGTGGAATTGGTTCGACAAGCTGACGAGCAAGGGCAACGGGAACACCGGGGTTGATCTTTATCAGGGCGGCTTCGTCGCTTGCATCACGTGGATGGACGCACACCACAATGGCAGCACCGGCGTCTACATGACGGGTCAAGTCAATCTGTATAACCAAATGACCTATCTGCACGAGAATGCCACATTCGGCATGGTTGCTAATGGCGGATGGGCGCAAGTCTATAACGGGTCATTTTACGGGAATGGAAGTTTCGACATCGACGCACAAGCCGGCGCAAATATAACGGCCGTTGGTGCGACGTTTGCCGGCGCGGTGACGCCGCCCGTCAATACGGTTGGCAACGCAAACGCTTACATTTGGCACTGAGGAGTCCAACTCATGTCGAAGCCTGTTGCACCCGCCTCGCCGGGGATGCATTCCGTTCCGGTGCCAACGCCGCCGGCATATTGGACGTGTACGATGTGCGGCAATCGGTGGAACGCGCACGACGAACCCCATTTGCTTTGCAACCATTCCGATGCCGAATGGGAAACGTGGCGCAAACAGCAAGGCTTTGCCGACGGCAAGCCCTATGCGCGTTTCAAGCTCGACGACCCGCAACCGCCGCCGCTTGAACAACCGCAGCCCTCGGGCAAGGCAAGCAAATGACCGGGAAGGTTTATCATCGGCTCGTGTCGGGCATTGCTGACGGGTCGGATCCGACGCTCGTGCGGCCGGCGCACGATTGGAACGATAACCACGATCTTTATTTTGACGCGGCGACGCGCACCGGCACCACCGACACCATTGCGGCGTCGGATCTCGCGACGCAAATCACATACAACAACGCGGGCGGGGTTGCGGTGTCTCTGCCGGCCGCGAACAGCGGCGCGATAGTACCGGGCACAATCGGATTTTATAAGGGGTGGTTTTGTTGGGTCAACAATCGCGGCGCGGGCAACGTCGTCATCACGCCCGCCTCGGGCACGATCCTCGGCGGCGCGACGCTCACGCTCAATCAAAACCAAGGCGCAATCATCGTCAGCGATGGCACGAACTACACCGGGTTCACCACCGGCGCGCCGCTCAACTCGCCGGCATTCACCGGCGCACCGACGGCCCCGACGCCCGCGACCGCCGATAGTTCAACCTCGATTGCCACAACGGCATGGGGGCAAGCCAACCTCGCATTGAAAGCGCCGCTTGCGTCGCCGGCATTGACGGGCACACCAACCGCGCCAACGCCGACACCCGGCTCGGATAGCTCGACGAAGATCTGCACCACCGCGTTCGCGCAAGCCCTCGTGACCGGCCTCGCACCGCTCGCCTCGCCGACGTTCACCGGCTCACCCGCCGCCCCCGCGCCCGTCGTCAGCCCGAGCGACTCATCGACTCGCCTCGCGACGACGGCGTTCGTTGTGGCCGGCATCGTCCCGCAATGCGGCCGACTGCTCTACGTCGCGAGCAACCAAGTCGCGTTCAAGCCGTTCAACGGGAACAAGGCCAAAATCAACGGCATCATCTATGACATTCCGTCGGGCGGCGTCGCGAGCGTCATCAACAATGCTTACCTCAATGGTGTCGCGGGGCAGACGCTCGGCACTAACACGTTTTATTACGCCTATCTCGCTTATGTGTCGGGATCTCTCGTCATCGATTGGTCAACGACCGGGCACGCAACCGATTCGACCGCTGGCAACGTTGGCGTCGAAATCAAGAATGGTGACTCCTCGCGCACGCTCATCGGGGCGGGCTACATCGGCGGGACCACGATCTTTCAAGATGACGCTTCGCATCGCTACATCGCATCGTGGTTCAATCCGCGCAATCGCGACATTCAAAGCCCAAATACCAATGGTGCAACGACGACATCAACAACGCCGGTCACGCTCGCCGGTGCCTTTGCGAACTTTATCACGTTGGCCGGCGAGGGCGTTTTCGGAGTCCTCGGTGGCGAAATGAGTCAATCTGCGGGGTCATCAGCCGGGATGTATGCTTATATTGGTTTCGACAGCAACGCCGGTCTGCAATCCGGTTTCAACAGTTTTAACGCCAATGCGTACCAAGCGCTTTGCTCGCCCGATGCTAGAAGCGTAACCGAGGCGGTGCATTGGTATATTCCGATGGGCGTTGTCACTAACGGGACCGGAACATTTTATGTTCAAGTCAACGGCATCGTGAGGCAATGACATGGCGGATATATTCGGGCCGACGTTCGGCGACGAGGTTCACGCCGCCGGCCTCGGCGGGCTTCCGTTCTCGTGGGTGCCGCTGACCGGCGAGATCTCGGGCCGCGAGGATCTAACCGATGAGCAGAATACGACGCTCGACTCGGTGATTGCCGCGCACGACCCGACTGCCGCGATGGTCCCGACGAGCGTCACGAATCGGCAGTTCTTCCAAGCGATGGCGCAACTCGGCTACATCACGCAGCAAGAGGCTATGGCCGCGATCAAGACGGGCACGGTGCCGGATCGGATGCAACGCTACATCGACACACTCCCGGCCGATCAACAGTTCAATGCGACGATGCAATTGTGCGGCGACACCACGATCACGCGGACTAGTGAAGGATTCCAGCAATACGTGGTGTATGAGAATTGGTCGGCCGATCAAGTCAACGAGTTGTTCCGCGTCGCGGGGAGTCTTTAGATGCTCACGGCAGAACAGCAGACAACCATCATGGAACTCGCGACCGGATCGGACATCGCCGATTATAAGTGGGATGACCGGGGCGTTGCGCCGGTTGGCTACATGCAAGGCATGGCGCTCGCCTTCGCCGAGACGTACCTCAAATTGAAGGCCGAGCACCCGGCGGCGGTTGAAATGGCCAAGGCGCGAACGAACTCCGACAAGGATGCGCTCAATCTTTACAACGACGAATTCTATGCGCTCGGCATGGCGAATGAGGCGAGTGGGGCCGATACGTTGCGCCACTTGTATGCGCTGATGCTCGGCCACGGGATGCGCGAAAGCTCCGGGGAGCATTGTTGCGGGCGCGACATGACGGCCGATAACGTGTCATCGGACACGTGCGAGGCCGGCTTGTTTCAAACGAGCTACAACGCGGCCGGCGCGAGCAACCCCGAGTTCGACGCCCTGATGGATGAATTCGCGGCGGGATTGTCACCCGGCTACCTCGACGAGTTCGCCGAGGGCGTGACGTGCTCGCCCGACGATTGGGAAAATTATGGTTCGGGACGCGGCGAACATTTCCAATCGCTTTGCAAGAACGCGCCCGCCTTCGCCGCCGAATCGTGTGCCCTCACGTTGCGCAATCTCTGCAATCACTATGGCCCGATTATCAGACACGAAACGGAACTGCGGGCCGAGGCCGACGAAATGTTTTCCGCCGTGCAAGACTATCTTGAGGCCGCGCCGCTTGAACCCGACGAATCCGTGGTGACCATCACAATCGCAATCGCCGCGTCGCGCGGCGTCAAGGTCATGGTGAAAACGCCGTGAACCCCGGTCCCGTCGAGGAAGTCGGCAAGGTAGCTTCGGGATTCGTGGATGCGCTTCGCGATTCGCCGACTGTGCTCGCCATGACGGTGTTCAATATCTTGTTCCTCGCGTTCGTGCTGTGGTCGACGATGGAGGAACGCCGCTGGCGTGAGCGGGTCGTTCAAATGATGGTCAATCAGCAAACGGATTCCGCAAAATTGCTTTTCCAGTGCGTGCCCTATGAGCAAGTGCAAAAATTGTTTATCACGATCCGCGACTCCACGAAGAATTGGCAGCCATGATGCGCGTTGTCATCGCGCTGCGCTTGCTCGCGCTCGTTGTCATCGCGCTGCGTTTGATCGAGCTTACCGGACCCGCCGGAACAATCATCATCAATTCCGAACAGATCGTGGCAATGCGCGAGCCGCGCGAGTTCGGGCATCTTGGCGCGGAAGTCAAATGCGTCATCACGACGACGGATGGTCGCTTCTTCGGCGTGGTTCAAAGCTGCGATGAAGTTCGGGCGCGGCTCGTCGGACATGACTGAAAACGAGAGCAAACATATGAACCCCGGTCCCGTCGAGGAAGGCGCAAAGGTCGCAAGCGGCGTCGTTGATGCGCTCAAGGCGCAACCGTTCGCGCTTTCGATGGTCGTCATCAACGCGGCGTTGGTTGGTTTGTTGTTCTTTATTGGATGGAGAACATCGGAAACGCGCCAGCGCGAAGTCGATCAGTTCTATCAATCACAGAAAGAGACACAAGAACTACTCGCGAAATGCATTATGATCGCACCGGAGGAATTATTGCATCTGCAACCAAAGGGGCCACCGCAATGACGATACCGAGCCGAAAAGTCATCGACATAAGTCATCATAACACGGTTCTCTCGTGGGATGATGTGGTCGCCGCCGGTATCGTCGGCGTGATCCACAAGGCGACCGAAGGACTCACATACCAAGATCCGCAGTATTTGCCGCGATGCGCGCCGGCGATGCGCGCCGGCCTCGTGTGGGGCGCGTATCATTTCGCCCACGGCGGCGAATCAATCCAAGGTCAAGTCGACAATTTTTTGTCGGTAGTCGGTGTGGACGCGGAAACCGCATATTGTTTAGATTGGGAATCAAACCCGAGCGGCCCGACGATGACCGCAGCGGAAGCGCGCGAGTTCATCGAACTTCTCGAAGCGAGGATCGGTGAAGGGCGATGCATCATCTATTCGGGGAACACCTGCAAGGAAGCACTCGGCAGCGCCGACAACGCATTTTTCGGTGCGCGGCGTTTGTGGCTTGCACAGTACGGCACGAGTCCAACTTGCCAAGCGTCGTGGGATGATTGGTGGTTGTGGCAATATTCTGATGGCAACGTTGGCCCTGGCCCGCAAGGTTGCCCCGGCGTCGATGGCGACGTTGACACGAACAGCTATGCGGGTAGCGACGACCAATTGCGTGCCGAGTGGCCGGGTCTTGTGCCCGCGCCCGAACCCGTTCCCGAGACGGCCGAGGTTGACATCACGATTTCGGTCAAGGGCAACGCCATCATCACCATCAACGGCCAAACGTGGGAGTAAAGCCAACATAGTTTCGGTGAGGGTCGCCGCGCCGTCCGAACCCACCCACGGGGAAAGCCAAAATTCCACCCCTTCGGCCAACCCGCGCGTGGGGTTTTCCTCCCACTTCTACGCCGCCCCTCCGGGGGCGGCTTTTTTTATTGCCCGCTGCACGGCCCGCTCGGCGAGCTTGTCGTATTCGTCGGCAATCTTGAGCATCGTTTCACGTGAAAGCTCGTCGTGCATGTCATCGGCAAGCTGGCGCGCCTCGGTGGCGCGGTCGCGCCAGTGCTTGGCATCATCGAGAATCGGGTTCATCGCCTTCGTCGAGATAAATCACCTCGCCGCTCCGTCCAAGCCGATACCGGCGGGGCTTGAATGTGAATGTCCATTGCGCGAATGCTTTGCGCCCGTCGTTGAACTCCATCGAGGCGTGTGCGCTGATGAGCTTCACGGCTGGCGCTTCGCGTTGGGCATAGAGCGCCGCCACCACGGAACCGTCAAGCAAGATCTCAATCACCGAGTTACGCGCTGGCCGAACGCCGTGATCGGCGATGCGAAACGTGATTTTGTTCATCACGCCGACTCGTCGATGGGCGCGGATGAGGCGCGGCATATCGGGCACCACAACCAACGTTGCGCGGCCACACCGTGGCCGGCGGCGGCGAGCTTGCCACGGAACACGTGTCCGCAATCGACGTTCAAGCATTGCCACCGGATGGTGAGGTCGCGGTGCTCGGGATTGCCAGGATCGAAGGCGATGAAGGCGATCCACGACCCGCGTGCGGCGAGCATCCGCCGCAGCGAGCGCGCGATGTCGTGAGGCAACGGTTCACCGCGCTCGTACCGCTCGACGCTTCGCGCCGAAATGCCGAGGCCGGCGGCCATTGCTCGTTGGGTCATCCCGAGTTGCTTGCGCGCCGACCGGATCAGTTCGCGCCCGCCGGGTGCCCCGTCGCCGACGCGCCGACTGTGCCGCTTATAATCGAGTGCTGGCCGTTCATTCATGGATCTTCCCCCGTAACACATGCCCAATGGGCGACGATTGCGACGCCCGTGTAAGCCTTGCCCTCGCGCGCAAGCCGCCGCGCTTCCGGGTCGTCGCCGGGACCAATCAGCACCATCGTGGTGATGTCGCCGGCCTCGAAAACCTTTTTGCAAGCGGGGCACCACTCGGCGAGCGCCCAATGGTCGGCCGGCAACGGGGGCAACTTGCGATAACCCGCGCCGTGGCCAGGATAGAGTCTTGGCATGGCCCTCACCCGTGGCCGAAGATCTTGAGGATGCCGGCGACGACGCCCGCCATGACGCCCGCCGTCGTGACCATGATGCCGCCGAGGCGCACGGTGAGCCTTTGGGTTTGACTGTCAATTTTCAGTTCAAGGTATCGGATATTGGCCGCAAGCTCGGTGCG